>Ga0172370_10008047_pt1 | contig 12750 bp, 8 predicted proteins | sample LakKiv5m_FD_114538 | JGI IMG/M metagenome (GOLD analysis project Ga0172370, IMG submission 114538) | Freshwater microbial communities from Kabuno Bay, South-Kivu, Congo - kab_022012_11.5m | ecosystem: Environmental > Aquatic > Freshwater > Lake | place: Democratic Republic of the Congo...
CCGGCGACGGGCTGCAGCCAGTACAGACCGCTCGTCTTGCCCTCGCCGCTGGCGAGCAGAGCCTTGCAGGTCGTCGACGGGTTGTCCTGGCTGTTGCTGCCCGCGCTGATGGCGAGCCAGCTCGCGCCGTTGCAGCCGAAGAAGCGCTTCTTCTTGACGTCGTAGTACAGGCCGCCCTCCATCGCCGCATCGCAGGTCGCGGGCGCGCCGTCGCTGTTGTCGACGCGGAGGAGCTTGGCCTGCTGCTTGTTGAAGAGCGCGTCGCCGCCGAGCGCATATCCGGCCGAGAAGGTCTGCGCCTTCGCGAACATGTTGGCGTCGGAGAGCTTCGCGAAGGGGCTCAGATCCGGGCCACCCTTGAGGTCGGCGTACTCGCCGCTGAGGGCGACCTTGTGCAGAGCCGCGGTCTTCGCGAGGCCGAGATCGTCGGGCACGCTCGCCGCGAGCATGGCGGCCGTGACGCAACCCGTGCAGTCGAGCGCGAGGGCGAGCTTGGCGCTGTCGGCGCTGGACGCGGTCTTGGCGGCGTCGGAGGCGAGCGCCGTCTTCGCGTCACCGGCCGACGTGGCGTACAGCGCGGTCGTCGCGGCGCCGCCCTTCGCGTCCGAACCCGCGTAGGTGAAACCGACCTTCTCCGATGTCACGGCGCCTGGTGCTATCTGATCGGCTCCGATGGGCCCGGCGAGCGCCGTCGCGACGGCCGCGCGTTCGGCCACGAGGGCATAGGCGGAGGCATGAAACGGCGCGCGCGGCAGCTCCGGATCGCCGTCCACGGTCAGGCCGATCCACGGACCGGAGCCCTCGGCTTTCACGAACAGATCCATCGGGAGCGGGTTCTTGTCTGGATCCTCCGCGCCCAGATCGGCCACGAACGCGCCGCCCACGAGGGGCACCGCCACGTGGATCTCCTGCCAGTCGGCCTTCTGCTGTGTCGGCGTGGCGTAGAGCCGGATCGTGAGGGTGTACTTGCCGTCCGCGACGGGCCCGCCGCCGGCAGTGCGCAGTCCGCCCTGCACTTGCAGCGTGTGGGGTACGGGTGCCGCACGGACCTGCGAAGGTACGATGACCGCGAGCAGCGCCGCGAGCACGAGCGCGAGCACCGCGACCGCTGGGACGAGGGGATTGCCGAACGTACGCATGGGATCCTCCGGTGTGCGAGCCCGTCATTGTCCCACGACGCGGCCTCTGGGGAAAGCGCGGAGGACCGGTCCATGCAAGCGGGCGTGCGCGCGAACGCCGGGAGCCCGCGTCTCGAAGCGGGCGTGCGCGCGAGCGCCGGGTGCCCGCGTTCAAAACGCCGCACACTCCTGCACGAAGTGCGCCTGCTCGCGCACGGTGATCCAGCGCTTGAACATCTCCATCTCGAACGCGTCCGCGCGGTGGATGCGCTCCATCAGCAGGTCCTGGATGTTCTTGTGCTTGAAGCACCATGACGAGTCGCGCATGCGGCCCTGGATGGAGCCCTGTTCCAGGAAATTGTGCGTCGGACAGATGCCGCAGTAAGGCTTGTACACGCACTCCACGCAGTCCGGCTGTCCATCGAGCGCGGAGGCGACGCTCATCGCGCGCACGACCTCGCCCGTGATCATGTCGAGGTACGTGTCGTCGTGGACGTTGCCCATTTTGAACGCCGGATCGCCCATCTTGTCGATCATGCGGCCCTCGTCGCAGGTGAAGACCGAGCCGTCGTAGTTGTACGCGATCTGCCCGATGCCCGCGCCGCAAGGCGTTCGAATGTCGAGGAAGTTCGGCTCCTCGTGGCCGAGGATCTTGGAGAGGAAGATGGCCGCCGTGCGCTCCATGATCTGCACGCCGTTGCGGTTGAGCTCGACGATGTGCTCGAAGGCGTCGTGGTAGAACGCGAGGAACTCCGGCATCTCGTAGCCGAGCGTGCGCCGGGTCACGTTGGCGAAGCCGAAGGGATCGATGTGCCGCAGGAAGACGGCGTTGCAGCCGATCTCCACGAAGACGTCGATGATCTCCTTGGCGTGGGGCAGGCTCTGCCGCGTGATCGTGGGCAGCGCCTCCACGTGATAGAGGCCCGGATCGAGCTGCATCGCCGCGTAGCGCGCGTTGATCTTCTTCACCCAGCCGAGCGTCGTCTCGTGGCTGTTGCCCTGGCGCCACACGCGCACCCTGTTGTGGAGGTCCTCCGGCCCATCGAGGCTCGTGCAGATCTGCACCTTGCGCTCGATGAGGTAGTCGAGCTTCTCGTCGTCCATGAGCGAGAGGTTCGTCACGAGCGCGAACGACAGGGACTTGCCGATGAGGGCGTTCTTCTGCCGCGCGTATTCGATGACGTGCTGCACGACCGGCCAGTTGACGAGCGGCTCACCGCCCTGGAATTCGATTGTCACGCCCGGCGAAGTAGTCTGGAAGATCATGTCCACGCACTTCTCGGCCGTCTCGATCGACATGTCGGTCTCGACCTCGTCCATGTCCGTGCGCGACGCGTGACAGTACTGGCAGCCGTGGTTGCAGCGCAGCGTCACGATGAGGATGTGCAGGTTCGGACCGTACTGGAGGAAGCGCATCTTGTGCTTCATGCGCTCGACGAGGCCCTTGTGATCGACCGTGCCCGAGAGAAAGTTCCGGCTCGACAGGCGCTCGTGCAGCTCGTCGCCCGGCGCGATGCGGCCCTCGATGAAGCGCTCGAACTCGTCGTCGTTGACGAAGACGAAGTCGCCGAAGTCGTTGGTCAGCAGGATCTCGCCGTCCACGCGCCGCATGCGGTAGGGCATGGCCAGATCGGCCTTGACGCGGGCGAGCGGGTTCGTCTTCCGTTGGATCGAGAGCACCGGCATCGTCATGAGGAACCTCGTGGACCATGGGACCAGGGGGGTCGGATTCTAGTGGCGAGGTCCCGCGAACGACAAGCGGCCTGCGCGAAATGCGTGTCTCGGGGCGGCGCGCGGGGTGCGCTGGCGCTAGAACGTGGTCGTGGATCCGAGGCTCACCACGTTGGCCTCGGCCGCCTTGCCGTTCTTGAGCTCGGTCTTCACCGCGTTGAACTCCACGGCGAGGGTGAAGCGCTTGTCGAACACCCAGCCGGCGCTCCCCATGATCGTCGTGCTCTTCGCGCGCGCCGTGTCGCCGATGTCGTCCTTTTTTGCGCTGTCCTGACCGTACGCGCCGACGAGGAGCAGGCCCTCCCACGGGCGCAGCGTCAGGGCGCCCCAGAACCCGGTCGCGCCAATGTTGGCCACGCCGGTGAGCTTCGTCTTGTCGGTCGCGTCGAACGTCTTCTTCAGCCCCTGCCAGATGCCGCCCTGCATGTGCTCGGTGTTGGTGCCCAGGTAGTACTCACCCGAGAGCTCCACCTGCGGCAGCACCGGCACGAAGAGGTCCACCGCGGCGAGCCAGCGGGTCAGATCCTTGTCCGAGCCGCTGCCGAGCGTGTGGCGCTCCTTGCCAAAGTGGCCGCCCGCGCCGAGGACCGCGCGCTTGTCGCCGATGGGATACGACACGTGGAGGCGGCCCTCGGCGGCGGGCATGCCCGTCTTCTGTGCGGCGTTGGCGGTCTTGGCGAAGACGTACCCGGTCGAGGTGTCCACGCTGTCCGTGTCCATCGGATCGACCGCGGCGACGTCGAGGCCTACCTTCAAGCCCGCCTCGTCGCCGAACTGCGCGCTCACGCGGATCTGCGCGAGCCGCGCCCAGAGGTTGCCGTTGCCCGCGAGGCCCGGTACGGCGAGGTGCAGAGCGCTCACGGGGGCGAGCGACGCGACCACCGACCAGTCCTGCCCTACAAGCACCGACACGTTCCTCCACGTGACCTTCGCGAAGGCGTGGCGCAGGCGCGGCAGCGGGAAGGCGTCGTTGGTCGGGCTCGCCGCGAAGCCGCCGAAGAAGTCGGCCTCGAGTTGGCCGGACAGCGTCGCGCCGATCGACGCCAGCGGTCCGGCCTCGCCCTTGAGGCCGAAGCGCGTCTGGCGTGCGGTCAGCGACATGCCCTGGGTGCCGCCCTCCTTCGCGAAGACCGGCACGTCCAGGTTGTTGACGCCGTCGCTCACGCGCGTCGCGCCGAGGACCACGAGACCGTAGGGCGTGAGGGACGGGGCCGTCGCGGCCGCGAAGGATGGCAGCGCGAGGCCGAGGGAGAGCACGGCGAGGGCACCGCGCAGAGGGCCTAAGGGAAGCATGCGGGCCATGAGATCCTCCTGAAGTCAGGTATGTGTACGTGGTCGAACGAGCCCATGCGAATCCGGCTTGAAGCTCCGAGGTGAGGATGATAACATAGAGGCGTGATATCCGATATGACCGAGATCAGCAGAGCGATCGGGCCGCGAGAGATGGCCGTCGCCCTCCGGGGCATCGCGTCCTGGGCGCTGTGCTGCGCGCTGTCCGGCTGTGCGGCGGGCGGAGACGACGACTTCGCGGGACGGATCGTGCCCATCCTCGAGCAGCGTTGCGCCGGCGCGAACTGTCACGGAACGCTGCCGGGGGAGCCGCACGCGCTCGACCCCAAGCGCTGGCTGACGTTCTCGATCGACCACGCGGGGCGCATCGCCGACCTCGGCGGCGCGCGCGCATCGCTCGAAGGCAAGATCAACTCGACCGAGAAGCCGGCGTTGTCGACGTTGCTGCGCAAGACGCTGCCCGTGCAACAGGGCGGGCTGCTCCACTTCCAGAGCGCGATCTTCGCGTCGCGCGACGATGCCGATTACCGGACGCTCGAGGCGTGGGTGAGCACGGTCACCACGGGTACGGAGGGCGCGACCGAGCCGCCGCTCACCGAGCGCGAGCAGCTCTTCGCGAGCAAGGTCTATCCCTTCCTCATCGACCGCGGCTGCGCCACCGCGACCTGTCACGGCAGTCTCATGTTCGGCGGCGCGGTCTTCCACACACCCGCGATCCCCGGTACGCACGAGCTGCCACGCACCGAGCTGCGCGCCACAATCGGTGAGGCGCGCCGCAACCTGACGATGTGGGGGGATCCCGGCCGGTCGCGCCTGCTCGCGAAGATCCTGCCGCTCGACAAGGGAGGGATCCCGCACAAGGGCGGTAACGACGTGTTCTTCTCGAACGAGGCGGCGAGCGGCGACATCCCGGCGTCGGAGACTTACAAGGGGATCGCTGCCTGGATCCAGGCCGAGCGCGAGGTCGAGCTCGGCGCAACGCCGATGGGCTTCGAGGACGCGTGGAAGAGCGCGCCGCCGATCGTCTTCGTCGGTGGTCCGGTGCAGCGCGGCGATCCTTTCGACTTCGCGACCCACACGCCCGGGACGGACCTCTACCGGCTCGATCCGCCCTACACGGGCCCGCCCGTCAACCTGACCGCCGCGCTGCACGGGAGCCCGGTCGAGATCCGCGATCCGGCGGTCAGCCACGACGGTCAAACCATCGTCTTCGCGATGCGCCGGTCGCTGGATGACGCGATGAACATCTATACGATCGGGGCGAACGGCGACGGGCTCGTACAGGTCACGACGGACGCGTCTGCCGTGCAGGGCGGCCTCGTGGTGACGAACCGGCAGCCGGTCTTCGGCCCCAACGGCGGCTTCACGTCCGCGAGCGGGCAGGTACCGAACGAGCGCATCTACTTTGTCTCTACGCGTGCGTTGGAGCAATCGGACATGGTCTCGGTGCAGAACGCGGACCTCTACGCGATGGACGCCGACGGCGCGAACGTGGAGCGGTTGACCTGGACGATCGTCCCCGAGCTCGCGCCGGCGTTCGTGAGCGTCGGGGAGTTCGCGGGCACGATGGTCTACACGATCAAGCGCAGCGCGGAGGGGGGCCACAAGGCCGTCTTCTTCCGCTTCCCGATCGATCACAACCGCGACTTCCACATCCAGCCCGAGGCGCACCCGCACTTCGGGATGAGCGAGGCGCCGCAGGTCTTCTACCGGATCCGGGAGACGGTGGACGGGCGGGCCGCGATGGTGCTGCTCGACGAGAACAACCGGTGGCGGGGCGGGCAACTCGCCCTGATCGACCGCCAGTTCGCGGTGGAGCTTCCGGAGGGGCAGGAGGCCGGCGCGACCGTGCCGAGCTTCCGCCACGCGCTCACGATCCTGACGCCCGAGGCGGCGCGAGAGGGGCCGAGCGCGGATGGCCTGTGGATGGATCCGCTCCCGATGCCGGACGGTACGATCGTGGCCGCGCACGCGCAGGGGCCCATCGATCTCGCCGACCCGGATGGCGACCCGAAGCCGTCACTCGTGCGCCTCACGATCGCGGACGGGAAGACGAACCCGACGCAGGAATTCACCGCGCGGCCCAAGATCGTGAAGGCCGATCTGCTCTTCGATGACGCGATGTTGCCGGCGACGCAGCCGGTCGCGCTCGTGCCGCGCGGCACGGAGGATCCGCCCCATCCGCGCGCCTGGGGAGGCGACATCGCGAAGGCCGCGCCCCAGGCCGATATCGCCGGCATGAAGGTGCCCACCGCGCTGCTCGTGCACTCGGGCGTGCAGGTCATCGAGGCGCTGATCGCGCAGCTGCCCCCGATGGCCAAGCGCGCGATTCGGGACGACCTGTCCTACGTGCGCGCGGTCGTTCCGGTGCAGGTTGCTGCCTCGCTGCTCGGGAGCGCGACGGCCGTCGAGAGCGTGCCGGCCGGCGAGACGCGCGCAAAGCGCGAGGGTGCGACGAACCAGTCGCTGACCGGGCGCGCGCCGCTCTTCGCGATCGAGGTCCCGCCCGCGACCGACGGCAGCCTCGCGGTGCACATCCCCGCGAACGTCCCCGTGCGCCTCGTCACGCTGGACGCCGATCGCGTGGCGACAGGCGCGCTCCAGCACCACTGGTACGCGCCGCTGCCGGGGGAGCGCTTCCCCGTCGGCATTCCGTTGTACGCCTACGCGGCGCGCTGCGGCGGTTGCCATGGCGCGATGGACGGCAACCCGCAAACGGTGCTCCAGCCGCCAACGGACTTCATCACGCAGGCCTCGGTGACCGCGTCGCTGTACCATGACAACGATCGCCGCCAGCCGCGCGTGCTCCCGGTCGTGGACGCGTCGCTGTTCACGTTCGTGGACTTCCGCCAGCACGTGCAGCCGATCCTCGACGCGAAGTGCGCGACGTCGGGCTGTCATGGCGGCCCCGCGCCGGCGGGCGGTCTGTCGCTGACGCCGGCGCCGACGCAGCACTACAACGACGCCTACGAGAGCCTGCTCGCGCCGGGCGAGGGATCGGCGCACGGCTACCGCTACGTGGACGCCGATGGCTACCGCGCGCGCGGCTCCTACCTGGCGGAGCGCATCATGGCGCGGGAGTACGAGGCGCCGCGTGCGTACACCGGATCGCCATGTCCACCGGCCGGATCCCCCGCGCTGACCGGCGCGGAGAAGCAGACGCTGCTGCGGTGGATCGAGCTCGGAGCGGCTTGGATCGGCGCGCCGGCGCCGGCGAAGTGAGGTGGCCTTGACGCGCAGGATCCCGCTGATAGTCGTCGCGAGCGCATGCGCGTTTGCCTGCATCGATACGGGCGGCCTCGCGTACCTCCCCCGGCCATCGCGCGCGGAGTTCGAATCCGAAGCGGGACCGATCCTCGCAAAGCGCTGCGGCGACGCCTCCTGCCACGGCGCGCCCGAACATCCATACCGCGTCTTCGCGGTGGGCCGCTTCCGGATGGAGCCCGGCGACGTCTTCACCTCGAAGCCGCTCACGTCCCTGGAGATCGACGCCAACTACGCCATGACGCTTGGCTTCCTCGACGCGCCGCGCGCGCGGAACACGACGCTCGTGCGCAAGGCGTTGGGCCTCGGCGGCGCGGGCGGACACAAGGGCGGCGCCGTGTTCGCGCACCCGAGCGATCCCGAGTGTCGCGCGCTCACCGCCTGGATCGAGGGCACACCATGAGCGCGCGGGACTTCGTCGCGATGTGCGTGTGCGCGTCGCTCGGCTGCGCCGGTGAAGCGTCCCTGCCGCCCATCCACACGCTCCACCCCGATCCGAACCCAATGCCGCACAGTGACCCGCTCTGGTCGCCGCAGCCGCATCGCGACAGGCCGCGCGCCGCGTGCGCGACGAGCGATGGCACCAAGGCGTGGGTGATGCTCGCGGGGATCGAGGACGATCCCGGTTCGGACGTCGCGATCATCGATCTCGACAAGGGCGTCGTGACCAAACGCGTTGCGCTCGCGCCCTCGCCGTGGGGTTGCGCGCTGGATCCCACGGAGCGCTACCTCGTCGTCACCTTGCGCTACAGCGATCGCGCGATCGTGCTCGACGCACGCACGGACACGGAGATCGCGCGTATTCAGGTGCCCTACTACACGGAGGTCGCGCGCTTCTCGCTGGATGGCCGGCGGTTGTGGCTCACGAACCGCTGGAAGGACGCGGTCCTGCACTGGGATCTGGACCTCTCCGATGGCTTCGCCGTCAGCCGCACGAGCTACGACGACACACCGATCGAAGATCCGATGGGGATCCCGGTCTCGGAGAACCCGACGTCGCTCGCGCTCTCGCCGGACGGCACGCGTCTCTTCGTCGGCTCGGTCGCGGGACTTACGACGGCGGTGATCGACACGCAGAGCGCGACGCTCATCGATGTCGACGGCGATCCGAAGACGACCACCCCCGGCGCGCCGGCGGGCATCACGCACATCGACTTCCACTCGCCTGTCGGCGGTCTCGCGACGAGCGGCGACCTGCTCTTCCTGACCGACACGGGCACCGGCACGGGCTCGCATCCTACGCAGGGGCTCGACCTCGACGACGACGGCAAGCCGGGCGACAACACGGCGAACGTGGTCTTTCAGGATCTCCAGAACGAGATCGCCGTCGTCGACGCACGCACGTTCCAGCCGCTGTGGCGCTACACGTCGGACTCGATCTGCTGCGCGGACTTCCGCGACGTGGATCCCGACAGGCCCGATCGCGGCCTGCTCCTGCCCGCGCCGGACACGTGGAAGCCCGACGTCGTGCCCTTCCTGCCTCCGAAGGACCGCTGGATCGTCGCGGGCTCGCTGCCGCTCGGGATGGTCGTGAAGGACGGCGTGCTATTCGTGATCTTCGCCGGCACGAGCGACGTGCAGTCGTTCCAGATCCAGCCGGACGGTTCGCTCGCGCCGCTTCAGAAGGCGGGCGGGCTCTACACCACGGGCTTCAATCCGGTCGCGATCCTGCGCGCCGGTGCACGCATCCTGACCGTCGATCGCCTCGGCGAATCGCTCACGCTCATCGACCCGAAGCTCGGCCCGGGACACGAGACCCACATCCCGGTAGGCGACCTCACGGCGGGCCCCTTCCCCGCCACCGATGTGGAGATCGGCGAGGCTGTCAACGAGATGACCGCGCGCTTCACGATCGACGGCGACCAGACCTGCGTGCACTGCCATCGCGACAACGCAGCCATCGCGCGACCGATCGTGATGCCGCTGCAGAAGAACCGGCTGTGGGGCGCGCGCAACGTGATGGCGCAGCGCGGCCTCTACGACACGCGACCGTGGTTCGCCGAGTCGAGCATGGACGAGACGAACTTCTTCCCGGTGCTCAACGAGTTCGCGCGCAAGGAGAACTTCTGCTGCGAAGGTATCGATCCGACGGTCTGGTCGAAGTACCCGGGCGGGACGCAGTGCGCCGCCGATCCGACGCAGCCCGGCTGCTCCCACGTCGTGAACTGCCTCCAGGATCCGCCACCCGAGTGCGGCGCGCGACCCTACGCAAAGACGACCTTCCTCGTTCGCGGCGAGTTCTTCAAGGAGGCCGCGCGACAGACCTTCGGTCGCGACAGGACCTTCGGCGACGCGCTCTACAACGAGACGATCGAGGGCGGACGGGAGCCCATCTGGCTCGACTTCGACGGCATCACGCGCGCCATCGGCCTGTTCATGCTGCGCACGCCGCGGCTGCTCCCGAACCCGAACCGCAGCCTCGGACTGCCCACGGCGCGACGCGGCGAGACGCTCTTCCAGCAGCCCGGCACCGGCTGCCAGAGCTGCCACCCGCTCCCGCTCACGACCACCGCGACCTTGCCCGTGCCCTTCTCGCCCTTCGGCATGCCCGTGCGCGTGCCGCCCGTCATCTCACCGGCCAAGGGGCCCGACGGCAGCGACGCGTCTCAGGTGACGAAGGGCTTCCTCGCCTCCTTTCCGCAGACGATCCAGGGGGACGCGGGCATCCACTTCGGCGCCACGCCGCTGCGCGGCCTCTGGGACCGGCCGCAGACCCGGTTCTTCCACCACGGCCAGGCGCGCACGCTCGTGCAGGCGCTGGCTACACCCGGTCACGCGGCGCTCGGTCCCGGCGAGCGGGGCTTCAACGAGCGCAACGGCACGTTCGACACGCACGGCGGCACGAGCCAACTCGACCGCTACCAGCTCCAAGATCTGATCAACTTCCTGCTCACGCTCTGAACGCCCGTTCATTTCGCGCGCGGAGGTCGCTAGACTCTCTTCATGTCCAGATCCAAACACGCCCTTCGATCCTTCGCGACGCTGCTCGGCGCCCTGCTCGTGCAGGCCTGCGCGCCCGCCCTCAGCACGGTCGTCGAGCCCGCGCCCGACTTCGAGTTGCCCCGCTTGGGCGGCGGTGATCCGGTGCGCCTGTCCGCGCTGCGTGGCAAGCCGGTGGTGGTCGACTTCTGGGCGACATGGTGCGAGCCCTGCAAGCGTTCGATGCCGGAGCACGCGCGCCTCGCCGCGCGTCACGAGGGGCGCCTCGCGCTGCTCGCCGTCAACGTGGACGAGGACGCGCAGGCGGTCGCGCGCTTCGTGGAGCGACGGGGCCTGAAGGTGCCCGTGCTGCTGGATCCGAGGGGCAGGACGCCCGAGGCGTTCGGTGTCACCGCCATGCCCTACGCGATCGTCATCGATGCCGAGGGACGCGTCGTCGAGCGCATCGCAGGCGAGCCCTACCCCCGCCTCGCCGAAGTCGTCGACCGGCTGTTGGTGAGGCCCTGATGCGACGCGTCGCGATCGATCTCGTGTTGTTTCTGCTGCTCGCGTCGCTCTGTGCCGCGTGCGCGACCGTGCAGCCCTGGCAGCGCGGCGTGCTGGCCGATCGCAGGATGCAGCTGGCTCCAACGCCCGAGCGCGGCGCCGCGCGGCAACACGTCTTCGGCGTCCGCGAGGCTGCGCAAGGGGGCCTCGGCGGCTCGGGGAGCGCGTGTGGCTGCGACTGAGCGAGCCCGCCTGCCGTGGCTCGTGGCGCTGCGCGTCGCGGGCGTCATCGCGGTGGCTCCGTTGATCGGGCGGGCGGAGGCCGCACGACGCCTCCACGGCAACGTGACGTTTTATGGTGACAGCGATCGCGTGCAGGTCTGGTCGCCCTCGCTCACGGGCTCGGTCGCTGTCGATCGCGCGACGTTCAGCGCGCAGAGCGGCGTGGACATCATCTCAGCGGCGTCGGTCGACCTCGTCAGCGCGGCGTCCGTCCCGCTCACCAAGGGTGCATCCCCGCGCGGCTTCGACGAGGTTCGCAAGGAGGCGAACGCGACGGTCGATCTCCGCATCCGCGACGGGCAAGGCCTCCGCGCGAGCTACGGCGTCTCGCTGGAGCCCGACTTCCGCTCGCACTCGGTGGGCCTCGGCGGCAGCGTCGATCTGCTCGATCGCCACGCCACGCTCGCCGCCGGAGCGCGCTTCGCCACCTCCTGGATCGGCCGCGCGCGTGACGCGTTGTTCGCGCGCGATCGCCAGACCTGGGGCGGCGACCTCACCTGGACGCACCTGCTCTCACGCGTCGCGCTCGGCGACGTGGCCTACAGCCTCGGCGTCGTCAACGGTTTCCAGGCGAACCCGTACCGGTGGGTGCGCCTGTACGACGGCGACGCGGACGCGCCCTCGACCTCGCTCGCCGAGCGCGTGCCCGATCTGCGCCTCCGGCACGCGGGCACCGTCCGGCTGCGTGCACGCCTCTCTCCCGCGATCTTCGGACTGGCCGACTATCGGCTCTACGCCGACTCGTGGGGCGTGCTCGCGCACACGCTGACGTTGCGCGCCTCCCGCTCGTTTTGGGGCGAGACGCTCACGCTCGGTGCGGAGGTGCGCGGCTACCATCAGGGCGCGGCGACCTTCTACCAGCGACGCTACCGGACCTTTCCGCTCGCGCCCGAGTGGCGCACCGCGGACAAGGAGCTCGGACGCATGTGGACCGCCCTCGGAGGTCTGCACGCCGACTTCGCGCCGCCGTGGCGCCCCTTCGACGCGCTGCGGTTTGGTTTCGGGGCGGACGTCCTGCACATGCGCTACATCGACTTCGCGCCGCTCGCCTCGCGCACGGCCCTGATCCTGACGTGCGATCTGAGCTGGGAGATCTGAGCATGCGACGCCCGCTCCTGCCCGCCCTCGCGCTCGCGCTGCTCGCGTGCTCAGAGCCCCCGCCCACGCCCGAGCCAGACGCGGTCGATCCGTTCGACGCCACGACCGACGCGCTGCCGGACGTGATCCCAGCCTGCCAGACAGAGGCGCACGTCTTCGGTATGGACAAGAACGATCAGGTGCAGGTGCTGGAAGACGGCGTTCCGCTCAGCGTGGCGCGCGGCTTCCAGGGCTTCATCTTCCTGCGCGTCGGCCTGCGCACGACCGGCACGCTGTCGGGCTCGGTCAAGCTGAAGGTGCGCGTGCAGGTCGCCGGATCCATCGCGTCGGACGTGACCGCGACGTTCGCGCCGGTGCCGACCAAGCCGCTTCCGAAAGGGGGGAGTCAGACCGCTGAAGTGCCATTCTTCATCAATGATGTCCCGATCATCGAGCTGCGAAAGGGGCCTCCGGCGGCGGTGTCGGTCTGGACCATCGACGGCGGGTGCCAGACGAGCGCCAAGGCCACCGTGACCCTCGTGCAGGACAACTACATGGGCGA
>Ga0172370_10008050_pt1 | contig 12748 bp, 10 predicted proteins | sample LakKiv5m_FD_114538 | JGI IMG/M metagenome (GOLD analysis project Ga0172370, IMG submission 114538) | Freshwater microbial communities from Kabuno Bay, South-Kivu, Congo - kab_022012_11.5m | ecosystem: Environmental > Aquatic > Freshwater > Lake | place: Democratic Republic of the Congo...
ATTGCAAACGCGGCCATAAGCACAGCCAAGATTCAAGATCTGGCAGTTACAGATGCTGAAATCAACGACTTAAACGCCGGAAAAATAACCGCTGGCTCAATGAGTGCTGAACGTATTTACGGAGGGACTGGATACTTCACCAGAATTAACATCTTGATGTCGGGATTAGAAGCGTTGAATGTCGCTGGGAATATAAATAAATCCGGAACATCAAACTTCTCTATTCCTCATCCATTGAAAAAGGGCCATAGATTGGTTTATACTGGTATTGAAGCAGCAGAAGTTCTCCTCGTTCATCGAGGGACAGCTACTCTAAGTAACGGACAGACACGAATTGACTTCCCAGACCACTTCATAGCGGTCAGCGATCCCAGAAACATTACAGCATATCTGACTCCCAAGCAAAACTGCAACGGACTTTTCATTGTCGAAGTAACAAACGACCATCTTGTCGTGCAAGAACTGCAAGGAGGAATATCCTCTGCTCAGTTTGACTACATGGTCGTCACAGTCCGCGACAAATTCTTCGACTTTGATTTTGAACCTGAAGGCGACATTGCGATTAAACGTGATGACGAAGATGAGGAAACTTTCAAGCAACGCTATCTGGAACACCGAATAAACGAGATTACCAAAAAAGGCGGTCCCAAAGTCCAGGAGCAAATTGACCAACTGCAAAGTGAATTTATCACCACAGTTGGCAGAAAGGAGGTCACAGGTTATGTCGAAAAAACAAACTAAATTAGATAAGTCCGATTTAAAAGAATTGCAATTGAGAAAGCAAATGATTAAGCAGCATCAGCTGACGATTCAGGCGCTTGATTCCCAGCTGGTCGTGTGGCTTCTTGGCAAGTTTTTCAAATACGGTTTGGATAGTCAGAAAGAATATACCTTTGATGCTGTAACCGGTGGAATAACTGAAGTTACACAATCCCAGAAAGGAGGTGGCTCCTAATGGCGACAAAACAATACGGCGGTTGGTATTGGCAACCTGATCAAAGTAAGGCTCTCAGATGGTGGGGTACTGATGCATCTGGGAAAGACATTTACACAACTGGCGATGAACCAGGCAAGCAACAATCCGTCAGCAATTTAAGTAGTGGTCTCTCCCAAGTTGGTGGTTCTAGTATCTTGGGTTTTGATGCAGGAACACTCAATACCAAATTTCAGGATACTTATAAGCAAGCTCAAGACTTATCCGCAGATCTCGAGACCTATCAAACAAGGCGCTACGACGAAGAATATGGCAAAGCTGAACTCGGCAAACTCAAAGACACTATCAGTTCTCTAGATACTAGTATTTCCCAAGAGAAAAACGTTAGAGATGAATCGGTCAGTAAGATTCGCAAAAACCCAGGCTATTCGGCAGCCACTATAACAGGCGAATCCGGAGAAGTTCAACGACTTGCCAACGCTAAAATTAGCAATCTCATTGAAGAACGAAATGCAAAAGCGGAAGACTACAACGCCCGACTTGGAGAAATAACTCGTAAAGTAACTTCAGAAACCCAAGGCAAAGAAGCCAAACTCAATAATCTGCGATACGACCTCCAGTTTTTAGGTGGACTTCTCAACACATACAACCAAATTCGATCTTCCGAACTTTCTTCAGCAAAAGAAGATGAACGCTGGGAGCGAGAATTTGAACTCAAACTCTATGACTCACAAACCAGCAGATTAAGAGCTGGTGAAGGCGGTAGCGGAAATTACGCCAAACAACAAGTCAAGGATGCCTTTGGCAATGTTGTTGGATATTTCGATGCCACCTCAGGTAAAACCACCCTTTATGAGGAACCCTCCAGTAAATCACAGGTAACCACCGTAAACGAAGGCGATCTGCGAAATGAAATCAGATCTGCGTGGAAACAAGGATTCACGGCTGACCAACTCAAGACAAATCTATCAGGAGTCGCAACAGATAAAGGTAAGAATGCCACTCAAATAATCGATGAGGAATGGCAGTTAAAGACCCAACCAGGTGTGATGGGATTCTTAAGACGCTTATTTACACCTGGAGTTTAATGCATATGGACAATTTTTTATCACAAATTAAGAAAAACATAACCTCGTCAATTCAAAATACGAGTCAAACTCTTGGTGGTATTTTTGGGAAATCTCAACAAACTGCTTCCTCTCTGGTACGTTCTGGCTCTGAAAAAATTCAGGATATTCTAAAACCGCTCGAAAAACTAAAGCCCGAACAATATGACATCGCCATTCCAGGTCCCACAACCGGCTCCTACAAACCATTCAAAAATCTGTATGTAGAAGCGGCAGCACAAACACTTGGATTGGGTGCAAGAGATACAGATGTACTTGAGCGATTACCAAGTGCAACAATCGGAGCCCTAAAAGGTGCCGGAGACGGTCTTGCTCAAGCGTTAACTTTTGGCTGGTGGAATCCGGAAATAAAGTATGCCAATGACATTGAAAAAATGGCCGGCGACATGACCGAGGTAGAGTTTAATGTTTTAGGAACCATAGGAACTTTTGTGGTCGGAGGCGGTCTCGTGCAAGGAGCACTCAAAGGTGTTCCTCTTTTAGGCAGAGTTGCCACAGTCGCTCCGAGGACATTTAGCCTACTTTCGAACGGACTTACTTTTGCAGGGCTGACCCAACTACAAAAAGAAGAATCCTACAAAGATGCGCAACATCGAGCCAAAGACTTTGTAAGTGACTTTGCTCTGGGTGGCGCATTCTCTATTGCTGGTATGAAACCTTCTTTCCTTAAATCCTCAGCAATTATTGGTCCCGCAACTTATGTCACCTCGCTCATCAAAGGCGACTCCAATGAAGATGCTCTCAAAAATACTGCAGCAATGATTGGACTTCACTCTCTCAACTTTGCCGTAGCAAAATATTTACCCAATAAATCTGCAGTGGAAAGCCAGATAGAAAAAGCGGCCAGTGAACAACTGAGAATAACTAAAAAACAGGCTCTCAATTATCTTGGCGTAAATGAGACTGCAACAGCAGAACAGGTCAAGCAAGCATGGAAAAACAAAGTAGTCGGCATTACTAAACAGTTCCCAGCCCAAGCCAACCAAACACCACAAGAGATGGGTCAATTTAATCAGGCTTGGAATACCGCCAATAGAGCCTACGAGTTCCTAGCAAAAGTCAGTAACCCAACCGGATATACCGGCAAATCTTTCAGACAAGAATTTCAAGACCTTTATTACGATCTCTGGAAAAATGTTCCTGACAAAAGAGCGTTGGTCATCAGGGCAGTTCGCAATATGCCTGCAGGACTCTCAATCAGAGCCACGCTTAAAGATGCTCAAAGAAGCGAAATTGTAACTGCACTTGGAGGACAGGATGCGAAAACCCGTCTCGGTCGAGTTGCAGAACTAACAGACGCTGATTTAGTGACAGTGGCGATGGAAAATAAAATTCCAGTTACTCCTTCAAAAACAACTCAGCCTGAGCTAAGCGCAGAAACATATAAGCATGGCACGCCTGTCCCAGAGAAGATATTAAAGGAAGGATTTAGTTTAGCAGAGTCTGGAAAAACAAGCGGTTATGGTGGAGTTATGGGTAAGGGTGTTTATTTGGATCTTACCCCAGGTGGTGAAGGAGCAAAATTATACGGAACAGTAATCGATACAAAGATTAAAAAAGGGTTAAAACTTTTCAACTGGTCAGGCAAAATTGACGAACTCTACTCTGAAGCCACGAAGTATGGGGATCCTGAAAAGATTACTGAAGTTCTACAAAAGAAGGGATATGACGGTGTTAAAGGCCTGAACCAAATGGTCATTTTTGACCCACAAAATGTAGTACCAATAGTTGATGGCAAGACTTCCATTCCACTAACCACCTCTTTCTCTGTTTTAGATCAAAAAGCGGCCAAGGCTGCAGAAATACGAGAGAAATACCGAGTGCCTGGTGAAACCGAGCTAGAAAAACTTGAACGTACTAACAAGGATGTATCACAGACAACTCTCATTCAAAAACGACGCCAAGGTCAAATAGTTGCACCAGATCAACCGCGAGCGGATGAGGTGAAAGATCCACCGCCTGGTAGTCCTCCTAGACCTCCCCAAGAAACACCTATTGGTTCTGATTCACCACCTCCAGAAGGGAGTGCTTTAAGCCAGATCGATGCGATGGTTGGAAAGCTTTCTCCTGCCGCAAACCTCTTGGACAAGGCTAAAAAAGCAATTCAGGTTTTCCCGCGTCTTTTTACTGACCGCTTCGCTCCTATTCGGGAGTTTGAAAACAAAGTAAGTAAACTGCAAGGCAAGCCTATCGATATCAATTCCAGTCCTTATGTGGGCGCCCGAATGTATGCTGGACGCTTCGGCATTGTAGAAGGAAGTTTCCGAGATTTGTACACCGCACTTCAACCTGTCAGAAAATTGCGGGCAGACTTTACTCGCTATGTACTTGCCCAAAGAACGGCAGAAAGAGCCGCCAGAGGTGTTGAAAATCCACTTGAGGTCACTCAAAAAACTGCAGAAAAAGCACTCCAAGAACTAAAAACTAAAGTTGGTGACAAAGCATTTAAAACGTTTGAGCAAGTTGGTAATGGAATGCAGAGTTGGGCAGTTAAAGCAATTCTCGAACCCATGAGGGATTCTGGAATTTTAAGCAATAAAGCCTTCAACGCTGTTGTTGAGAAAAACAAAAACTGGCTTCCATTCCATGTTTTGGAATACATACCTACACTAGAAGAAGCAGATAAAATGGCAGTCGGGTCCGAAACATTTTCCGTGAGTAAGCAAGGTGTTGTTAGTGCTCTTGAAGGAACGGACAAAGTTATTCGGGATCCATTTATCTCCATAATAGACAACCTCACGAAAGCAGTCAGTCTTGTTGAACGAAATAAAGTAGCCCTGAAACTGGTAGAGCTTCGCAAGACTCACCCTGACGCGACCAAAGGGTTGATTAGATTCTTACCTACCAAAGAAAATGCCCCGCAAGATTGGGAATCAATTAGCGTATTTATCGGCGGCAAGGTAACGCGCTGGGCTGTGCCAAAAGAATTATCTGAAGCCATGCACGCCATGAGTCCGGCAGAGTCAGGTTTGATGGGTAAGTTAGTAATGATGTCTTCAAAAGCATTCAAAGCAGGTACGACTACGCTCTATTTCCCATTTACGCTCTCGAATGCAGTCCGTGACTATCAAACCGCAACGATGGTTTCCAAATATGGCTTTAATCCTGCTGTGTGGCTATCAGGATTTAAAGACGGTTTCCGCTCGGCATTTAAATGGGAATCCAAAGCCTATGACGAATTTATGAGAAATCAGGGTGGCTATGGGAGCTACATTGAGTCAACCAAAGGTTTAGCTGTTGCCTCTGAGCAATTATTCCGACCCAGATGGATGGAAAGAACGAAAGCTGTTGTTAATCCCTTTGAGTTAATAGGAAACTTCTCCGAAGCCATAGAACTTGCTCCGAGACTTGGAATCTACAAAAAAGCTCTCAGTAAAGGAGCCAGTCCTTTGGAAGCTGCATTTGAGGCACGAAACGTGACAGTCGACTTTGCCAAAGCAGGAGTTGAAGCCCGACTGATTAATATGTGGGTTCCGTTTGTAAATGCACGATGGCAGGGCTTATTAAATGTCACCCGTGTCATGAAGGACAATCCTGTCCGGACTGCTGCGAGAGCTCTTGCCATGACTGTTCTTCCTGGAATTGCTACTTACTTTTACAACGTCATGAACCATGAAGATCTTTGGGATGATATTCCTCAGTGGGCAAAGGACACCTACTTCATCATTATTGTCGGAGAAGAAAAAGATGAAGATGGTAATAAAGTTCCAAAAGTAATCCAGATCCCTAAAGGTGACGTTGGAACGATTTTCTTCAACCCTTTGATGTACTCGTTTGAATATGTTCGTAAGCAAGAACCTCAAAACCTCTTCAAGCTCGGTCTAGAGTGGATGAGTCAATTAGCTCCGGTTCCATTTACAAGAGATGGTGAATTATCTGCTCAAGCATTCTTCTCCGGAGCCTTGCCACCTATTATGCGTACTCCTTTGGAAATAGCGACAAATACAAACTTCTTTACTGGATTTCCAGTGATCCCAAGAAAACTGGAAAAAGTTGCCCCATCAGAGCAATACGATAGCAGAACACCTGATTTAGCAATCACCATCGGTCGTGCCTTGGGAGTAAGTCCGATGAAGTTGACCCACGCAGTCTATGGATTGACCGGCAGCTTGGCTAGAGAGCTACTTAGCCCTGCAGATGTTCTAGGTCTGACAATGGATCGTTTTTATAGAACTCAAGGCGGTGAGAAGCAACGTAGAGCCTGGGATGTCAAATATGAAGCAGAGGTAGGCTACAACACCACTCGACTGCAAATGAAGAAGCTAGTCGAAGCAGGTGACCTTCAAGGAGCACAGCAAATGGCACTGAGATGGAATGAAGAAGCAGAAAAACTAATTCCACAAGTTGTCCCTCTTTTAATGAAAGATGATCCTAAAGAAGCTTCTCTCTTCCAGAGTAGTATCACTTTTAACGCCAGCGATTTGCAACGCTTATTAAAGACGACTCTTCCTGGTGGTATTCCTCAGGAAACTGACAATGGTGAACAGAAATCACCACTAAATCCATTGAAGAATGGGCCCAATTCCACAGACAATCAAAGTATTAAGAGTTTGATTTATAGATAAACAGCTATGGCAGATATAATAAGACCAATCGAACCATTTGAACTCAACCAAGGCTTTGGAGAAAATCCTGCAGATTATGCCCGGTTTGGACTTAAAGGACACAATGGTTGGGACTTAAAAACAAAATTCCCCGATACTCCCCAAGGCTTCCGAAATATTCTCTCTTCCTGGGCTTCTAAATTTTATGCACAAGGCAACGAAGGTAATGACGGCTTTGGCTTGTATTTTGAAGTTATCGTACAACTCTATAACACCTACAAGCTGACCTATGCCCACTGCAAATCCATTGAGAGTTTTGAGAATAAAAATGAAAGCGATACGATAGCCATCAGTGATAACACCGGCAATAGCACCGGCAGTCACCTCCATCTCACAGTCAAACGTGGTCAGCTCCAAAACGGAAAGTTTGTAAGCGATAACTACAACAACGGTTACTTTGGAGCAATTAACCCTCAAGAGTTCTTTGATGAACTCAGAAAGTATAAAAAAGAAAAAGGCACAACCTCCACCCCTGAGGGCTGTCTGGTACCAAACACACCTGAATGGCGATCCAAATACGAGCAGGTAGTCTCTTCCGCAACCAAATGGGCTGATACACTCAAGATTTTAGAGATTACCGACGACCCAAACACTACCCCCAGCGACAGAATTAAGAGTGTAGTCGGAGGGTATAAAAGTAGGGAAACTGACCTATCTAACAAGCTAAACGAGAAGTCTGCTGACCTCGACAAAGCCAACCAGGAGATCAGCAACCGCGTAGAACAAGTTGGCAGACTCGAAAAGGATTTGCTAGAGAAGGAAAAGTACTACAAAGCCCTGATCGACGCATTAAATAAACAGCTCAAAAACGGCTCAGATGCGCTCCCCTTGGCTCAGGCTCGTATAGGGGTACTGGAAGGCGAGCTAGATGATGCTAATAAAGCCAAGGGCAGAGCTCTCAACGATGCACAACAATACAAAGGTCAGTTTGAGGCGTGCCAAAAGGGTACTTTGGTTCCGACACCTCAATTGATTTTTTCGCTGATTGTTCAGTATTTCAGTAATAAATTACCTAAAGGAGGTGAAAAATTATGATAGTTACCAGTCCAAAATATCAGCTGACAATTGACGACTTTAAGAAACTTGGTACAGGTTTAGGAATTGCGCTACTCGGAGCAGGTCTAACATATTTAACAGAACAGATTCCCAATATCGATTTCGGTCAGTGGACTCCAATTGTTGTAGCTTTCTGGTCATTTGTTGTCAACACAGTTAGGAAATGGTTAACAGCAGGTGAATATATTGAGAAATAATGTCCTATGAGTGATAAACCAGTCGATACCATCAACATGCTCGAACGTGTTGCCAAACTCGAAGAACGAGTCGATGGCGGGTTTGGTTATGTAAACAAAGAGTTGAAAGAAATAAAAGACAATCATCTCCATCAACTACAGACTGACGTGAGTGATTTAAAAGTAAAAGTGAGTACCCTGGCGGTGAAGATCAGTATTGCGGCAGCAGTGGCTACGATATTGGGAGACTTTGTTTTCCGCCTTATATTTAAGTAGGATTACTTCTTACCCTTTTTATCTGAATCTTCTTCTGACTTGTTATTGAACACAAGGTTGTTTAAATCATCGGTAAAGCCTTTGAAAGAGTTAGCGTTCAATACATGGAAATATCCTGATTCAGGATTGCCGGTGAAAATAAGGGTATCGCCAGGTTGAATGTTCTGCGCTTTGCGAAGTTTTGCAGGTATAACAATTTGACCGCGTGAACTTACCGGGGCGGTCCCGAACACTGTCATCTTTGCTTGTGGCTTCTTTTTTAAGCCTTTATCTTTCATAGTCATTTAAAAAACGGCAACTGCCTACCGAGAAATTTATTCCTACAATAAAGAAAAATCTTTAATGTAGGTTACAGGTATTATACAATACATCTATCTCGAGGTCTTCGCAACATCAGAAAATGACAGAAACAACCTTGTATGAACAGTGGCAAATAAAGTAAAATAGGTATGTTGGGATCGTTAAAAAGTGGCAAAAGAATCAATGCCCATTCGTTCTTTAAGAGATTGGAGCTGAGAGAAAAGATCTGGTGTGATATAGTCGCCCAGGCTAAAGTGGTTCGAGCCAATTACGGTCACCAGCTCTCACTGCCTCAAATTTAATGAGGAAATATTTTTTTATCTTCGCTATCTGCTGGGTTATATTTCTTATTCATGCAATAAGTATTAAGCATGGAATTTATGGGGATGGGGGCGGATACTATGTTTATACCCAAGCACTTTTTTTTGATAAGGGACTGAATTTTGGTCCAATTTATAACTTCATGCAACATTTCCAAGGAGTTAAAGGAGAATTTAACCGCTTGTTTTGGGACACTCCATATAATCCTTATCCTATAGGCACAGGTCTTCTTTGGATTCCTGCAGTGGCTGTAACCTCACTATTCTTTCAAAACAGATTTAGTCTTATTTATGAAATTGGTCCCGGTCTTACCGGGATAATTCTCGTTATTGGAGGTTTATATTTTCTTGAGAAATATCTACAAAACTTTTTTTCCAAAAAAGTTGCTACGGCTTCCGTTATTGCGATATTTCTTACTTCCAATCTTCTATATTACTCTTCTTTCGAGCCGGCACTTTCTCACCAACCCGCATTTTTTATTATTGCTTTTCTTTTATATAAAACCTACAAGATGAGTGCGTCTTTTCATAACTATTTACTAGTGGGTGCTCTTGGAGGATTGCTTTTCACAATCAGAATTCCGGATTCAATTTTTCTTATTCCAGTCATTTATCAAATCCTAGAAAATAGACCTAAATTTAAATTTATTATTGTATCCCTAATAAGTGCAGGTCTCTTTACCATTCCCCTTTTCTGGAGCTATTACATAATGACAGGAAATGCTTTTAGAATGCCATACTTAACGGGAGATGTGGGTAGTTTTTCGTATTCTTTTAAAAACTTATACAATTTCTTTTTCACTGCAAAGCGTGGACTTTTTACTTGGACACCTGTTTATCTATTTGCAATATTGGGTTTAATTAAATCACGAAAATATATCTTTATTTTAACACTAGGTTTAATTATTTTTGTCAGCTCTTCGTGGGCAAGCGTTTCTGTTGCCTTCGGACAAAGATTCATTCTTGCCGGCATTCCCTATTTTGCTTTTGGAATTGCCGAGATCATAAAAACAGTTAAATATAGATATATATCCATATTATTTATATTTCTCTTTTTTTGGAATTTACTTACAATTTTCCAATTTTACTTTAATAAGACCGAGGTCATAAAAGATGACAATTTAACACTAAAAACATTTATCATCGGTCAATTCAAAACTCCAATTAAAACTCTCGGTCTGATTAAAGATGAAGGTTTAAACCATGTTTTCTACAACAAACTTCTTTATTAAACCTAGCTTTTTTTGGCTACAATTGCTACATTTGTAAAAAGATCTCTCCATCCAAAATAATATTCAATTATTCGAAAACCACATTTTTTGAATAGCACTTCAGTCCTTTTTTTTGATCTTAATCTGGAAACTTCCGGAGGATGAAATTCAACATTTCTAATAAAAAATATGTATTTTAGGACAAAGATCAAAGCTTTAAACACAAATACGCTGATGCCGTATTCAGGAGGCCAGAAAATTATTATTGTCCCGTCTTTTTTCAAAACTCTATGAAAATTATTTAATATATTTTCAATATCACTGATTTCAAAATGTTCCAAAACACCAAGATTGTATATACCGTCAAATGATGATTTATCAAATTTAAGATTTCTGATATCACCCAAAACAATACTTTTACTGCCACCATATCTTTTTTTGTACTTTTTAAGAGCATTCTGGGAAAAATCCAATGCAGTAATCTTCAAATAATTTTGGATATCCGAGTCTACTTCTCCACCACCACAACCAGCATGTAGTACTTTTGCATTTTTGACAAAGTATTTCTTTATAAAATGATTAAGGTCGGGCTTAAGAAGAATCCGTCGATAATAAGTGGCTATAAGGTCATATGCATAGCGCTTACTACGAATCCCTCTCCCTTCCCAATAATGGTCCCAAGATCTAATTTCATCAACCCGGTAACTTTTTTTCACCAAGTCATTATAACCAAACTTTGTTAAATAATATATTTTTAATAATTTATCTTCTTATCCAAAAACACTTGTGCCTGAAAATGATATAATTCAAGTATTGCTGGTTCCGACGAGCCGAGGTAGCTCAGTTGGTAGAGCGGCGGTATCGTAAACCGCAGGTCGTGGGTTCGATCCCCACTCTCGGCTCAAAATTGAAATGAGAAAATTATCAAGAAAATTTGTAAATTTGGAGGAAAAAAGTAACACCCGCAGGGCTGTTACATTCGTGTTTTTGACTATTGCCGCGATTGCAATTATTTACTTTTTAGGGATACCCCTATTAGGAAAAATGACCGCTTTTGTTTCAAGTCTTAAAGGTAACAGTAACAAGATAAACTCTTCCGATATTACCCCTCCCCCTCCTCCTAAATTTAAATACTTTTCTGAATATACGAATCAGCAAAGTCTAACACTTGAAGGCAACACCGAAGCAGGTGCAACTGTTAAACTGACATTTAACGGAGATTTCCAAGAAACACTATCAGATGCCAATGGCCAATTTATCTTTCAGGTTAATTTACAAAACGGAACCAATGTTTTTGCCGCTACAGCCCAAGATCAATCCGGAAATATAAGTCAAAAATCAGAAGATTATCAGATCACATTTGACAATAAACCACCAGAACTGGAGATAACATCTCCCGGAGACGGTTCAAGTTTTTTTGGTTCTGCACAAAGACAAATAACTATTGAGGGGGCGACCGATCCAGGCTCTCAGATAACTGTTAACGATAGAATCATTTCTGTTGACGAAGAAGGAACCTTTCAATATACAACAACACTTAATGAAGGATCGAATAGTTTTAGTGTCAAGGCCACCGATCAGGCAGGAAATTTCACCGAGAAAAACATATCTCTCAACTTCACTCCTTAATATTAGTAGCCAAAAGAATAGCCATATAACCCATTACCCAAGGGAAAAAAAGTGAGTTAGAAAATAAACTGTGAACAAAAAGAGCTACCGTGGATGCTATTACGACTTGATTATTGCGTTTTCGTATAAACAATTTGAATAAGTTGAATGTATTTTGTAAAAAAACAAAAAGGCCAACAATTCCTGTAGTTGCCAGAATAAAAAGAAGGCTTGAATCTGATCCCGAACATGCGTGTGATGCGAAGTCCTGGAATCCTACATATTTCTGATAGGCGGCGCACATATTATTGTAGCCGACCCCAAAGACTGGTGAATGAGAGTAAATTGCAAGAGTAGTCTCATAATTATCGATTCTACGGGTTATTGAAAAAGTCCTAAAAAATTCATTACTGTGATTATTAATTGTTGGTATGGCTATAACAATTGTCAAAAATACCATAATTGACAAAACAATTTTCCTTAATCTTTTTTCCGTTAAAGCCCAGGCACCCGCACCGGCCAACAAAGCGAAATATCCAGCCCTGGAATAGGTGAAGGCAATTGATATAAGAAGAAAAAATGCTAATAACAAATATTTTTTCTGCTTCGAATTAATAAATAAACCGATTGAAATCAATAATCCCAAAACAAGTACTATGCTTAAATATGTTGAATCCAGAAATGCCCCAACCAGACGGAATAAATGCATATCCCAACCGTAAACTATAAACGGTTTTATGTCGGGAAAATAATAAAACTGTATCCACCCAAATATAGCTGAAACGATCGAAATCGAGAGTAGAGATTTATAGAGAAGTTCCTTGTTTTGAGGTTTCTTTTTAACAAAATTCCAAACGTAATTTAAGAAAATAGCATAGCCAGCAGTCCTAATCAAATAAAAAAGGCCATATAAAGATTGGAGTTTAAAAGTAAATATATTCAAAATATAAGAAAAGATTGCCACCACCAAAAAGTAACCTATATATGCCAGTGCTTTCGTTTTGTGTTTTTGAAATATTACTGAGTAAACGGTCGCCAACCCTACAACTACATCAATTGGATGAAGTGGAATATTGTAACCGGCAAAATTAAAACTCAACCTTATAATCTGACCGAAAGGAAAAAGTATTAAAAAA
>Ga0172370_10008051_pt1 | contig 12747 bp, 11 predicted proteins | sample LakKiv5m_FD_114538 | JGI IMG/M metagenome (GOLD analysis project Ga0172370, IMG submission 114538) | Freshwater microbial communities from Kabuno Bay, South-Kivu, Congo - kab_022012_11.5m | ecosystem: Environmental > Aquatic > Freshwater > Lake | place: Democratic Republic of the Congo...
TATTTGTCATGAATGCGCACTCGACACCCTGTTTCAAGGTTATGCACTGCATTGTATTCCTCCGTGGGGATACTGGGTCAGGGCAGGACGCCCCGCCACTGGTGTTTAATCTTCAATTATGCCCCGCCAAAAAAATAAGTCAACTGAAAAGACCCCAATTCGTGAAAAAAATATTGATCCCCAAATCTGACCCTGCATTTCACATCTTTCCTTGGCGCCACGGATGTGCCCACAGGCCATCCGTGCCCCTCCCACCCCATATGGCATCGGAGCATTCTTACGGGCTGTCCAGATTGTTTGAGAATTCAGGTTCGCGGGATGACGCTGACTTTCAGGGCCACTTGTCCGTACCCGGAGCATTCCACGCCTGAGTCCGGACATCGGACGTTGTGCATGAAGTGGAACTGATTGGGATCAAGACCTTCGCTGAGGCGCTCGTTTATCAGGGCCACAGGCACGACCAATTGAGATATCAGGTAAATGCACATTTTCTTAGGACAGAGTTTGTTTATGAAATTGCCGTCCACATCCAGCATAAACCTGTCTCCCGGTTTGTAGCCGGAACTGCAATGGCTCGATTCGACGACTTCAGCCCGGATAGAATACCTGGCCGCGGCCTGTGACAGTCTCTCGATATGCCTTACTCGCGGGTCGTCTTCCACCAGATGTTTCAGATCCGATGGCCCGTAGCCCACTCGCTCAGCGTATCGCTCCAAAATCTGCTTCTTATTGTCGTTCACATTGCCCTCCTGCGTGAATATGGAGCCTCTTTTATGCCTGGCCCACCAAGGAGACAGCTTGTTAAAGTTACCATATGATAAGGCATTGGCCTAACCGGTTCCTATGACGCTGCAACCCTTCTTTTTTCGGGCAAGACCGCTTGCTTCTTCTCAAGCGGCTGGCGGCCCTCCTGACTACGTGAAGCATAGGCCAGGGCAAGTAGGATCGAGTTGAATTTGGTCTGGGCTGTATCGCCCCGGGATGTAAGGACAATGGGAACCGTGCCGGGGCCTGCGGTTATGATCCCGCCGTTGTCCACTATGAGCCCGAGGCTTCCCATGGTCTTGGACAGCATCTTGTACAAGACGTTTGCGGTGTTGATGTCCGTTCCCACCAGGCAGTCGGCATCGCCCATGATTCTGCCGGAATAGTGCTTTTCTTCGGCAACCTCCGGGACGGTGGCAAGGTCGAAGGAAAGTGGGCCCTCAACTATCAAGGGACCGTACCGGCCTTCCAACTCGTGGGCCCGTTGTTCGGTTTCAGCAGCGAGCAAAGTCGACGGAATAGCGGCGGTTTCTTTCTCCACTGCCGTTATAATGGCTACCTTCAGTTCCTTTTTGGCGTCAACGACTTTTCTGACCACGTCTATCTGGTTCTCTATCGCGCGGAGCAACGCATCGGCATTCCTGAACCCCGGATTCACTCCCGCGTCTGACAGAGCGAAAAAACGGCCATCCGGCAATACAAAAAGAGCCGTGTGAGACGCAAGCCGCTTCACGGCAGGCTTTTCGGAACCTGCCGTTCCCCCGTTGGATTTATATAAGGCTAAAGCCTCGTGGAGGATGCCCGCGGTGTCCAGGCTGCCTTTCATGACTATATGGTCGGAATTTTCCTGGAGGAATTTTCCAAATACCTCTGCCATAGAGCGCTTCTTGCTCTCATAATCCACCGCGAGCGGGTCAATGGGGATAATCCGGACGCCGGCATCCAGGTTCGGAGAAAGCGGGACCTTGGAGCGATCTATCGCGTCTGCGATTTCACGCGGATCTCCGATCAGCGCTATCCTGTCCAGCAGACCGTAATCCTTGGCGTTTGACACCGCTACTAGGGCGTCTTCGTTGTCCGCGCCTACGAGCACAAGGTTGATCGGATCGAAGTTCCCATGAGCAATCGAGTCCTTGACTTCGTCCAGCAGAGAGGAAAACGAGAACTGCTCCAAGCCCGCCACGGTGGAGCCCAGGACTTGGATCGCGTGTTTCATGCTGCGGACTTCCACCGTATAGTGAAGCCGCCTGTCGCCTTTGGCAGGATTGACGTACAGCTCAAATAGATGGTTCGCTATCAAATATTCGTGCTCCAGCGAATCGAGGCACATGACTGGTGTGAACGGATTGTCGATCATTTCCCGGATTTTGGTGAAAAGCTCCTGGAAATAGGGATCAAGCGCCATCATGCTGGTAATCACTATGAAGTGGGGCCTCTCTTCCGGCCGCCCTGCGGAAGCCATCTCCAAAATCATCGCAACCTGTTTAGCGTACGTGTCCACCACGTTCATCAGCGCGATTGACAGGTGAGAAGAGATTTTGCCGGAACGCACAATCATCAGCAGCTCACAGATTTCCTTCACGCCGGTTCCGATTTCGCGCGAGGCCAGCCGGAAGCCCGGTGGTATGTCAAAGTTCTCCTGATTCAGTGAATCCGCTATCTTGCCGAAATCAAAATCAATCAGAGACCGGTTTGCGTCCTGAGCCGCGAGTTCTCTTACAATTTGGGGTCCTGTCTTTCTCACGACCGACGCAAAAAGCTCGTCCAGAGACATGACAAGAAGATTGAGTTGCTCCGGGTTGACTCTCTGTATTTCAGAAAGCAACGCGGCTATGGACTTCAGCGGCGTGACCTTCACGTAGCCTCTGAGACTCTGCCTCAGCTCTCTGGAGTCCGCCCTGAACAGGGAATTCATGTCATGCGTTCTCAGAGTAGCAAACGACAACGGGCTGCAAACCGAGGCGTTGACCCTTGCGTGATCTCTCTGGCGTCTGAGGAGTTCCTTCAGTTCCCAGGCTACGAGCGCGCCGCGGTTCAGCGAACTGTTGTGAAGCCTTTTCCACGATTCGTCTCTAACTTTTTCGGTGAGGACGTAGATTCCATCTGGAACCGTGCCCAGGTCTCCGCCTCCGCACACCACATCGGTCACATCCGAGAGCTTTATGCCGTGTTTGAGCAGAAGATTGGTGATCTGCAAAGCCAGGGCCTCCGGAGAAGTGCCGAACGTGCGAAACTCTATCTCGCTGCGGAAAAGAACTCTTAATCCTTGAGTGGCGAGGACATACACGGCGTACCGTTTAGCAATAAGAGCTATGGTTACCGTGCCTTGCAGACGATCAAAGGATTCCTGAAGCCGCGTATGGTCTGTTTCAATAGCTTTCCGCCTGGCCAAGTTCCGCAGGATCATTTGAACGATCGGGCTTTGCCGGCCCGGTCCGGCGCAGCGGTAAATCGTCAGAATGTACACTGAGAGAATCTCGCCATAAACCTGAACAAAAGCCCTCTCACCCCTGAACTGCTCGGAAGCGACCAGCAGTTCCTCAATCAAGGCGCGGATCTGGTCGAATATCTCCGGTTCCCTGGTATGTCGCTCGATCCCCAGGACCTGGGTGACCACGTGCCGGTGGATGAACGACGCGGCCTCTGACAATTGCTCTTGAGCCTTTTTCGCGCTGCTCAGATACGCTGCAAATCCTGCCCCGGCCTCGCGGACCACAGGCGCCGCGTTCTCGCGATCCGCAAAGAACGCGGGATCAAAGTAACCGGAATGAATCAAAGCCTGCCGGATGCCTTTGATTCTTTGGTTCGCACTAATTTCGTTTTTCATATTGCTACTCATGTCCCCCATTGTTCATCCACCTATTATAATATATTTACTTACAGGTGCAGCTTGTTGTGAGCAAGTGAATGGAAACTCCGACGAGGGATGGATTTGAAAATACTTGTTATTAACAGTGGCAGCTCATCGCTGAAATATACGCTTTTCGAAATGGCCGATGAAAGCATTCTGTTTTCAGGAACCATAGACCGGATTGGTCTTAACAATACGACCCATTCTTTCCGCTCTCCAGGCGCCAAGGCCGCAGTAGTCGAAAAGGAAGTTGCCGATCAGGGGGCAGCGCTCGACCAAGTGCTGGCTACCCTGACCGCGGGGCCGCTGGAATCTCTCGACGAGATTTCCGCAGTGGCTCACCGGGTAGGCCATGGGGGGAAATACAAAGAGGCGGTGCGCGTTACCCCTGAGGTTATTGCCGAGGTCAGGCGCATGACGCCGATGATCCCTCTTCACCATCCGGCCATGATCCAGGAGATTTTGGACTGCCAGGCCCGCATGCCCAACGCGGTCCACGTTGCGGTCTTCGACACCTCGTTTCATTGGAGCATTCCCGATGAAGTCGCGATTTACGGACTCCCCTACAGATATTTTGAGAAGGGGTACCGCAGGACGGGATTCCATGGCAATTCTCACGCGTATGTCTCGGGAAAGGCCGCGGAGTTTATCGGGCAGCCGTTAGAAGCCCTCAAAATAATCAGTTGCCATCTGGGAAACGGCGCGAGCCTCTGTGCGATCGACCGCGGCAGATCCGTAGACACAAGCCTCGGCATGACCGCGGTAGAAGGCTTGATGATGGGAACACGGTCAGGAGACGTTGATCCGGGGCTTCTGCCTGTCATCATGAAGGAGGATTCACTTTCGCCGGAGCAGTTGACCGACATGCTTTTCAAGGAGTCGGGACTGCTGGCCATAAGCGGCGTCAGCCGGGACATGCGCGAAGTGGAAGAAGCCGCGGCCCAAGGCAACGCTCGGGCCTCTCTGGCGCTGAATGCATTCTGCTACAAGGTGAAGAGGTACATCGGAGCGATGCTCATGGCTCTCGGCGGGTGCGAGGTTCTGGTGTTCACCGGCGGCATCGGCCGGAACAGCGCCACAGTACGATCTAAGTCCTTGGAAGGCGCCTCGGGCCTGGGATTTGTCATGGATGAAGGGAAGAACCACACCGTAAGCACCACGCCAGAGACCCCCGTGGCGGACATTTCAGCAGCCTCGTCGAAGGTCAAAATACTGGTAGTAAGAACCTTCGAGGAACTGATGATGGCCCGCCAGTGCGCGGCGGTTGTGGAAAAGGGATTTGCGGGGAGAACCTTTTTGTAAATGGATTATTCACTTAGCTCAGCCAATTACGCTATCGGCCCTTTTCGTGCCTCTCCAAGAACTCTGTCCAGCGTTGATCGGTCCATTCTTGAAGCGCCCTGATTTGTTCATCAGTGATCTTCTTGAAGCGGGTCTGGCCTTTGACGTAATCAGCTACGGTTTTTTTCTTTCCCTTTTCAGCCAGGGCCAATGATCGAGAGGTGAGTCTGAACTTGCCGTCCCGGATCTCGAACAAGACGTGAATTCCTGTTTCCACTGCCAGTTTCCCCATTTTGATGAGGTCTCTGTTGGGGAAGCCCCATCCGGGCGGACAAGGGGCATGGACCTCTATGTAGCGGGACCCTGTCACATCCCTGGCCGCACCCATCTTGTCGTACAGGTCCAGCGGAAACGCAGGCGAAGCGGTGGCAATGTAAGGAATGCCGTGAGCCTCCACAATGCGAATCATGTCCTTCTTCTGCTGCAGCTTGGCCAATATCGGGGTGGTGGAGGTGATGGCGCCGGCCGGACTTGCGCTGGAACGCTGCGTGCCGGTATTCATGTACCCTTCATTGTCGTAGCACACATAGATAAAATTGGTGCCACGTTCAAAAGCCCCGGAAAGAGCCTGAATGCCGATGTCATACGTGCCACCGTCACCAGCGAAAGCCACAACGGTGTAATCCTCCTTGCCCACTGCCTTCAAACCGGCCACAAGCCCGGACGCGGATGCGCCGGTGGCGGCAAAAGGATTGTTTATGCAGATGACTCTTACGGGCGTAATCGGATATACCCCGTGGAGGACGGTCATACAGCTGGCCGGAACAGCGACAATTGTCTTCCTATGGTTCAGAGCCTTCAACGCGTGACGATATGTCAACATCAGCCCGCAGGCCGCACAAGAACGCGTTCCCGGCATAATGAATTCTTCCCTTGGTAATTCTCTCACTGCCTTGGTAGCCATTGGTTTATTCTTTCCTGTATGGGTGTTGGAACGAGGCTCGGTGGATTTTACCCATGAACATCAATCCAGCCGCGTTCTGGCGTGCCCGTTACAACTTCCATCGCGGCCTTAGCCAACTGTTCGGGCCGGACATCGCGGCCGCCCAGCCCGGCGACATAGCTATGGATTTTCGGCCTCAAGCCATTGTCGAACATGGCGGCCTTCAGATCTGCGGCGAGCGCTCCAGTATACCCGTAGCTCACATCCTTCTCAAAAACCGTTACTGTTCCCACATTGGAAAGCGCTTTAGCCAGTTCGTCCGAGGGGAACGGGCGGTAAGCTCTAACTCCCACGACGCCGGTTCTTAGACCTTCTTTTCTCATCTCGTCCGCGGCGAGTGTGGCTTCCGAAGCCAAGGAGCCCATGCTCACCAGAGCATGTTCAGCATCGTCCATGCGGTACTCCCAGACAACGCCACCCCACCCACGCCCGAAGATCGACTCGAATTCTCGATCCGCTATCTGGATTGTCTCCAGAGCCCCGAGCAAATCCTCCTGCAGACGATACCTGAGATCCATATATCCGGGCCTCAAATGACCCCCCGAGTCCTCGCGAGGCTCGCTAAGTATAAGGGGGTTGAGGTTCATGAATTCACCTTCCGAGATTCCAACACCTGTCGATAAGGCCGGGAGGAATCGATCCACGTCCTCCTGTGAAGGGACCTCTACGGGAGTGCTTGCATGGGAGAGAACAAATCCGTCGTAGCAAACCATCACGGGAAGCAGCGACTGCTCCGCGACCCTGAAAGCCTGAATAATTGAATCCAGAACCTCCTGGCTGTTCCTACAGTATAGCTGGATCCATCCGGTATCACGCTGAGATATGGAATCCTGCTGATCGTTCAGGATTGTCCAGGGGGCCCCGACCCCTCGGTTGACGCATGCCATTACGACCGGGACTCGGCTGCCGGCAGCCCAGTGAAGCATTTCGTGCATGTACAAAAGACCATTGGCGCTGGTAGCGGTAAAAACCCTGGCCCCAACTTGAGACGCTGCAACGACTGAAGCCATCGCGGAGTGCTCGCTTTCCACCGTGAGGTACTCCGCTTGCAACTCTCCTTTTTCCACCATTTCCGCCAACTCTTCGGTAACCGGCGTCTGCGGAGTGATGGGATAGGCCGCTATGACCTGGACGCGGCAAAGCGCCGCAGCAAGAGCCGCAGCAGTATTGGCCGTAATGATTCTGACATTGTCCATGAAAATTCCTCGGACGAGATAACGGGTAAATTGCGGAAAACCCTTTTACACCAAAGGAGTTTCCGCCACAATTCACTCCTTCTTCCCGGCGCTGCCAGGAGTTCTTCCCTCAACCATTTCAATGGCCTTGCGCGGGCATTCCTCAGCACAGATTCCACACCCTTTGCAGTATTCCAGGTCTATTTCGAGTGGAAATTCTCGAGTAATCAGGCCGTCGGGGCAGTAGAGCCAACACAGAAGGCATGAATCTTTCTGCGAGCACTTTTCCTGATCGATCACAGGGGTCTGAGAGCGCCAATCACCCGTTCTGCCGGCCTCTCCCGCTGCAGGTTTGGAAGCGGCAATAGTTGTTTTTTCCATCTTTTCAGTCATAGAAGCCTCGCGACTATGGGTTGCGATCCGGAGAATCGCGTGCAGGATTCCAACTTAGAATGCGCTAGGGATGGGGATACTCACCTACTCCTGACCGCCAACAGGCCCCTGAAGATCAAGCGCGTGCGGAAGCCAAGGGAAGTTTGGGCTTGAAAACGCGGCTGCTCCTGAAAGCCAGGTCCAAAGCCTTAATGTTTCTTTCCAGTGCCTCCCCATGAAAATTCTTGCCTATGGCCAGGCGAATGTTTTCCAGACTGACCACATCCAACGCGGCTGCAAATGGGCCGAGTATTGAAGTGGAAATAAGGACGTTTTCTTCGACAATAAGGCCAGCGGTCTCAGAAGAGTGGAACGCGTCGGCTACCGCAATGGTGAAGGGACCCTCAATTCCAAGTTCTTCTGGTGTTCGCGCGGAATTTATGATCAGAAAACCGCCTTGCTTCAGGTTCGCGGTGACATTGACCATTTCCAGGAGATTATCATCCAATACCACAGCCACATCCGGCGACAGGATGTTGGAAAACGTGCGCACGGGCTCCCGCGCAATCCTGGTGTGAACGCTCACCGGGGCTCCCCGTCTCTCGGAGAAGTAAGTGGGCTTTGCGCTCACTCCCTTGAATCCCTGGTAAAAGGCTGCCTCGGTAAGTATCTTGGCCGCGGTGACGGCTCCTTGTCCCCCGCGGCCGTGCCATACTATTTCGTAAGATTCATTCATGTGGCCTCTTGATCCTTATGGCTATTTAACCTTCTTAAATTAATTCACTCAGGCATATTCGTCAACAGAGAAAAGCCCTAAACGGGCCTTGAGATGGGCCGTATCCCATAGCTATTGTGATTAGCCGGTGATAGGGGGCCTAATGGCAGGGCGTCGATTCCGAGTATCTTAAAGGACCTCTTCGCCGATAAACTGTCCGCGGCCTCCGTCATCTTTGCACTCATATTCTCTTTTTTTGGCATGGATTCCATCTGCATCGGCGCCCAGTTCCAGCTCCGTCTCCGTGTCGCTTCCATGATCTCCACAGAGCCAATCACCTACCTTGATCGGGGACTTTGCCTCGAGCAAAGCCTGCCATTGGGATGCTGTCAGAATCAGGCGCTTCTCCGGATGTTCTACTGTACTGAACACGTGCAAATTCGGCGTGCTGCGAGAGATCCCGACTGCTACACTCATCTTCATGCCACAGGGTAATGTCCCCACCTGCAACAAAAACTCAGTAGCTCTGCCATCGTGGTCATAGTCCCCGAAACGCATTACCGTAGCAATCGGACGGGCCCGAACGCGTGAAGCGAAATCGACTGCACCACTTTCATCAATATCCTTCTCGTACGTATCCCATCGCCGCAAAATGGCTTGACCCAGTGTGTCGGGCACACCGGGCAGATCAAGGTCTCCATCAAACAACCGGGAAAGCGGTAAGCGCTCTTCTTCTTGCCCCGGTCTATTCCTCACCAGTACCAAGTCGCCGCTCTCTCCAAAGGCAAAGCCTTCACAGGGACAAGTGCTCCATTCAGGCTCCTCAGGGGAACACACAGGGCTGGGGGCGCTTACCCATTCAAGACGCCAGCGCTCTTCGACCTCCTCTACAGTAACGATGTGTTCTTCGCGAACCAAAGGAGTACCAATTCCGGCAAAGGCCGCGGCGCCCGTCAGGAGCACAACAAAGCACATTAAGTATTTAAGAGACATCCGTTTCGTGTCCTTCCCTAACCGTAATTGTGCGACTCCTAATATGAGTTTGGCCGCTTCTATTGTGTAATATAGAACGCCTGCCGTTGATTCGCAAATTACTCAAGAAGCGACATTCGCTGAAGACGAACCTGGCAGGTCTCCAGAGCGAAGTCAGGCCGAGGCGTTGGTGACGGAACAGGTCTGCAAGGTCCGCAAGGAGCTAGCTCCACAATGTTACTCGTATAAAAGCGCATTAGTCTGGAGCGCGAAAAGGGGAATGCGATTTAGGAGGAAAGGAAGTTGCCGGTGATCCCGGCCAGTCGTTCCACGCAAATTGATAGGTAGGAGGGGTTGATTTCGTAGCCGACAAAGCGCCGGTCGGAGTTCACAGCGGCAACGGCCGTAGAGCCGCTTCCCATGAAGGGGTCAAGCACAACATCGCCCTCGAAGGTGTAAAGATGAACCAGTCGCTCTACAAGAGCCACCGGAAAGGGGGCCGGATGACCCACACGGCTTGCAGATTCGGGGGGAATATGCCAGACACTCGTTGTGGCTGACATGAATTCCTCGCGTGAGATGGTTGAGCGCCCTTTGTGAGGCCTGTCGAATCGCTGCTTCGAAAAAATCAGAATGTACTCGTGCAGGTCCCTTAGTGTGGGATTGCCCGCGGACATCCATGAACCCCACGCACAAGACCCTGTTGCACCCTTACCCTTTATCCAGATGATTTCACCTCGCATGAGAAAACCTAATTCGCAGGCTAGTCTCGCGATGTGAGCATTCAACGGAACATAAGGCTTTCGGCCCAGATTCGCGACATTGAACGCCACTCTTCCTCCAGGAACCAAAACCCTGAAGGTCTCGGCAAGGACCCGTTGGAGGAAGTCAAGGTACTCATCGAGTGTCAGATCAAGATCGTAATCCTTGCCCACGTTGTACGGGGGCGAGGTGACCATGAGAGCGACAGAATTGTCGGGCAGCTCCGGCATATTTTCCGAGGAGTGCTCAAAGACGCGGTCCAAATTGTGCGGAGGTATCTGCTGAATTTGGACGCGCTGTTCGGGTTCGGCCGGGGTGACAAAGAGCTTCCTAGCGTAAAATGATGAGGAGTCGTGGGCTTCGCGCTTGCCGGTGCCGAATGATTTTGTGGAGGTTCTGGAATTCAACCTTAGTCCCGAGCATGCCGGCAGATTTGGGGGTTGTTGAGCCGGTGTGACGGGAGAGGGATAGCACGCACACGGGTTTATGTCAACATAAAAGCCTGTATAAACAAGTTATAGTGACAATAATATAAAGTTAATATTAGTATGTATTATATATGTGTTTAATTTTAAACATGAAAATGTGTCATGAGTAATCCCACGGTCACGCGAGCGATTGTCGCATCTCTGTTATTGCGAGAAATGAAATCCCGCGTTCCGCACTGGGCTGTCCCACCAATCGAGATCGGTTCGGGCTGGCGCCCCCGCAATGACAGCGTAAGCAAGTCGGACAAAACTTTTGGCAACAAGTATAAAACAGCTAACCCTCTCCTAGTGGAGAGGGTTAGAAGGCGTGATTCGCGGCCGGCAATCAGGTTCTGGGGAATACGCTAGCGAACTTCAAATCCATCGCGCTTGCACGGAAACGTTCCCGTTACGGCAACTTGAGGCTAGGACAATCAAGACGGCGGCATTGGCTTGTGGACTAACCGCCGCAGCGCCCCGTCATTTGTTGCGCATTCTTCTCAGCTTCTTGAGCAGGCGTTTTCTAGCTGCCATTGCTTTTCGCTTCTTTTTGACACTCGGTTTTTCGTAAGCTCGGCGCTTCTTTGTTTCGGTCAGCACTCCGGACTTTTGTACCTGTTTCTTGAATCTCCTCAACGCGTTTTCAAAAGGTTCATCTTCCTTGACATAAATTCCCGGCATCCCGGTCGCTCTCCTTTCAAGGTGGTGCAGTACAGGGAATCATCGGCGTATCTTCGTGGGGTAGAGACATCATCCCGCAACGCATTAACGTACGCCGTTCCCCAGTACGCGTTTCTTGATAGCCCCGCTTAACGGGACCTTATGTTATCGAGAAATTGATCCCACCTGTTCCGCGGCGGAATAGGTGCTCATGGAAACTGTGATTTCAAGTAGGCTGGTTTTGGCTGGAAGTATCAAATCCCTTCTACCAAGCGTCTCCTGGCCAAACGGCCGTGTCACAAGAAACGCTCGTCGGAATCGGACTGGAAAGAAGCTTCCGCTTCAGGTTCATTGCAGCGGGGGCGAGTTCCACTCCAACCCCATATTATAAACACGCCAGAGCGCAGGTCAAGACAAATCCGCGACCAGGCAAAAAAAGCTTGCCTGCCACGGGAGGCCGTGGTAAAATTAAAAGTTCAGACATTAACTGCCGCATTGTCCCCCGACGAATCGGACGCAAGACATTCGTCATTGTATGGCCTTAGCAACCACGCGTGGGACGCACACATCGCACGCACGCCACGGGCTTCGCCCCTGGCTGAATCGGCGGCAAGAAATCCAGCACAGAGGAGTAGTTGGCTTCATGACTATCCAATATTTCAACAATCTTCGTGACCTTAACCGCTTCCTCAAGACCACCCCTGTGGACCTGCCCTCCTCCCGTCTGAATGAAATAAAAACCCGAGCCAAAAAGAAGAAAGCTTCCAGCTTTATGGTTTGGGTGAATCCTTCCGGTCATGTGATCGACTTGTCCATGAGAGTTTGATTCCAATTCGCTTTTGAGGAAGGAAGCATCTCGCGTCCCGCGGGACCGCTACCGTAATAAGGTGGTGGCCGGCGTCCCTTCCGGCCGTGGCAATTAACACTATTGGATCGCGCATCGGCATAGCAGCCGCATAACTGGAGCCCTTGTCTAGCCCCACAATTTAATAGCCTCAGTGGGGCATTTCTTGTGGCATTCCAGGCAGGAGATGCATTCTTCGGGCACGTTGTCGTAAACCCCGAATTGCTCTTTGCCGTATTTCGTTTCCATGGGACAAACCTTGTGGCAAGACCCGCAATCTATGCAATCGGAGTTTCGCTCGGGGAAGACGGCGGCAAATCGGTTGAAAACGGACAGGCAAGCCCCCAGGGGGCAAATCACTTTGCAAAAGAAGCGCCGATGCCCCATGGCCAGTATAATGATCCCGAACAATATGGCCAGACGCACTGACAGCGAAATAACGTCCGCAGAGCCTCTCATAATGGCCCAGGGAATGGCTGATTCAATGGTCGCGACTGGGCATAGGCGGCAGAAATAGATTGGCGATTCCGGGGCCCAAAAAACGGGAACCGCTACTACCAGCCCCAAGAACACTCCGTACTTGACGAACCTGGTCCAGCGCGGAATTGAAAACCTCACGTAAGGGATTTTGTACAAAAGTTCCTGCACAAAGCCAAAAGGGCAGGCCCACCCGCACAACAGTCGCCCCGCAAGAAGGCCCGCCAAGGCTATCCCGCCTATCACGCTCAAAGGGACCAGCCCCACGGAGGCGCATTGACCTATCACCCCAAGGGGGCATGCGAAAACAGACACAGGGCACGAGTGGCAATTCAGCACGGGGAAGCAGATAAAATGCCACTTCACCAGTCCTATATTGAACAAGGCAGCCATAGCAAGTTGA
>Ga0172370_10008052_pt1 | contig 12747 bp, 12 predicted proteins | sample LakKiv5m_FD_114538 | JGI IMG/M metagenome (GOLD analysis project Ga0172370, IMG submission 114538) | Freshwater microbial communities from Kabuno Bay, South-Kivu, Congo - kab_022012_11.5m | ecosystem: Environmental > Aquatic > Freshwater > Lake | place: Democratic Republic of the Congo...
CGAACTTAAGCACAAAATAACAATCAAAGCTGATTCTGCTTCTCAGTCAGCAGTAGAAAAGATAAAGAAATCTGGAAGCACATTAGTTCTTAAGGAAGAAAAGGTAGAAAAGAAAGAAGTAAATAAAGAAGTTAAGAAATAAAGTTATTTCTTAAGAATTTAGAGAGTTTTCTATAATCTCCTTTTCTTTGTCAGTTATCCCATACAACTTATAAATTTCCTCGTTAATTTCATAGTCCACATTTTTAATCTGTTGCATCGATTTATTTTTAGATAGTTTCATTATTCTATCAACTAATTCGTTTATTCTCTCCATCTGCTTTTCTTCAGGTAATCTAATCGGTAGTAGTTTTAAATAAGGAATATCAAATCGAATATATCCTCCAGCCATATGTGTTGTTTCAAACTTCATTTTATAGTAATAATTAATTAAATTAGAATTTAATATGGCTAAGATAACTTCAAATAAATCTTCGTTCTTTGGGATTAATATCGAAGATTTACCGACATAATAGCCGTCTTCATCAATAGTAGATTGAACACCTTTAGTGACTCTAGCAATTACTATCTTACGCTTGGTAAATAAATCTTTTAGCTTATCGGAATAAATTCCTTTTTCTATATATTCTTCTTTCCAATCAATATAATATCTCTTTATATCCCTAGTTTGAATTAGTTTAGAGTACTTTTTATCATCTTTTCTACCTTTAATTTTATGTTTCGCAAATCCCGTGATAGACGAACCCCAAACAAATACTTTTTCGAAATCCTTTAGCTTTTCGCAGTTATCTAATTTAGATATAATATCCTTATTCTCCGAGGTTGAGCTTATCATAAAATTAAATTTCTTGTCCCTATTAAACTCTTCTTGTTCAATCTCATTTAGTTTTAATTCAGAAGTTAAATTGTCCTCATTATCAATAAAAGCCACATCAAGCCGATTACCTTTAGTCTTCCCTTTTTCAAAAATAGTTATTACCGGGTATGTAGACGCTTCCTTAAATACATCTAAACGAGACACATCAATTATTTTTTTCAAGTTAACCTCTTCCAACATTAATTTTCTTAAAGATAATGCATTTTGTGTTGATAAATAGGTGTTTGGATTAATAAATCCAAATAATCCATCATTCTTGAGTAATCTTATTGATTTCTCGATAAATAACTGAAAGAGATTATACTTTACAACTCTACCATCAACAGTCGATGAAACATAATTTTTATTAAAGTAATTAGTACCAGCAATCTTAGAGTAATCAACATATGGGGGATTACCAATAACTATATCAAATCCTCCCTCTTTTATTGTAGGAAATTGAGCATTCCAATTAAATGCTTTTTCAAAAGAAGAATCAGAGATTAAACTATTTCCACACTGAATATTATCTCTCATTAAAGGCAATACTCTTTTTCTCGTTTCTGGGGTTTCTTCTTCCAACAATTTTAGCAATAAATTTAATTGGGCTAATTCTACTGCCTTTTCATCTAAGTCAACTCCATAAATACAATTTTGAAGAATAGACGACTTTTGAGATAGATTTAATCTTTCTTTATAATTGCTAAATGATATAGAATCTTTCGCCCTCTCACCCTTTTTTAGTTTATTCTCAATAACCTTGCAAACCTCTTCAAATGCTCTAATCAGAAATGAACCAGAACCACAAGCAGGATCAACAATCTTAATTTTCAAGATATCATCAATAGCCTTATTTTTTATATATTCTCCAATTGTATTAGTTACAATATAATCAACAATGTAAGATGGAGTATAGTAAATACCCATCTTTTTTCTTTTACCAGAAGCTAAGTTAAGTTTGACTCTTTTCTCAGTACCTGTCAAAACGACACCAAGATATTGCTCATATATATTACCTAACAAATCTACAGGAATTTCATCAAACATGTATCTTGCCTGATAGTCTGCAGTACCATAGTAAAGTCCATTAATCACTTTTATCAAGGTTTCTTGATCAAAGAACCCTTCTTTTTCTAGCAAGCCCTCGGAAAATAACTTGGAATTGTACTCCTTGTCAAATATTTTGAATAAAATTAATAATATGGACCACAAATTTTTGTCAGTTCTACCATTTTTGACATCTTCAACTTTTTTTAATAAGAAGTCCTTTTGTTCTAACCCTCTGTCCTCAACAGAACGCATAAATATTAATCTGTCGATTAAAATCTGAACAATCTCATCAATTTCGACATCCTTAAGGGTTGTTCTTTTGTTTTTTAAGTCCTTAGAAAGCCATTCTCGATATTGCAATAAATCGGATAATATCGTTTCATTAATCGGTTTTATCATTCTTTGATCAATCAAATCTAGGAGTTTATCTATCGTTTTATTCTCAAAGCTCTCCTTTGAAAGTAGCCATAATTTATCGAATTTTTCCACAAAATCTTCACAGTTAATCCATAGATATCCATCTTTATCTTTTAACAAGTTTTTATCAATCCTTGAAGTATGGGACAACGCGTGATATATCCTAATCTGTTTAAAGTTAGTTAAGACGGCAAAATTAATTTGTCTGTGGTGTGCATAGGAGACTGCTTGTTCCCCCTCTTTTTCATCACTCAATTTTACGCTTGCCCTTTTAGCTTCAATAACAAATTTTTCTTGATTTCCTAAGCGCATTATGTAGTCAGCCTTACCTTTCAAAACTCTTTCTTCTCTTTCTGCATCTTTACGCATATCCCAGCCCAACGCTTCAAATAATGGATCAATAAACTCGGACTTAATTTGGTTTTCAGATTTATCGTTTAATCCTTCTTGGTTATATTCCAAAAATTCACCCACCAACTCCGCTATCTTCTTTTTTGCCTGCTCTTTGTCCATATAACAATACCTCAAATTTAGGGTATCATCTTAATATATAAATTTACCCCAAAAACAGGGTATGGTTAATCAAGTGCCAATTCAGAACGAATTTTTGTATAAAAGAATGAGAGAACTAGGAAATAAACAGAAGTTTAAGGTAGTCGAATTAACTCAAAATAACGAAATGAGTATAACTGATATAAATAAACACCCGAAGCTAAAATACAAAAGATGTTCGGAATATATTCATAAATTAGAAAAATTGGGAGTAGTTTCAAAAAGAAAAGAGGGTAAAAACGTCTTCGTGAAAGGCAAGATAGTGATAAAACCTAACAAAATTGAATTTAATTAATCATTAAGATTAGGTTTAAAAACCCTCTTCAATAAATAATAAAATGGATTTGCGTTCGTTATTATACAATCTTCCGGAAGTAAAAAAACCAGAGGAAAAGAAACTAAGTTTCAATGTAAAACTTAAGTGGACATTGATGGTTCTAGCCTCGTTCTTCATTATGGCAAACATTCCAGTTTTCGGTTTGTCGGCTAATTCATTATCCAGATTTGAGTATCTAGCAATTATTCTAGGAACAGAATTCGGTTCGATTATATCCTTGGGTATCGGTCCAATCGTTATGTCTTCTATCATTCTCCAGTTATTAGTTGGTTCGGGTATATTAAAGATAGACACAAAATCTCCAGAAGGAAAGAAATATTTCCAAGGTTTACAGAAATTAGGGGTTTTATTCTTCATAATCTTTGAGTCTTTAGTTTACGTTCTCATGGGGGGACTTCAATCTATTCCAGGATTTGCGGGACTAGTTATATTCCAACTTATTCTAGGAGGATTAGCAATAATGTTCTTAGACGAAGTCTCTCAGAAATGGGGCTTCGGTTCGGGAGTTTCATTATTTATATTAGCAGGAGTTGCCTGGAGATTGTTTACAGGATTATTCCAGTTCATAGGCACAGCAGGAGAGAATTGTCTTATAGACTTCTCAGGAACTCAGTGTGCAGGTAAAATATTAATTATAATTCAATCAGTAGTTAATCCTGCTCCAAAAGAATTAATGTCTGCAGTTGCGGCGATTATAGTCACTGCAATTATTTTCCTTGTTGCAGTCTGGGGACAGTCATTAAAAGTCGAAATTCCATTAAGTTATGAAAGACTAAGAGGAATGAGTATGAAGTGGCCTCTCGCATTCTTCTATGCCTCTAACATTCCAGTTATCTTAGCAGCAGCATTAGAAGCAAACTTACAATTATTCGGAGGAATACTTGAAAACTGGATGGGGCATCCAACATTTTTAGGACATTTCGTTAATGGCAGAGCAGAATCAGGATTAGCATTCTGGTTTGGTTCATCAAATGTTGTAGAGACAATTATAAGAAGCAATGGATTAAGTACTATTCCGGGCACGATATATGTCCAAGCAATAACCCACATATTGTTCTACATGGCTCTCTCTGCAGTCTTCGCAGTATTTTGGGTTAAGACCGCAGGAATGGACGAAAGCAGTCAGGCAAAGAATATTTTAGCTTCGGGATTGCAGATTCCAGGATTCAGAAAAGATCCGAGAGTATTAGAAACAATCCTTAAGAGATATATTATGCCTTTAACAATAATGGGTGGACTTTCTATCGGAGCTCTGGCAGGTTTTGCAGACTCTCTCGGAGCTTTAACTTCAGGAACAGCAATCCTACTAGCAGTTATGATTGCATATCAGTTCTATCAAAACATTGCACAACAGCACGCAGTCGACATGCATCCCGCATTAAGAAAGGTAATGGGATAAGATTAAATACTCAAAAACATAAATGACAATATGGACTTCCTATCATTAATCCAACTTTATCCTCGAGTATCTTTAATAATAATCTCTCTTTTAGTTTCACTTTTTATAACTCTTGTAAACTATTTTGTCTTAGATAAAGATAAAATGAGAGAATCAAAAGCAAGACAGAAAGCCATACAAGAAGAGATGAAGAAGCACAAAGACAATCCGAGCAAAGTTATGGAATTGCAAAAGGAAATGATGTCACATTCGATGGAAACAATGAAACATTCATTTAAACCAATGTTAATAACCTTTGTTCCGATAATCATCTTTTTTGGTTTAATGAGAGATTGGTATGCTACAACAGAAATAGCCAAAAATTGGCTTTGGTATTATATAGGCGGCTCATTAGTTGGTTCAATCGCATTCAGAAAGATATTTAATTTGCCTTAAAACTTCAACGCAAACTGTTAAAGATTTCAAATCTTTACTTCATAAACTTCTTCAATTCATCCCCATGCAGTCTAACTAACTTAGGATTATGCTTTTCAATATAACCTACGTCAAATCTATCCATCTCAAAATTCTTTCCAAGAATTTCTTTGAATATTTTCATGCAAAACTTCATTCCTTCCTCAATTGTCATGTTTTCATCGTAGTCTTTTCTTAATATTTCCTTAACCTTCTCATCATTCTCCCCAATTGCATTAGCTTTATAAGAAAAATAATTTCCAGTTACATCAGAAGTATACAAATGCGCCTTTCCCTTGTTTACTCCACCGATTAAAAGAGCAACTCCAAATGGTCTTGCTCCCCCATATTGCGTGAACATCTGTTTTTTATCAGCAAGAGACCTAATAACAGATATAGGTTCAATTGGAGAGTCATAAGTAATTCTATTTTGTTGCGCTAATACTTGTGCATGATCAACCAATATTCTTGCATCAGCTAATATTCCTGCAGCCGTAGCAACTATATGTTCATCAATCTCATAAATTTTATTTGCAGATTCAGGAGCAATCAGTTTATCCCTTATTCTTCTATCAGCAACGATTACAACTCCATCCTTACAAACTAATCCGATACTCGAGCTTCCCAGTCTTACTGTTTTTTCTGCATATTCTACTTGTAACAAATGTCCATCTGGGGAAAACATAGTCGCGGCCCTATCATATCCCATTGCCTGATGTTGCATTTCTGTTGGTATATCCATTTTCTTTTTATATTATATTTAGATAAAATCCCTAAATTAAAACGGTATTTAAGCTTTACTCATTACAAATCTATTACCTTACGACAGAGGTTTCTCTAAGCGCATTAACTCTATTCTGTCTTAAATATTTACCACCAGTAATACTACTAAGTCTTCCAGAAGGATAACTTACACCATATAATGCCCCGTTATCATCAAAATATACTCTAATGCCTTTGGGTGTCGAAAGCGAGCCATCAGCACTTAAAAATCTCATAACTGCTAGTTTTTTACAACTTCTTAGAACCCCTTCCAAGGAAGTTACTGGACAATTATCCAAAATAATTTGTATCGGGGGAAGACTTTTAGGATTTAATTTTCTCATAATTTCTTCATATTTAATAAGTATTTAATCATTATTATCCTTCAGAGTTATATCATAGCTCATTAGACAATTACATTTATAACTTCAATGTAAATTGAACGGGATAAAGATTGCGATGACAATCTTTATAACTTCTATCTCTTTATTTATATAATGTTAGAAAAGAGGATAATTCTTGTAGTTTTACTTGTATTTGCAATTAGCTTTTCATCTGCGTTTTCTTTTCCCGAGTTTCTAAGTAAAATTACTGGGAATACTATAAGTGAAAGTTGTCCAAAAGGATTAGTTGCATATTATCCATTTAATGGAAGTGCCAATGACGTTTCAGGAAACGGATATAATGGCGTTCCAACAAATGTTGTCCAAACCTCGGGGATTTTGGGACAGGCTTATAGATTTGACGGAAGTTCATACATAACTCTTCCAGGTGCAATAAACGCCTCAGGAATATTTTCAGTTTCCCTCTGGGTAAGGACAGATAATCAAGGTTCTAAGAATTTGTTTAGAGAAATGATATCTAAAATTGGTGGAGGCGAAACTGGGGAATTCGAAATTAATATCCATGATATGCCTGAGCCAGCAGGGGCAGGAAACGGTATTGGTTTCATGGGGTGGATATCTGGAAGAGGAATCATGGATATCAACAGCAATGCAGTTAACATTCGTGACAGCAATTGGCATAATATAATTATAAGTTACAAATCAGGTTCTCAGACAGCATATATAGATGGTAATTTAGTTGGTTCAAATACATATTCGGGAGGGATACCTCCAACTTCAAATCAAATTCAGATAGGAGGAACCAATTGGCACTACTATCATCCGAGATGGATTGGTGATATCGATGAAGTTTCTATCTGGGATAAATTCCTAACTCAATCAGATGTTTCTGATTTATACAATTCTGGTTTTGGCAAGGAAGTTTGTTCATTAACTCCTCCTGCTCCGAAAGCACAAAATGTCGAGACTTGTTTTGATTCAGATGGGATAAATGAAAATATTACGGGAAATCTTAATGTCTCAATCTGTCAAATATTAAGTGGGCAGTTAATCTCATGTAACACTTCAGTTTCATTTGATACGGATATCTGTTTGTCTCAAAACATTGTTAAAGAATTCTATTGTTCTGGAAACAACAAAACCTCTACCAACATCGCCTGCCCTAATAACTGTTCAGATGGAAGATGTATTCGCTCTACGCAAAATTCATCATGTTCGGATATTTGCTCTTTAAATGTCTGTTCAGGAAACGGGTTCTTGTCTTGCTCAGACATAAACAATGACGGGTGTAACGAACTAGACAGCACAATAACTCCATGTCAAACTGGGACTGTCTGTCATAACGGAAATTGCATTGCCCTAGCAGTTTCTGTCTGTGGAAATGGAATAATTGAGCAAGGAGAAGAATGCGATTTCTCTTCCAATAATGGCGGCTGTCCAAATTTATGTAGTTCAAGTTGCACTATAAATGCTGGTTGTTCAACAGAACAATCTCTTTTAGATTCTGCAGTACAACAAACCTCTGCCTCCTGTTCTGGCTGTCTATTTGAAGGAGATTGCTTACCAATAGGATATAGAATTTTAAAGGAAGAAACGCCTTCCTATTGTGATATCTCCGGAATAAAACCTCAAAAAGTAAATACAAAATCTTCAGTTCAGTCTTGCCAAAATAATTTTGAATGTTCGACTAATCTTTGCTCTTCTGGAGAGTGTGTAGAATTCTCAGGTACGACAGCTTCGTTTGTGACTCTTGTTTGCAAGTTATCTAATCTTATAAACAAAGAAGAATACAATGCCTGTCTTGACAAATTCATATATGGTATTGATAACCCTGTTGAAATGTGTAACTCTGACTGGAGATGTGGCGAATGGTCTATCTGTGATGGGAGTCAAAGAACTAGAATTTGCTCAGACTGGAATAATTGTGGAATCGAACAGAATAAACCAACAATAGTGGAGCAATGCATTTCAACCGAGACAGCCCCAGAACAAATAACCGAAGTTGTTTCAACAGAAAAAAGTTTCTCTTGGTGGAAGCCTTCTACCTGGTCGGATGTTTCTAACTAAATACTGTAACAACAATCTTTAAAACTTCAACGTAAGTTGAATGGGTTAAAGATTTGTTATACAAATCTTTAAATAATCTTTATTTACCTAAAGTATATAAGGGAAGATTTCATAGAAGAAACCGTAGGTGTCTTGTATATGGCAAAGGTAACAGCAAGAGCGAAAATAAAGGGAAAGCAATTTGAGATTTCAGTAGATTTAGATGAAGCATTAAAAGTTAAAGCAGGAAAAGGAGATATCATTTCCGCATTAGATTCTCCTAATATCTATTATGACTTAAAGAAAGGTACAGTTGCCTCGCAAAAAGATTTAACAGAGGCATTTGGAACAACAGATATTTACGAAGCAGCAAAGCATCTAATAATTAAAGGTGAAGTTCAGAAAAATCAAGAATTCAGAGATAACGAAAGGGAAATGAAGGTAAAACAAGTCATTAATTTAATCCTCAAAAACGCAGTTGACCAGCACGGAAGACCTTATACTGAAGATAGATTAAAGAGAGCAATTGACGAATCTCATTACAACTTCGATAATAAGCCAGCAGAACAACAAATGCCTATTCTTATGGATAAATTAAAGACAATTATTCCAATAAAAATAGAAACAAAGAAAATAAAATTAACAATTCCTGCCCAATATACAGGACAAGTATATGGATTATTAAAAGATTACAAAGAAAGCGAAGACTGGCTTGCCAACGGCTCGCTTCAAACCATTTTGAACATCCCTTCAGGAATGCAAATTGACTTTTATGAAAAGCTCAACCATATAACTCATGGCGCAGTTCAGAGCGAAGAAATGAAAGAAAGTAAATAATTTCTCAATAATTTCACTCCTTTTAATTACAAATTTCTATCAGAAAATTTTATTAATATCTATTAGTAATGAATTTTATGAAAAAGAGGAACGTAAAGACAATTTTATTATCAACCTTATTAATTTTAATTTTAATTTTAATTTTTCTAACTTATCACCCTATTTCTTTTCAAACAACAGGGAACGTTGTAAGGGATGTAGAAAAAGAGCAATCTCCCGGAAATTATATCTGCGAGGACAGCACAATTTTATATCTTCCATTCGATACAGACTTTAACGATAAATCGAATCAAGAAACGCATATTAGTTATCATGCCTTAGAATTAGGAGAAGGAAAATTCTCAAACTCTTCAATATTTAACAAGCAGTCAACCATAGACATACCTCTAACTTTATCAGATACGGATGTATTTATCTCATTATGGTTAAAGCTAAACAAGTCAAGTTCAGAGATACTCACCGTAGCAGGAGACGACAATCTCTCTTTGAAATACAAAAATGGGCTTTTAGCCAGTTATGCTAATAATATATTCCTCTTTAAACCGATTGACAACAACTGGCACAATATCATTTTTATTTTAAACGCAAAAGAGATCAAGGTTCTTATAGATAACCAATTAGTGGGACTGACTTCTGTTAAATCTTTTAAATTTAATTCAATTATTCTGGGAAGCAATTTCTCCGGACAGATAGACGATTTATTCATCTCAAGTTCAAAGGATTTTAAAATTGAAGGAGACAAACCCGCATGTATATCAATACCTGCGTGCATTGATTCCGACAAAGGAATAAATCAAAACGAAAAAGGAATAACAATAACAAAAGATGAAAGAAAAGAAGACTATTGTTTATTAGAAGAAGGTTCATTAAAATATGTCAATGAGTATTATTGCCTTGGCTCAGAGATTACATCGAAAGTCATGGATTGTGGAAATGGTTGTTTTGATGGTGCTTGCATAGCCTAATTTCGTCAACCGCAACCTTTTTAAATCTGGTTTTTATAAAACTAACATATAAGAAGCCGACAAAAGGATTATCATTATCTGGTCAGGTTTTATTACAATTACAATGAGAAACAGGATTAACGAGGCTCATGAAGCCGTAGAAAACGAAGAGACTTCTTCTGAAAGTGCTCAGAGAATGGTAGTTGTTCCAGGGGAATTAATTGTTTCTGGAGAAGATTTTCTTCCAGGAGATGGCGCAAGAAGAAATGGAGAGAAAATTGTTGCTACAAGATTTGGTTTAGCAGAAGTAGCCGGCAGATCAGTTAAAGTCTTAGCAATCTCAGGAGCATTTGTACCAAGAAGAAATAATGTAGTCATAGGGAGAGTAAAAGATATCACTTTCAATGGATGGCTATTAGATGTTGACTCAGCAGGAACAGGTTTCTTATCAATAGAAGAGTCTCCAAGATTCATAAATAAAAATGAGATGGATCAATTTTTAGCAATCGGAGACGTTATCGCTGCAAAAATCTGGGGAGTTGAATCAAAGAGAATGGATTTAACTCTAAAGGGTAAAGGTTTAGGAAAATTAGAGGGCGGTTTCATATTCAGAGTAATACCTTCAAGAGTTCCAAGAATAATTGGAAGAGAAGGAAGTATGGTTGGTTTGATAAAAGAGAAAACAGGATGTAATATTACCGTCGGACAAAACGGATGGGTATGGATTAAAGGAAATGATATAGATTCAGAGATAAGGGCAAGAAAAGCAGTAGAATACATCGCAGATAAAGTTTTCATTACAGGTTTAACTGACAAAATGGAGGACTGGTTCCAGAAAAATTAAATGACAAAAGAATTTAAACGCCCAGATGGAAGAAAACTTTCAGAGTTAAGACCGATAGTTGCTAAAGCAGGAGTAGTTCCAAATGCGGATGGCTCAGCAATGTTTGCCTTCGGAAAAACGATCGCAATTGCAGCAGTTTACGGCCCAAGATTATTACATCCTCAGCACATGCAGGACCCTTCAACAGCAATTCTTAGATGCAATTATGACTTATTGAGTTTCTCAGTCTCAGACAGAAAGAAGCCGGGGCCAAACAGAAGAGCACAAGAAATATCTAAAGTAACTGAGTGGGCTTTACTTCCAGTTCTTGATTTGAAGGAATTTCCAAACACAGTAATCGATGTACAAATTTACATAATTCAAGCAGATGCAGGAACAAGAACTGCAGGCATAAATGCAGCATCCATGGCTCTTGCTCATGCAGGAATACCAATGAGAGATTTAGTTTGTTCTGTCGCAGTAGGAAAACTTGACAAGGCATTAGTAGCAGACTTATCAAAAGAAGAAGAAGACTTTGAGGAAGGAGAAGGTGCAACAGATTTTGCAGTTGCAAAAGTTGCAAACTCTGATGAATTCACATTGTTACAATTAGACGGGAAGATAGAACCCGAAACAGTTAAAGAAGTCACAAGATTAGCAACTGATGTTTGCAAGGAAATTTATGAAGCACAGAAAAAAGCACTTAAAGATTTAGTTGATAACGAAAGGGAGGAAAAGAAGAAATGAGTTCAATGGATATAACAAATTTGACTAAAGAAACGTTTGCAAGATTGTTTGCCGCAGGAAAAAGATTTGACGGCCGTGGATTAAATGACATAAGGGACTTCGAGATAACAACTGGAGTTTCAGATAAGGCAGAAGGTTCAGCAAGAATAAAATTAGGAAAAACTGAAGTTATAGTCGGAGTAAAATTGGCTCCAGGAGAACCATATCCAGATTCAAGAGATAAGGGAAATCTTACCGTTTCAGGAGACTTATTACCTTTAGCCTCTCCAAGATTTGAACCAGGACCACCAGAATTTGGGGCAATTGAACTTCCAAGATTAGTTGACAGAGCAATAAGAGAATCAAAGATGATTGATTTGGGAAAGTTAACAATGACTAATGGTAAAGTTTGGACAGTTTTCGTTGATATTTATCCTTTAAACGATGATGGCAATTTAATCGATGCCGCTTCTCTTGGCGCAATTGTTGCATTAAGTGAAGCTAAAGTTCCAGAATTGAATGAGTTAGGAAATGTAGATCATGACGTTAAACCAAAGAAGAAGCTTCCAATTTCAGACGAAATCGCCCCAATATCTTTCAGTTTCTTCAAATTAGGAGATTCAATAGTCATGGATCCAACAAGAGAAGAAGAAGAAGCATGCGACGCAAGAGTCACATTTGGTCTTTCAAAGAAAGGTAAACAATATCTAATTAATTCATGTCAGAAAGCAGGAAAAGAGATATTCACACAAGAGGAAGTAGACAAGATTATGGATATCCTTCCAAAAAAATTCGACGAAGTTAACGAAAAACTTAAAAAGTTTTTGTAACTCCCTTTAATAACCAAAATGATACAAAAAACACAAGAAACATTCACGAAGTATGAAATTGCGAGAATCATAGGAGCAAGAGCACTTCAAATAGCAATGGATGCCCCAGTTCTTTTGAAATTATCACAAGACGAATTAAAAACTATGAGATATGATGCCATTTTAATTGCAGAAAAAGAATTCGAAGAACAAGTTCTTCCAATCTCAATCAGCAGACCAGTTCCTCAAAGAAAGAAAGATAAAATCGCAGCAATCAAAGAAGAAAAAGTTTCTGACCAAGAAATTGCAGAAAAAGAAAAGGAAGTCGAAAAAGAAATTGTTGAATCTGCCGCAGAATTAGGTTTTGTCAAAGACGACGAAGCAGAAAGCGC
>Ga0172370_10008057_pt1 | contig 12741 bp, 11 predicted proteins | sample LakKiv5m_FD_114538 | JGI IMG/M metagenome (GOLD analysis project Ga0172370, IMG submission 114538) | Freshwater microbial communities from Kabuno Bay, South-Kivu, Congo - kab_022012_11.5m | ecosystem: Environmental > Aquatic > Freshwater > Lake | place: Democratic Republic of the Congo...
ATATTCTGAACCTGTTGTTGTAAAAAGCGACAAAAGAAGACTGGAGACCAGCAGCCCGCGAATTAACCCGACAGATAAACCGCCAAATTTGTCAAAGAATGATTTAGCTTCTATTTTAAAAATCAGACAAACGCCATCACGAACAAATTTGCAGACCAAAGCCACCAACGCCCATAGCGCAAAAAAGGTAACACTTCGGGCAATCTCTGGTTTTAAGAAAACACGATTTTCAATCAAGCGGGAACAAAAAGGATAATAATGAAAGACGATAAAAATGGAGGCAAAGACCGCCATCAGTTGAAAAATTTCACTCACGCATCCTCTTTTTAGACCAACATAGAAAGCGCGGAGCATAACGACAAGAATCACCACATCAATCCAATTAAGCTTTTGAATAGTTTCTAATAGCATAATAAAGGGGGTTGGTTAGTTTGTTAGTTGAATTTGCCAAAGTATAACACACGCTTGATGGCATGTCAAGAAAGCGCTTGCAAAAGATATGCTTATAACATACTGGAGTAGAATAAGTTATGACTTGTCAAGAGGGTATTTAAATATTCGATTATTTTTAAATCTAATGATAAAAATTAATGAGCCATTTATTTAATATTGAAGCATCACGGGGCTGCCTTCAATGCGCCATTCGAAGATGTCCGCCATATGACTCATAGCAGGAATAGTGCAATTTGTAAAAAGCTCTTTATGATAAGCGTAATGCCTTTGTCTAAAATTTGAAAGATTGATTGCCGAGATATCAGTCGGTGAGCCGCGAATCGCCATAGCCCCTTTAAAATGCAAGGCTTGGCCTGTTCCTTTTAATACTAACATCTTTTCAGAAATAAGAAATGCCTGGACAGTTTGATCTCCCCCCGTTGCATTCGCAATAATAATATTTCCTTTTGCAAAAAGACCGAGTTGAATTAAAGGGTCGCTTGGATCGTTATAAGTAAGATTACCAACAATAAAAATATTTCCTGTTGCAACAACTACCATCGGATCAACAACGCTTCCATCAATAAAAACATTACCATCAACATAAATAACGCCATTATGCGCAAGCGTCCGGTCCAAAAGTCCACTCAACGTAAGGTCGCCGCTAAAGGCATACCCATCAGCAACCGCAAGCGCTTGATAGCGATCTTTGTCAATGGCGACAAAGGTAACAGGATCGATCTTGGCAACACCCCCGGCAACTACAAGGTAAGGATTATTTGGGTCAAAACCAAAAACATTTTCAAAATACTGGACGCTGCCGTTAACTGTAATAGAGCGGCCGGCGCTAGGCGTCGTAAACGTAATCGTTTTTCCCATAATATCAGAATCAATGATTGATCCTGGGTCAATAACTAAATTTGAAATGCTTGACATAAAAAAGGCTGCGGGTGACTGCGCGCGAATTGTTGCAGAAAGCTGTCTCGTCGCTGTTTGATCTGCGTTAAGTCCAACAACTTTCACTGGAATATAACGCCATGGGCCATTGATCGTAATATTGGATGTATCAACGCCGACTTTAAAGCGGCCATAAATTATGCCGTTGTTTTCTATTGTTTGCCATGTTTGCGTTCCAGCCCAGCCCATATCAACACGCAATTGACCCAGCGCATACTGCAAACCGGTATCAGCGGCATAAAGCGCATCTTGCGCATTACGGCTGGCCTGACCATACTTGAGCAAAGATGATGTTTGCATAAAAACAATCCCTATAAATATTCCTAAAAAAAGACAAACGATAATGCTTGCCAGCAAACTATAACCTTTTTTTTGATAGGGATCGTTCATATCTTGAATTATTATTGCGGATTACGCACAGTGATCTTCTTTTCTCCGGACAACGTAACTGTCTTGCCAAAAGGGTTTTCCTCAAGATCAAGATGGCATATCAAGACGCCAGCTGTCGCGTCTTCGAGAAAAACAGACCCTGCCCCAACACCTGAAGAAATCAGCGTCTCAATAATGTCTGTTTTTCTTATTACGCTTCCGTTACCAAGAAAACGATAACCAATCTGGTGAACTAATGAACCTGACGGACATGTTAAAATAACGGAACTTCCGTTCTCAATAATCGAAAAACTATTTGCCTCCATAACATCTTCTTCTAAAACGGCAAAAAAGCTATCCATTCGTTCTTGAAGATGTGTTCGGCTTAGCGTGACTTCATAATTAACCCAACTGCCCAAAAAAACAGAGCCTAGGACAACAATTCCGACTCCTGCAATGGCAACGGCAAAAAGCACTTCCACGATCGTAAAAGCCTTCCTTGATTTCGGCCTCATTACACTCCTCCGCCGATATTCAGGATGATCTCGACTTGAACTGTCTGGTTTCTTGGTAATATAATATCACCTTGCTGAGCGGTGTAGGCCTGACCATTGGCTTCAACCGTTGCCTTAACCATATGATTTAAATTTTCGCCTGGACTTAAACGAAATTCTGCAGGGTCAAGAGTAACGCCTTGAGGCGGCCAGCTTTCAGGCAAGGACATACTGCAAAGCCCATCAGAACCTGTAGTTTCTTGTCCATACAAATTTGTTATATAATACGTATAAAATTCTACCTTGGCTCCTTCAACTGGATTTCCCTGCTGATTAAGCACCCGCACTGCAACTGTTCCGTTTCCTTTGCGCAACAGTGAGCTATCAAGAATTTTTGAAGCGTTTGCTACAATAATAACATTCGGCTTATTAATATAAAAGGGGCTATTCTGGCTTTGCCTTGGATAATAATTGCCAAGAGTAATAGAATACGGCGAAGATCCGGTAAAAAGAGGTGCGTTAGGCCCTGGCTTAGGACACATAAAATAATAACTGCCTTGATTTGTTGCGGTATTTTTGTTTGAAGCAACAACCGTCACAACAGCTTTGCTCACTCCGGCTTGCGTTTCATAATCAACAATGCGCCCACCGAGCCCCCCGCATTTAGGAACATGACTAAAATTAAAAAAATGAAAACGAACATTCTTAATAAACCCTTTAAGCATAGAAATTGTTCCTGAGCTGGGCGCTGCGTCGGCAAATTGCACAACGGAGGCAGGATCGCCGCAGCAATCTGTGACGGATCTTGTTTGCTGAGCATCGAAAAGAATATACCGTGACGAAATATTCGGAAAAAGTTCCTGCGCAGCAGGAACTTCCAAAGAATAACTTCCACCTGATGAAAAAATTTGCGAATAAATAATTTTATTATGCCAATAACTTGTCACTTGAACCTGCGGGCCTGCAACAGGTCCATTGATTTGCCCGCTAATGGTCGCGACAGGAACAGGGTCCAAAACAATATCGAGATTACGTGTTTCTCCCGGATAAACGCAAATACGATCTGTCGCGGCACTGCCTAAAAAAGGATTATGACAAGCAACATTTGCATAGCCGACGTTACTATTGTAAACCTCATCTAAAACTTGTGCAGAAGACCACCCTCTGTAATTATAATTGTTGGCTACAAGATTTGGGTCATTGGCACCCGCAAAACGACAATTTCGACCGCAAAGCTTAAACGTGGCATACGGATTAGGGTCGGAATCGCTTGATGACGTTGTGAGCGTAAAACATTTAGGGCCCACGCTTGAACCAAAGCCCGTTAAAGAAAAATTAAAACCATCCTGGGTTGTGATAGCGTTTTGCTGATAAACTCCGCCCTTGAATAAAAAAACAGGCATGCCGACTACGCTGTTGTATGCTCCGATGCTGCTATTAAATACCTTACCAGTAATGGTGGCCTGGTCTTCGGGCTGCAAGCAAGCATCTACTTGTGTTGTTTGCCCCGAAGTCACTGCGATCGGAGTGCTGGGAGGTGTTGCATATGCGATATAATTTGATGCGTCAGCTTGAAGCCGATAATTATTTCCCGACGGTAAAATATAAGCTCCCGACAATGTCGAAAAGGTATACGTCCCATCATCACTTGTCAATGTCGACGGCTGCAAAGGAGACCCTTCGGCAAAGCTAACAAGGGCCTGCTTGATCGGTTTTCCCGTCAAACAACTTCTAATCGTTCCGGCGATGTTCCCCAAAGAGGTGTTCAGCGGCCTGCTTAAAGAAAAAACATGATCGGTTTGTTTCAGGCTTCCTTTGTCTGCCCACTGAATCGCAATCAAAATAGTTTTCAGCTCATCATTTTCGCTTAAAAAAACAATGCGCTTGCTAAAAAAATTGACCGGATAGCTAGGCACGCTGATCGGAATCCACGGCCCATCGGCCGGATAATTGGTTGCGTTGATCGCGTCGTAATTACTCGCATCGTTAATAACGCCTTGCCGAAGCTGTTCAAAAGTCGATGTTAAAACATGTTTTGCAATGATGCGATCGCGAACAAACACTTCTTGCCCGGAAGTCGAAGATAACGACATAAAAACGGCTTCGCAGAGAATGCCGAGGACGACAACGCTAATAAGGGTTTCTATCAGAGTAAAGGCACTGCGAGAAAATAATTTTGTTTTAATATAAGATGGCATGTTCATCCTAGCCAACACTGGCCATACTTGCAAAGGATCATTCTACAACCGATAGCCACTGATGAAGATTATTAATCTTTCACGATCTGAGGAATAACCGTAATGATGATTTCTTTATTATCTTTGGTTGTTTTTTCATAACGAAAAAACCATCCAAGAAATGGAATATTGCCTAAAAGTGGCACCTTATAAATATTTTTCTTTTCTTCTTCGCTCAGCAATCCTCCTAAAATAAATGGCTGATTATTTTTGACCTTAACGCTCGCAAACGCCTGGCGTGTTTTAACCCACGGATACTGATCATTCTGCCCTCGCCAAGAATAAATAAAACTAACCTCAGGTTTTACGTTCACAACCACATAATCTTCTGTAATAATTGAAGGCGTGATGTTTAACCGAACTCCAGCTTCTGTAAACCTGACCTCCGTACTAGCAACACCGCCGGTTACCGTTGTGATTTCATAAGGAATCCTATCCCCAATAAAAATACTCGCCTCTTCACCGCTAATGGTCGCAATCTTTGGATTTGATAAAACCTTAGCTTTGTTATCTTGAACGAGCATCTTAATCGTTGCATCAAGCTGCAACGGCGTGCGGTCAAAGCGATAAATCCGCATAGCATCTTTAACGGGTTTCGCAATTGTCGTGCCGACAAGGCTTGGGTCACGAATGGATTCTTGAAAAGAAATGTTGACTTCATCCGACCAATCAACACCCACCTCTGAAAGCGCATCTTTATCAATTTCAATAATCTGCGTAATCAGCAAAACCTGCGATCGCGGCTTATCAACCTCTGCAATGACCTCTTCGGCCTTAGCAATCTGAGAGGCCGTTCCTATCACCAATAGCACATTGATTGTCTTGTAGGCAACCGCCGACTGCACCAATCCTTGGACAAGGCCCTTAGCCTCCTCGGCATTAACATTTCTTAAATGAATGACCTTGTGCATAGACGCCATGGATGCAATGCGCTCTTGCGTTGAAATAAAAATAGAATTTTCATTCACGGTATAGGCAAGCTTATATGCCTGCAGAAGTATTTTAATCGCCTCGCTCGCCGTTACGTTCTTTAAATGAAGCATCACGTCTTGATCTTTGATTGAGGGGTCAACCATGGTATTCACTCCGGCCTCTTCGCCGATCACGCGCAAGACCTCCTCAAGCTTCATCTTTTCAAAGTCAAGAATGATTTTTTTATCCGGCTCGCTCATAAGAGTCGCAAGATCAACGGGTAAGCTAGAAATATTTTCGGCAACGACAAGCGTTGACATATTTTCTGCGGAAGATTGGCCAGCTAATGGTTGAGCGCTTATTTCTCTTTGAAAAGATTTTAATTGCTGGGCTTCCTGGACAGCAAATCCCTTAGCCTCTTCTTCATCTTTACTTAAATAAACATCGTTAAGAATAGCCTTTTGAACATCTGCCACTGTCTGCTTATTATGAATAATACTTGCTTCAAGTTCATCAACGGAAGAATTGAACATTCCAACGTCCACTGCCGGATTTTCCGTAACCGGTGGAGACGTCTGTGCGCTTAACAACGCCACAGGCAAAAAACATCCTAATAACGTTACTAAGAATATTTTCATAAAAAATCTTTTCATGGTTTTGCCTCCAAAATTTTAAGAGTATAATTTTCACCGTCTTTACGAAGAATAACTTCCTTGCGCCTTACCTCAATGGCCTGAAAAGAACCAACATATCCTTTCTCGCGAACCACATAGCTTTTGTCGTCAGCAGTATTATAAATAAACGCCACGGGCTGATCAGAAACAATTGTTCCCAACAACGTTAAAAATGACACGTTATTTACTTTTTCTTTTTCCGGCCGTGCTGTAACGTTTTCTTCTTGCGGCTTAACAACAAGCGGAGCAAAAATATCTCTCTTTAAATTCAATTCCTTTGGTTGCGACCATGCAATGGATTCAGCTAAAGCCCCTTCTGCTCCGGCGATAGAAATCCCCTCCGTGTTTTCAACGTCATCAATGGATTCTTTAAAAAGATCCTTGACCGGACCGCATCCGCTAAAGCACCAGACAACAAAAATAAGTATTAAAATCTTTTTCATTTTCTTTCCTGAGGAGTGCTAAATCCATTTAACCGGTATAAATCTAAACGAAAACCTGCTTCAATATCCGGATAACGGCTGCCGGAGATTCGAATATCACTCAAGGTCAAAAGCTGCTTACTTCTACCAAGATCAAGCATAAATGAAAAAATATCTTGTGAAGCTCCAAGAATCTGAATATTATACGGCGATGCAATAAGAGAAATCTGCTCCTTGCTAGCACCCTGCTTATTCCAACTGTAAAGATTATTCCCTTGCGTTTCCTTCTGAGGAACAGAAACAACCTCCGGCGGCAAAGCGCGCATCGTTTTAATTTTTATATGATATTCTTTTGAAAATGCAGAAGCGTTGGTCAAAAAATCCGCGACATCTTTTTCTTTAAACAAAACCGTATTAAACCGCGCAATGTCATCCTGATAATCCTTTAATAACTGGTCATATCGCTGCAATTGTCCTTTAGCCTTTTGAATTTTTACCTCAAGGATGCCGATATTTTTTTGCGCTGCTGCTGAACACGCCACCAAATAATAATAGCCGCAGCATAAAGCAACGACAAAAAAAGCACAACAGGTAAAAGCTAAAAGTTTTATCGAAATATTAATTTTTGGCTTTATCATGACCCTGCTCCTGCGTCAACCTCAAATTGATCTCAAAACCATGAACAATCGTATTATCAAAGCTAACCTCACCAACAGATGTTAAATTGACTTCGCAAAAATTCTTTTTCTTCTTAAGGTTTCGAATAAAATTTGCCACTGAATCTAGACTCATTGCCCTGCCAGCAAGCGTGATGCTACCGTTACGCATCAACTCAAATGAAGCAAGCCAAACGTTGTCCGGCGCAGCCTGCGTTACCGCTGAAAAAATCTCTGACCAAGAAATCTTTTTTAAGCTGGAAACAACGCTAGCCTGCAACAAAAGCATATTCTTTACTTCCATGTCTTTTTGCCGCTCTTGATCAAACGCCACAGTCTTTTTCTTAAGGTCTTTAAATTCATGCGTCAGCTGAAAATATTGATGAAGTTCATCTTTGTATTTTGTATATACGTCAAATGAAGGCTTCAACGCAAAAAGAGTCACAAGAATCAAAAACGCAACAGATCGTTTGACTACTTTTATTTTGTAATCATACGTTTTTTGATAATTCCAAATTCTTAAAAAATCAAAATATCTTTTTTTGCATAACGTGCCATGGGCTGCAGCCAAACTAGGAGCAAACGACAGATTAAAACCTTTATCTTGAAGACAATGATCAATAAAAAAATTCTTTGTCAATAAAAACGAAAGCGGGTCTCGGTCTAGCGATGTGGATAATCGTTTTTCAAGGCCCGGATACTGAGCGTTGTCCCATAGCAGCAAGAAATCACAAACCGTATTATCTTTCTGCATCTCATGTGATTTGATGATACGTTTTAATTCTTCAGCCAAATCTTCAAAATTTTGCCCACTGAAAATTTTATCTTGGGTTAATTGACGAAGGCCCCAATCAACAAAATACACCTCATGGCAATCCTTGCCCCTTAAAAAAATAACATAACTGATCTGATATCCCAAAAAAATATAAGCCGAATTTTTGATTGACGCCCTCTCAACGGGAAGGTCAACTAAATTTAAGGGTGTTAAGCTAAATGACGCAAGCCTTAAACCGCTTTCTTGAAGTATTTTTACGGCAATATCAACAATATTTTTTTCAACAACATAATAAAGAACGCGTATTTTCTTAAGCTCAGAAAGATAATATGTTCGATAATTAAAAAGGTATTTTTTGGAAGCAAAGCGGGTGCCTGCTTCAATATCATTGATGACAACGTTTTCGACTTCTTTTGCAGGCATCACCGGTAAAAGCATCTCTTTAAAAACAATTTCCCGATGCGTTAATGCAAAACAAGCCTTTGTTTCAGTGATCTTTTGCGCCCTTAAGAAATCTTTTATTCTACGGGCAAAAAATGTCGTATCAGGGGCTGCAAAAATATCTTCATCGCATGAAAAAGAGGCGGCCTTTGTGATGTGAAAGGCTCGCCCCCTTTTCTGCAATACCAGAAAATTAAGAGCCCTGCTGCTTATTTCAACAGAGACCATTTTTTATTTTCTTTAATCCTTTGTTAAATTTTTATCTTAGCCTACTATCAATTACTCATGCGAATTTGGATAATTCCCAGTGGCAAAATGTGCCGTCTCATCAACGTATGGGAACGGATAAGCTGGCGGATTAGCTGGTGAGACGGTATAGCCAGCGTTCGTAATCGGACATAAAATAGTTGCCATGGTTTTTCCTGCAGGCAGATATGACCCAAAATTAGCTGCATCCTGGCAAAGAGTAGCATTTCTCTTTTCTGCCATACACATTTGGATCGCGGTATTAATAGCTCTAATATTAGCCGCACACTCTCTTGTTTCGGCAGCCGTGATGGCCTTCATCGCATTTGGGATCAATAGCCCCAAAAGGATTCCTATAATGACCACAACAAACAAGACTTCAACCAACGTAAAACCCTTTCCCTTCATACACCCTCCTTTGTTGTTTTTTGTTAATACATTTAAATTTATTAATATTATTACATTATACAAATGAAAAAAATATATATATTTTAATTATCTTCCTAAATTACTCCATAAAGTAAATATGGGTAGATAAATTGAGATCAAAACGAACAGGACAATAACTCCAACGACAAGAATTAAGAAAGGGCCCAGGGCAGTCATCAACCTCTGGATTTGATGATCCAATTCTTCATCCAAGAAATCACCCAGCACCTGCAGCATCTCACCAAGCATTCCGCTATTTTCGCCAATGGTAATCATTTGAATAACGAAAGGAGGAAAAACTTTTGTTTCGCTTAACGAGTCGCTGATGCGCTTTCCTTTACTGATCAGCTCATTAACAATGCTCACCTTTTTCTCAAGATAAACATTGTCAAAACTTCTTTCTGCCCCCACTAATGCTTCGCTGATATTGATCCCGCTTCCTGATAATGCCTTCAACGAATGAATAAACCTTGAAAGCGACGCGGAAAAAATAATAGGCCCTACGAGCGGTATTTTCAGCATCAAAGCGTCAATTTCAAATCGTCCACGCGCGGTTACATAATACCGTTTAAATGCAAAGAATGCCGCCCCGAACATTAAGAATCCAACCCACCAAAAATACAAAAATCCATTAGAAATCTGAATTAATATCTGCGTTATCAAAGGAAGCTCAGCTTTGATTTCCATCAGCATTGCTTTAAACGCAGGAACAACAAAAGCCAGCATCACGACAATCACCAAAATCGTTGCCCCTAAAACTATGGTCGGATAGACAAGCGCCTGCTGAACTTTTTGAGCTAATTCTTTTTGCCTCTGAAGATGCTCAATGATCCTTTTCAAGGCATCCACGAGATCTCCTCCTTTTTCTCCCACTTCAATAAGATTTGTATATGTCGACGAAAAAACAACCGGATGTTTTTTGAGGGCTGCCGAAAAAAACGACCCTTGGCTGATACTAATTAAAATGTCGCTTAAAATCAACTGAAGCCGAATATCTTCTGTTTGCTCCCAAATAATTCTCAAGCTTGGTAAAATAGGAACGCCGGCCTTCAACATAGCGTAAAACTTTTGAGAAAATCGAACCAGGGAATCAAGAGGGATATTATAAGAAATCTTATGCTTACGTTCGTCGACAATGTCAACACGAACAACAAAATAGCCTTCGCCGACCATTACGCGCAAAACGTCTTGCTTACTTTCGGCCTCCATGAAACCTGTCAAAATGTTGCCATCAGAATTTTTGATTTTATACAAAAATTTTTTCATATTATTCTCGGCCGGGCATCGTTACGCGCATCGCTTCTTCCAGCGACGTAATACCAAGGCTGGCTTTTTGTAAGGCATCGGCTTGAAGGGTTTTCATTCCTTGCGCAAAGGCAAGGCGTTCGATATCAGCTTCAGGGGCTTTTTTGAGAACAAGATCTTTGAGTTCTGGGGTCAAGCGCATCATTTCAAAAATTCCTGCTCGCCCGCGATAGCCTAAATGTTCACATTGCGCGCACCCTTTTGCTTTCTTAAATTGGTGTGCATTGCTGCCCTTAAGATACATCTGAACATGCTTTTCTAATTCTGGCGATAAAACTTCTGGCTCCGCGCAATGAGGACACAGCTTCCGGACAAGCCGTTGCGCAATGACAGCAATGACGGATGCGCCAATAAGAAAAGGTTCGACATTCATATCCAGTAATCTTGTAATCGTTCCTGGTGCATTATTGGTATGCAGAGTTGATAAAACTAGATGCCCTGTTAGCGCCGCCTGAATGGCGATTTCCGCTGTTTCAAAATCACGAATTTCTCCAATCATAATTACATCCGGATCTTGTCGCAAAATATGGCGCATTCCTGTGGCAAAAGTGTAGCCGGCTTTCAAATTGACTTCCGTCTGCGTAATCCCGCCAAGCTCATACTCCACAGGATCTTCAACCGTAACAATATTACGTGTTTCATCGTTGAGCTGATTTAGCATTGAATACAACGTCGTTGTTTTTCCACTTCCTGTCGGCCCGGTAACCAAAACAATACCATAAGGCGTTTTAATAATTTTCTTCAAAAAGCTCTTCCCTTCTTCGCCAAGGCCGATCATATCCATATTAATTTGGATACTCTCTTTATCCAAAATTCTTAAAACGACTTTTTCGCCAAAAGCATCTGGGAGGGTGGAAATACGGATATCATATTCTTTTTGACCAAACACCATCCTCATTTTTCCATCTTGGGGTTTACGCATTTCCGAAATATCCAAACCACTGATAACTTTAATACGCGACGTAAGAGGAAGCTGCAAATCTTTAGGAATATCAAGTTTTTTATGAAGCACACCATCAATACGAAAGCGAACACGAATACTTTGTTTCTGTGGCTCAAAATGAATATCCGAAGCACGCTGCTGGATCGCTTCACTGATCATAGAATTCACAAGCTGAACTACCGGGGCATCTTTAACCGCTTCTTCAAATCGACGCACGCTCCCCATGCCTTCAGGGTGTCGGCTTCCTTTTTCAAATGCAATATCTTCGATCGCCGCTTGCAGGCGGTCCGAAGAACCAAACCATTTTTCTAAACACTTAGTGATTCCAGCTCCTGTTGCAACCGCAAGTTTAATTTTATACGTTGTTAAGCTCTTTATTTCCTGCAGCATTTTTATATCTAACGGATTGGCCACAGCAACAAACAGAACATCATCTTTGATCTCTAAAGGCAAAACCTTCCATTCGCGTAATTTCTTAACTGGAAATATATTCTTTAATTTTGCATCAGAAACTAATTTATCTCCGGAAATAAAAGGAAGATTGAGCTGCTCAGCTAAAATTTTTGCGATCTCTTTCTCTGAAACGAGCCCCTTATCAATGAGAATCTCCCCAAGAAATTTTTTATGAACTTTCTGAGATTCAAGCGCTTCTAAAAGCTGCTCTTGGGAAAGTGCGCCTTGCGCGATTAAATATTCACCAAGCTTATTTTTCTTTTCTGCCATGATCAAGCTTTCTTATGACTCGAGTATTTCTTGCTTTCTTCCTTACGCCAAATCTTATACGCTTTTTCAAGAATCTCGCTCTTCTTTTCGGGATTAATACGGCTGATCTCAACCCCTACGCGTGTTTTGTCCGGATACCGCTGAACCCACACAACCTTTCCCGCAAACGTTGCAGGGTCTTTGTCGTCATCGCTATATAAGCTTAACTGCACCAAAGAACCTTCCTTGATATCTTTACCAACCACCTGAAGGCTCATCCCTTTACGCGAAAAATCATCTGTCAGGCCTTCCGCGCTTTCTTGGCCTTCAAGGGTAAACAACATAGTTTTTAATAAAATAGGAAAACGTAAAAATTTTCGTTTTTCAGTCATAAAAACCCTTTTTAATCTTAACCATTAAACCCCAGCAGGAACTTGTTCTTTCTGCTCTTTCTGTGTTTTTTCTTCCTGAATCGCGTCATCCGCTAAGCGCACAGAAACAATCTTGGAAACGCCACGCTCCTGCATGGTAATGCCATACATCACGTTGGCGGCAGAAATAGTTTTTTTGTTATGCGTAATGACAATAAACTGGGCAATTTTTGAGAATTCTTGTAAAAGATAACTGTAGCGCCCAACGTTAGACTCATCCAGGGCGGCATCAATCTCATCCAAGACGCAGAATGGGCTTGGCCTCACCTTAAAGACCGCAAAGATAAGCGCAATCGCAGCCATGGTCTTCTCGCCA
>Ga0172370_10008062_pt1 | contig 12736 bp, 14 predicted proteins | sample LakKiv5m_FD_114538 | JGI IMG/M metagenome (GOLD analysis project Ga0172370, IMG submission 114538) | Freshwater microbial communities from Kabuno Bay, South-Kivu, Congo - kab_022012_11.5m | ecosystem: Environmental > Aquatic > Freshwater > Lake | place: Democratic Republic of the Congo...
ATGAGCAGAGAACACGCAAAAAAATTTACAACTGAGCTTTCCAAGCTTTTAGCAATTACCGATGGTCAGGCAAAAACAAATGATTAAAATGGACGCAATTCAATAGGACGTAAGACTTAAGAACCAAGTTCTAAGACCTAAAACCTAAGTCATAAGTCATAGCTCCTAAGGAGGGTTGACGCTTATTCTCCTAAAATTGTATAAATAACTAATGGGCAATGTTTTCCTCGAATTTACCGTTATAATTTGTTTAGCTGCAGCTATTTCTCTTATCTTTAGGCTTTTTAAACAACCGGAGATTTTGGCTTATATCCTAACAGGAATTATTGTCGGTCCGCTTGGTCTTTTTCATCTGACAAGTCTTGATTTTTTTAGTGCCCTGGCAGAGGTAGGGATAACTCTTCTTTTGTTTATGATTGGTCTGGAAATTAAGATTACAGACCTTACTTCCGTAGGAAAAATGACTTTGATCGTAGGTCCGGCACAAATTGTTTTCTCTTTTATTGTTGCTTATATTGTTTCTCTTGCATTTGGCTTTCCGCTTCTAAGTGCGCTCTATATGGCACTTGCTTTAACTTTTTCCAGTACGATTATTATTGTAAAAATTCTTTCCGACAAACGGGAATTACATGCGTTGTATGCAAAAATGTCTTTGGGAATTCTGCTTATTCAGGACTTTTTAGCTATTTTATTTCTTATTTTTCTTTCCGGATTTAATGTTGAAACCGGCGGATTTGGAACCCTAGGTCAGTTTGGAATAATTCTTCTTAAGGCAATTGCCTTATTTGCGATAATTATTTACCTAAGTCAAAGAATCTTCCCAAAAATTACGGAATTTTTGGCAAGATCACAGGAAACATTGTTCTTGGCCAGTATTGCTTGGGTGTTTGGTTTGGCTGCTTTAGTAAGTTCTCCTTACGTTGGATTTTCTATAGAAATCGGTGGTTTTTTGGCCGGCCTTGCTCTTGCTAACTCGGTTGCTAATTATCAAATTATTGCCAGGGTAAAGATCTTGCGGGACTTTTTTATAGTAGTATTTTTTGTTCTTTTAGGAATGCAGATGAAATTTAACAATGTCGGCGGAGTTTTAGCGCCGGTAATTCTTTTTTCTCTTTTTGTATTAATTATAAAACCGTTAATTACAATGTTTGTGATGGGGGACTTAGGTTATAAAAAGAGAACGTCATTTTTAACGGGCATGTCTCTCTCGCAGATTTCGGAATTTTCGTTAATAATGATGTTTTTGGGAAACCGTTTGGGACAAGTATCAGCTGATGTTGTAACAATCGTAACATTTGTTGGAATTGTTACTTTTACAACTTCTGCCTACGTAATTACTTTTAGTAAAAAGATTTACTCAAAAGTAAGTAAATATTTAGGTTTTTTGGAAAATAAACATGATAGAAGAGTTGAGATAGTCTCCGAGGCAGACAGTCTTGACCATCTAAAAAATCATGTTGTGTTAATTGGAGGAGATCAAATGGGGCAGAGCATTCTAGAGGTTTTAGAGGATATGGATATGGACTCGGTACTTATAGATTTTGATCCGAATATTGTTAAAAAGCTTCAAAGTAATAAAGTGCATCGGCTGTTTGGTGATATTGCGGACTTAGATATTCAGGAGCGGGCAAGACTTGACCGTGCAAAATTGGTAATTTCTACAATTCCGGATTTGGGAGACAATCTTTTGCTCTTAAAAGAATTGCAGCATGAAAATAGAAAAGCCAAAATTGTGGTAATGGCAATGGAAGCACGGGAGGCAAGAGCGTTGTATAGGGCAGGTGCGGATTACGTAGTGCTTCCTTATTTGGCAGGCGGTAGGCAGATATCCAAAATATTAGATGAAGATAATTTAAATAAAATAGCTACTTTAAAAGAAGAAGACAAAGAATACCTTAAATAAACTAATTTTCTATTTGTTCTTCAGGGTATTTAAGCTTTTGCATTGCCTTTAAAACATCATTTAAATTTCCATCCATTAGAGAAGGGAGGTTGTGAAATGACTCCCCAATTCTATGATCGGTCATTCTGTCTTGAGGAAAGTTGTAGGTTCTGATTTTTTCTGCTCTCATTCCTCGTCCAACCTGAGTGGATTTTAACGAAGAAATTTCTCCATGTCTTTTTTCAATCTCTATTTCCCAAAGCTTTGCACGCAATAATTTTTCGGCAATCTCCCGGTTTTTAACCTGAAGTCTTTCGGTCTGACAGGTTACGGTAATGCCCGTTGGCTTATGTTTTAATCTAACCGCAGTTGAAACTTTATTTACATTTTGTCCTCCATGCCCGCCCGATCTGAATGCTTCAAATTCTATGTCTTCGGGGTTAATGTGTAAATCCAAATCTTCAAGTTCCGGTAGAATGGATACAGTTGCAGTAGACGTATGAATTCTGCCGCGTTTTTCTGTTTCCGGAGTCCTTTGGACCCGGTGTACGCCTGCTTCATATTTCAAAGCTCCAAAAGCCCCGCCTGCATCGCTATTCGAAGTATTGCCAGGATTCCTTCCGCTTATTTTTATAACATTATCGTCTACCGATTCTACTTTAAAACCCCGAAGCTGTGCGAAGCGGATGTACATTCTTAGTAATTCATCTCCCCAGATTTTCGCTTCGTCTCCGCCCGTTGCTCCTTTTATTTCCAGAATTGCGTTTCTGTTGTCTAAAGATTCTTTGTCTCCTCCCGAGTTTTTTCCGCCGCTTAACGATTCCTCTAGTGCATTTTTTTGTTCTTCAAGAGCAGCGATTTCTTGTTCTGCCAGCCGGGCCATTTCGGAATCTTCTAAAAGTAGTTTTGTTTCTTCAATTTTTTGCTCCAACTTTTGAAGCTGAACTAGTCTGTAGTCTTCCATGGGGTGTTATTTTACATCGAGTAACATCTCGCGAAGCGTCTTTGGAGCGTTATCTCTTGATTTTTGTTTTTCTATCTTTTCTACAACTTTTGCTTTATGAATTTCGGCAACTTTTTTCCTTTTTTCAAATTTGTCGATTCTACTTGCACTATCTACAAATCTTTGTTCACCGGTATAAAAAGGATGACATTTATTACAAAGTTCGACATGAATTGTTTCCTGAGTCGATCCCACAGTAAAGTGGTTTCCGCAAACGCAGATTACTTGTGTATCAAAATATTGCGGGTGAATTGCTTGTTTCATAACTTTTAAATTATACAGGAATTTTGTGCGTAATACAAGACTTTAGCAATTGCCGCAGGTGCAGGTAATTAACTTTTCTACAATTTCTTCCAGAGATAATGTTTCCTGAGTTCTCTTTAGCATGTCTTTTAAGATTAACTCTTTGTTGTTTACGATTAAAACATAGGGGATCTGTTTTTTGTCGGCGTATTTTAGCTGTTTTTCCAAATCTTTTTCGTCCAAATAAATTTCGGAATTTATGTAATTTTGCCTTAATTTACCGGCAATTTCGATTGCTTTATCGGAATTTGTAATTAAAATTTTTGATACAGTTAAGCCATCCGGGAAAAGCTTAAATTCTTCCATTGCTTCAATTAGTCTGTCAAACCCAAAAGAAATGCCGACTGCCGGAATTTGTTTGCCGGAAAACACGCCAATTAAATTATCGTATCTTCCGCCGCCGGCAATTGATCCTGCAGAATAACCCTCAATATCAACTTCAAAAACCAGTCCCGTGTAATAGTCTAATCCTCTTGCCAGAAAAGGATCAAATTTATATTTTTCCTGCGAAACTCCCATTTTTGTTAAATAGCCAAAAACTTCCTTAATGTCTTTTGGAGCAGAAAGAGTTTTTAGTCCGTCAAAAATCTCTTCTGCCTGTTTATTACTGAAACCGCCCTTTACTAATTCCTCGATTACTCCTGTTTTTCCAATTTTCATTACTTTATCAATTGCCCTAAAAACAAAAGCCTGTTTTTCGTCGGGTATATCAAATGTGGTTTTAAAATAAACTCCGGCCGCTTTTCTGTCGTTAACTAAGACTTTAAAATCTTTAAATCCAAGCATCTCTAGGCATTTTACTGCGATCGTAATTGTTTCTGCGTCAGAAAGTGGAGAAGATGAGCCAATAATATCTATATCGCATTGCAAAAATTCGCGATATCTGCCTTTTTGGGTATTTTCCGCCCGCCAGACATTTTGAACTTGATATCTTTTGAAAGGAAATACTAGCTCATTTTGATATTGAGCGGCAATTCTTGCTAAAGGGACGGTTTGGTCGTAACGAAGAGCAACTTTTCTTTTACCGTTATCTTCGAATTTATACATTAGCTTTTCGCCTTCATCTCCGTATTTTCCGGTTAAAACTTCTTCGTACTCAAGTCCGGGAGTCTCAAGCGGCTCAAAGCCATACAACTCAAACACCTCTTTTAAAGTGTCTATTACAAATTGTCTTTTTTTAGCTTCTGTTGGGAGAAAATCCCTAAAGCCTTTAAGCGTTTGAGCTTTTATCATAATAGCCTGTATTATATCATTCTTCCTTTGGAGAAATGAAGTGGTGTCCGAGATCGCGGATTACTAAAATAATAATGCTCATTACCGGGATTGCAAAAATTGCTCCCATAACTCCCGCAACCTTAAATCCCACGATAAACGAAAGGAGTACGACAATAGGATGGATCTTAAAAGCTTTCCCGATGAATTTTGGTCCCCAAATATTAAAAATAATCTGTTGGGCTAAGAGTAAGATCACAAAAACAGCGATTGCTTTAATTGGATCTTCGGTAAAGCTAATAAAAACAGGAGGGATAATGGCAAAAATAGGTCCAACCATGGGAATGGTTGTTAAAATTCCGGAAATAACAGAAGTAGAAGCGGCAAAGCCTACGTTAAATAAGCTTAAAACAACCCAGGTTAATAAGCCATTTATTATTGCAAAAACAAGCTGGACGCGAATAAAGGAAGCAAATGTATGGTTTATAATATTTTCAATCATTTTAAAATTTTTGTGTAATCTTTGCGGAACAAGATCATACATTTCTTGGTCAATTTTGTGACGGTCAACAATAAGATAAAAAGAAATAATCACAACAACTAAGAATAAAAATAGGAAGTTAGCAACAGAAGGGATTAGTGCGGCTGCATTATCCAAAGACGAAATTAGATCCTTATTCCACTTCTGAACATACTTGGGGGCAGTATCTAAATAATGAGGAACAGTTTTTGATAAAGTATCAAATTGATAAGATACAGCAGGAATAAACATAAAAACTAAGAGAACAATGATTCCTGTAAAAAGCAAGTAGACTGATAGCGCGGAAATAGTTCTGGAAATCTTTGTTAAATTAGAAAGTTTTTCAACAATTGGTTCTAAAATAAAACTTAAAAGCCAGGATAGAATTATAACGATAATTACATCGGAGAAGTTTCCTAGAAATTGCCAGACAAATTGCAATAGATAAATTGCAACAGCAATGGTTAATAAAACAGATAAGAGTTTTAGTGAAGTAAGTTCTTTTTTAAAATCTTCAAGCATACTTCTATAGTAATATGAATTTTCCTAAGAAGCAAGGTCATATTATAATTCAATTAATTTTTTCATTGATTTAGTTAAAATTTCAATTTTATTTCCATTGATTAAAACGGTATCTTCGATTCTTACTCCGCCGAAGCCTTTTATATAAATTCCCGGCTCAATAGAAAAAATCATACTTGGTTTTAAATAAGCTTTTGATTTTGGGGAAAGCCTTAATCCGGAATGAACTTTTCTGCCAATACCGTGTCCAAGAGAGTGGGGCATATTAGGATATCCTTTGGATAAAATGTATTCCCTTGCTATTTTATCTATATCGAAAGCTTTTAGCGATTTATGATTTATGATTGATGATTTAAGAAGATTGATTGCCAATTGCTGTGTTTCAGAAACTGCGTTATACATCTTTTTTTGTTTTGTACTTGCTTTCCCCAAAAATAAGGTGCGTGTCATATCCGAACAAAGTCCGTTTATTTTAGCGCCAAAATCAAGCACGATAATATCGCCTTTCTTCAGCTTTTTTTCGGTAGGGAGATGGTGAATCTCTGCGGAATTTTCTCCAAACGCGGTAATTGTTTTAAAAGCCAGTCCGTCCGAATTTTTACGGAGGTACTTATTTATTTTTTTTACAATCTGTTTTTCGGTTACGTTTTCAACAAGATGGGGGAGAATGTATTTAAACGTAGCGTCTGTAACTTTGCAGGCTTTAGTAATGCATGCAATGTCTGCGGTAGATTTTTTCATTACTTTACAATAGGAGTTAATTTTTTCCCGCTTCCTGTGGATGGAACGATAGTTGCCGTATTGTCAAGAGCATTTGGAACAGAAATAATCTTAGGATTTTTTGGAATGTTGGGGAAAATAATTACTCTTGTTGCAAGAATTTGATTTTTTACCTGTTTGTCCCAATATCCGAAAGCAATGGTATTTTCGTCGGCAACTAATTTAGAAAATCCGGATGATTTTATTCCGTTCTCAGTCGTGTATTGGAAAGTTTTTGTAACTGTTTCCACACTAACACTTACTTTTTCCGTTTCGTTTTCAAGTTCAAAAGTATGTTCTTTGGAATCAATAGACCTAATTGCTCCTTGAAAAAAAACTGGTAAAACTGTAATTTCCATTTCTCTTGCCATGATTCTTCGTGATTGTTTGTTGTAGAGACCAATTGCAGAAAGTACAGTGCCCTTGGAAATGTCGGATAATCCAAACGATTTAGATGCCGGGGAAAAAAATTTTGTCAGTTCGTCAACGTCGATATATCTTTTTTCTTTTTTAACATCCTCAAGTATTATTTGTGTTCCGGAAATTTCTGTAACCGTACCTACAATTGCTCTTTTTTCAACAAGGTTTAATTGAGCGACCCTTGATGCGATACGAGTTTTTAAATCATCCAATTTAGAAGTTTCCGGACTTGGTTTTAAAGTAGCGGTTGGAGTTAAGGCAAAAGATGCAGAAACTGTAGATCCCAAAATTGTTAATAGTATTATGATAATAAAAAATGTTTTTTTCATGTTAAAAATCTTCGGTTGTAAATCCTACTATCCTTTGCACCGTTTGCTCTTCTCCGTTTGGCGCAATTGCCGTAATTCTAATGACATTTACGCTTCCATCTAAGTTTATTGTGGTAGAAAAGTCGCCGACGGAAGATGGCTTGACAACATCAAAATCCGATTTTGTCATTATTACAACTGTAGCATTCTCTTCGGTTTTTCCGGCGACAGTAATAACTTTTTTATCAAAAATTTTTTCATCGGATGGATCGCTTACTAAAAGGAAAATCGTAGGTTTAGGAGTAGGCGTTGGAGCATTTACGGTAACAGCTTTCGACTTTGAAGGAGGAAGGATTTTTGTGTATTGGTAAATATAAAATGCAATACCTGCAAACAATAATCCAATCGCTATTGCAATAAGCGAAAGTACGGTTCTTTCTTTCTTCATAGGCTTTGGGCAACTAATATTACGAAAAAAAGGTTTCCTTGTCAAGGGAAAATAGATATGATAGGATGGAAAAATGGAAATTATATATTTAGAAAATGAGTGTTTTAAAGTTAAGGGTAAAAAAGCCTCTCTTGTAATTGATCCGAATATTTCAATTGCTAAAACTTCCGCTGATGCAGTGCTTTTGCTAAGCGGTGCTAATTTTGATCTTAAAAAAGTGGAAGAATACAGGCTTATTATCTCTGCTCCAGGGGAATATGAAATTGGAGGGATAAAAATATCCGGTAAAAATTCGGAGAGCGACCTGGTGTACAGTTTGGTCCTTGATAAAATAGAAATAATAATAGGAAAAGCAGAGGCGATTGGTAGACTTGGGGATAAAATAAAAGAACATCAAATAGCGATCTTACGTGTAGATGGTGAACTTCAGGAGTCTGTGATTACGGCAATTGAGCCCAAAATAGTTGCATTGTATGGGGATAACTCTTCGGGTGGAGTAAAAGCATTAGGTAAAGATAATGCCGTTATTCTAGAGACTAAGAAATTATCCACAAGCGAGGATAAACTTCCCGAAGAAATGGAAGTAGTTGTATTACAGTAATTTAGGGTATAGAATAAGTTTCCTATGGCAACCGCAACAAAGGTTCTTCCGCATAATGAGGACGTAGAAGCAAGCGTATTAGGCGCTATCCTTATCGATAAGGATGCTGTGTCTGTTATCTCAGAAATTATTTCTCCTAAAGATTTTTACAACAATATAAACGGTTTTATCTATTCAGCAATGCTTTCTTTATATGAGCAAAGTAAACCGGTTGATTTAGTTACTCTTACAAACCAGCTTAAAAAAAATAAAACTTTGGAAAAAGTAGATTCTGCGTATTTGGCAGGGTTGATAGAGACTGTTCCAACTGCCGCAAATGCAGAATATTATGCAAGAATAATTAAGGAGGCATCTTCAAAAAGAGCATTAATAAAAATTGGCGGAGAAATTACCGAAATGGGTTTTTTGGAAGACAAAGAGGTTAACGAGCTGATTGACAAAGCAGAGGCTTCCGTATTTGCGATTTCCCAAGGGCATTCAACCAGAGGATTTATGGAAATTAAAGAGGCGCTTGCCGGCAGCTTTGACCGTATAGACGAACTGCATAAAAAGGGTCATGGAATGAGAGGGGTAAGAACGGGTTTTAACGATTTGGACAATGCTTTGTCCGGATTTCAAGCGTCAAACTTAATAATTTTAGCGGCAAGACCCGGACAAGGTAAAACGGCAATGGTCGTAAACATGGCTCAAAATATTGCAGTCGTAGATAAAAAGCCGGTTGGAATATTTTCTTTAGAAATGAGTCAGGAAGAGCTGGTGGATAGGCTTTTAGTTGGTCAAGCCGATGTTGATGCGTGGAGGCTTAAAACCGGAAAATTGTCAGAATCGGATTTTACAAAACTTTCCCATGCAATGGGGGAATTGGCTGATGCGCCAATTTTTATTGACGACACGCCGGGAATAAATATTTCCGAAATGCGTACTAAAGCAAGAAGATTGCAGCTAGAGCACAACATATCGCTTCTTATTATCGATTATTTGCAGCTTGCGGATCCGGGTAAACATTATGACAATAGGGTTCAAGAGGTTTCCATGATTTCCCAATCTTTAAAAGGTCTTGCCAGAGAACTTAAGATTCCTGTTTTGGCAGTATCACAGCTTTCCCGTGCGGTAGAGCATCGCGGAGAGAAGAGGCCACAGCTTGCGGATTTAAGAGAGTCCGGAGCAATAGAGCAGGATGCGGATGTAGTAATGTTTTTATACAGGCCGGAATCGGAAATAATTTCTAATGTTATGCAGACAAAATTGCTAATTGCAAAGCACAGAAATGGACCAACTGCGGAAATTGATTTACTTTTCCGCGGTGATAGGATAAAATTTTATAATGTGGATATAAAAAGAGAAGGAGGTGAGTAGTAATGGATGATACAACAAATCAAGGAATGTCAAACTTAAGTTCTACTCCTGTGGAACCTAAACCTGTTGATCCGATTGTTCCGGGAAGACCAACCGTTAGCTTGTCTCAGGATCCAGTCTCGGCACAACCGGCGGTACCAACTGAACCAGCATTTGGAGAGGCTTTGGCATCTGTTCCGTCTGATTCCCCAAAAGAGGATGGAGACGTAGCAGCAGCTCTAAAAAGAATAGAAGATAAATTATCGGCTATAGCTTTAAAAGTTGGAGCTTAATGATATTTTCCTTAGACCAAATTATTGGATGGCTACTTGTTTATAAGTATTTTATTCTTTTTCCGGTAATGGTAGTAGAGGGACCGATAATTACCATTATTGCCGGTTTCTTGTCGTCTTTAGAGCTTTTAAATCCATTTTTGGTATATGCAGTTGTAGTTATTTCCGATTTAGTTGGTGATTTTATTTATTATGCAATCGGCAGGTGGGGGAGAGAGAGCTTTATTAATAAATGGGGTAAATATATCGGTTTAAGCGCATCAAAAATTATAAGATTGGAGTCCCATTTTGAAAAACACACTAGAAAAACTTTAATTTTAGGTAAAATTTCTCACGCTTTTGGAGCACCTATTCTGGTTGCAGCCGGTGTTGCAAAAGTACCATTTTGGGAGTTTATTTGGTTTAATTTCTTAGCAACCTTACCCAAATCCCTTTTATTTTTATTGATTGGTTTTTACTTCGGACAAGCCTATGTAAGGCTCAATAAATATTTGGATTACTTTACCATTGGATTACTTGTTTTGGCAGTTATAATTTTAATTTCTTATTATGCATACAATAGATTTAAACATAAATTTGACAAATTTATAGAAAAACTTAGCAAAGGAGATATTCTAAAAATTAAATGAAAATCGCGATTTACTCCGATAATTTTTATCCCGAATTAAGTGGAATTTCCGATACAATAATTGCTTCAGGGAAAGAGCTTGCTAGAAGAGGGCACCTTATAAATTATTTTGTTCCCAAATATAGTAAGAAAAATTACGATTTACTTAAATTACCATATAAAGAGGTCTCTTTACATAAGAACATAAAAATTACTCGTTTTCCCTCGTTTTCATTTCCGACAGGGACTAAACAAAGCAGGTTTGTTATCCCATCAGGACTAGGCTTACTTAGCCTAAAAAAATTTAATCCGGATGTTATTCATACAAATCTTATTGCAGGGGTTGGAATGGAAGCGCTTTTTGACGCAAAATTACTTAAAAAACCTTTGGTTGGAACAAACCACACACCAATTATCCAATTTTTATCTTATTTTCCAATAAAAGGAAAAGTAGTGCAGAAAACAGTTTCCAAGTATGACGCTTGGTACTATAATCAATGTCAATTTGTGTCTTCTCCCTCCAGCCCTGTTCTTGACGAAATGAAAAAATATGGATTTAAAGCTCCTTGTGGGGTAGTGCCAAATCCGGTTGATGTTGATATTTTTAAACCGCCGAAGTCAAAAAAAGAATTAAAGCAACAATACGGAATTTCGGAGTTCAGTTTATTCTATGCCGGGCGCCTTGCTCCGGAAAAAAATGTAGATATGATGGTAAAAGCAGCGGCTAATCTTAAAAAAATTATTCCTGAAATTAATGTTGTTATAGCGGGTAGGGGGTCAAGTGAGCAGGAATTAAAAAAATTAATAGAAGAATCCGGTCTTAGTAATAATTCAAAATTTTTTGGCTTTATCGAAAATCCGCAAAAATTTGCCGAACTTTATAATGCAAATGATGTTTTTATAATGATGAGTATTGCCGAAACTCAAAGCATCTCTATGATGAACGCAATGGCGTGCGAAATGGGAGTTGTAGCAACAAATGCTTGGGGATTAAAAGATTATGCTAAAGATGGAATAAATTCGCTTGTAGTAGAACCCGGAGACCAAAAAACTTTGGAAGAAAAGATTCTTTATCTTTATAAAAATAAAAAAGAATTAGAAAAGTTGGGGAAGCAAGCAAGGAAATATGTCTGCCAATTTTCTCCGGAAAAAATTGCCAAAATGTGGGAGGATGTCTATAAAACTGCCATAAATAGCTATAAAAAGACCTAGAATAGAATTTTTAAAAAGTATATAATATGCAGATAGATGAAGATTAGCTTTGTAATTCCCGCCTATAACGAAGAGAATTACCTCAAAGATTGTTTAGAATCGATCTTCCGGGAAGCAGAGAATAAGAATTACGATTACGAGATTATTGTTGTAAATAACGCCTCAACAGATAAAACTAAACAAATTGCCAAATCGTTTAAAAACGTAAAAATTATAGGTGAACTGGAAAAAGGCTTAGTCTACGCCAGAAAAACGGGATATCTAGCTGCAGCAGGCGATTTAATTGCCAATATTGATTCAGATTCAAGACTTACCTCGGGGTGGATCGACACTATTCTAAGCGAATTTACAAACGATAAAAAATTAGTTGCCCTAAGCGGTCCATTTATTTTTTACGATCTGTCTAGATTTATGAATCAGATGTTGGGTGCATTTTACTACTATAGTTATTGTTTGTACTTTGTTACGAACAAAATATTTAAAATGGGATCCATACTTCAGGGAGGGAATTTTGTTCTCAGAAAATCGGCTTTTAAAAAGGTAGGTGGGTACGACGAAAAAATTTATTCATTTTACGGGGAGGACGCAAATATAGCATTAAAGATGGAAAAAGTAGGAAAAGTTAAATGGACATTTAAATTGCCAATGTATTCTTCCGGTAGAAGGTTGGCCGCAGAGGGACCTTTTACCATGATGCTTCGTTATACGGTCAACTATTTTTGGGTACTTTTATTTAAGAAGCCTTTTACCAAAGGATTTTCCGATTTTAGATTTAAAAACAAAAAAAATCTCTCAATTCATCCAAGAGATTTGATGCGTGAGTTGGTTAGCGCAGTTTTGACAATAGGTGCGGTGATAGTTTTACCTTTAGTAATTCTGGTTTTAATTGTTTATTTTACTTATGTTAGTTTAATCCATTCTAAAATTCCTGTTCAAAATAATTAAGCGGGAGGAAAAATTAGAGTAACTCAAGTAAAATAATGAGGAAAGAAGCATTTATTCCTGTTGATTTAATTGCAAATGCTAATGCTTTTATGAAAGCATTCTCCTTGCCGGAAATTGCAAGAGAGGAAGTAGGGAATATTTTAGGAGTTATCGCAAGAAAAGACGGGCTTTTTTTTAGAGAACAAGATCAATGTTTAGTAAAGGCAATAGCCAACGAAACCAAAGAGCCTGCACAAGATTTTATAGACGCGTTGAGAGAATATGGATCAGAAAAACTATTTCTAAGAGAAGCTTATGATTTTTGTTATTATAGCGAGCCGGAGATAAGAGCTTGGGAAGAGCAAGAACGGGGAGAGCAAGAAATTG
>Ga0172370_10008064_pt1 | contig 12735 bp, 9 predicted proteins | sample LakKiv5m_FD_114538 | JGI IMG/M metagenome (GOLD analysis project Ga0172370, IMG submission 114538) | Freshwater microbial communities from Kabuno Bay, South-Kivu, Congo - kab_022012_11.5m | ecosystem: Environmental > Aquatic > Freshwater > Lake | place: Democratic Republic of the Congo...
GCAATGACCCAACAGAGTAGCTTCTGAGCACCTGATATTACTTGACAGAGTAAGAGCAACAATTATAAGGGTTGGGCGCCATAATTACGACGATGAAGCTCATCGGCGCGCCAAAATCCCCGTATGACTATTACGACAGCGTGAAGGAGAGGCAGGTGGGGCGCTACCTCTCCGACACTGAATTGTCCGAAACGATGAGGAAGCAGATGCGCGGCTTCCGCGAGGACTATTGCAGGAACAGGGGGCTTGCTGTAGGCTCGCAGGAGTGCTACCTGCGCAGCATAAACTTCCTTGGCAAATACCTCATGGCGCACGGCGTTTCGGACTTTGGCAAGACCACGAAGGAGAACCTCCAGGGCTACCTGAAGGAGATAGACTGCAAGTCAGGCAGCGTCAAGATGTGGGCAAAAACCGCCTTCAAGGTGTTCTTCAGGTGGAAGCTCACGGGCGGCATCCGGCGCAGCGACAAGTTCCCCAAGCTTGTGGACTGGATAATCATCCCGCCCCCTGACAGGACGCCATACGAGAAGAAGGACTTGCTCACTGCCGAGGAGCTGCGGGCGATAATGAAGGCTGCGAAGAGCTTCCGCGACCGCGCGTTTCTTAGCCTTCTTGTGGACACCGGCGCGCGCCTGAACGAGATACTCAACCTCAAGGTGAAGGACGCGCACATGGCGGACGAATACCCCTACATCACGATTGAGAGGAGCAAGTCAAAGCCAAGGAACGTGGGCCTGCTGGACTCGATTTCAGACCTTGGCGCGTGGATTGAGGCGCACCCGCACGCAAGGAGGGAGAACTTCCGCGAGAGCTTCCTTTTCGTGCCCATAAAGGGGGAGAAGAAGCACAGGGGCGTGGAATACCTCACCTCTGCGCGCGCTGCCGAGATAGTGAAGCGCCTGGCAGCCTCTGCGGGCATAAGGAAGCGCGTCTGGATACATGGCTTTCGGCACCTTGCGGTGACAAACGAGCTCATGCAGGGCGTGCCTGCCAAGCTCATACGCGAAAGCAAGGGGTGGAGTGAGAAGAGCGCGCAGCTTGACAGGTATTCGCAGACCGACTGGAAGGACTCGGTGAAGTACAAGCGCAGGCTGCGCGGCGAGGAAGTGGAGGATGAGGAGGGCAACGCAGTTAAGAAGTGCTGGCGCTGCGGGACCGCGAACTCCGCGGTGCGCGACATCTGCTCCAAGTGCAGCACGCCCCTGAACCAGAGCGACTACCTGAAAGCAATCGAGGAGAAGGACGAGGCGAAAAGCGAGATGGCCTCAATGCAGACCATGCTCGCATCTGTGCTTGAGGAGCAGAAACAGATGAAAAAGGCGATGGAACGGCTGGCAAAGCCTGCCGCGCGCGGGACGGTGAAGCGCGCGAAAAACAGGGTAAACAGATATCTGAAAGATGAAATCAGGGAATGAACTCCAAATTCTGCCCGAAAAGCTCCGCGCCTGATTTGAAGCCCTTCCTCAACCGCACGACAAGCGCGCCAGCCTCCTCCCTTGCCTCCAATGCCGCCCAGTCCTCGTTTATCGCATCCATGAGGGAGGCAAGGCGCGGGTCGAGTTTCATGCCCATATCTATAGGGCAGGGGACTAATTATTGTTTGTGCACAATTTGGTAGCCATCGACCATATTCTTGGGAAATGGGAACGGCAAAGCAAAGAAATGTCGTAAGAAGCGCTCCATCAAAACGGTCAAACCCATTAAAAAAAATGGCTAGCCGCGGGAAAGCAAGTTGAAGTAGAATTGCTTGAAAATTTCCAATGCACCCCAGCATTGGTTTATTAGCCAAGAAAGCGGCGGCTCTGCCTTTTCCGATAACCACATCTTTGCCTTTTTCAATGGGCTCATTGATTGGAATTCAAGTTTTTTTTCTTCATTTTTTGCTTTGAAGCATCTGTCTTCTGCTATTTTGTGAAGTTCATGATCGGAATATTCGGTTTTGGTCTTTAGAAGGCTATAGAATCGTACAAGATCCCTTAGCCGGCCCGTAGTGTATTTTATCCTCATGATGCGGTCCACAAAGTCTAAGTAGCCAAGAAGCTCTTTTTTTGATGTTTCGTCTTTTTTTCCGGCTAGCTGGTGCATCAACGCCAGGGAATATATTCGAAGCATGTACAGATCATCCCCAAATAATTCTTTGTCGGTATTGCGGCACTTCTCTTCGATATTTTCAAGAATCCGGTATTTGGCGAAGTGAAGCTTGTAGTATTTGGCAGGGATTGACAAGTCGTACAGGATTTGGCCATTTTTTTCAATGAACTTGAGGAAAAAGGAGGCAATTTGGAGGTGATTGGCTTTTTCACCCAGGCTTTCGATTTTTTTGCGGAAAAATGTGTTCATCATCGTGATGAGCTCAGTATGCCCATCACTGTCAGGTCCATAATAAAGCGCTAGACGGCTGCAAAGGACCCCCGCTGCCATGTATCCTCCTTTTGCTGCTGCTTCGCGAATCTTTTCTTTAGCTGCATCAAGTATTGGATTGCGATGGTAATCGTCTAACATCTTGTAAAAATCAGCTTCCGTGATGCCCTGGCGCACCAGTGCGTGGGAATAATCATCGCTCTTGATTTGGATAAGCTCTGTACCCGATGTGAGAAGTAATTCGTCGCTCCCTAAATTTCCTTCAAGATAAGAAAGAAAATATGCGAAAAGGTTTGCCCTTATTGGAGAGTCCTTATTGAAGCAATGGCACTGTTTCTGCAAATATGCTGCAATCTTATACGGGTCATTGGTGTCCCTAATAATTACCTCTCCAAGTTTGCATAATTGGGCTTTGACATTTTCATCTATCCCGACACGGAAACCGAAACGTGGGGTTCCATCGAAAAAGTTGATGCTGACTGGCCGTTGTTCATTGGGTACGGACGAATAGGTCAAATACAAATTTGCAGCCTTTTCATGATTGCCTGATTCGATCTCTATTTGGGCCAGACTCTCAAGTTTTTCAAAAAAGAGTCCTTCGAATCTTCTTTTTTCCTCAGGATTATCAGCAAACATTTTGAATGCCAGAAATGCGCAAAAGCTTACGTAAAACAGAAATTGTTCAATTTCAAGGAAATAGTGGAGAATGCGCGTAGGAACCAGGCAAAAGCCTATGATACAATTGTAACGTGGATTGACCGGGAGATAAAGAAATTGACATTTATTCCGTTCTTTGGTGGAGATGCAAGTTATCAAAATCCGGGCAAGGTGGCTAATTTCCTGGGCTTGAAGGCTGAGGTGCTAGGCAAAAAAGCAAGGGCGCTTGAAACAGATACATGGCCCGATATGGCGAGCCGGGCAGTGTACCAATACGACCAACAGGTAAAAACGCAGGGAGAACTCATCCGCCTGCTCGAGTCCCTTTCAAGAGAAAGCGAGCTTGAAACCGCCCGCAATCGGCTAGTTGAGATGCAAAGCGCGCTGGATGACAGGCGCAAGAGACATGGGAAAATGGGCTGAAAATGAGCCATAATATTTCCTCTCGCCCCAAGCAAATTGTTCAAACCATGGCAATGGTTTTTATGGGGTTGCCGACAGATAATGAAGCATGACGGCAAAGCCTCCGACAATGCCTGAAAGGCTACCTAGGGGAAAGCCCGCACTCAGCATTGACCAGATGGGGCAGATTGCCGAACTTTCTGAGAAATACCTCCAGTGTGAGGCAGCCGAATTTTCAGAAGACGAACTTCTTTCTAATCTGAGGATGCTTTACGAGCTTTCGCTGCAGCAGGATAGCAAAATCAGCTGCAGGCATGCAAAAAAGATAGAAAAGCTCGCAATCACGGCATTCTCCGCATTCGGGCCCAATAGGCATCCGCACCCCACATCCGACACGGCAGGCGGAACAGGAACTGGAGTCAGAGCAAACAAAAAATGGCAGAAATTCAAGACCATGCTTCATGAAGGCATAATCAAAAGCAAACTTGCAGACCAGAATAAAAACGAGAAACAGGATTTGCCGAAAAAGGACCCGGAAGGCGTATCAAGGCTGCTGAAACGCGAATATAGGGAAATACTGAAAAAAGAGGGATTGGAGGCTGCGAGTGCATTCGCAGGCGCGATAGAGGTAATAAAGGGAGCACCAAAAAACTGCGAACAGGTGCCGCGCATCCTTTATTCAATGTGGAAGGCGTATGGCGGGCAGGTCCTCAAAGAATATTCGCTCGCAGTCAGCGATCTGTTCTCGGGAAAACCAACAATTGCACTTAATTTCATGGCGAATGAGCATGCATATGTAATGAGGGCGCTGAGTACTGAGCTTTTCGAGTGCGGCAGGACCAGGAAAGAATTCCTTGCTTCGCTCCAGGAATACAATTCCAAGGCGGAAGAGCCATTAGACATCAGAATAGGAAAAATTGATTTTTTGAAAACCAAGAATAAGAGTTTCCGCAGATTTGATTTTGGAAAGCACGAAGTGACGTTTTATAATGACAAGATTGTCGTGGCGAGGCACGAGATAGAGAAAATGGTGGGGCGGGCGCAGGGCTTCAGGAACCCGCTCTTCAAGAACGAATATCTAAAATTTAGCGGGGCGTCTGATGCCGAAGCGCTCATACGTGAGAGATTCACATTCCTCTACGACAAGCCGCGGATGCTGGCCGGGCTTTCCCCGCTTCTTCAAAAAATCATGGCATCGTATGCAGCCGACCCTTTCCTGGCTTATGATATGGTTTACAACGCATTGTACACCGATGCCGATTTGCATGCCGCCAAAGCCATGGCAAGCGGCTTTGTCGCCGACCTAATTAAAAAAACCCAACCAGTGCTGCTGTTTAGCGCTCCAGAGGGAGAATTTCGTGAAGCTTACCGAAAAAAGATGGAGAGCGGAGGGCACCATTTTGGGGATTATGAATTCGACAAGATGAACGGCGTTTCCAGCGCTCATTATGACGGCGGAATAATCAGAAAAAAGGACGGCATGCTTTCCATCTATTCCTACAAAGCGATATTCCAGGTTACACATTGCCTCAGCGAGTACGCCATTGGGAAGGGCGTGGCAGATGCAATGCGCCTTGCCGTGAAGCTGTCTGATGCCAGCACGATTTCATCACTCAATGCGCTTGCAAAAGCAGACGTGCCTTCTGACTGCGTGAGGGCATTCGTGGATTTGGTTGCGATTGACGCGCGCCTTGCAGCCAAATTCCAGGCAGAGATTGTGAATGTCGGCGCAGGGATGGGCAAAGAAAAAAGAACGGAACTCCAGAAGAGGGTTGCCTATTTCATCTCTGAAACAAACAGGGGGGAATACATCGACATCTACAGCCACCGAAACATAAGATACGGCCCAAAATCAAGCGAAGAGGGACAGGCGAACGAGAATGATGGACTTGGCATAACCCCGGGCACAAGGGCGCACACTTTCAATAATGCCGTAGAGCTTGTAAAAATATTTACATTATCGAAACTCACAAAGGAAGAGGCAGCCCGGCTCGAAGGGATGGATTACGGCTGGATTGAAAAAGACAACTGGTTCAGGATATCCACAAGCCCGCGGAACGACTTCACCGCCAGTAATATTTCCTCCCGCGAGGGAGATTTGACCCAAATTGTTGAAAACCTTTCAAACACGACTGTGCGCCAAGCGCTTGAAATCGGCTTTGACAAGGGCAAATGGAATGAGCGGGATATACTCGAATTTGCTCGGCGGAGAGACAAGGATGCTTGCAATAAGTGCTGCCAAGCTGCGTTGTATTACTCGGGGCAAAGCAAGGAACTGACATCTGCAGTGATCTTTGGCCTCGGGAGAACGCTTAACCCGGGGGATACTGGGGCAAACACTATTAATTATGCAAAGGCGCTTCTGAACGAACAGGTACGGTCTTTTTTGGCATCCGAATTCAACAAAGCCGGCAAGAACGAAAGCGGCATCCGCAAGTTGCCAGACAAGATTGCCAATCTCTCACACCTGGGAGACGGAGCGCCAGCAGAAGCCGTCTCGGTTATTTCGCAGTACAAAATCAGCCTAGATGCACAACTGAAAATGCTGGAATTCCTCGGGTCTGCCGGAAGCGAATTTCACAACATGACGAAGGGGTTGTCCGAGCCGGCTGTGGTCAGGCTTTTTGAGAAAATAGACTTCATGGGCGAGAAAAGGGACGAGTCGTTGGAATATACGCTTAGTGTGATTTACAATGCCTCAAAAGAAACCCCACCGATGAGTGCGCGTTATGCCGCCATACTTTCTCCCTACACCGAGAATAAAGCAGCCTACCGCAACATCGTTTCAGTTTTGGTTTTGAAGGAAACCCCAATGCCAGCGGCGTTCTATGCCCTCTCGCTGAAGAAGGCAAGGAACGCCCTCATTGAGACGGGCGGCACGATTTCACTTGGAACCACCTACCTTCCGATCATTAGGCATGGGAAAGAATATGCCCATGCTTGGGCAAATGTGCTCGACACATATAGAAAATCGCCCCAAATCATGCAGGTGCTTTCGGAGAGGGCGGCATATAGCCTTAGCCCTGGCGAAATAATGACTCTTGCAAATGCAATAACCCGCGCGGAAGTGGTGCCAGTAGTGGTCTCCCTTGCAAACAAGCCGGGCGCAGTGAGCGCCTTTTCGTCTCTGGCATCGAAAGGCGAAGTTTCGGTAATTGAGTGGGCAAAGACCGCCAAGATGTATGAGAATCGCCCACAGCTGATAACAGAAATGACAATATCGGATCTGCGGGGGAGTCTATCAGGAGATGTGGCAATCGCCCTGCGCCTTCCTAATGTTTACAGCGCCATGGCTACATCTAAGCAGCCGAGAGATATCATCCAGCTACTTGATCTAAGTATTGAACGCTTTTTCTTATATTTTAACTCCCATATCATCTATGAAAATCGTATCATCTATGAAGACGGCAAAGGGGGGCTGCAACTAACTGAAACAGAAAAGGAGAGCTACCTGCTGCATAAGGAAGAACAGAGGCTACGACTGGACAATGCATTCAAAAGCATCCAGGCGGCGGCAAACCTGGCGGGCGACAAGGATGGCCATATTTTTGCCAGCATGTACAGGATAATGGCATTATCGCACCAAGTGAGCAATTTCCCCTCTTCAATCAATGAATTTACGCGCCTGGGAATAAAATTGGTTCATACTTACAGGAAAAGTGGCGTTTATCCTGAAGATTCGCGCCTCATCGACAACATTTGCTACAATACGATAGGCACCCACATCAAGGGAATACGCGATTTTGATTTAGTTGGCTCGGCTCTCGCAGAACTGAAGGAAACCTGCTCCAAGAACTCGTTGGATGAGAAGAAAATGCTTTCAGAGGTAGTCCCTATGCTCGCGGAGGGGGAGGGGACCGTGGGTTTCAAGAACATCGGGAAAAATGCGATTATCGCGTCTGAGGTAATCAGGATTTATCAGGAAGCGAAGTCTGTGAAGGAAACCGAATTTTTCTTCACTTCGACAAACATCGGAACCGCCCTTAAGTCGCCCGCAGACGCCGCCCAACTCGCCAAGCAGGGATTCCATCCGGTTGTTTTCATCGCACTGGCAACCCTTGGGGAAGATTGGGGCCCTGACGGGGCGCGTGCACTCCGCAAGCTCATCCCACCCAACGGGGAGATAAACAAGGAAAAATATGTGCGCCCGGTTTTCGTTTCATTCATTCAGGAAAAGCCGGAACTCCAAGCCAAGCTCTTGAAGGGGCTTGTGGAACTGGGCCTGGGGGACCGGGACGACCAGAAGCTCCTGCAGCTCATGTCGTTCGCGCACACACTGGGCGACCCGTTCGTTGAAAAAGTCATTTCTAACAAGCATCGGACTATGGATGCCGCACTTGAGAGCGCCAGGGCAATCGCGGTGGATTTGCTTTCAAGCAAGTACCCAAAGAACGCTCTTGAGAGCATGGATCGTAACAGCCTTGCGCGCTGGCTGTCAGTTTATCCTGAATTTGAGCAGACGATGTACATTCAGCACGATGAGAAGTTCATACCGGCATTGCGGGTGATAGCGACCGTGGAGCTTCTCGGCAAGGAAAGGGAATTCGCCCTCCATGACCCAGAGTTTGCAAAATACCTCCTGGAGAATGTGAGAACACTGTTCCCTGACGCATCAGAGCATGAAGGTGTCGGAGCATACATCACCAAATGGTCATTGATGGAACCTGAAAAGTCGGTTTTTGGGGATAAGCTTGATGCCGGGATAGTCGCGCAGAAACTGGTTGGATGGAGAAAGCCATTGAAACGGGAGCACATACTTGAGGAGATTTCGATAATCGACAGGATAGAAAACGTGGCGGCGAAGCTGGACGACGTCTTTGTGAAAAACCACTTCTGCGACGAGTTCTCTAGGGTGGCAGGGCTTTATGACGGAGCCGTCACATCGGAAATGCTGGCGGAACAGTGGCGGATGCGGAAAACCGAGGGCGCTGGCGAGGAGGAACTGCGACAGATAGCAAACCAGCAAATCCAGCACAGGAAGTGGCAGAAGCTCCAGTCATTATACAACAATTATGAGGAACGCTTCTCGAAACTGCAGGAAAAGATAGCGGCTGCCGCAAGCAATTTGTCGCCATATTCGGACATCATCACTGGGTGGGGGTTTGACTACGGCGACTCGTTCGGGAACAAGGTGTTCCGCGGCGAGCTTAGCGCGCTGTCAATCCGCTGCGCAACAGAGTCTGCAACCAGCAAGGAAGACATGCGCCTCCAAGAACTCTCGGGCAAGATAGCGGAACTCGAAAAGACGTGTTCGGACGCGGAAAGCTATCTTCTCACTCTATCGGAGCTTCTCAGCCCATCTGACCGCAAGAAGGGCGGGATATTGACTCATCTTCATGAAAAGAAGGAATGGGCGCAGATGGTTGCTGAAAAACTTGAGAAGAATGAATTAGGGCGCGAAGGTGCCCTCGAAGAGATACGCAGTTCTCAGCCGCAGCTGTATTCGACAGTGGATGGCATCGAAGGCATGGATGAAAACAGCCTTAAGGACCTGTTACGGAGATACACCGACCTTACCGCAATCACAGACCTCGAGACCATCGTGGCAATTTCAAGAAATGAAGACTCGCAAAAGAGCCAGGCGCTAGCATATGTGAACCAGCCCGTGTTCTCCAAGATGGAACTTGCAATGGTTGGGCAGTGCCTTGACTTCAGGTACAGCAAGAACTCCATAGCAAATGCGCCATACACGGTATCTTATATTGACTCGCTGCGGCAGCTCGTGGTGGCCTATCCGGCATCTGACACGGAACTCGAGCACCCTAAGGTGAATGGACTGATTTACCTGGCCACCATGGACGACGGGGGTGAAAAAACGCCGGCAATCATAATGGACACTATCTTCACCTCGGACAAAACCGGGCTTGGATGGAGCAAAATCGAGGGGCATGTCCTGTTCGCACTGCAAAGGGCAGGCGACATGAGCCTTCCGCTCGTTGCCCCGAATTTCCTTTCGACCTATTATGACAATATCAGGGAATGGGCGGACATATCGGGCTTCAGCGTAAAAGCAGCAAAGGTCAATGTCCAGGTCTTGCCGGGACCTGCTGGCGCCACTTACTCGGAAGTCGGGATGGATGGATTTCCACAATATGAAGCGGGACGCGAGATTAGCATAGATGCCCTTATTCTCAAGAAGACATGAATGAGAATGCAGGTGTTTGCACGCGGCCGCGCGCGTTTCTTTTTCCAATTTTTTGCAATAAATAATTGCTTACTAGCATATCTATTATTCCTAGGCTGTTTTTAGGGGCAAGAGAATAGCCCTTTCTCGCCGTGGATTGATGGAAAAATGTCGCGCCAAAGTCGCGGCTTTTTGCTTATAAGCTTGGCGCGACATTGTCATCTTGAAAGTCGCGCCCATGTCGCGGACAGTGCCGCGCCAGAGGCAGCTTTTTGGCGGCATTTTCCCAAAAATGCATGCGCGCGCAAACGCGGCTTCCCGCATATACATAATATATGGACGGTTTTTGAGGCTTTTCCCTGCAGCGCTTCACCTCGATAAAACAGGCAAAATGAGCGCGTGAAAACCGCGTGATTTTATTTATATAGAAAACGCGGTCGCATGCAACTGGAGGGTGCGCGTGATTTGCGCGATTTTCGTGCTGAAAAAACCGCGTTTTCAGTCGCTTTCTTTTCCGTGGCATATACATACAATAATATATGGTCGCTTTTAGGGGAGTCCAAAAAGGCACTATTACGTCGTAAAGAGACCTGAAATTGTCGCGCCATTCTCGCGGCTTTTTGTTTATATGCAGGGCGCGACAGTGTGCAGGGTGGCGTGTCGCGGCTAATGTCGCGGACAGCTCCGCGAATAGAGGGCAATGCTGGCAGTGTTTGACTCGCGACTTGATAGCAAGTTGACGCATCTAAGCTGGCGAGCTGTTAGGATGACTGTATTTACCATTTCCTCTTTTTTCTATTTTTAAGGGCAAAAAATTCGCGTGCGAGCATACTATTAATTCTCGGGTGTTTTTTGGGCTGTTTTTCGTTCTTTTCTCAGACGTGCGACCCTTCAAAAAAGTCGTGCAAATGTCGTGTCATTTTGCTTATATACTCGACACGACTTCCCGGCAGGTAAAGGGTCGTGTCAAATGTCGTGTCAATCTCGTGCCACAACAGTTTTTTCCCAGCATTTTTCCAGTAAAATGCATGCGCGCATACGCGACGACTTGCAGGCATATATTTGTGGGGACTTTTGGGGGGTCGCCGGCACAACCGTCCACGCCGTAAAACATGGCAAATCCTCGCGTTATTTCTCGCGTTATTTTGTTTATATATCAGACGCGAGAATGTGCAGGATACCCCCTCGCGTTTTTTCTCGCGTCAACCCTGTGCTGCAACGGCTTTTTTGCCAGAGTTTTTTCAAAAAAAATGCTTGCGCGCGTGCACGACAGCTTACAGGACATAATATATGGACGCTTTTAAGGGGTTGTGCTCCATCACCCCAACCTCGTAGAAAGCGGGAAAATGTCGTGAAATTCTCGTGTCATTTTATTTATATACCCGACACGACATTGTGCAGGGTGGCCGGTCGTGTCGCATGTCGTGTCAAATGTCGTGTCATTTTTCGCGCCTTGCGATGAATCCGTTCAGGAAAAGCGCGGATTGTATCTGCCAGGGGTTTTGGTTGTGATGGGATTGCCGCCGCTCCCAGTCAGTATCTTCCTGATTTTTTCCATGTCCGCACCTTTCACAAGGTTCCGGGTTTCTTCTGTGTAATTGTCATCAATTATTCCCGCTATCTCTTCCTTGTGCGCGTCCAGGCCAGATTCCTTGAGAAAACCAGCAACCTTTTTTCCATCAATTTCAAGCCTGGAGAGCCCTGCGATGTCATGGACGTCCTTCCAGATTTTCGAGCGATAGTAATCAAAGTCAAGCCCTGTCTTGATATTGATATTCCTTCCGAAAACCGCGCCGAGCTTGTAGGTGAGGAGAAGCTCAACGTTTGGGATGCGGATGGTGGCGCTCCCGACTTTTTTCTCAACACTGTGCCTTGAAGCCCAGCTCCAGGGAAGCCTTGCCTTGGAGCCCTCGAACGTGATTGTCCTGTCTGAGGAAACTGCGTCAATGATTATGTCCACTTCCAGCCCGCCGCTCTTCACTGTCTTCACTATCTCCTTGTCAAACCCGAAGTGGCCCCTGTGCCGCTCAGTATATCCGTGGCTCAGGAAATAGGCGGAAAGTGTTTGATGCATGGATGCTGCGCTGGGAAAAACAATGTCAATGTCTTTCGAACCAAGCCCCTTGCTGTAAACGTAGGCGGCCCAGCCCCCAACTATCACAGGGTAGTTCCCAAGCTTTTCGTTGTACCATTTCGCCAGTTCCTCAAGCTCTTTGAGGCTTGGGTCTGTGATGCCCTGCGAGTACAGCTCCTTCATTTGTCATCCACTCCCTTTTCACAAGCCTTTCCGCAACATATGCCTTGTTGTTGCAGAACAGGTCAACCACTGTTCTTACTTTGTCGGTCACAGCTTGCCCATTTTTCTTGGTAATGCCGTTTCCGTGCATATCATCAAAGTACAGCTCAACGTGCGTATATCCCTTCCGCAGGTTTATTATTTCTTTCAGGAAGTGTTCATCTGGGGAATACAGATGGATTGAAGGGTCCCGGTAGTAATCGTCATAATAGGCAAGCGCGCTTGTAAGGCAAAGCACTGCATTCTTCCCTGCCAGTTCCAAAACCTGCTCCTTGTTCAGTTCTAAGTTAAAGGTAGCAAAAGGCTTCAATTTTCTGTAAATCGGAAAAATGCCGAATATTGCCGAGGCTGAGACAAGCTCGTAATAGCCGGTCCTTTTTGCCACGCAGCCCAGTGAGACGAACGAATTGACCACTTTGTTTACAAGACTGAACGTAACGCCCCTTTCCTTGCTTATTTGGTACTGGGTAAACCTCTTCATCTCTAGCATAGCGCTGATTATCTTGTAAGTCTCCCTGCCAGTTGGTTTCATATATATCACTATTTGATGATATTATCTATAGATAGTGATATATAAGCCTTTCTATGCTTTTCCAGGTTTGTCATGTAATCCAGTTACATGACAGGGCGCGGTACGCGCCCTGCGGGCATCGGTGTTTTATTTTTTCATGCCAAATATGGCAGCAGGCAACCAATATTGCCATAGGCGGTAAAACTACTATCCGCAAAAACAGGCTCTATGTAGCTTCTGAGCAAAGAAAATCCAAAGATTACGTAAGAGCTTAAAATTCTACCGATAGCGTCATAATTTTTTGCCTCGTAGATAGACATGGCGATCAGATATGGTGATTTTGAGGCTGGAGGATGCACTAGGCATCATCAGAAGACAAGAACA
>Ga0172370_10008066_pt1 | contig 12732 bp, 18 predicted proteins | sample LakKiv5m_FD_114538 | JGI IMG/M metagenome (GOLD analysis project Ga0172370, IMG submission 114538) | Freshwater microbial communities from Kabuno Bay, South-Kivu, Congo - kab_022012_11.5m | ecosystem: Environmental > Aquatic > Freshwater > Lake | place: Democratic Republic of the Congo...
CCTTTTTTCACCATGATAAGAATAATTAAAAAGAATTAATAAAGGTTTTTATGAGCTTGCATTTTATGAATATTTATAAATTTCTCTTTATTATATAATTTAGATGGTTGATTTAAATTGGATAAAAGAACAAAATAAAAAATATAAATAACCTCTTATTGTAAAAGAAGGATGGAAGAACGGAATATTCCCGAAGAATTAGTTATTTCAACTTTATTTTCTGAGGATTTTTTATATGTTAGTGAACAAATTAAGACCTATCAAGATCAAAATGAAAAGAGATATAAATTAGTGTCTAAAATAAGTTCTAAATATTGTTTGATTATAGTAATAAATTACAACGAAAACATTTTAAAGGTTATAAACGTTATAAAAACAACTAAAGATTTAGAGAAAAAATGGTTAAAGAAGATATCTTAATAGATTATGATGAAGAAGAAGATTTGTTAGCTCTTTCCTTTGCAAGTCAAAAAGTTAAATTTAGTTTCTATATAGAGCTTCCTAATGGGGATTTTATTATTAATTATGGTTTTGATGGTAGAATTGTTGGTTTAGAATTCAGTAATGCCTCATCTTTTTTCCCTAAAATAAAAGATATAAATATAGATAAAGCTAAAGCTAAAATAAATGTTAAATATGGTCGTGGCTGGGCACAAATTTTTTATTGTATAATTGCTGAAGATATACAGCAGAATATTCAAGGAATAATCCCTGTTCCTTATAATAGGGAAATGATTCTAGAAAAATAAACTATTTATTTTAAATTATCTCTTTTTTATTAATATATTTTCTTTTATTTTTCTATAGCATTTTCAGGACAGGATTCAATCGCTTCTTTAACGCAGGGTAATTTTGATTTTTCTTGTCCTTTTTTTACAACTGCTTTGTCTCCAGACATTTCAAAAACTTTAGGACAAATTGATGCGCAAGTTCCGCAACCTATGCACTTATTTTTGTCGATTTTTACCATGTTTTATATTTGTTAGTTAAGTTTATAAATCTGTCTTGAATAATATTTTTATGTTGTGGTTCATATGGTTGATACTTGCATTAGTAGTGTTGATTTTGATAATCTTAGTTAGTTATTACAACAGATTCGCTCTTTTAGGAAATAGAATAGATAATTCATTGTCACAAATTGATGTTCAATTAAAGCGAAGAGCTGATTTGATTCCGAATTTAATTGAGACCACAAAAGGTTACGCGAAGCACGAGGCTAAAATTATGAAAGAAGTTAGTGATGCTAGAAAATCTCTTGTTTCTGCTAAAGATATTGTTGGTAAGGTTAAAGCTAATAATGTTTTGGAAAGTGCATTAGGAAGATTATTTGCTGTTGCTGAAAATTATCCTCAATTAAAAGCAAACGAAAACTTCTTGGAATTACAAAGAGAGCTTGCTTCTACAGAAGACAAGGTTGCTTATTCAAGGCAATTTTACAATGATTCAATACTTTCATACAATAATTTATGCAAGACTTTCCCTGGAAATTTCTTTGCAGGAATTTTCGGCAAAAAAGAAAGAGAATATTTACAAATTGCTGAAGCAGAAAGAAAAGCTGTGAAAGTGAAATTTTAATTCCCATCAATTCAAAATTATTTCTCCTAATTTATCCATCGTAATATTTAAATAGAAGATTTTATTTAAAAGAGAGTGATTAATAAAAATTTTCATTTAGAAAATAAAGAAAAACTTATTTTAGTTATTTCCCCTAATCCTTGGGAATTTTTAATGGAATATCTTATAGGGGGGATTCTTGTATTTTTATATGGTATAGGAGTAATTGTTATTCTAATTACGGAGTTAGTTAGGAGGAAAACAAAGTATTACATTACAAATAAAAAAATAATTTATGAATATACTTTTCTTGCGAACAATGTTTCAAACGTGGAATATTCAAAAATTCAAGATTTACACTTAAGACAAAATTTTATTGAAAAAATGTTTGATATAGGTGTAATTGAATTAAACACTTCTGGTTCAAATAAAACAGAGATTAAAATAAAAGGTGTTAAAAATCCTTCTGAAATCAAAACCCTTATAGAAAAGCACATTTATAAACGCCATTAAATTCATCTCTCTAAAATTACCAAAATAAAGAATCTTTAATGCTAACTCTTAAAAACTCCGAATCCTTTTTTAAAAAATGGAAAGAATTGACTTCAGAGATCAGATTGCTAAGAATAAATGGAAATCTTATTTTTTGATGTTTAGTATTTTTTTAGTTATTGTTGTTTTAGGTTATTGTATTTCATTTGCATTTGAACCAGGGCTTTTTTTGGCTATTATGATTATTTCAATAGTTTTTTCTTTATTGTATCTTTTGATTAGTTTTTATAATTCAGATAAGATTGCCTTGGCTAGTGTTAAAGCTGTGAAGGCTGATAGAACGAAATATCGAGAATATTATTCGCTTGTCGAAGGTTTGACAATTGCTTCAGGACTTCCCATGCCCCAACTTTATATTATGAAATCTAAGCAAATTAATGCTTTTGCTAGTGGTCGAAATCCAAAACATGCTGTGATTTGTGTCACAGAAGGTGCGCTTGAAAAATTGAATAAAAGAGAACTTGAAGGAGTTTTAGCACATGAATTGAGTCATGTTGGAAATTATGATATTCGATTTATAACTTTAGTTGCTGTGATGGTTGGAATGATTTCAATTATCTCAGAGATTTTTTTAAGAAGTCTTTGGTTTAAGAGTGGAGGAAATGATGATAATAAAGGGCAAATTATTTTTGTGATTATTGGAGTTGTTTTAGCAATTTTAGCCCCGATTGTGGTTTATTTTGTTCAAATGTCTATATCAAGAAAAAGAGAATATTCTGCGGATGCAAGTGCCGTGAAATTTACAAGATATCCTAAAGGATTGATTGATGCTTTGAAAAAGATTAAATTAGATTCTGATTCAGAAGAAAAAGCAAGTTATAGCAAGGCTGTTGCTCCTCTGTTTTTTACAAGTCCGTTGAAAAAATGGGCAAGCACGCATCCTCCAATTGAAGAAAGAATAAAAGTATTAGAAAGAATGTGAATTAAGAATAGAAAAAGTTTTACTTCGTCTACCCTTAAATTGAGAAAATAAATATATGTTTTAGTATAATTATATTTAAAAAGAATGAATTTTTCTAATTTTTATGGAAGAAGGAAAAAAGAAAACGAAAACTTTAATTTCTAAGATGATTGGTAAAGAAGTGACCTTGGTCATCAAAAAATCTTTCGAAAAAAATTTATTTTCTGTTGTTGGAAATTGTGTGGGTTTAACTCCAAATGTGATTATTTCCCTGAAATTTAAGTATTATGGAATTGGTTTTAATATTTTTGGTGGGGTGGCTGAAGGAATATATCAAATAATTGATAAAGATGAGAAAATTCTTTATGAGAATAAATGCGTTCTTGATGAATATAAATCTCAATATCTTGAAAAAGAAGGTAAACCTGATGAGAAAAAAATGCAATCAATTAAAAATCAAGGAATTTGGTATTTTAATAATTTATAAATCAAATAGTTTTTAAATAAAATCTTCTTATATAAATCATGGGATTTGTTAGAAGTAGTTTAGCGTTTATATTAAGTGTTATTTTGTTTGTAACTTTATTACTTACTTCAATATTTTTAACTTTATCTTGGTCAACAAATTACGAAATTATTAAAACTGGAGTTTCTGATTATGCTAAGACTTTTGCCAATGGGAATTCTTTTTTTAATTTAACTGAAGGAATTCAAGCAATGGAATTTTATTGTATGACTCATACAAACTTTGTGATTAATGAAGGAGAATTAAATTTGGAAATTCCTTGTGAAGTTGTTAATCAAGGTCAAGAAAAAGTTATTGAATATGGAATTAATCAAGTCTCTTATGATTATTATTATAAAAACTATTCATGCGAATTTTTAGATTGTGTTCAAAAAGATAAGAACTTTTTTGTTTTATTCTCTCTTAAAGCCCACGATTTTTGGAAATATTATTCTTTTGTTTTGCTAATTCTTTCATTAGTTTTATTTGGACTTTTAATTTTGTGCGTTAAGAATAAATCAAATTCTTTCATAGTTTTGGGGGTATTATTAATATTTAATTCATTAATTTTGAAATCACTTATATATTTAATTAATTTAGTTCCAGAAAAAATGATTTCTGATGCTGTAAGTTTATTCTTTTCAAGAGCAGATTGTGTATTTTTAACCTTTTTAATTTTAGGAATTTTATTAATTATTATTGGAATTGCAATTAAACTAATTAGTAGTGGCTCGAAGATTTCAGGAGAAGTTTCAAAAGTCCAAAAAAAAGGAAAAGTTGATGATAACATTATTGAAGAGAAAGTTAAAAAAGCGGTCAAAAAAGAGATTAAAAATATTAATAAAAAGAAATCCAAATAATTTTTATAGGTTGTTTTTTTCTATTTTTAATGATTAAAGCTTTAGTTTTGTTTTCAGGCGGACTAGACAGCAGAGTATGTGTTAAATTTTTACAAGAACAAAACCTTGATGTCGAGGTTCTTCATTTGATTCTTCCATTTTCTCAAGGTTGTGGAGGTAATTTGGATTCAATAAAAGAGTTTTGTCTAAATCAAAAAGTAAAATTAAATTTATTAGATTGTACTAAGGGGAAATTGTTTAAGAATTATATTCAACTCTTGAAAAAACCATCTTTTTCTAGAGGACAGGGAATAAATCCTTGTAAAGATTGTAAGATATTCATTTTTAGACAAGCCAAAATTTTTGCGAAAAAAAATGATTTTGAAATTATTGCAAGCGGAGAAGTCATCGGGCAAAGGCCATTATCTCAGATGAAAAAAGATTTTTTGTTGATTGAAAAGGAAGTAAAATTAGAAGGGAGAATTTTAAGACCATTATGTGCAAAGCAGATTCACAAAACAATTTATGAAAAGAAAAAATTAGTAAATCGAGAAAAATTGTTGAACATTAATGGAAGAGGAAGAAATTTTCAAATAAACTTTGCTAAAGAACATAACTTTGATTATCCTACTCCTTCAGGAGGATGTTTACTTTGTGAAAAACTTCTTAAAAATAGATTTAAAATTCTACTTAAACGTGAATTTAATGAAAATCAATCAAAATTAATCAAGTTAGGTAAGCACTTTATTATTAATAATTCTTGGATTATCTTGGGAAGAAATGAATCTGAAAATTTAATTTTAGAGAAATTTAAAGATGGGAAGTTTTTTGAATCAGAAAATATTGGGCCTTCAGTTATTTTGTTTGGGAAATTAGATAAAGAAATAATTTTTAAATTAATAAATGCTTATTCAAAAAACGGAGATATGAAGGATAAAAAATATTTTGAAAATTTTAAGATATAAAATGTGTAATCAATGTAAGATTAAACCCATTTATGAATTTACTAATAAAAGAACTCTTTGCAAAACTTGTTTTATCCATTGGTTTGATAAAAAATTTTTCTACACAATTAGAAAGTTTAAAATGATTAACTCTGGAGACAGAATTTTATGTAAAGTTGAAAATCATTTTAGAAACGTTGTTTTAAGACACATTCTGAATTATTATTGCTCTAAATCAGGAAATTTATTATTAAACTCTGGAAAGAGATATGATAAGATTGCTTTAGCTAATAGTTTGGATTTGAATTCATTTAATTTTATTAAATTTTTAAGAGAAGATAATTTAGACAATTTACAGAAATTCTCTCCTGTTTTTGAAAAAAAGATTTATCCATTATATTTGTTTTCAGATAAAGAGATATTACTTTACGCTGAATTGAAGAAATTAAGATATAAAAAAGAGGATTGGAAAAAAACTGAAGAAGATTCTTGGATAGATTTTATTAATGAACTAGAGAAAAAACATCCTGAAATTAAGAATGCAATTATGAATAGTTATTTGAAAATTATTTATTAAATCCATCTCTTTCCATTCTTGATACAAATCCTTTTATGAAAGTTGAATTACCTGATCTTGATACAACCTCTTTTAGAATGTAACCCGAATATCCTGAAAATTCTTTTTTATCTGCTCTAATATTTGATTGTAATTTATTTCTTACTTTTTCTGTTATTGCAATTTCATTATTTGAAAGATGTGCCATTTTTTTTACATTAATTAAAGTATTTCCCACTGGGGTAAAACTATGCTCTTTATCTGATTTTAAGATTATTTCTCCTGTTTCAATTCCAATTCCATAATTTATTTTTTGCTTGAATACTTTATTGTGATTTTTTAAGATTGAGTCTGCCTCTTGTGCTATCTTTATTGCACTCATTTCATTGTCAAATGTTCTTGTTTTTTGAGGAGATAAAATCATAAAAATATTACTTCCATTTTCGTAAATTATTGCTTTATTATTTTCTGCTATATTTACTATCTTTTGAACAGATTCTTTAACATTCCCTTGTCCTGAACTCACTTCTTCAAAATTTTTTAAATGTAATAATACTATTGTTGAATTTTGTTTTATTCCTTGTATTGAAGTTGATAATTCTGCACTATTTCTTGTTGAAATTAAATCTCCTTTAGCTGGTCTTACTGGTTCTGCAACAATTCTAGTTACATGGGCGTTTGTTGGGAAATGTTTCCTGCTTCCCTTAAAAGTTTTTTTACGTGCTTTTCTGAAGATAGTGTATGTTAAAAATCCTAAAATTATAATTATAAACACCCAAATTAATGGACTAAATAAAAACCTCTTGTCTGATTGTTTTTTTGCATTAACTACTCTTCCAGTCAATGTAACCTCTTTTGCAAAATCTCCTATTTTAACTAAATAAATTCCATTTGGTGCTTTTAAATTGAATTTTTCTGATTGTCCTACATTTAATGCTAAATCTATTGTTTTTGTTTGATCTCCTATCTGCAAGATTGTTTGATTTATGTAAGGAACATTTCCAACATTTGTGATAATTAAAGTGTTATCAATTATCTCTAATTTTATTTCTTTTAATTCCAAGATTCTAAAAGCTATTTCATTTTTAACATCTTTAGATAATGCAGAAACCTTCCATTGATTTGGTTTTTCTGTTTCATTTATTTTATATTCAAAATAAGAACCGGTTGTTGATTCAATTTTACTAACAATCTCTCCATTTTGATTTTTAATAGCAATATAAATTTGTGCATTTATGTTATCTCCTGTTTGGTCGTGCAAAATGGTTTTACCTCTCAAGATTTCTCCTGGATTTAGATTTGTATTATCTAAAGTTATCTCTAAATTTTTTGGGATTTGTTTTATAGTTATCTTTGTGTTTGAATATCCTTTATTTATTATCTCTCCAGATTGTGATTTTTCATATGCATTTATTAATAAATTGTAATCTCCTGCTTTAGTCTTTTCTGGAAGAGTAATCTCTAAATTAAATTGTCCATCTTTAATTATATTTGAGAAAATTAAATTATTTGAAGCATCTTTTGAGAAAGTTGTTTCAATCACTCCATTTACATTCTCTCCATTTTCTTTTATTGCTGTTCCTTTAATTGTTATCTTTTCTCCTGGAGAAAAATCATTCAAGATTCCTTCTAATTGTAAATTTATCTTATTTGAAATTGTGAAAATTTGTGTTGCACCTAATTTTTCTGAACCAAAATAATATTCAACATTACAACTTCCTAAAGAATTTCCAATAAAGTTTTTCGTTAAAGGTACTGATAAATCTCTGAATTTTTCACCTTGATTTAATGAAATAAATTCTTTGTAAACTTCTGTTTTAATACTTCCACAAACTAAATCTCCTTTTAGAATTCCATTCATTTGTTGTGAAGCAATTATTTTTATTGTTAAATCTAAATTGTCTCCTATATTATAAATTGTTTTAGAAGGTTCCATAATTACAACTTCTGCGGATACAAAAGATAATAAAACTATTAATGTAAATAATGTAAACATCTCTTTTTTCATGAAATAATTAATCAGCATTTATTTATAAATATTTATGCTCTGAATTTTAGGTAAATTTATATATTTGTTTTAATTGTTTTTTTTATGAAAGAGATTATTAATCCTTATGAAATTTCCGGAAGCGTTAATTATTCAAAGTTAATTCAAGAATTTGGAGTTTCAAAACTTGATTCAAAAACTTTAGACAGATTAAAAAAACATACTAAGGAATTGCATTTATTTTTTAAAAGAGGAGTATTTTTTTCGCATAGAGATTTGAATTGGCTTCTTGATGAATATGAAAAAGGAAACAAATTTTTTCTTTATACTGGAAGAGCTTCGTCAAAAGGAAGCAAGGTTCACATTGGACATTTGGTCCCCTGGATAATGTGTAAATGGTTACAAGATAAATTCGGAGTTGAAATGTGGTTTCAATTTCCTGATGAGGAAAAGTTTTTGTATAAACCCGATGTGAGTTTGGAAGATACTGAAAAAGCCACTAGAGAAGATATGTTGGATATTATTGCTCTCGGATTTGACCCGAAGAAAACTCATTTTTTGATTGACACGAAACATGCAAATTTAATGTATAAGGAAGCTTGCAAGGTTGCTAAAAAAATAACATTTTCTACAATAAAAGCTAGTTTTGGATTTACAGATACAAATAATATTGGAAGCATTTTTTATACTTCAATGCAAGCTGTTCCTGCGTTTCTTCCTTCTGTTTTGAAAGGAAAAAATATTCCTTGTTTGATTCCTTTAGGAATTGATCAAGATCCGCATTTTCGAATTTCAAGAGATGTTATGCCTAAACTTGGTTATTATAAACCTGCAATAATTCACAATGTTTTTCTTCCACCATTGAGTGGAATGGGTGGAAAAATGTCTGCTTCAAGTGTTAGTGATCTTTCAATTTATACCACTGATTCTTCTGAAGAAGTTAAAAGAAAAATAAACAAATACGCTTTTTCTGGAGGACAGGCTACATTAGAAGAGCATAGGAAGAAAGGTGGAAATCCTGAGATAGATATTTGTTTTCAGTATTTGAAAATGTTTTTTGAAGAAGATGATAAAAAGTTAGCTCAGATTGAAAAAGATTACAAATCTGGAAAAATGCTTACAGGAGAATTAAAATCTTATACTATTAATAAAATAAATTCTTTTTTGAAAGAACATCAGAAAAAGAGAAAAGAAGCTGAGAAAAAAATTGATTCTTTTATTTATAAGAGTTAATTTTATTTAGATATTTTATTGTATCTTTTTTTGTTGAATCTATCGGGTTTTGTTTTAACTTTTGTTCAATTTTCGAATCTCTGTGTTGTAAATGACATTTTTTATTAAAGGTATCTATTCCTTGCCAAATTATAAATCCAAGACTTCCGAAGAGAATTATCGGAGCTATACAACCAAAAAGAGTAGAATCACTGCTTTCATCTTTGAGAACTTCTTTATAACTCTCTATTAATCTCTTATAAAAATCCATTTTATTATTCATAAAAATATTTACTCGGAAATGCGTCTATTTTTAGTGGGGTTTTAAATTTACTAGCAAAGTTTGAAAATTCTTTTCTTAAATTAAGATAAGGAACACTTAGCATATCTATTAAATTATCTTTTAATATTATTCCTTTTTCTTCTGCCGTTTTTCTTAATAAATCTGGAATTTCAGTTGTATAAGACTTAGTCCCAAATTTTACATAGCCTGTTGGGCCAAATGCATCTATTACACTCCATGAAAAAAGTTTTGTATTTATGGAAATATTCCAAATCTTTTTCTTCTCCTTAGCATTAACTTTTTCTTTGAATATTTTTGGTTTTGAGAATAGATTTATTTTGTATTTTTCTTTTTGTTTTTCAGTTATATCTTCTCTTGAAAAAATTATTTCTCCCTCAACATAAGGTTCATAATGGTTTTTATGGGAGTTGTAGTTTGAGCAATAAAGAGGGATAATTTTTGTTTTGTAAACTGTTAAAATCCCATTTTCGTTTATTTCTAATTGATTTTCAAATAAATTTTCCTTTTCTTCTTTTGGTTTTTTTACTATTCTTGATTCTAAATCTGATTTGTTCATTTTATTTAATATTTTTTAATCCAAAATTTAATCTTTCAGATAACTTTCCTTGGTTATTAACAGAATCTATTTTACAATTTATTCTTTCTATATCTTTGTATGCAGAATCTTGTAATATTTTGTTCTCTGGGTCTAATGAATTATAACATACTATTCTTCCATTATGGGTTATAATTATTTCTGTTAATTTGCTAGGTTCTGTTGAATTATCCCCCACATTAAAAATATATTCTGTTCTTTTTCCCCCTTTCTCTTTCTCAATGATTGTTTTGTAAAGGGGGTTTGTATACCATGAATAAGTTATTTTCTCTCCATTAAAATTATAAATTCTTTTATTACTATAACTTCCCAAGTAAATAATCCCTGCTACTACACTTGTGATTAAAATTGAGTTTAATATTTTTTTCAATGTTTTATATGCCATCTTAATGAAGAAAAGGCATACTTTATTAATTTTTATAGTAGTATTATACCACCACAATATTTATATAAATAAACTTATTATTTTAATTATGAATACAAAGATTTTAAGAGAAATCGGATTAACTGAAACAGAAATAAAAGTTTATATTGCTTTGCTTGGTTTAGGCACAACATCTGCGGGGAAAATTGTTGAAGAAACAGGAATTCACAGAAAGAATATTTATGATGCGTTAAATAAGCTTATTGAAAAAGGTATTGTTAGTTATGTAATTGAAAATAAAATTAAATTTTTTCAACCAAAAAATCCCGAAAATCTTGAAAAATATCTTGATGAAAAGAAAGCAAAAATAGAAGAGGACAAAATTGAAATTAAGAATTTACTGCCTGAACTAAAAGAGAAATTTAATTCAATTAATTCAGAAATTGAGTCTGAAATTTATAGGGGGGAAGAAGGAATAAAAACTATTCTGAAAGAATGCCTGAATTACAAAGAAGTTTTGTTTATTGGAGCTACTGGTGATGTAGAAAATCGACTTCCTTATTTTTGGCCACAATATAATAAAAAACGTGAAAAATTAAAATGCAACTGGAAATTGCTTCTTGTTAATGAAGCTAAAACTAAAAATATTACTACTTCAAAATATTATGAATACAAAATTCTTCCAAAAATTTTAAGTGGTCTAAATGTAATTTATATTTATGGAGATTATATTGCAAATGTTGTTTGGCTTGAAAAACCGATAGCCTTTGTGATAAAACATAAAACTCTTTCGGAAAGTTATAGAAAATATTTCAATTATCTTTGGAAAATTAACAAATAATTAAAATTTTTTTGGAAAAATTATTTTCTTTCCAATAAATCCTCTTTTTTTCATTTGGGTTTCTGATAAAATTTTTGCGTTTATCTTTAGTTGTTGTAAAAAATAAAATTCTCCTTTTGAATCTTTTCCAAGACAATAAGCAACATGTGTTCCAATTCTTCCTTTCTTATTAAATATGCTTCCAGGATTATAAAATAAAACCAAAACATCTTTTTTTAAATTTGAATAATTATAGTCCTCAGATTTATTTTTATTTGGCAAATCCCAAGCATTTCCTGTATTTAAAAATAATCCTTCTAAATTTGCTATTTTTCTTGCATATCTTGAACATTGAAAGACTTCAATTCTCAAATCTTTTGGTTGTGGAAAAACAGTTCCATAGTTTCTTCCAGAATATCTGACTGCTAGTTCTTCTGAGAAAACTTCTTCAATTAAATTTGAATCTTCTTCAACTTTATCTTGTTTCTTCTTTTGAATTTCTAGTAATTCACAATATTTCATGTAACTACTTTAGAATTACTATTTATTAACTTTTCTAATTTGAAAGAATCAATTTAATCCGAGTTTTTTGAAATAATCTTTTGTTTCTTTTGGAATTTTATTTAAATCAAAGTTTACTTTTTCTAAGCTTCCTATTCCCCAATTATATGCTGCAATTATTTGCTGTAATCTTTCTTTTTTGTCTAAATTATTAAAATCTGGATTAATGCTTTTTAGGGAGTTTTTTATGCTTTTTAAATATTTTAAGCTAATTGTTAAGTTCTTTTGTGGATTATAAACATAATTTTGGTAAGAAATTGAATCTTCTCCAGTTTCATCCCAAGCTATTTCTAATAATTGACCTAGTCCTCTAGCACCAGTTTTTTTATTAAAAGCATTAATGTTATATCCTGATTCTGTATAAATTATCTTTTTAAATATCTCTTTTGAAATTTCTTTTGGAGCAACCCCTAAATTATAAATAGAATCTATATACTTGTTTATTTCTTTTTTTGTTAAATAAATTGGCTCATAGACTCTTTCGTTAAATTCTTTTACTTTCTCTGCTTCTTTAAGGTTGATTATCTTTTCTAAATTCTTTTTTTTATTTTCTTCATTAAATTTATCTATAAGCAAGTGAGTTTCTGTTTCTGGACCTGTTGGATTAATTGCCGAAGAATAGTTTTTCGGGATTCCCAAATATAAAAAAGTAGGTAATATAGTTAGTAATATCTTTATTCTTAGTTTCATTTTTAATCCTCAATTTTATTTCTACCATATTGGATAAATCTTTTAATTTTCAACCTTTTTAAATATTTCTATTTTAAAATATATAATCCATTGATATTGTTGGAGAATATATATTATTCTTGGACATATATCTTTTTCTGCTAAATATAGGTGTTTAAGGGTGAGTTTTGCTTATCTCAAGTAAAATTTTTATAAACCCTTCCTTCCACACTCACCAAGAAGTATTGCATTTTTAGCCATTAAAATATTAAAATAAAATATCCTAAAACAATTATTACATAACTTTGATAAATTCTAAAAAATTGAATAATTTTATAAAATCTCTTTTCTTGTAATTTCTATGAAAAC
>Ga0172370_10008068_pt1 | contig 12729 bp, 8 predicted proteins | sample LakKiv5m_FD_114538 | JGI IMG/M metagenome (GOLD analysis project Ga0172370, IMG submission 114538) | Freshwater microbial communities from Kabuno Bay, South-Kivu, Congo - kab_022012_11.5m | ecosystem: Environmental > Aquatic > Freshwater > Lake | place: Democratic Republic of the Congo...
AAACGGGCCGGCTTCGGCCTGAGGCTTAAACCATCCGGCGCCGCAGAACAGCCTGTTGAAGTCCTCAATCAATCGGGGATTGGAGCGCCAGTTGACAGAAAGGGAATAAAGCCCGGCCTTCCCCTTCGTCGCCATCCCTTCCATCTCGTTTTTTGCCGCCAGGTAGGCGTACACGTCAGCGCCGCGAAAGCCGTAGATGGCCTGTTTGGGATCGCCGATCACGAAGAGCCGATTTCGGCATTCATTCGGGCTGTCTATGAATATCTTCTTGAATATCCGCCACTGGACCGGATCCGTGTCCTGGAATTCATCGATAAAGGCCACCTTGAACCGGCCCCGAAGGCTTTTCAGCAGGTCGTCCGCGTTGTCGGCGACCAGGGCCGTTTCCACTCGGGCCAGCATATCGTAATAGCTTATCCAGCCGTGGGCCGCCTTTGTCAGGGCCACATCAGCCTGAAGCCGATGAACGGACTCCACCATCAGACAATAGCGAAGGTCATTCAACCGTTGGCTTGCTCCTTCCAGCGCCTCCTTCACGGCTGCGAGTTCAGGGCACACATGGAGGTTGGGACCCCTTTTGTTCCACTTCTCAGGAATGAGACAGTCCAGACCCTTTCTGCCGGTAGATTGGGTCCCTTCCACCTGCGACATCAATGCGGAAAAGGCACTGAGATCAAAATCGTCTTCATTCAGCTTCGAGAAGTACTCGTCGACCGGGCAAATGATCTTTTCGAGGATGCTCCGTCTTGCAGTCCCATTGAAGTCCAGTTTGCTGTATCTCTCTGAAAGCCCAGGCAGGATCAGGAACTTCACGTGCATGCAGGCCGAGACCATCTCATGTCTGATCCCCTTGAAACCCGTCTCCCCCAGATCGGGGAGGAGTCGGTCTCCGGCCCGCTCGTGCAGCGACGCCGCCAGCCTGATGACGGCATCCAGAAAACGATGCTTTTTCTCATTGAACCCAGACAGCCGAAGGATCTCCTCCAGGTCCTCCCCGTATATTTCCGGCCACCCCTTCCGCATCTGTTCCTTGAGCAAGGCCTCATAGAGGGGGGCGTCCTGGATCACCTCGCTCTGGAAAGGGGCCCTGTTTTCAAAGGCAAAGTCCCTGAGAACGCTCTGGCAGAACCCGTGAATCGTGTGGATGGCGGCCCTGTCGAATTCATCGACGCAGAGCCGCAGCTTTTTGAAGGTGGGCCGGTCAAGATTGGGATCATCCAACGCCCCCTCAAGCTTCTCCCGTATGCGGATCTTGAGTTCAGAGGCCGCCTTTTCTGTAAAGGTAACCATGAGGATGTTTTCCAGGTCCACATCCTCCTGCTCCTTGAGGAGGCGCACCACCAGGTTCTCGATGGTGTAGGTCTTGCCGGTCCCGGCAGAGGCCTCGATCAGGCCATGCTGCCGAAGATCGATCCGGCGGATGTCATCACGCACAGATGGGTAGGGCATCTCTATTTTTTCTCTGATTCCACAGGTGCAAAAAAGATCTTGAACCGCTCCCTCACCTTGTCAAAGGCGTCTTCGGGGACGTGCGGGTCGGCAAGCCTTACCAGTAAGGATGTCTCTTCGGAATAGGCCTCCCGAAGCTGGGCGTAGAAGGACTCACGGTCCCCTTCCTCCATCTCATCGTCCGCCATCAGATGAGGCTTGACAGACTGGGAGGTCACTGTCTTGAACGGAAGCCACTCCGGCCTTTCCCGGTTCAGATAATCCGATACCAGGCGGGTCAGGTATGCCTCGGCCGCATCCGATTCGACGCCATAGGTCCAGGCCTTCACCTTTTCCTTGTAAGCCACGTGGAACGTGATGCCCGCACCCCTCAGGCGCTTCCGGCCCGTGGGGGTCAGCAGGCAACTGAGCCAGAACAGGAGCGGCTCAAAGATGTACCGATCCGGCGCTCTCCCCGGCTTCTTTCCGGAACCGCTCAGGACCAGGGCGTGCCATCCGCCTTGGTGGTCTGTCCAGATCCACGGGAGTTGCCCGTGGATCTCCACGTCCATCTCGACGGTTTCGCCCCGATCGTCAGAGGTCCCGACCCTGACCTTCAGGGGCTCAAACCGCTCGATTGGCAGCCGGTTGCCGGGGGATATATACTCCCCTATCTCTTCGCCCATGAAAAATGCCCGGAAACGCCCTTCCCCGGAATCCATTTCCGCCAGGACCCGGCTCAATGACCCGGCCCTTTTGAAGACGTCCTCTGACAACACCTTCTTGTCCAGTTGAGCAAAAGCCCCCTCCGGCACAGCGCCCTTTCTTCGCAGACCTTCGTACACGCCGTCATAGATCTCCATCACAGCCTGAGGGTCCACCGCCGCAATGCCTACGGCGGCATACCGGTCCAGCCAGAGCTTGATCGGGGTCATCTTGAGTTCATAATCCACGGGGAATTCGGAATAAAAGGGTTCATCCTCCCTGAGAGTTGTCTCCCTGAGGGTCTCTTCTTCATCGGTGATTCCCAGGTGGCGCTTCAGGCATTGAGACACGGGATCCTCCAGGAACATCCTCAGTTGCCGGATGGTGATTCGTTCGACCCGTCGATCCTCTGTCTCCTCTCTTTCAGCCGCAAGGGCAAAGTCAGGAAAATGGTCGCGAAGACGCTCCCTCACCCGGCCGGTTGCATTGGCAGCAGCGTCCGCGAACCGGCCTTGTTCCTGATAGCAGACGATCCTGTCGGCCAGGGAGTAGTTGACCAGGACATCGGAGACATCGCTGACCGCGTCCGTAGCCAGGTACCTCTCGCCCGACCCTTTGAGCGGGACCTCGGTCACTCGGAACGTATCCCTCTCGGGAAGGACCTCCTGCTCCACATACCTGCGCAACTGATTCACTACCGAGCAGGGTTGAATGACGCGGTCCTTCTGCAGATCTCTGGCCACGTAACTGATGTATAGCTTGCAGCGCACAGACAGGAGCATTTCGAGAAACAGGTAGCGGTTGCGCTCGGGGAGGCTGACATCCCCGATCCGTCTTTTGAGGAGGCGCAGGTCCAGAGACGATGCCTCCGCCTTTCCGGGAAACGCCCCCTCTTCCATTCCTAAGACGTAAACGATCCTGAAGGGGATCGGCCGCATCGGCTGCAGGGCCGAGATGGTGACCCCATCGGTCAAGTAATCTCCGTAACCGCCGGGAATGTCGCCAAGGCTCGATGCGACGAATTCCCGTATCATCTTTATGTCCAGTTTCTGCCTTTCCCTTTCCTCAGCGGAACCGTCTGTGAGGAGCTGATCGTATGTCTTTAGGTCCTCGAAGGTCTCCGCCAGCGACTTCTGCACCGCAGACTCACCCCTGAGGCCCGGCGGGACCGTCAGGAGGTCATCGCACACCCTGAAAAACCGGTCGGCCCATTCCCCTCCTGACGCACGCAACCTCGCCAGGTCCGTCACACAGCGGCACAACCGTTCGATCGCCTGGGAGAATTTCTCTATCAGTTCCGTATCTCCTGTATTCACGTCCTGAAAGGGGACCCGGCCCTGAAATGAGACGAGGCTGCGGCGCCAGTTCTCATCGCCGGGCGGATCATTGAATGGCCCCTCATCCGGGACCGCAAGGATTCTTGACAGACGGAGCCGCTGAAGCCCCTGTTTCCAGGTGTAGGCATCGCTGGCCGGATACCCCTTTTTCACCCTGGCCGATGCGTCGAACGAGTGAAAGATATGAAGTGCCTCGGCCCATTCGGCCCATGCCGCAACATCTTCAAACCGGATCTGCCACCGGTCCATAAGGCAGGGATTTAACAGCAGGTCAAAAACCTCCTTCCGCGAGAAACGTCCTTCCGCCAGGTCAAGGATTCCTGTTACGGCCTGACCGTACACGCTTTCGACATCGGCCCGGGAGTCCACCAGGTTGTACGACAGGCGCCTGGGCCTTCGGTTGAAGACCGAATCGATGGCCGGTTTGTAGGCGGACATATCGGGGACAAAAATGGCCATATCGGTGAGTTGAAGCCGAGGGTCTGCTTCAAGGTTGTAGAGGATGCTGTTGTAGACGGTCTCCACCTCCCGGTAGATCCCCGGACAGGCCACGATCTGTAGGGACCGGTCCTGTGGGCGTCTGTCCACGGAATCCCTCTCGGTGGAAAGGGTGAGAATATGTCGCTGGATGGCCTCGAGGACGCTGGAAGGGTCTTCCGGTCTGGTGAAACAGGCCTCGAAGTCATAATCCGTAAGCTGGCACAAGAGACGGATATGCTCTCGGCCTGGTCTGCCCCACAGTGCAAGGAGTTCGTTATCCTCCGGCTCCAGAAGTTCCCCCAGCGCACGTTCTTCATGGGTAATCTCAAGCCGTTGGACCCCGCGCCGTTGAACCCACCTTCTTTCCTGAGGGGTCCGAATGTCTTCCCAGAACTCGCGGCAGGGATTGAGGCTGTAAATAAAGATATCGTAGTATTCGGTTAACCGGCCGATCAACCCGAGATGAAACGGCGATACCTGGGACAGACCGAAGACGTGCACGAACTTCCTGGGTCGGGACGCCCCCCCATCGCCGCGTGCCCTATCCAGCGCCTCGTCCGCATATTCGCCTAATGACAGAAGACGCTGTCCCATGTTTTTGACATAGCGGTCCCTCGAATCTCTCATCCTCAGATAGAGCCGCTGCTGGCAGCGCTCCATCCCTTCTGGCCGGTATCCCCTGTCGAGCCATTGCTCCATCATATCGGACCGATGGAACTGATAGGCCTCAAAGAGCCGCATCATCCGATCGGTGAGCTGCCAGAGCTTTACCGTATAGCCAGGCCCTTCTCTGTGGTCAGGCCCGAGGAGGTATTCGCTCAACGCCGCGATCTCTGTCTCATCCTCCCGCAGGCCCATCAGTTCTTTGAGAAGAAACATCCTCACATGAGAACCGGTCATCATTCCCGGTCGGTCTTTCCGAGGATCCATCCGTGACAGAAGGCCCCACAACCCGGATTCCAGGTACTGGAAGTCCACATTCATGAAGACCGACCGTTTCGCAGCAAGGGTCAATTGCAGCCACTTTGTCAGGTTCTGGTTGGGGACAATCGTGAGGGGACCTTCGAGGATGTTCTCCTTTACCTGATTTTCGAGATCAACAACCGTTGCAAACTTGTCGGCCAGCGTCTCCAGATGGTTGCTGAAATAGAGTTGGATCGCCACGAAGGGATCTCAGTCAGCCTCCTCATGTCCCAGGATGATCATTCTTTCTTTGGCCGCGGCCTTTCGCTCTGCTTCCCAGAGGTCCCAGTCGTCCCTCAGGCCTGCCAGCTCTGTTTTCACCCTGATGGCCTCGTCGCCCCCTCCATCCCGGGCTGAGCCTTCGAGCGAGGCCAGCCGTTCTTTGAGCGACCTGACCTGGTCCTTGATCGCCCTCATGGCGGACAGTGCCTTCTGCTCCCTGGGCGTGGGGATCTCCAATTGACCCGCGCAGGTCCGCACAGAATCTTCCATTATAGGAAACCAGGCACCGTCAGACGGCTTATCCGATGCATTCATTGTCTCTTCGCTCCTCCCTCTCCCGTGCCCCTGTGCCTATGATGCAAAGCTCTCCTCAGGAATGTCCAGAACCGACATGTCTTTACTCTTGATCGCCTTAGCTGCTGCCTGCGCCTCAGGAAGGATGTTTTTGATAAAGTATCTCGCGCTGAAGACCTTCCCCGCATAAAAGGCCGCGTCCTTACTTTCTCTGATAAACGCATCCCATACGGCCCTGTCCGTTTCTGCCGCGCCCTTTTCCCGGCTCAAGGCATCCAGCTTTTCCTTGGCCACCCCCGCCTCCCACAGCAGGAACCATCCTGCGATGACCTTTCCCATCATCATGAGGAAGGGATAGGCATGATTGATGGGGGTCAGGAAATCCTTCTGCCCCGCGCACTGGGCAAGGAAAAACCCGGTCTCGCCCAGGGCGCCGACCGCCTTCTGGACATCGTCCGCCAGGTCTTTCAGGTCAGGGAGATCCGTGCACCTGGCAATGGTTTCATTCATCTCTGCGATCAGGTTCATGAAATAGGCCCCATTCTTCTGGCCCAGCTTCCGGCCCACCAGGTCCAGGGCCTGAATCCCGTTGGCCCCTTCATAGATAGAGGCGATCTTCTCGTCCCTCAGGAACTGCTCCACCGGATACTCGGAGCAGTATCCATAGCCCCCGTAGACCTGAATCGCCGTCTCGGCGACGCGAAAGCCGATGTCGGAGTTGTAGGCCTTGCAGATGGGGGTCAGCACCTCCACCATCCCCCGCCATTTGTCCTTTCGGGCCTCGTCCGCCTCGATCTCGGCCAGGTCTCCGCACAGGGCCGTGTAATAAAGGAGTGCCCGCATGCTCTCCACATGGGATTTCATGAAGAGGAGCATCCGTCTCACGTCCGGATGCTGGATGATCGGGACCTTCGGGGCCTGCGGATCCTTGAAATGGCGGATGGAAGACCCCTGGATCCGCTCCTTGGCATACTGGAGCGCATGGAGATAGGCGATGGAGGCGCTGGTCACCCCCTGCATCCCCACGCCGATCCGGGCCTCATTCATCATCTGGAACATGATCTTCATACCCTGGCGTTCTTCCCCAAGTAGTTCCGCATAGCAGTCGCCGTGATCGCCGAAGTTCAAGAGACAGGTGGCGCTCCCATGGATCCCCATCTTCTCCTCGATTTTGGCCACTTCGTAGTCGTTGCGCCGGCCCAGGCTGCCGTCATCGTTGACCAGATATTTGGGCACCAGGAAGATGGAGAGGCCCTTCGTGCCCGGGGCATCCCCTTCGATCCGAGCGAGAAGGGGGTGGATGATGTTTTCGGTGAGATCATGGTCCCCGGAGGAAATAAATATCTTGGTCCCCTGTATCCGGTAGGCGCCATCGGGCTGACGAACGGCCCGGGTCGCCGAGTTGCCCACATCGGTTCCGGCGTTGGGCTCGGTGAGGCACATGGTGCCCCCCCATTCGCCTGCGACCATCTTTTCCAGATACCGTTTTTTCTGCTCGTCCGTGCCATAGGACTCGATGAGCCGGGCCGCCCCCTCGGAAAGACCCGGATAGGCGAAGAAGGCAAAGTTGTGGACGAACCAGTCCTTGACGGCCAGAGAGGCGATGTGAGGGAGGCCCTGACCGCCTGACTCTGGCCGAAAGCCCATGGCCCCCCAGCCCCCCTCGCAGTACAGTCTGTAGCAGCGATGAAAGGCCTCAGGCACGCGCACCTGCCCCTCTTCGAGCCTGCACCCCTCCCTGTCCCCCGCCTTGAGGGTCGGAAAAATCTCGTTGACGGCGAATTTACGAGCCTCCTCAAGGATCATGTCCAGCATCTCCCTTGAAAACTCCGCAAATTTCGGCGCTTCAAACAGCCTCTCCACGTCCAGCATCTCGTACAACAGAAACTTCTGATCCCGTTCATCCAAAATGAGATTGGCCATAGTTGTAATTCTCCTTGTCTGAGGTTTTTTGATCACGCGGTCATCATATGGGAGGGAGGCCGGGCTGTCAACTGGGATAAACGACAGGGTCCCTTTTGGGGAGCCGGAGCATAAATCACGTAAAAGTCCAACATTTCCCTTTTTTTGACCTCTACCCTCTTTCATCGACGGGGGCAATCCTCTGCCTGGGCCTTGAACATTTGCTCTTGACACCCTGAAGGGCACCTTGTACATTCGCCCATGAATTGGGTTCAGTTGGATTTCGGCAAGGGCAAGATAACGATTCACAAGAGAAAGGAGGATTGGAGATGAAGCGGATTGTTCTGTTAGTGGTTATTGTGGCTACGATGTTCGGCATCTCGATGGTGTTCGCGCAGAAAGACCTGAGGCTCTCCATTGCGACCGGAGGAACAGGCGGGGTCTACTACCCTCTGGGGGGCGGCATGGCCAACATCCTGTCCAAATACATCCCCTATGCCGAGGCCACCGCAGAGGTGACGGCCGCTTCGGTGGATAACTGCCTGCTGGTGGATGCAAACAAGGCCGATATGGCCCTGATCATGGCAGACGTCGGGTGGGATGCCTTCAAGGGAAAGGGCAAATTCAAGCAACCCCTCCCCATCCGTACACTGGCGGTCCTTTATTCAAACAATATGCACGTGGTCACCCTGGATGGCAAGGGGATCGAAAAGGTTCCGGATCTCAAGGGTAAGAGGGTTTCTACCGGGGCCCCGGGAAGCGGCACCGAGGTGAAGGCCCTGAGGGTTCTTGAGGCCTTTGGGCTTGACCCGAACAAGGATATGACCCAGGATCGACTGGGGGCCTCTGAGTCAGCAGGGGCGCTCAAGGATGGAAAGATTGACGCCTATTTCTGGGACGGCGGACTTCCCACCGCCTCTGTCACGGATCTGGGCGCCACCCCGGGCATCAAACTCAAACTCATCAGCCACGGGGATGCCATCCCGAACATGCGGGAAAAATATGGCCCCCTGTATGTGAAAGGGGTAATCCCCCCCAAGACCTATCCTGGCCAGGACAAGCCGATAGAGATCGCCCTGGTTTGGAACCTTCTGATCTGCAATGAATCCATGAAAGACAATGTGGCCTACGACATTGTCAAGACCCTCTTTGAGCACAAACCGGAACTGATTGCGGTCCACAAAATGGCCCAGCAGCTCGATACGGCGCCCCAGGTGGACGGGTCTCCGATTCCTCTTCACCCGGGGGCCATCCGTTACTACAAAGAGAAGGGGGTTCCCCTGAAATAATTGAAAGGTCATCATGCCTCGCCCCTCCTGATCCTGACCATTGTTGTCTTTATGGCGGGAGGGGCGTTCTTTTCTTTGTTTTCTGTAACCCTGCTCACCGTAGAAAATCCGGACCGTTCCGAAGGCCCCTCCTTATGGGTCAGGGCGCCCCAGCGGTTTGAGATGTTTTACGTCCAGTCCATGTATGGCCATCCTGTCAAGGAGGACTTTCGGATAGAGGGAAACCGCATTGTCCTTGAGGGCATAAGAACAGGCCATGCCGGCATCATGGAGTACTACGGCTACGAGGACCTGAAAGACCTTAGCGGGCTGAACCGGGACCTGGGATCGTGCTTTACCATGCAGATCGGCCTGCAGGGAGGTCAGGGCCTGAGCCTGGGAGAAAAAACATTGTTTCTGGAGGAAATGGGGACGCCGGGAGACCGGGTGCGTGTAGCGGTGAAGGCTGTCCCTCTCTGGAGGTGGATCCTAACCGGCATCCGGCAGGACTGATCTTATCAGAGAAGACCGGGGCCCCCAAAAAGAAAATCGGGGAACAGGCATGAATGAGGAAGCAAAAGGCCCGGACGCGACGTCGCTCGTGAGCCAGGAGGCCATCAAGAAGGCGGAGAGCTTTATAGAGGAAGAAGAAGGCCCGTCCCGCAGGCTTTCGGGAAGAATGGACAGGCTCATCACCGTGGTGGCCGTGCTGATGTCTCTGGTCCATCTCTATGCGGCCGTTGGGGTGGTCATGACCCAGGTCCTGCGGGGGATTCATGTCATGTTCGTCCTCTTCCTCTCCTTTCTGGTATTCCCCTCTTTCAAACGAAACAAATTCAGGATCACCTGGCTTGACATCCTTCTCTCCCTTGTTTCCCTTGCCCCGATCCTGTACATGTTTTTTGATTTTGAGGAGTTTATCTATCGCTCGGTCATTCCCAACCATTGGGACATCTTTTTTGGCAGCATTCTCATCCTCCTGATCCTGGAGGCCGCCCGAAGGTCCTCGGGATGGATTATGCCGATGGTGGTCATCGCCTTTCTGGTGTATGCCATGATCGGCCCGGAGCTGCCCAAGCCCTGGACCCACCGGGGATATGACCTGGGCCGAATCGTAGGCCACATGTACATGACCCTGGAAGGGATCTTTGGGGTCCCCATCGATGTGTCTTCCACGTTCATTATCCTCTTCACCATTTACGGGGCCTTTTTGGAGGTCTCCGGGGCCGGGAAATTCTTCATTGATTTCTCCTTTGCAGCCATGGGCGGAAAGGCCAGCAGCGCGGGCCGGACCGTCACTCTGGCCTCATTTCTTCTGGGCGGTCCATCCGGAAGCGGGGTGGCCACCACCGTCACCCTGGGGGCCGTGGCCTATCCCATGCTGGCAAAGGCCGGCTATGGAAAGGACGCGGCAGGCGGTCTCCTCGCAGCAGGGGGAATCGGGGCCATCCTCTCCCCGCCTGTGCTCGGGGCCGCGGCCTTTCTCATTGCCGAGTTCCTGAAGCTCACGTATCTGGACGTGATTGTGATGGCTATTGTCCCAACCTGTCTCTACTACTGGTCCATTTTCTTGATGGTGGAGCTGGATTCCAGAAAATTCGGGGTTCAAGAGGTGGTCTTTGATCAAGCCTACAGTCTCGGCCGGTTGACCCTTCTCTATGGGTTTCACTTCGTATCCCTGATTGTCATCGTGCTCGTCATGATCATAGGATACACGCCCATCATGGCCGTGTTCCTGGCCACGGTGGTCGCGTTCTTGATGAGCTTTGTCAGGAAGGATACGGCCATCTATCCGGCAAAACTGATCAAGGCCCTCAGAAACGGCTCCACAGGGGTGCTGGGCGTTGCATGCACCTGTGCTGCGGCAGGGGTGATCGTGGGCGTGGTGACCCTGACGGGCCTGGGGCTCAAGTTCAGCTCCATCATGATCTCCTACGCCGGGGGGAGCGTCTTTCTGACGGCCGTATATACATCACTGGTGGTGTGGGTCATCGGCCTCGCGGTCCCGGTCACGGCCTCTTACATCATCGCCGCGGTGATCGCGGCCCCTGCCCTGATCATGCTCGGGGTCCCCGAGTATGCAGCCCACATGTTCGTCTTCTACTATGCCATCCTCTCCGAGGTATCGCCGCCCACGGCCCTTTCCTGTTTCGCGGCCGCCGCCCTCACGGGCGGCAACCCCTACAAGACCACCCTCTTTGCATGGAAATATACCCTCCCCGCATTTATCGTCCCCTTTATGTTCACCCTTCAGCAAAGCGGCGTGGGCATCCTCCTCAAAGGCCCTCCCCTGGGAATGGTCTGGGCCATTCTAACCGCCTTCCTGGGCATTACCTCCCTGGCCTTCGGCGTGGAGAACCGGTGTATGAAACAAACCACTCTCTACGAGAGGATTGCCTTCATTGTCGCAGGCCTCTTGCTGGTCTATCCGGTGCTTCCCTTTGACGCCATCGGCATCGGCCTCATGCTCCTGGCCGTGCTTTCCCAGGGGCTTCGAAAGGGACCTGACGAGATTTCTTTCCAGGGCTGATGGGAGAAATGGCTGACCCATACGCCGCGACCTTCGATTCCACAGCGAATGGCCTACAATGACTGGCCCTGGCAGGCGCGTATGACCCGATGCAATGCACGCGGCGCATCCATGAGGGATGTTCTCGGCATCCATCCGTGAACCACACACCCATGCTTGTCTCGGTCTTAAGACGCTACTGTAATTGAACGATAACCCTGTTGAGTCTGACTACCCCTCTCTGGATATCCATGGTGGCGGTATATTGGTCATTACGGCCATTGTTGTTTGCATCGAAGTCACAGAGGACATCAATGATATAACGATTGCGATTGGCGTTGTTGGTCCCCCGGATGGTGTAGCGGTTCTTGTGCCCTTGAGGGAAGGCATAAGCGAGTTCGGGGATATCCCTTGCCGTGCCGCTGGGGATGGTGATGCTGCCGCTTCTCGGAAAGAAAGCCGTATTCGACATAAAATAGAAGTCCTCTCCATCCATGAGATGCCTTAGGGCGGCCCTCATGGAGGCATATTCCGCTTTGGCTCGGTACAATCGGAAATTCGGCACAGAAATGGAGGCAAGTATCCCAAGAATGGCCAGCGCAACCAGGACCTCCACCAATGTGAAGCCGACAGGATCCCTTCTTCTCATGGATTTGCTGATAGAGGGTTTCATCGATTCATCTCCTCCTCGGTAAAGACCGTATCGGAAACAATCCCGCTCGGTGATTCCTTTATCCGCAACTCATAGGAATGGGGGGATGATCGGGTGTAGGCATAGCCTTGCAGGACACCCTCTGTAATCCTGTCAGATGACAGGTAGCCCCCGTCCAAGATAGCATTCAGGGACATGGGGAACTCGCCTTTGTGGCTATTTGCGTAATCCAGAAGAGCAGATTCGATCAATACGGCCGTCAGATAGGGATCCTGATAGGGATCGAATTGCTCAACATGTTCGCCGGGGGCGAGATGAAAGTATAGGTTCACGAGCAACACAGCAACCGCAAAGGCCATGATGACGAAAACCCTGGCGTAGGGCTTCCGCTTTCCTCTCACTTCCCTGGCCTCTTTTCTTGCCTCCCTCTCTTCGTTCCGTTCATCAATGGCCTGGGCAACGTATGTGGCCGCCTCGCTGAGGAGGCAACTTCCGCACAGGACAATGCCCTTGTCTCCACGAGATCGTGAACATTCCTCACAGAGAGGCTTCTTGCATCGAGCGCATTCGGCAGATGCTTCTTTGTCGGGATGATAGGCGCACCTCACAGGAGACTCCTCATAAGAAAAGTATTTCTGAGCACTGGGCACGTTCTGCACGTGCGTCCCACTCGCCGCCAAGACGGCCAGGGAGTATCTGATCACGGGAAGGGAGGCCTTTTGGGGCCTTCTAAGTGTGACTGGCGGAAGGCCTGGAAGACGACACCGTATGATAGTGTGGGCCAGTGTGTTGTCAAATTCCTTGCAAGTTCAGGAGGCCTGCTTGACCGCCTTTTTTTCCGCGTAAGTCAGGACCATGCCCCCGTCAAAGAGGAGGTCTCCGCCCACCAGGTATCTCCCGAACCTGGAAAACCCGAATAAGAACAGATTGGCCACCTCGATGGGCGACATCATCTCCTTGATGCGCGAG
>Ga0172370_10008069_pt1 | contig 12728 bp, 10 predicted proteins | sample LakKiv5m_FD_114538 | JGI IMG/M metagenome (GOLD analysis project Ga0172370, IMG submission 114538) | Freshwater microbial communities from Kabuno Bay, South-Kivu, Congo - kab_022012_11.5m | ecosystem: Environmental > Aquatic > Freshwater > Lake | place: Democratic Republic of the Congo...
CTTGAATGCCCAGCGCATGAATTGGAGTCTTTTTTGTCTTGAGCCGCTCCAGCAGTTTCAAGATCGCCTGGCGTTTCGCGTCGTGGTCGGGCGTGTCGAGTTCAATGCCAAAGTCGTTGTAGGTCAGCAAGGTTTTGCTGTCGCCGCTTGCCGCCGCTTTAAAAGCAGTCTCGATATAGGTGTCGCCAAGAAGTTCCATCCATTTTGTTTTTCTTAAACCGTCGTCGCGTTTATCGGGTGGATGGATCGCTTCGTTCACCACGTCCCACGAATGAACTTTACCGGCGAAGTGCGCCATCGTCAGCGTGATGTGTTGGGTCAACACCGCTTCGGCGTTTTGCTTGGTCACTTTGCTGTTGAACCAAGTGGGCAGTTGGTTGTGCCAAACAAGCGTATGGCCACGAAAGAGCATATTGCTTTCTTTCGCAAAATTGTACAGCGCATCGGCTTTGCTGAAATCAAATTTATCGGTGTCGTTAGCGGGGCGTATCGCCGACCACTTCAACTCATTCTCGGGGACAAGAATGCCGCACTCTTCGATGAACTTTCGTTTGAATACAGTGTCGGCGAGACCGGTGCTGCCCATCGCCGCGCCGTAAATCAAATTTTTTACCTTCGCTCGCTCATTTAATCCAAACGTGGGCGGCAAGGTTGTGGCAGTGGCGGTGGGTGCGGGTGTGGGAGTCGGTTCAGGTGGCGAAGTGGGTGTACGTGTGGTAAGAAAAGGCACATCGGGCATGGAAGTTGGCACAGCATCGCACGCGCTTGCGGCGGCGAGAATGGCGGCGGCTTTTAAAAATTGTCGGCGGGAAATTTTTTTCATGGGCGATACTCCTCTTCAACGGATTTTAGGATTGCTTCGTGAAGAACACTCGCAATGACGATACGCAATACGCTATACGCAATATGCCACACGCCATCCGCTATTTGCCTTTGAATTATAACGGTATAATTCGCGCCGTGCTTTCCCTCCCTATTCTCTTTCACTTCAATCAACACTTCAATCAATACGCCGAGATCGCCAGCAAAGTTTGTTATCGTAACCTGCTCAACGTGTTGCGATCCCATCCATCCACAAAATTCAACATTCATATTTCCGGGACGTTGATCGCCGCACTCAAGTGGCTCGACCCTGAGCCGCTAGAAATGATTCGCGATGGAATTAAAGATGGTCAATTCGAGATTCTCGGTTCGACGTACGCGCAGAACATTCCATACTCAAGCGACGATTGGGACAACGCGCGGCAGATCGAATTGCATCGTGAAGCCATCAAGGACACCTTCGGCGTGGAGCCAGCCACGTTTTGGAATCCTGAGCGGTGTTGGCGGCAGTCGCTGATCCCGTTGATTAAGGATGCGGGGTACGAGCGGACGTTGATCGAAGATCATATTTTGCGCGGCGGCGGCGTCACCGTTCTAAATGTGATCACCACGAAACTTGGAACGCAGACGTTGACTGTGATCCCCGACGATGAAACGCTCAAGCACAAATTTAATTTTGCGGCGTGGTTCGGGCGCGAGACTCAGTTGTTGGACTATTTGCAAAACGATGAGGCGTGTCTGGCGTATGCCGAAGACGCCGAAGCGATGGGCTTGTGGGGTTGGGAACGCGGCGTGGACCCCGCACACACCTGGAAAAATTTAGATCATCTATTGACGTCTCTCGAATCGCAAAACGGAATCAAGTTGATTCATTTCGCCGAGGCGCCCGCGCCTCAACTCACCGTTGACTCGATCCCCGATGGCAGCGCGGCGTGGATGAACGCCTCGCTCAAGCGCGACGATGCGCCGTATCACGAAGACGGTTACGCTGATTGGTTCGACTTCAACCGCCGCTCGCCCAAGTTGACTCACTTCAAGCAGACGTATTCCATTATTCGCTCGCGCATTCAAGAAGTCAAAGCCGCTACTCATGGCGCGCAGCAATTGAAACGCGCCGCCCTTCACGCATTTTTGTCGAACCAATACGAGTATGGCTGCATCGGCGTGGGCGGTTTAAATTATACGGGTTGGGAGAACGCGCGCACTGCCGTGCCGATTGCGCTTGCCGCGAAGTTCGCCGACGATCCCAAAGAGTTTGTGTTGATCGAGGATTGTAACGGCGACGGCTCTGACGAAGTGTTGATCAGCGACGGCAAGCAGTTGTTGATCGTCACTGCCTACGGCGGGCGATTGTTGTATTGGTTCGATCTGGGAAGCGGCAGACAATTTATCGGAAACCAACTGCCAGTAGTGATGAACGATTATCACGGCGATGGCGGCTATCCAAAGGTGACGCCGACTCGCCAGCGATGGCTTCCCGATTCCTCTTCAACCGAATTAACGGACGTGATGCCGCCGACCCCTTACGGCAAATTTTTCCCCGAATGGATCTGGGATGGCGAACCGACTCCGTTTAAGTTGCCTTTGCGATCAATGGAGACGAATGAAACGCCGCCGCCGTTGATCGCCCAAACGCGCGCTTTCGCCGATCACGTTCTGCTCAACAGTGACGAAAACGAATCGCTCCCCGAAGAGTGGTTGGACTGCCGCCTTGAGAAAAACGGTGCGACCTTCATTCGCTATCTCAACGACGAACTGACTCTGGAAAAAAGTTTTCGCGTCTCGCGCAACAACGCCGTTGCCTCTTATATTCTTCGCAACCACGACGCCCAGCCGCGCTCGTTCCGTTTGCGCGTGACGCACGAACTCTCTCCCGATTACGCCGAAGTGATTCGCGGTGGGCGTGATGCTTTGCGCTTCATCGAAGGGCGTATGCCCGGCGCGCTTAACACGCGCACCCAAACCGCGCTCGTCGTCACCGCCACCCGAATGTGGCAGAGCGTCGAGCGCCGCGTAGATTTTTGCGCGCTGACGATTGGCTTGATCTACGACGTCACTCTCGCGCCGAGATCAGAGCAACGGTTTGATATGCGGTTGGAGCGGGCAACGTTGAGTTAAAATCTTTAACCGCCGAGATCGCGGAGGGCGCAAAGAAAATAAAACAGCCGCCCTCTTGTGGGTGGCTGTTTTATTTTGGAATGTGGTTATTTGCGACTAACTTCAAATGCTTGTTGTGAACGAAAAAAGCAAACATCAAATTCCATGAAGAAATTAACTTGCCCTAACAAAAACGGCACATCATCTGACTTTGCCCAAACGAAAACCAAATTCACCGGTGCGTCGTCCCCGATTCGCGCCGACAACGATATACCTTTCGCCTCAACATGCGCAAAGTTGCCTGTCAGCCTGACGAGCGTCTCTTGCTCTTCCCAATTCAAGCCGAGTTGCGCGCCAATTGAATACGGCAACACATTCACCGAAGCGCCTGAATCTACGAGCGCATATTCTGTGACTTCTCTACTTCCAACTATCAAGGTCATAGGCGCGTAAGGCATTAAACTTGCTTCACCCCATGCGCTGTCGGCGGCGATGTAACTGAAGCGTTGAGCGTTAGGCATTTCGTGGTTTCTCGGGATTTGCTTTCAAGAGGTTGAGCAGGGTGTGAGCCGCTTGATATGAGTTGTAAGGCGACCATATCGGATACTCTGTTCCTGCTTTGAGCAATGCGCCCTCATCCTTAGCCAACTCAATGATCAAGAATTGCATAACACGCAGTTTATCAACACGATCCATCTTTCGTAAATCGGAGATGATATTTGCAGGTATCATTTTGACTCCTTTCATTGTTGCAATTGTAACGCGTTTTATGGGCGTGGCAAAACTCGCATAAGACCGCGTTGGCTGATAGGGTTGATATTAAGGTAAACTTCTCCGCGTTCTTTGCGCACTCTGCGATTAAATCTTTTTGGATAACACCATGCATCCTCCTCACTGGGTTCAAGACTCCATCTTCTATCAAATCTTTCCGGATCGATTCGCGGATGGCGATCCGTCTCTTAACCCGCCCAACGTGCAAGCGTGGGGGTCGCCGCCGGAACTGCGCGGCTTCATGGGCGGCGATCTCGAAGGCGTGATTCAAAAACTCGACTACCTTCTCGATCTCGGAATCAACGCTATCTACTTCAACCCCATTTTCGACGCCGCATCGAATCACCGTTACGACACGCGCGATTATTTCAAGATCGATCCCAAGTTAGGCGATCTCTCAACGTTCCGGCGATTGCTCAAGCGCGCGCACACGGCCGGCATCCGCGTCATCCTCGACGGCGTGTTCAACCACTGCGGGCGCGGCTTCTTCGCCTTTAACGATCTCGCCGAGAACGAAGATGCCTCACCGTATCGCAACTGGTTTCATGTCAAAGATTTTCCGCTAAATCCATTTGGCGAAGGCGAATCAAATTATTCCGCGTGGTGGGACATCAAGAGCCTGCCCAAGTTCAACACGCGCGAGCCGCACGTCCGAAAGTATCTGCTTGACGTTGCGCGTTACTGGATCGATCAGGGCGCGGACGGTTGGCGACTTGATGTGCCGAATGAAATTGACGACGCCGATTTTTGGGCGGAGTTTCGATCTGTGGTGAAAGCGACAAACCCTTACGCCTACACGCTCGGCGAAATTTGGGAAGTGAACCCGCGTTGGGTGGGCGCGAAAACATTTGACGGGTTGATGAATTACCCTTTCCGCAAAGCGGCGCTAGATTTTTTTGTGACCGATTCGATCAACGCGACTCACTTCGGGGACGCCGTCGAGCATCTCCTTACCGTTTACCCCCACCCGCACCTTTACGCCCAGTTCAACCCGCTTGGTTCACATGACACCGAACGTATCTTAACTCTATGCAATGATGATCTTAGTCGTGTAAAACTCGCCTTGCTTTTTCAGTTTACTTACGTCGGCGCACCCTCAATTTATTATGGCGACGAGATCGGCATGATCGGTGGCAAAGACCCGGAGTGTCGCAAAGCGTTTAACTGGAATGAAAGTAAGTGGAATGTTGAACTGCGCGATTACGTGAAGTTGTTAGTCACCCTTCGCAAGAATCACATCGCTCTTCGGCGTGGCGACTTCAAACGTCTGCACGCCCACGCCCACGAAAACATCTACGCTTTTCTGCGAAAGCACGATCACGACGATCCCGAATCGTTAATCGTTATTCTTAACAACTCTGACCATGCGATTAGCCACGACATCCCTACCACAAACACAGGCTGGCAGAACGGAATCGCAGTACACGATCTATTGAGCGGCAAAAGGTTTGTCGTGGAGAATCATCTGGTGAACGTGAAACTCTCGGCGCGGAGCGGAATGATATTGACGATGCATTGATGGGCGAAACATATCAGGCGGACGTTAGAGGCATCAACACCGAGTGTCATAAAGGCACTCGGTGTTTTGTTTTATAATACGCCCCGATGATCCAATGTGAGATAAGCGCGCGGACAGGTGAGCGATGAGTTTAAAAGTTTTGACTCTCGCCGCCGAGTCCGCGCCGCTCGTTAAAGTAGGCGGTTTGGGCGACGTCGTTGGTGCGCTGCCGCACGCGCTGAAAGAGCTGGGGTGCGACGTGCGCGTGGCGATGCCGCACTATCACACAATAGATGCTCACGCTGAAAAATTTAAATTGAAGCGAATGGGAAAGGTGTCACTGAAGTGGGGCGAGCAAGAAGATTACCCGGCATCGGTTGCGTCCGCCGACATCGGCGGCATCCCCTTTTATCTTTTGGGAAACCCCTATCTGCACGAAGGCCGCGTCTATGGCGTGTCCATCGAGGAAGATGGTCCGAAATATATTTTCTACGCAATGTCGGCGCTGGCGTTGTGCCGCCATCTTGACTGGCAGCCCGACGTGATTCACGTTCACGATTCGCACGCGGGCGCGGCGATCTATTGGTTGAACACCAAAGGTAAGCGCGATAAATTTTGGAAACATACGGCGAGCGTCTTGACGATCCACAATTTACCGTATCAAAACAATCACGCTAAAAAATTTTTGGCGATGGCGGGTTTAAAACCGTCACGCGATCCGCGTTTGCCGTGGTGGGCGCGCGACGGCTTGATGGGCTTGGGCATCGCTTATGCCGACCAGATCAACGCCGTGAGCGAAGGCTATGCCGACGAGATTATGGGCGAAGAATATGGCGCGGGACTCGATGGCTTGTTGAGCGCGCGCGAGGATTGCCTAAGCGGCGTGCTGAACGGTCTTGATTATTCGGCGTGGAATCCTAAAACCGATTCTGCGCTGAAGACTTATTTTGACGAGACGTCGCTTGAAAGGCGCATCGAAAATAAATTGGCATTGCAAAAAGAATGTGGTTTGAAAATTGATAAAAGCGCTCCGTTGATCGGCGTGGTGTCCCGGCTCGATCATCAAAAGGGGCTCGACATCGCCGCCGAAGCGATGTGGAAATTATTAACGAAAGGTTCGGCGCAATTTGTGCTGCTTGGGACAGGCACACGCGAGATCGAAGCGATGTTCAAAACGTGGGCGGGCGACTTCCCCACGATGGCGTCCATCAATTTGAAATTCGACTCGGCGTTGGCGAACCGCATCTATGCGGGCGCGGATATTTTCTTAATGCCATCACGCTATGAACCCTGCGGCATCTCACAGATGATCGCCCTGCGTTACGGCGCGGTGCCGGTGGTGCGAGCGACGGGCGGCTTGGTAGATACGGTCAAACCTTATCGTCATGGGCGCGGCACAGGGTTTGTCTTCAAAGAATATTCGGGCGCGGCTTTGTTGCGAAGTTTGAAACGGGCGATTGAAATGTATCACGAGAAAAGTGAATGGCGCGGTTTGCAATTGCGCGGCATGGCGAACAGGTTTACGTGGCAGAGCGCGGCGGAGAAGTACGTGAGGTTGTATGAGAGAGCGATTGAGATGAAAAGGTGACATGATGACAAGGTGAAGATCATTCCGTCACCTTGTCACCCCTTCATCTTGTCAATGGGTTATGAAGACTCGTGTGGTCATCCTTGCCGGTGGAGAAGGTTCGCGTTTGGGTGTGTTGACGGCGAAACGCAGCAAGCCTTCGGTGCCGTTTGCCGGCAAGTATCGCATAATAGATTTTGCTTTGAGCAACTGTGTCAACTCGAATCTATTCGACGTGATGCTGTTGACTCAATATCGCCCGCACTCGTTGGTGGAGCATATCGGTTCGGGGCGACCCTGGGATTTGGATCGCTCGCTCACCGGCGGCGTGCGGTTCTACCAACCTTACAAAGCGCGTTTTGAATCGGATTGGTATAGCGGCACGGCAGACGCCGTCCAGCAAAATTTTATGTTCGTCAAACATGGCTCGCCCGACAACGTATTGATCATGGGCGGCGACCATATTTATTTGATGGACTACGCGCCAATGATTGACTTTCACGCCGATCACGAAGCGGACGTGACGATTGCGACGCTGCGGGTGACGATGGAAGAAGCGACGCGCTTCGGCATCATGATCACCAACGATGATTATCGGGTGACAAATTTTGTGGAGAAACCGAAGGAACCACCCAGCACAACGGCTTCGATGGGCATTTACATCTTCCGCTTTGATGTGCTGGATCGTATGCTGCGCGACGACACTAAGCACAAAGAGTCGTCGCACGATTTCGGAAAAGATATTGTTCCGCGCATGGTCAAAGATGGGATGCGCGTTTTTGCTTATCCGTTTAGCGGCTATTGGGTAGACGTAGGGACGATTGAGTCGTATTGGCAATCGCACATGGATCTGCTCCACCATCCGCCGTTGCTCGATCTCAATGATCGATCTTGGATTGTCCACACCCGGTCTGAGGAGCGCCCGCCGGTGTTGATTCAGAATGGAGCCGTGGTGCGCGACAGCATGATCACTGACGGCTCGATCATCTCGCCCGGCGCGCGCGTAGAACGATCCGTGTTATCTCCGGGCGTGTACGTCGGACCGAACGCGGTGGTGCGCGAATCGATTGTCCTGACCGATTCCTATATTGAAGCCGGCGCCAGAGTCGAGCGGAGTATCATTGACAAACAAGTGACTATCGGACACAACTGCCGCATCGGGCATATTGAGGCAGGCGCCGAAGATTTAGGCATCACCACCATAGGCAAGAGCGCGCAGATTCCGAGCGGCGCGAAAATTGGTCGCGGAGCAATTATCGGGCCGGATGTAAATTTAAATGATCTGCCGCGCAAGGTGGTTGGCAAGGGGAAGTTTGTGGAGCACAAATCCCTATGACCTTCTCTCGTTCTTCAGGCATTCTATTACATCCTACTTCATTGCCAAGTTGTTATGGCATTGGCGATCTAGGGGATGAGGCGTTTAAATGGGTAGAGTTTCTTGCCTCTGCCGGGCAAAAGTTGTGGCAGATTCTTCCGCTCGGTCCAACGGGTTACGGCGATTCGCCGTATCAATGTTTCTCGGCGTTTGCCGGTAACCCGTATCTGATCAGCCCCGACAAACTGTTGGCAGAGGGTTTATTGAACCGATCCGATTTGAAACGCATTCCGAATTTTCCGAGCGGCACTGTGGACTATGGTCCCGTCATTCAATATAAGTTGTCGCTGCTGGATGCGGTGTATGCAAATTACCAACGCACGAAAATTTTGCGAGACGAATTCGAATCATTCAAACAAAAAAACTCAGCGTGGCTCGACGACTATGCTTTGTTTATGGCGCTCAAAGAAGCGCAGCATGGCGCGGTGTGGAGCACATGGGATGAAGCGTTGGTGAGTCGGCAGCCGCAGGCGTTGAAGGCGGCAAGAGAGAAGTACGCCGACGCGGTGGAGTCGCAGGAACTCCGGCAGTTTCTTTTCTTCCGCCAGTGGGAGGCGATCAAATCTCACGCTCATCGTCACAACATCAAGATCATCGGCGACATCCCGATCTTTGTTGCTTACGACAGCGCGGATGTGTGGGCGCACCCTGAACTGTTTTATCTTGATGAGCATGGCAAGCCAACAGTGGTGGCGGGCGTGCCGCCGGATTATTTCAGCGCGACGGGTCAGTTGTGGGGCAACCCGCTCTATCGCTGGGATGTGTTGAAGGAAAATAATTATGCTTGGTGGATCGAGCGTTTCCGCGCGACGTTGACGATGGTGGATATTGTGCGGCTCGATCACTTTCGGGGATTTGAGGCGTATTGGGAGATTCCGTTTGGGATGCCGACGGCCGAAGTGGGGACGTGGATCAAAGGCCCCGCCGCCGATTTTTTTAATACCCTTCAATCTTTATTCGGCGTCCTTCCCATCATCGCCGAAGACTTGGGCGTGGTGACGAAAGAGATGACGGCGCTGCGCGATCAATTTGATTTGCCGGGCATGAAGGTGTTGCAGTTTGCTTTCTCAAGCGATGGAAACGATCTGTTCTTGCCGCACAACTTTACGCACAACTGCGTGGTGTATAGCGGCACGCACGACAACGATACGACTCGCGGCTGGTACGAGAACTCCTCTACTGAACGCGAGCGCGATTTCGCGCGGCGCTATCTGGGGCGCGATGGTGGGGACATCGCTTGGGATTTAATTCGAGCCGCGTTTTCCTCTGTTGCCGACATGGCAGTTGTGCCGTTGCAAGACGTTTTGAATTTGGGGACTCGGGCGCGCATGAATTTGCCGGGGCGGGCATCGGGCAATTGGGGTTGGCGTTTTGAGTGGGGGCAGATCAACGATGGGATGAGGGAGCGGTTGAGGGAGTTGAGTAAACTTTATGGGAGATAGAGGGAAACAGGGGAAACAGGGGAACCAAAGGAAACAGGTTGTTGCACGCACGATAACGTTCAAGGTTTAGAATAATATTCGGGAGCGGATTAGAGCGCTCAGGATCACAACGGTCATCTCTATCCCCGACAACGTCTGTTGGGATTTTGGAAATTGGGATTTGGGGTTTTGAAATTTTGGACTTGGGGTTTTGGAGTTTGGGGTTTTGTTCCACGCATTTGTTCTCTAACGAGGCGCCACCATGTCTTCTTTTTGTCTTCACGCTCACTTCTATCAATCTCCGCGCGGCGACCCGTTTGTAGATATTTACGGCGAGGACTTTATCGGACACGAGCCGGGGTCAGAGCCCTACGAAAACTGGAATGAAAAAGTAACTGCCGAATGTTACTTGCCCAACGCCGAGTTGGGCAACTTTGCGCTTGCCTCATTTGACGTTGGCGGTTCTCTTTTGCGTTGGATGGAAAGAAACGCACCCAACACCTACCGTCACATTTTTGATGCCCATCAAACATACGTTGAGAAATATAACGCGAGCAATGCCCTCGCCGTGCCATCGCATCACACCATCTTGCCGCTCGCGCGCAAACGCGATAAAGCGTCCCAGATCATTTGGGGGATCGAAAGTTATAAATATCGGTATGGGCGCGCGCCGTTGGGGATGTGGCTGCCGGAGATGGCGGTTGACCTTGAAACATTGCAAGTGCTTTATGAGTTCGGGATCCGGTTTACGATCTTAAGCGAGACTCAAGTCATCGGCGCACATAACGGTGGACCGTATTGGGTGAAACTGCCGAACGGCGATCAAATGGCGATCTTCGTTCGCGATGAATATTTGTCGAATCAGATCGCTTTCAACATTCAAACGCTGGGCGGGGCGGGGCGTTGGGCGCGCGAAGTACTGTCCTCGCGCCGCCGCCAAACGGGACGACTGGGTGCGGGGTTAACGTTAGTTGCCGTAGAAGGCGAAACATTTGGGCATCATCATCCGGGTGAGGAACATTTCTTGCATTGGTTACTTTCATACGAAGCGGATTCAATCGGCTTTGCGGTGACTACGCTGGAACGACATTTGCGCGATCACCCCCCGCAAGCTGAAGTGACCGTCAAAGAATATACGTCGTGGTCCTGCAAACATGGCTTGGGGCGTTACGTGGCGGGGTGCGATTGCACGCCCGGCGATTCACATTGGAAGGGCGCGCTCCGCCGCGCGCTTGATAATCTTTCTAACAGTATTGACGATCTCTACGTGGAGATCGCTCAAGATGCACGTCTCGACCCCTGGAAGTTGCGGAACAATTATGTGCATGTCACGCTGGGTCAAGTGGCTGTGAATCAGTTTCTCAAGGATGAAGGTTTGCAGGTTGATTCGCTCGCCGAACGATTGGCGAAGCTGTTAGCCGCCAGCTATTTTCGTCAACGCATGTATGTGTCGGGCACGTTCAAACATGACGATCTCGCGCGCGTGGAATCGCGCTACGCCATTGCCAATGGCTTGCGTGCGGCGATGCTCGTCGCCGACGTGACGGGTGACGATCTTCTGCCTGCCTTTCGCAGTGATCTGGCGCAGGCAGTATCGGCGCAAGCAAACTTAACCGGCGCAGATTATCTCGATCAAATTCAAGCGCAGATTCAGAAGTAGAAGGTTGTTGAGTTGCGCTCAAAAACGCTTCTGACTATACTCATCCGTCATGTCCGACAACCTTCCCTCTCGTCCTCGCCCATCGTCGTGGCGCTATGGTTCTGTTGCGCTGAACGTCATCACACTATGTTGCTGTGTTTGCACGGTGTGGTTAGGGGGATACTATGCGTTGTTGTTGGTGAATCCTTATTCGTTGAATCCCTTCCCTCCTCCCAGCGATCCGACACGGATCGTCGTGGCGACGATCACGCCGACTTCTGTTTTTGATTTCCCATCATTCACGCCGACACTCGCGCCAACCTTTACGGGGACGCCGACTCTGCCCCCTCCAACCGCCACCCGAGGTGTCACTGCGACGACTCTTGCTGCGTTGACTCCATCGCCTACGGTGAGCAGTTTGCCGTTACAAACTGCCACTGCTACACGGACAGGAAGTGTTGTCCCGTCACCCACGCGACAAGGCGGTGCCACTTCCTCGATCACTTCCACACCCACTGGCGGCGTCACCGCCACTGCGACGCGGGGAACTGTGAGTCCCACCTCTGCGCCGAATACGTCCATCGCCGGGCGCATGTTGTTTATCTCCAATCGCAACGGCGCCGATGGAATCTTTTTGGCAAGTGGGACGACGATTCAAACCATTCTCTCCGACGGTTTCAAGAATCAACGAGCGATGCTTTCACCCGATGGCAAAAAAGTTTTATATGCCAGCGACAAAGACGGCGACGATGAAATTTATACAATGGATGTGGACGGCGGCGGCGCGAAAGCGTTAACCAGTAATTCTAAAAGCGACGTCGAACCTGTGTGGTCGCCCGATGGCAAACAGATCGCTTACAGCACCAACACCAGCGGCACATACGACGTGTGGATCATGAACGCCGACGGCACCAGCGGGACGCAAATCACCTTCAGCCCCAAAGATGATCGCGCGCCCACGTGGTCTAACGATGGAAAGAAACTTGCCTTCCAAACCAATCGCGACGGCACTTGGCAGATTTACGTGATCGATCTTGCCAGCAAAGTGGAAACGCGCATCGTCAATAACTCCGCGAACACGCAAAACCCCAACTGGTCGCCGACGAAAAATGTGATCGCTTATGACTCGGATCAAGATGGCAACGTCGAGTTGTATACGATCAACTCGGATAGTTCGGGCGAGCAGCGTTTAACAAATAATTCTGCGGCAGATTCCAATCCGTGGTGGTCGTCCGACAGCGCCAAGCTATCGTTCCAATCTACGCGCAACGGCAATCTTGATATTTTCATGATGGAGGGTTTCAGCGGCGCGAATGCGATCTTGTTGCTGACAGGCTCCACGGACGAAAAACTGCCATCGTGGGGGAAGTAGCCCTAGCAATGCTACTCAACCACTCCGTCATTGCGAGCGCACTTTGCGAAGCAATCTCGGTCGCGTTTGGAGATTGCTTCGTCGCACAGAACGCGCCTCGCAATGGCGCTCGAGTAGCTACCATTAGCGATACAATTTCATCACTGTGCCTCTTGCCGACGAGATC
>Ga0172370_10008071_pt1 | contig 12727 bp, 13 predicted proteins | sample LakKiv5m_FD_114538 | JGI IMG/M metagenome (GOLD analysis project Ga0172370, IMG submission 114538) | Freshwater microbial communities from Kabuno Bay, South-Kivu, Congo - kab_022012_11.5m | ecosystem: Environmental > Aquatic > Freshwater > Lake | place: Democratic Republic of the Congo...
AAAAATAACGACAATAAATAATAAGATAATAAGATAATAAGATAATAAGACGTTTTATATATCCCAATACATATCTAGATATTACAAAACAATTACTATTTATCTATAAAAAGTAATTGTTTTGTAACTTGAAGCAGCCAAGTTAGTTATATAAAACGTCTTAAGTATTACTTGACAAGTGCAGAAAATATGCTATACATATAGTATATTCAGTACTTTTAGTAACTACTGAAACTAACGAGTAAACCCTGCAACCCAGGCGCCATGGAAAAGAAAACCATATCCGCGCAAGAAATAGTCTCTAAATTCAATACACCATATCAAACAGTTAATTATTACACCGCCATTGGCTTATTACCGGTTGCCGGAAAGATTGGCAATAAGCGTATATATGAAGAGGCGGTAATAAAGGAGCGTCTGCAAAAGATATCAGAGCTGGCAAGGGAAGGTTATCCTTTGAATTTGATACGGAAAAAATTATTAGGCTTGTAATAAGATTGTAACTGTATGCATTGCAAAAGCTTAAGTTCCTGATATAAATTTTAAAATGAGCTATTACGCAGTAATAGGATTAAATAAAGAACCTTTTTCTACAAGCCCTGACCCTAACTTCTTCTATGAGTCAAGCGAGCACCGCGCGGCCTTGATGCGCCTTGTGATTGAGATACGGTTAAAACGGGGATTGAGCGTGGTATTGGGTGATGTGGGGACCGGCAAAACCACTCTTTCCAGAAAGCTGTTCCAGATGTTAAAAGAAAGAGATGATGTTGTTTTTCACATGATTCTCGACCCTACTTTTGATTCAGAGGAGATCTTTCTTGATTCGCTTGTCAGGACTTTTGGCATAGAAATAACTTCGCCGAAGCCTACAATCCTTGATTATAAGGAGGCAATAAAGAGATATCTTTTTGCTCAGGGGGCAGAGCAGAATAAGACCATAGTCCTGTTAATCGATGAAGCGCAAAAGTTAAATTCTCTTTCGCTGGAAGCGCTGCGCATGCTTTTAAATTATGAAACGAATGAATTTAAATTATTGCAGTTGGTTATCCTGGGCCAGATGGAGCTATTGCCGCGGCTGACCGAAGTAAGGAACCTTATAGACAGGGTAAGCCTTTTGTATACGCTGACTCCTTTTGGTATTGATGAAACCAAGGAGATGATCGATTTCCGCGTAAGGCAAGCCGGTTATACCGGCAGGGATAAATTGTTTAATGAATCGGCGATCAGGGAGATATTTAAATATACCGAGGGATATCCGCGGCGTATCGGGATGCTCTGCCATAAGGCGCTGAAGCTGCTGGTAATGAAGAATAAGCCCATCGTGGATAATGAAATCATCAAAGAACTTGTTGAACATGAGGCGAACTTAAGATGGCAAAAAACAAACCTACTCCTGAAGAACAGCTATTAAATTTAATTGAAGACGGAGAAGGGCCCAGTACTTTAAGCCTCAAGCGTAAAAAATCATCACGGTTTTCTTTTATCAGCTTAAGCGCGTTATCAACGCTGCTGGCGCGGTTTAAAATTGCGATAAAGGATTGGCTGGTACAGTTAAAGGGCGGTATTGATGAGCCAAACCTTAAAGCCTGGAACAAGGTTTTGGCCGTCTCAGCCATTATCCTGTTTGTTTATTTGACAGCGGATTTTACTCTCAGGCGTTTGGACATAAAGCAGTTTACCAAGAAAGCTGCTGCGCAAAAAGGCCGGAGTTTTCAGGATGATGCGAAGGCGGATGTAAGGCCGTTTTTATATTATCTGGAGATGGTCCAGCGCAGGGATATTTTTTCGCCGGTTAAATTAATGAGCGCGGAAAATCCCCAGGAGGAAGCCAAGAAGCTTTTGTCCGAACTGGTTAAAGACCTTAAGTTGGTGGGTATATCCTGGGGCAAGGACCCGGAGGTGATCATTGAGGACAAAAAAGATAACAAGACCTATTTTCTCAAAACCGGAGATACTATCAGTAAATTCAAAATAGATGTTATTTTAAAAGATAAGGTGATTTTGGAATCTGACGGCCAGAAGATGGAGCTAATGTAGATGAAAAGAACAATCATTGGAATTTCAATCCTGTTTTTTATCTGTTTAGGCTTTAGGTTTACCGCTGCGCAGACTGCTCCTGAAGTAAAGCAGGCATCCGGGGAAAAGCAGCCAGGCACAGAAACCCCGGAAAATAAATCTCCTCAGGAAAATTCCGCTTCGCAGGATGCTGTAAAAGAAGAGGCTATAGAGGATGCCAGCGATCCTTTTTCCGGCCTATCCAGAAAAATATCCCTTGATTTGCGCAGTATGGATATCATGGATACGGTTAAGTTTTTATCCAAGCAGGGGGATTTAAATATTGTCGCCACTAAAAATGTCAGCGGTAAAGTAACCTTATTTTTGAAAGATGTATCCATCGCCGATGTATTGGAGATAATCCTGCTTACCAACAGCCTTGCCAGCGAGAAAAAGGGGGGCATTATTACGCTTATGACGGAGGCTGAATATGAGGCGCTCTACGGCGAGAAATATACAAATAAAAAACAAACCAAGACCATAACGCTTAAATACGCGGATCCCAAGAGAGTGGGTACCATATTAGGAAACCTGAAGAGTTCAGTAGGCAAGGTAATTATAGATGATGTAACCGGAATGATTATTTTGATTGATACGCCTGAGAAGATAAAGGAAATGGAAGAGGCTGCTGTAAGGGCTGATTTGTCCACTGTTAACCGGGTGCTGCCTACAATCAGGGAGACGTTTGAACTGGGGTATGCCAAGATAGGCGAGGTCAAGGGTGAAATATCCAAGGCGCTGACCAAGGATGTCGGTACTATTGAAATAGATGAAAGGACAAATAAGCTGGTAGTAACGGACCTCCCTCATAACATGGAGAGGATCAGGGCGTTAGTGGCGGATTTTGATGCTAAGACCAGAGAGGTGCTTATTGAGGCGAGGATTGTAGAAATAACCTTAAATGATGATTTTGCCATGGGCGTGGACTGGGAGAAAGTGTATGGCTTGGCGATGGATTCTATGACCCTTACCGGGTCATTCCCGTTTAGCGCGCCCAGCTCCACACCTTCTACCATGAAGCTTAGTGTCGGGACACTGGATAATGATAAGTACAAGGTTGCTTTAACGCTGATCAAGAGTTTCGGCAAGACAAAAGTAGTTTCTTCGCCGCATATTGTTGTCTGTAATAACGAAGAGGCAAAATTCATGGTTGGCACCCGCGAGGCGTATGTAACTACGACCATTACTACCGGCGACGTAACCACAACTACCTCTGAAAATGTGCAATTCATAGATGTAGGGGTAACCCTGTATGTTACGCCGACGATTAATAAAGACGGTTTTGTCAAGATGCATATAAAGCCTGAGGTCAGTTCAATATCGGACACACTAACAACCACGGAAGGCAACAAGATACCGATAGTGGATACCTCAAATGTTGAGACCGATGTTTTAGTCAAGGACGGCAACACGATCATTTTAGCCGGGCTTATAAAGAAGACAACTGATAAGAACGTATCTAAAATGCCCTTATTAGGCAGCCTGCCTATTATAGGTAAGATGTTTAGCAATATTTCGGATTTAAACACGAAAAAAGAGCTGGCTATCTTTTTAACCCCCCATGTTATATCCGGGGTGGATGAAATGCGCAGAATGAAAGATGAGATGAAAACAAGAAAGCCTCCCAAAAGATGAATAAACGGCTCATATTAATTATCGCTTCAGGTGTTTTATTAATAATACTCCTTGTTTCTTTAGGTTTAGCGATATCCGCGATATCTAAGAAACGGGCGGAAATAAACGCCTTAAATAATGACCTTAAGAATAAAGACGCAAGATTAAGCCAGATGGAGAAACAGATTGAAGGGTTGAACGCGGAGAAGAGTTCGCTGGCAGGCGTGAAATTAAGCTTAGAAGGAAAGTTAGCTAACTTAGAGCAGGACATTGACAGCGCAAAACAAAAAGAAGCCTCTTTAAGCAAGAAAATCAGCGCCTTTACGGAAGAGAAAAAAATGCTCGAGAATACGTTAGAGCAGACTACCCAGTTAATGCAGGATAAGCTGCGGGCCCTGGAGCAGGAAAGCAGGAAAGAGCTGACGCGTAAAAGCAAACAATACCTTGCCCAGCAAAAAGAATTCACCAGCCAGCTGGCGGATTTAAATCAAAAACTCAAAAATTTGAATGAAGAAAAAAATACGCTTGAGAAGAACGCGTTTAATGCCGCCGAGGTAACCGCAAGGCTGATGAAGGAGAAGGAGAAGCTTGACCATTATAAACTCGGGCTCTCTTATGAAAATAAGCAGGATTATGAGGCAGCGGTAAAAGAATATGAGGCGATCCTGGAGATCGACCCTCAGGATGCAAATATTTATCTCCGGCTGGCGAGCATTTATATTTATAGCATCAAGGACCCTGAGCGGGCAGATTTCTACGCCAAAGGGTATGCTATTTTAAACAGCCAGAAAGGAAACGATGGGCAGCAGAAGGCGATTGATGAGAAAATAGCCCTTACTAAAAAGTTAGACGAGGCGGAGGAGAAGCTGGATTATAAAGATAAAAAAAAGCATTCCCAGCCCGGGGATTTGAGCGAGGTATTCGGCACTTACAGGGAGAAGGCGCTCAAGCGCCATTATAATCTGGCGATAATATACGAAAACGCGGGGAGGTATAAAGAGGCAGCCGATGAGTACGAAAAGACATTACAGCTATCTCCTGATGACGCGGATATACATTATAATTTAGCCATTGTTTACGATGACTATATACAAAATAACGAAAAGGCCGCTTTTCATTACCGCAGGTACATTGAATTAGCCCCTAATGCTCCGGATATCAGCGTAGTGGAAGAGTGGTTGTTTGAAGCCAGGGAAGATGCAGAGTTTGATCGGAAATCGAGGTAAGCAGTGCAGAGGAAGGTTTTTATGGTTGCCAGATTGTTTTTGCTTGTATTTTTCGGTATAGGTGTTTATCTTTTGATTTCCAACCTGATGCTCAGGGATTCGCTTAAGAAAATATCAAAGGCCGCGGCAATTATAAAAGACAAAGATTCACAGCAGTATAAAAAGCTGCAGGAAAATATAAGAAGGGATATGGAGGAGAAATACCGGGCGGATATGGTCTCTTATCAGGTAGTGACCAGGAGATTAGAGCAGGAAAAAAATAGGCAGAGGCAGGCACAAGAACCAGAAAAAGGAGGTAAGAGATGAGCCTTGAAGAGAAAGGGATTACCAGCCAAAAATTAAAAGTAGTTTTTATAGTTTTCTTGATCTTAAGTTTAGTTAATGTTGCAAGCTTGCTGATGAGATCATCTAAGATAAGGTCATTGCAGGCAAAGGTTAACTTACAGGCCCTGATCATTAGTGAAAAAGATAAGCAGCTTGAGGCGGATAAGGTCCAATATACCAGCCTGGCGGCAAGGCTGCATAAAGAGGTTAAGAAGGCCGGGGATTTAGAGACGGAATTAAAAAAATACAGGCGGAGCAAATGAGCTTAGTAAGTTTTTCTATAAAGAATATTATTACCAGGCGCAGGAGGTCTCTTGCTTCTCTGGCCGGGATATCCATAAGCATAGCTCTTTTTATTTCAGTGATATTAATACTTAAAAGCGCTCAGGGGGCTTTTAGAAAACCACTTGCCGAGGCAGGCGCGGATATGATTGTGCAACTGCAGGGTGAGCCTTGCGTCTGGTCCATCGTGAAGCTTCCTACGGACCTTAATCCTATCCCGCTTAAACTGGTTGATAAGATAAAATCCCTGGATGAGGTTGTGGCAGTGGATGGGTCTTTAATAACCTGGGCATTTCCAATCCCCAGCCAATCTCAGATACAGAAAATGCAAGATACTGTAAAAATAGAAAAGATGCAGGTTCAGAGTAGCGCTCGTAAGGGCATGCCTGCGCAAAAAGAGGGCGCCGATTTGGCAGCAGAACCGTGCGATACCGGAGTACCGGGAAGTTTTTGCGATACCGGAGAAAATGCTGCTACTGCCGGGCAGTCAAATTTTAGCCCCATAGTTGTCGTCGGGGTAAATCCTGAGCCAGGGGAGTTAGGCCCGATTAAGAAGAGTGATTTGAAAAATATCCAGGGAAGATATTTCACAAAAGAAGATAATTATGCGGTTATCCTGGATAAAGATTTTGCCAGGACGCGCAACCTTAAGCTTGAAGATAATATTAGTATTGGTAAAAGGCTTGATAATAAGGTGATAGGAATTATTGACCCGGGATATGACGCCAAGATCGCCGGAGCGCAGGTTTTTGTCCCTCTAAAAGTTGCTATAGAAATGACTGGCCGGGGAGAGATTGTTGATATTATATTTATTAAGCTTAAGGGAGGAGTGGATACCACAGTAGTTAAACAGAAGATAAAGAAGGCGCTAAGTAATGAGGATGTAACCATTACCACTTCTAAAGATTATTTATCCAGCGTTGCCGGATTTTCCTTCCTTGCGCAGGGGCTTATGCTGGCAATATTCTTTATTGTAATCTTAATTTCCTTTCTTTTTATCGCCAAGACCGCGTTTGGTTCAGTCTTGGAGCGTTCAGGCGAAGTGGGGATATTAAAGGCTGTGGGCTGGCGCAACAAGGATATAATAAAACTTATAGTTATGGAAAATTCTATTTTAGGTTTGCTTGGCGGTTTGATTGGCTGCCTGCTGGGATACCTGACAAGTTTTATTTATAGAATCAATCTTCCTTCAGCGCTTCCTTATTATTTAAACCCGTATCCTCCATGCTCTCAGCATCTTGTGAAAAATACCCTTCAGGTCCAAGCGGTATTGCCCGTAAGTATCTTTTTATTAACAATATTACTGGCTGTGCTGATCCAGAGTTTATCCGGAATGCTTGCAGCAGTAAGGATCCTAAAGCTTGTTCCCGCAGATGCCGCAAGAAGATTATAAGGAAGGCAATATCTGATGTCTATAAAATTAGAAAATGTATCCAAGGTATTTTGGGCTCCGCATAAAGAGCTGAAAATTCTTGAAAATATCAACCTTGAGGTAAAAGACAAGGATATGTTAATTATATTCGGAAGGTCTGGCGCGGGAAAATCAACCCTCCTGAACATAATGGGTGGAATGGATTCGCCTACAAGCGGCAAGGCAATTGTGGACGGGGTTGATTTGTCAGGCCTCAAAGCCGATGAACTTGCCAAGCTTAGAAAAGAAAAGATAGGTTATATATTCCAATCTTTTAATCTGCTTGGTAATTTAAAGGCGATCGACAACATAACCTTGCCGGTTATTTTAGATGAAGACAAGGACAAGAAAATAAACGAAGTTATGAAATTGGCGCAAGAGATTGGAATAAAAGACAGGTTGGGCCATTTACCCGGGGAGCTTAGTTTAGGGGAACAGCAGAGGGTAGCTATAGCAAGGGCAATGATAAATTCGCCAAGAATAATCTTGGCTGATGAGCCAACTGCCCATTTAGATAATGAGAATTCCTCAAAAATAATTGAGATATTTAAGAAGCTTAATAGAGAGCAGGGAATTACTATCGTATTAGTTACAGACCATGAGTGGGTAGCATCAAATTTTGAGCACAGGTTTCATTTAGGAGAATAATAGTTAATACTATGAATATAGTATATATAGTATCTTTAGTAATTACTGAAAGTAACCGGCAGGGACGGTTCTGAACTCAAAGCAGAACTGTCCCCAAGAAAGGGACAGTTCTGCTTTGGTTTGAGAACCGTCCCTGGTTGAACGAGCAGGGGCAGTGTTATGGAAAAGAAAGTTATATCCGCGCAAGAGATAGTAACTAAATTTAATACGCCATATTATACGGTAAATTATTATACTGCTATAGGATTGCTGCCGGTCAGCGCTAAAATGGGAAATAAGCGCATGTATGAAGAGAGCGTGGTAAAGGAGCGCTTACAGAAAATTTCTGAGTTAGCCCGGGAGGGTTATCCTCTTAATTTGATCCAAAAGAAGCTTTCGGCAGCCTAAAAAACCGGCAAAGTACCACGTACTACTAAAGAATTTGACAAATAAATATAATATGTTATACTTTTATTGTGACAGGAATAAAGAGATCCGAAAAGGTAAACTCATAGTAATATGGGGGCGCAAAGCCAAGGGTCCTGAAGCCAGGATAGCCAGGTTGCCGAAGATTTAGGATTTACCCCGGGTAAGAGTTTACCGGGGTTTTTTTTTGAAGAAAAATAAAAGTACCACGTACTTTGAAAATAAAAAGAGGTTAAAAGCAAAATGCCAAGACTGCCGAGGATAAATTTAGAAGGGGCGCTGTATTATATAACTACAAAGGCAGATTATAAGCTTAATCTTTTCAGGGATGATAGCGATAAAAACCGCTATCTTTTTTTTATTTTTGAATATAAGGGCTTATACAATTTCAAATTATATTCTTTAGTTTTGACCTCCAAAGAAAGCCACCTGCTCATAGAGCCTTCCCAGCAGTTTACCGTTTCCCAGATCATGCATGATGTAAACGCCAATTACACAAAATACTACAATAAGAAGTATGAAAAGAAGGGCCATCTTTTTGAGGAAAGATTCAAGGCGGTGCTGATTGAAAAACAGGGTTACCTGCTTGAAGCAACGCGTTTTGTGCACCGTATTGTTTTAAAAGAAAATTCCCTGTTACAGTTAAAGGACTATAAATGGAGCAGTTATTTGTCTTATATTAAAGCGGAGCAGGATAAAAATATTTATACCAATATTGATTGCGCAGAAGTCTTGAACCTTCTTCCTGCGCCTTTAGAGAATAGTTCCGCAGGGTATCAGGGGTTTGTGGAAAAAGCGAGCCGCCAGGATTTAGAGGCTTTTGAAAATAAAATGTACAGGGCCTCGGTTGTGGGCAGTGAAAAGTTTGTGGAAAAGATAAAAGAAATCTCAAAAGCCAGCGCGGAAGCAGGGCAGGAGCAAACGGATGGAAATGCGGAGTTGTTTGCGGAGTTGTTTTTAGAAAAAAGAAAGAGAAACCGCGCGGTTTATATTTTAGCTTCTTTTATTCTGCTGTTTTTAGGAGTCGGCAGTTTTCTTCTGATAGGCAACGCGAATTTAAAACGCGAGATCAAAGAGGTCGCTTTGGAAAAAGATGAGATATTTACAAGGGACCTCATCGCTACAAAGCAGGAAGTAAGCAGGGATTTAGAGGAAAAATACCGCGCGGATATGGTTTCTTATAAAGCTACAGCTTTACGGCTCCAGGAAATAGAGAAAAAAGACAGGCAAAAAAAGGAAAAGCTATGACCTGTGATAGAAGGTTAATGTGTACAATGGCGTTATTTATTTGCGCCTGTTTTATCTTACCCCAGAGCCCAGCTTTTGCCAGGAAAGAGGCTCCCAATGTTCCTGATCCGGGCAAACTGGCGTTAGAGGCCCAGGGCATGGTAACTGAAGAGCAAAAAGCGCTCTATGAGCAGCTACCGGTAGAGGAAAGCTTCAAGGATGGCTACTGGTGGAATAGAATGGACAGGAATGAAAAGATGATGTATGTCAAAGAGCTTATCGCGGGGTTTAAGCTGGGGGACAAGAAGCTTTCAGTCAAGAAAATAGTCCAGGTGCTTGACGCAGAATATAACCCCAGGGATAACCCCCTGGATATCAAGATGGATAAAAGCATAGAAAGGATGTTTAGCGTTGTCACTAAGGAGATGATGTTGAAATGAGAGCGTTAATGTTGATATTGGCGATCTATGCTATTTCACTGGTTATGTGCCCTGTGAATCTTTATTGTGACGATAGTACTTCTTCGGGAGTGATTGTGATTGGCCCTGCTGAAAAAAGTACGCCTCAACCAGAGGTTGCCAATACCCAGGCTCCTGCCAGTGATTCGCTAAAACCTGGCCAAGAAGGAGATACTTCTAATGTAAAGATAACCGGGCCGGAGTTGAATGCAAGTTTCAGGGTTATCTATGAAATAAGAGGAAGCAGAATTGGGAATACCCAGGTTTCAGATCCGGTTGTGCTTCCCGCAGATGGGATAATTGTAACTGTAGATGCCGGGATGGGTAGGGCTTTTATTATTGTCAGGGCAGGAGAAGATAAACAGGAGACCCTGGTTTTAAATGTGAGCCCGGAACATGCAATTGGGCAAAAATTACCCAAAGGCACATATAAAATATATCCCCAGGATCCGGATGGGAAATTTGTGAACGAGAAATTGACTGCCAGGGTCCAGGTTGGATTGATAGGCAATGAGGTAATGGATCCGCGGGCAAGAGGGGAATTGTATAAAACGGAGAAAGAGGAATGAAAAGGGGTTTTATCTGCCTGATTCTATTATTTGTATTTTATTTCTTAGGGGCTGACCCTTACCTTATATATGCAGGCCCACTTTCCGATAAACTCTTAAAACACGATCCGGGCTGCCCTAATGCAAACCTGGAAGCAGGAGATCCGGAAATAAGCGGTAAGGGTGTTGTTAAATCCGAGGCAGAATTAGAAGAGGAGATGGAGAAAGAAGATAAAGCGGAGATTGATAATCTTGCAAAGCATAAAAGGCTGATATATGAAAAACTGGCTAAGCGCACAAAAGAGTGCAGGGATGCTTTGGATGGTGAATTTTTTACAATAAGCAGCCATGCGCGTAAGGCAACAGAAGCCAAGGATATTAAATCAGAGAGAGAATTTATCAGCTTGCTAAGTGATTATAATAGCGTGTTGGGAGATTTAGGGCTTATGCAGGTGTTACTGGACTTGGGGAAACTTGTTGAAGCAGAAAGCGAGAAGTTTTTGGATTATTATGAACTTTTGGAGTCCGGGTATGAGCGCTTAAAGGACAGTTTTAGCTTAAAGAATGAGCTCTTTTTGAGCAGGATTGATAAATTAAAGAACCAGTTTGCCTTGCATTATGAAAAGAAGCTTTTAAGGGATTATAAAGAATATTTTCAGTATGACCCACGGCTGGAGAGAGTAGCTGAACCTGAGATTGATAAAGGTGAAAGAAAATGAGCGGTAATAAGCTAAAAATTATAATCTTAGGATTCTTGGCAGTAGCCTTAAGTATTTGTTTGCCTGTATATCATTCAGACAGCGCTGATCTGGTCAGTGAGTTTAACCAGACAACCTGGGAGGGAGGGGCGACTACAGAAACCGCTACGCACACTGATAATCAGTCAAACTGGAACCAGTTTTATTCTCCAAAGGCAGCTTTTATAACTACTGCTGCCACTAAATTAACACTAGCTACAGATTACGCTACGATAACTGATACCTCAGATGTTGATTTTAATAAAGGGACAATGTCTAAAGTTGTAGTAGATGGTACTGGTACAGATGCAGCGTTACAGGTTACGCCTTTTGTTGCTGATCCGTTTGCTTCAACACTCGGAGAATGGTTGACTCTGGCTTCACAACCAAGGCCGGACAGGTTTACTGCTTTTGCCAGAGGCAATAATGACGAAGTGTATTGCCTTTTTGCAACAGGTGATGGCAGGCAGTTTGGTAAATTTACTCCATCTACCGGCAGATGGACCATGCTTGCTCCATTGCCTGCGCCGGCTGCTGCCGGTTGCGCAATTGCCTGGGATGGAGAGGCAATCTTTGCTTTGCGCGGAGAAGGCTCAAAGCAGTGCTTTAAGTATACGCCGGGAACTGATACATGGGAGGTATTTATACCTTTATCTAAAGGATGCGAATACGGAGCAGCCATGGCTGCTACAGGAGTTATCTCAACTAAAGTAGGAAAATTATATGTTCTTTTAGGAGGGAGCAGTACAGACTTTGTTATTTTTGACCCGGTAATAGGAGATAACGGCGTATGGAAAGGCGCATCCAGCTCTCCGGGCACAATAGAAGAAGGAGGCAGATTAGTTTATCCCGGAACAGGAAACTATATTTATGCCTCTCGCGGTGTGCAGACAAGCACCATATGGAGATACAATAAATCTAATGATACATGGGATCCGACTACGCCTGATCTGCCTATTCCGGCAGAAAGTACTATTGGCCGGGAGGGAAGGATGTGGGCAGGCTCAAATATGTTCTGGCCTGGCTCAGGAGATTATATATATGCGGCAATGCCGTATGAATGCTTTAATCGAAGCGACATCAGGAATTATCAGACATTCTGGCGCTTAGGGCCATTAAGCGGCACAGCTGTCTGGACTCGTCTTGCAGATTGCCCGCGTTATACTGAAGGTAGAGGATTCATTCTGTATGACCCTGATGGAACAGGAACAGAGATACAGCTTCTCTCCGGAATTAATTATACCAATCCCTGGCATTATAATATAGCCAGCAATAGATGGAAAGAATTAACCCAGCCTCCTAGTGGAATCAGTCTCAATCAAAACTGCGGTAAGAATATGTATTGGGTAAAGAATCATGTTCATTCAGATGTGGTTTTAGGCACGGATGGCAATGATTATACTTGCATACTTAATCATACCTCAAGCAGCGACAGCCAACCTGTAACCGGTGCTTCCTGGCAGACCTACTGGAGAAGATTAAACCCATACGAGACAACAACCTGGGTTTTAAATAAGACATATGCAGAAGGAGATATAGCTACAGGCACAGATGGTAAGGATTATCGTTGTATCAGGCATCATTTTTCAGCTGCTTCAAATAAACCCATAACCGGAGCTGATTTTGCCACATACTGGGAAACCCCCGCGGTAACTACCCGCGGCGCAGCCTGGACAAATGCTAAAGCTTATGTATTTGGGCCTTATGATGATTATATATATTGGACAGGAGGCAGATGTACTTACAATTTCTGGAGATACAAGATATCTGAGAATTCATGGGAGCGCCGGGC
>Ga0172370_10008072_pt1 | contig 12725 bp, 13 predicted proteins | sample LakKiv5m_FD_114538 | JGI IMG/M metagenome (GOLD analysis project Ga0172370, IMG submission 114538) | Freshwater microbial communities from Kabuno Bay, South-Kivu, Congo - kab_022012_11.5m | ecosystem: Environmental > Aquatic > Freshwater > Lake | place: Democratic Republic of the Congo...
AAAATGGTGGGCAGCCCATACGGGCTGTCTTTTAATGTAACATGCGCCAGCTCAGGCGTCAACAGCGATTTATCGCACGAAGAATTGCGCGATTTTTCGGCTCTGTGGAACAGACGCTCCCGGCGCAACCTTCACATTTCGAAATCCTGCCCCAGATAAGTTTCGCGCGCAAGAGGGTTGTCGATGATGCTCTGGGGCTCGCCGTGGGCCACAATAACGCCCCGGCTGATGATGTACGCGCGCGTGGTGATGGCGAGGGTGTCGCGCACATTGTGGTCGGTGAGCAGCACGCCAATGCCTTTGGCTGAAAGCGACCGTATGAGGAGCTTGATCTCGCGGATCGCGATAGGATCGATGCCCGTGAAGGGTTCATCGAGGAGCAGGAATTTCGGTTCGATGGCGAGGGCGCGGGCAATTTCGGTTCTTCGGCGCTCGCCGCCCGAGAGCGTGTAGGCGGGTTGCTTCGCCACGTGGGTTATTCCGAACTCCTCGAGCAACTGCGCTGTCTTTTTCCTGCGGTCTGAGAGAGAGAGCCCGCTCCGCGCTTCGAGCACGGAGAGAATATTTTCTTCAACCGTGAGCCTTCGGAAGATCGAGGCTTCCTGGGGGAGGTACGAGATGCCCAGCATCGCTCGCCGGAACATCGGAAGCCTGTCGATATGGAGGCCGTTGAACAGCACCATGCCGGCAGTCGGCTTCAAAAAACCGGCGATCATATAGAAGACCGTAGTTTTCCCGGCGCCGTTCGGACCGAGGAGGCCAACTACCTCGCCTGTCTCCATCGAGAAACTGACATCGGCGACTGCCTGAGTGCGGCCGAAATGCTTGCGCAGGTGAGAGGCTTCAAGTGTGGCGCCTGGCGTTGGACTCATTTGGATGGGGCGTTTTCCTTGGGGGTGATCGTGCCGGAGACTTCGCCCGAGACCTGGAGGTTGGACCAGTCGGTGGTAGCCGAGATCGCGTCGCCCTTGAGCGTTCCCTCCTGAGTGACCGCGACAGCACCGCCGTGGAGCTTGATCTCTTCGGTATCGCGGTTGTAATAGGCATACTCCGCGCGAATGGACATGTCTTCTTTTAACACAACCACCGAGACCGCCGCCTCGAAAATCGATTGCTGCTGGTCGAACCGGACCCACTCGGCATCGATGACCGTATTGTTCTTGGTATCGTTCACGGCGACTTTTCCCTGTGCGACGCCGATTTCAGTGTCGCGCTGGTAGCTGAGCTTCTGCGAGACGAGCGAGAAGCCCTTTTCGGTGTCGGTGACATTCACGTTGCCGCTGCAGGCAACATTGACGTAGTCCTGGCCGCTGAGCTCGACCCGATCGGCGGTGATGACGAGGCTTCCGGTGATGACCTTCACGGAACCGGTGAGAATGGTGTCCTGCTTATCTTTAGCCAGCACGCCCTGCACGCTCTTCGCGCTAAAGGTGATAGGTTTCTTGCCGCCGGTCGTCTGGGTTGGCGCGGTTGCGGTTCCCGTCGGTGCGGGGGGTGATGTTTGCGCGGGCAGCGGTGGAGGATTTGTCTGCGAAATGGCGAATTGCGTGGCTCCAAGCGCCATCGCAAGACTGAGCAGAATGGCACTCGATCGTGTTTTCATACTTGTATTATATATCATGTTACTGATAAACGGAACCGTTTACGCTGCCGCGGATTTCGTAATATTTCTGCTTCACGTCGAAGAGAAGGCCCTTGCCCGCCATAAGGAGCTGGTTCTTTGATTTTATGACAACCTCGGTTCCATCTGAAGCCTCAAAAATGTCGAGCGCGCGCTTGTAGGTGATCTGAGTCGTCTCGAATGAGACATCGCCGTCCGCGCTCACCACGTGGACAAACCCGGAGAACTCGGCGTCGCCGCTGGTCTCGTGGAAAATTGCCTTGTCGGCTTCACCGGTGGCGGCGATGGTTCCGTCCTCGGTGTTGTAGGTGATAAATGAGAGTCCGCCGATTTCGAGACGCTGCTCGTCCTCATACCAGGATGCTTCGCGCGCCTGGATCCGCATCGAGAGTTTCCCTGAGCGATACTCCTGGCGTGTCAGATTGGTGAAGCGGGCATCGGGTTCCTGGGTAGATGCCGCGTTGAGTGTTTCGTCGGGCTGTGGGCCGCACGAGGACAGGAGGAGCGCAAGCGCCACGAGTCCCGCAGCCCACCAGAAGAGGGCTGATCGGGACCGTATCCGGGAACCTGATTTCATACATGCGCTCCACGTCGAATCCGATGCGCGTTTTCCACCTATTTTTCAGCGTGGCGCAGTGCCGCTCCGATAAAATCTTTGAAGAGCGGGTGCGGCGAAGTGGGCCTTGATTTGAACTCCGGGTGGAATTGGACGCCTACGGACCAAGTGTGCGCCGGCCACTCGCAGGCTTCGACGAGTTCGCCATTGGGCGTTGTCGCGCTTACGGACAGCTTGTGTGCCTCGATATCCGCGCGGAGGTCGTTGTTCACCTCGTAGCGGTGCCGGTGTCGCTCGCTTATCTGTTCCGCGCTGTAGCTCGATCGGATCTTCGACCCCGCCACGGTGACGGCGTCGTACGCGCCCAGCCGCATGGTGCCGCCGTAGTTCGTGATCTTCGTCTGCTCCTCGAGGAGGCACACGACGGGGTGGGTGGTGGACTTGCTGAACTCGGTCGAATGCGCGTCCTGCCAGCCCAGCACTGAGCGCGCGTACTCGATGACCATGATCTGCATGCCGAGGCAGATGCCGAAGTAGGGAATATTGTGCTCGCGCGCGTATTGCGCCGCCCGAATCATGCCCTCGATGCCCCGCTCGCCGAAACCGCCGGGGACGAGAATACCGTGTATGTCCTTGAAGATGGAGGCGAGGTCGGCCTTGGGGTCCTCGAGCCGGGACGAGTCGATTTTTTCGATCTCAAGTCCGGCGTGGTGGGCGATGCCACCGTGGGTGAGCGCTTCCCAGATCGACTTGTAGGAGTCGTGGAGGTCCATGTATTTCCCCACCACGGCGATTTTTACCTTGCGGTTCGGTTTGATGACCGCCTGCACGACGGATTCCCACTTGCTGAGCTCGGCGTGCCGGCTCTCGACATTCATCTTCTTCAACAAAAACGCGTCGAGCTTCTGATTGAAATAGATGAGCGGAACTTCGTAGATGGTCGGCGCGTCGTAGCCGCTGATGACGCCCTCTTCCTCGATGTTGGTGAAGAGCGAGATTTTGCGGCGCAGATCATCGCTGAGCGGCTTTGCGGAGCGGAGGATGACGGCGTCCGGCTGGATCCCCAGTTCCTGAAGCTCCTTGACCGCGTGCTGTGTGGGCTTTGTCTTGATTTCACCGCCGGATACGGAGGGCACGAGCGTCACATGGATGGATATGGCGTTCTGTTTGCCGTATTCATGGATGAGTTGCCGGCAAGCCTCGAGGAAGGGGACCGACTCGATGTCCCCGACGGTTCCACCGATCTCCACGATGGTCATATCGACCTCTGCGTTGCTGGCGACCGCGAGAATACGCTGCTTGATCTCGTTGGTGATGTGGGGCACGACCTGAACGGTGCGGCCGAGGTACTCGCCCGCGCGCTCTTTCTCGATGACCGCCTTATAGACCTGGCCTGTGGTGATCGAGTTCGCCCTGCTGAGCTTTGCGGTGGTGAATCTGCCGTAGTTGCCGAGATCGAGGTCTGTTTCAGCGCCGTCGTCGGTGACATACACCTCACCGTGCTGATAGGGGCTCATAGTGCCGGCATCGACATTGAGGTAAGGATCGATTTTTACCATTTGAACGGTAAAACCGCGCGCTTCCATGAGCGCGCCAATCGAGGATGCCGCGATCCCTTTCCCAAGAGAAGAGCACACCCCTCCGGTGACAAATATAAGCTTTCTCATGGGTTTTCAGTATCACAAATATTCGGTCGCACTGTCAATCCTCGGCCGAGGATGGTATATACTGAAGCGTGATGAATCACGAGCAACTGTTGGCCCGAGGATTGGCGGCACTCGACTTCGATATCTCGAGCGGAATACTCGAGGCGCTCTCGACCTATCTCGATGAGATCGAGAAGTGGAATCCGCTCTATGGGCTCGTGAGCGCGGAGGGCGAGGAGCTCATCATCAAACACGTCCTCGACAGTTTAGCTCCCTGGCGCGTGCTCGCCGAGGCGCTCAATGAGATCGACAGAAGCCTGGCGGAGGGCTTTGATGGCGCTAGTGGCGCTTTCCCAGCGGCAGCTGTGTGCCCACCAGGCTCTGCGGCGCGAACGAAGCTCGCGATCACTCCGGCCACCGCAAACTCTGTGCCCTCCGCGCGTGTCGCGGATATTGGAACAGGGGCGGGTTTTCCCGGTATTCCTCTCGCGCTGGCGTTCCCCAAACGCTCCTTCATCCTGATTGAGAGGCTCGAAAAGCGGATTCGATTTCTCGAGAACATCGCGGCCATTCTCCGGCTCAAGAATGTGGACATTCGTCAGACCACCTTCGAAAATGAGCGCGACCCGCTCCAATGCGTCGTGTTCCGAGCGCTGAAGCCCTTTGGCGATAAAAAATTATTTCGATCGATCTGGAAACGGCTTGAGCCGGGCGGTGTTCTCTGTGCCTATAAAGGGAAGGTCTCCCACTCCAGGCTCGAACTCGCGGAACTCGGGAGCGACCCTGTGCTCAACTCGCTCGCGGCGAACGCGCAGATCATTCCGGTGTGGGTCCCATTCCTCGATGAGGAGCGCTGCGTAGTGCTCGCGAGAAAACCGCGCTGAGCTAGACGAGTGCCGAGGGCGAAGAATCGACCCTCGCGGTCGACCGCTACGCAGAGGGTTGCTCAACGATAAACGAGCGGAGCGAAATGGTCGAGTTCTGAAATGCGTCGTAGATGAAGCTGATCCGATCTCCATCAGTTTTGAGGGCAAGCGTGGCGATCGCGGGCAGGATGTGCTCGGGCGTAGGGATGGCGGGGGATCGCCCGAGGTTCTGAAGCGCATATTCGCTGAGAGCAGACACGCTTCCAGACTCGATTATCTCCGCGATTTTTTTATCGCTCTCAATTGCCCATGCGGGCGGTTTCGTGTCGATATTCTTGCTCATTTCGTAGAGATTGTGCACGAGTCCGCCGCTCCCGATCATGAGCACGCCCTCTTCTCTCAATCGAGAGAGGCTTTTTCCAACCGTGATTATTTTTGTGGTGTCGATGTGAAACGAGAGGCTGACCTCCACGACGGGGATGCTTGCGTCTGGGAACATGTGCACCAAAATGCCCCACACACCCGTATCGATGCCACGGGCAGGGTCTAGTGAGGCATCGATATTGGAGGCGCGTAACAGCTCGAGAATGCGTGCCGCGAGAACAGGATCACCCGATGGTTCATAGCGGATTTCGTGGAGTTCCTGATGGAACTCTATGCTGTCGAAGATTTGGCGCGGATGCTGTGTGCCAGTGACGCGTATTTCGGGAGTACTCCAGTGGGCGGAGATCACCGCGACCGCGCGCGGCGCGGGTATTCGGGCACCGAGCTGCTGGAGCGCCCGCGAGAATTCATTCGTGAGCGCCGCGTTGATGGCGAGTCCATGCCCAATGAATACGGCAGGCATTGCGGTCATTGTCCTGGTTTCTCCTTCTTTATGTAGCATAGTCCACGAGGAAGGCGGACGCAATCGAAGCGGCTTTTCGCGCTTCGAGGAAAGCGGTGGCTGGGCAGCCGAAGCGGTGCGGTCTTGTCTCCCCAGCAATTTCGCGTGACGCGCGAATCAGGCGTGAAAATGCCAGAATCGGGCGCGCGAAATGTCTGCGCGATCTCCGATAAAGGAGAGGCCTTCCTGACAGAGAAGCTCTTTTTTCATCTCAATGCCCCCTTGATAGCCTGCCAGACGTCCACTTGAAGAGATGACCCGGTGACAGGGGACGAGGATGGGAAAGGGGTTGTGGGAGAGGGCGCTGGCAGCGGCTCTCGCGCCTTTGGGCGATCCGGCAGCGGCCGCGAGTTCACTGTAGGTGCTGATATATCCAAAAGGAATCGTTGCTTCGAGCGCAAGGACGAGGCGCTGAAAGGGTGGAAGCTTGTCAAGGCTCTCCTCGAAAAGCTCAATCGGGGATGGAAGGGGCGCGCCGGAGAGTATCGATACAATGATTTCGGAGGCGGACGCGATCGAAGCGGGAAGCTGTCTGCTTTTCGCGCATGGCTGTGCTCCGGGAAACGCGATGCGCGCGAGCTGATAGTCTGGGGCGCCCTGGCGCGGCAGGAATACTCGCAGAATTTTTACGTGGGGTTCCTCAGTCCAGAACAGGAGGATGTCGCCGAAGCGCGAACCGAGCGCCGTGTAGAGGGGCGCGTCCTGCGCGGACGCTGCGTGCCTTGAGTGTGTCACAATGCTTCCTCTTCCTCGCTGGGGTGAATGCGGCGCGCGCGGATGCCTTGATTGTCTCCAGCGAGCGGAAGAGCCCGCCAAGACCGTGTCGCGCGGCTGGCGATCGCGGTGGAAATGGAAGCGGCGGTGCGAACCATGGCGTCGGTGGGCGACGCTGTGCCGCGTTCGAGATGTGCGGGCGGTTCTTGAGTGTCGAAGGCGGCCAAAATTGTCGGCCCCGAGCCTGAGATCCACACCGCAGAGCACGCGTGTGCTCGGCACACCTCGGTAACGATATCGAAATCGGCGATGAGTTTGCCCCGGTATGGCTCGTGGACTCTATCTTCGCAGGCGAGACGCAGGAGTCCGGCGTCGGCCTTTTCAATCGCGAGGGCCATAAGCGCGGCGTGCGACAAGGCGTGCACGACATCGCCGCGTGGATAGCTGTCCGGGAGCGCACGCCGCGCCACGCTCGTCTCAAGATTGAAGTCTGGAATACAGGCCACATACCGCCACGACTCAGGCAGGCAGGAACGGCTCACCAGTATGTCCTCTCCGGAGATCGCCGCTGCAGTGAAGCCGCCCAAGATAGCCGGCGCGGCATTGTCGGGGTGGCCCTCGATGTCGGTCGCGGCGCGCAGGAGAAAGCGCGCGTAGTGCGGCGCGTGAAGCAGGGCGCTGAGATCGTAGAGAGCGCTCCCGCTTGCCGCAGGTGTCTCGTCTCGACGCTTCTCTTGCGTGAGCAGCAGCGCCGCGGCCGCGCCGGCGACCGCGAGCGAAGCGCTCGATCCGAGGCCCCGCGCCGGCGGTATTTCCGATATGAACCGCAATGCGACTCGCGGAACCGGAGCGCCGAGCTTTTCGCAGGCGTGCCGAAATGAGCGTAAAAAGAGATTGTCGTCGCTAGCCCATTCGGGCGGGCACCCCTCTACGCGGTTCTCTGGGGAAATCTCGACGCGAAATGTATTGGCGAGCCCGAGCGCAAGGCCGAGGCAATCGAATCCAGGTCCAAGATTGGCGCTTGTCGCCGGTACGTGGAGTTCGATCATGGCGTGCTCCTCGCGAACGCGGCGAGCATGGGAACGAGCGTCGCCTCTTCGGCGACCTCAGTGTGCGATACCGTGGCATGTTCGAGCGCGGCAATGGGCTTGGGCATAGATTTTCCCGTGACCGCGGAGAGCTGCCTCGCGAGCTCCAGGTCTTCGCCGGCTTTAAAAGCGGCAGGTGAAAGGCCCTGCAGCGCCGAGAGGCAGGGGATAGGAAATTTAAAGGGGCTAGCCGTGGCCGCAACCACAACGGGAACCGCCGTGCGGTCCGCCGAGGCGCGCCACCGCGCGTGGGCGACCTCGCAGGCAACCGCCGTGTGCGGATCGACGAGCACAGCGTGTTCCTGCCACATGTGACGAATCATCGCGATCGTCGCGCTGTCATCCGCCCACCCCGCCGAAAAGTCGTTGAGATTCGCGCGGCCCGCGCGCTCCAGCTCGAATCGACCGGCGGTTTCGAATTCGCGCATGAGTTCCGCAGTGCGCGTGGCGGCCGCCGAGGAATCTTCTGCCTGCGCGTGGTAGATCAGCCTTTCCAGATTGCTCGATACCAGAATGTCCATCGAAGGGCTGAGCGTTTTCGAAAAATCTCTGCGCCGATCGTAGACGCCAGTGGCGAAAAAATCGTGCAGTATTTTATTTGAGTTTGAAGCGCACACGAGCCGTCGGATCGGCAATCCCATCAACTTTGCGTACTTCGCGGCGAGAATGTCGCCGAAGTTGCCACTCGGCACTACGACATCGAAGTTCTCGTCGGGCCCGATGACGCCCGAGAATCGAAGGTCGCGCCATGCTTTCACATAGTATACGATTTGCGGCAGCAGCCTTCCGATATTGATGGAGTTGGCTGAGCTTAGGCGAATCCCCTTGAACGGCGAGTCGCTCGTGGCGGCGGTCTGGAATATGCGCTTCACCGCGCGCTGCGCGTCGTCAAAATTGCCCCGGAGTCCGGTGACGAATCGGCCCTCTCTCGGGACGGAGGTCATCTGAAGCCGCTGAATCTCGCTTGTTCCCTCAGAGGGATAGATGACGGCGATGTTGATCCTGGGCTGCCCGCCGAGACCCGCGAGCGCAGCGGATCCTGTGTCGCCCGAGGTGGCGGTGAGTATCAACACGGGTTCACGGATGCCCTGTTTGTCGAGGCTAGTGCGAAGCAGGTCTCCCAGGAGGCTGAGCGCGATGTCTTTGAACGCGCAGGTCCTGCCGTGAAAGAGCTCGAGGAGGAAGAGGGGAGCGCCTTCCCCTCCGCGATCTCGCGCTGTGGCCTCCACGCGCGCGGCTCCATGCGGGAGCTCCCCGGTTTCTCCGCGTTCGAGCGAGCCGGCGGGAATGAGGGGAGCGATTTCTGGCACACTGAAGTTCGCGCGCTCACCGCTCGCCGAATAGGCTTTTTCTATGAGGGGGCGAAGCTCGGCTTCGCTCCAGTCAAAGTAGGGAGACATCACAAGCCATGCGAGGTCTGCGTAAGTCAGATTCCGTTCGAATCGCGCTTCAGGACGAAGCGTCGGGATCCTGGATGGAACAAAGAGGCCGCCGTCTTCCGGCATGCCCCGGACGATCGCGTCCGCGATATGCGTTGAAACGCGCGCGTTCCGTGTACTCGTGTAGCGAACTTCCATATGCACGAGCATATAGGACTCGTGAACATGAGAAAAGCCCGCTCCGAAACGGGGCGGGCTTTAGAATTGGAGATCGATGAAAAAGTCAGCCTGATGTTTGCGGTGTCAGGCCAGCAGATTCAATCGTTGATTACACCTTGTTGAAATCGAGCGGAACCGAGGCGTCGCGCTTGCCGAGTTCGATGTTCAGCATGAAGAGCCCCTGCGCGGAGTTGCCGAGGAGATCGATATTCTGGAGTATCTCGGCGGCGTTTTTCTCTTCCTCGACCTGCTCGCTGATGTACCACTGCGCGAGCGCCTGGGTAGCATAGTCCTTTTCCGCGACAGCGAGATCCATGATCTCTCTAATGCTCGCGGTGACGCCCTGCTCGTGGGCCAGCACATGCTGGAAGAGCGGCTTGATTTCCTTTTCCTTGAACTCCGGCACTTCGATCGCGCGATAGCTTACCGTCGCGTTCTGGTCGTGAAGATACGAGGCGAATTTCATCGCGTGGAACATCTCCTCGTGGTACTGCACGGTGAGCCACTTCCCAATGCCAGAGTATCCGAACTCTTTCATTTTCGCAGACATCGAAAGGTAGAGATATGCCGAAGACATTTCGCGGTTAATTTGTACGTTGATTCGATCGATCATTTTTTGTGAAAGCATTATGTTCCTCCATTTATTAACTCTATTCTAGGCGAATATATCGCTTGCAGAGTAAATATAGTCAATTTGAAGGCTGGCGGCAAAACAAGCTCGCGCGGACATGCGATGTCGCGAATTATGCTCGGCTGGAAAGCTCGGCGTGGCGGAAGCAATCGATTAAATGATCGTTTACAATGCCGATGGCTTGCATGTGCGCGTAGATGGTGACGGAGCCCACAAAGGAGAAGCCTGCGCCGCGCAATTCCTTGCTGATTGTGTCGGAAAGTGGGGTGCTCACCGGTATCTGGGAGACGGTGTTCCAGTGGTTCACGATTGGCCTGTTCTCGGCAAAGCGCCAGATCCAGGAATCGAAGGAGCCATAGCGCGCTTGCAGTTTGAGAAAGGATCTTGCGTTGGTGATGGCTGCCTCCAATTTTCTCCTGTTGCGGATGAGCCCCGGATTTGTGAGGAGGCTCTCCACATCCGCGTTCGAGAAGGAAGCGATAGTTTCCGGATCGAAATTGGCAAAGGCGTGGCGGTACGCTTCCCGCTTGTAGAGTACCGTACGCCACGAGAGGCCTGCCTGCTGGGTTTCAAGGAGCAAAAATTCGAAGTGAGTACGCTCGTCGTGGACCGGCGAACCCCACTCTTCATCGTGGTATCGCACGTAAGTCGGGTCGTCTCCGCACCAGGGGCATCTATACATGACGAGGATATTACCATAGAAAAAGCAATTTTTGTATTGATTTAGGAGCATAAGTCCATATAATGAAAAATGGCGCTTCAGACTATCGTGTGGTAAAGGGTTGAAGATCCAAGCCGCCTAGATGAAAAAGTATTGCGTCCTTGAACCGTTTTCTGTTCCTATACCCACAGGCCATTTTCTTAATTCGTTGAATACATGCATTCTTGGCTTCCAGCATGCTGTTGTTTACCTTGAGCCGTATGGCATTCAGAATTCCCCAGAGATAGCGACGCACCATCTGCCCAACCTTGATCATTGCTTCGAGTCGACAGCGACTGATCCAGCTTAGGAGCTGTAGCCAGTTCTTATGGGCGACACCAATATACGAGTAATTCCACAAGGTGCTCGCCGCTTCCTTGATCTGCCAGGCCCTCGCTGTTTTGAGATTAAGCCGGGTAAGCTGCAGAAAGTCCTTACGACGGGTAGTACGATTGTCAGTGTGCTGTGAATTCCTAAGCCATTGGAATTTAGACCGCACAAGCGGACTTGAGCCTGTATCAGAAAGAAACTCTCGATGTTCTTCAGCTCTCACTTTGTTCAATGCCCGGCCAAAATGCTGCGATACATGAAATCGATCCAGGGCAATCAAGGTTTCAGCATTCGTAAAGTGCTTCTTCACCGCATTGATAAAAGGATCCCACATATCCATGCTTATGCTCGCAAGCTGGCTAAAATCGCTCTTCTCTTGGGTCTCGAACCATGTTTTCAGCGTTATTGCCCTTCTGTCATCGAGAATGTCGATGATTGAATCGGTATCCTTGTCGAGTATCACCGTCACGTATTCATGGTGTTTCTGGAACGATGTTTCATCGATCCCTATGTGCGCAGGTGCCGTCTTCTGCCTTCGGGCGACTCCTCGCTCTACTGCGCGGCTCTTGATTCCGTCAACTTCGTCCCAGCTAAGCCCAAAGTTTTCCGCAACCGTGGCGGTAGAATCTCCCTTAAGCCAGAGCAATACCGTTGATTCAAACTCCGCAGTGAACCGTGAGCCTTTTACTGCCCAGGTTACGGCTATTTGCTTTACCCCATGTTCAGCACACGCAACGCGGGGGATATCCGCTTCTACGATCGTTTTATGATTGCAGGAATCAAGGTGGCGCCACCGGCGTAATCGATGGTCATGCAGTGTCGCAGGGGCTCCACAGACGGGGCAAAGCAAGGGCAAATCGGTTTTCAATGCTACTTTGGCGACGACTTCTTTGCTTTTGCTGTCCCGTTTAATCAATGAAACCACCCAGGGATCGGTAATACCCAGCAGGTTTGTATAGAACTCTTCAAGGGTTTCGCTCATGCCCTAAGTCTAGCATTCCTGCCCGTTTCCCACCATAAAGCCGGAAGCGCCTGAAAAATATACCGCCGCGCATTTCGCTACAAATAGTATTAACGCGGCAATGGAGGCATTATGAAAAAATCCAAAATGGTAGTGGTGGCGCTCGCAATGGCGCTTCTCGCGGTCACAGGCACCTTTGCACAGAATGTCGCAAGCGATGTCCATGCCGATAATGGCGACATGATGGTGCTGGGCGGAGTTGGCTACTGGTGGGGCGGCTTCGGCGTAAGTGGCGGTGTCGAGTTCATGCTCAAGAAATTCGATGTCCCTGGATTCCCGCTCACGATGGGTGTAATGGCTATCGCGGATTTGGGGTTCAACGGAAGCAGCGGGATCGGACTCTCCGCGGCAGGTATGGCCACCCTGCACTGGGGCTTGAAGGCGTACAAGGATCTGCCGGAATTCCTCCAGAAGTTTGATTGGTACATCGGACTCGGCGTTGGCGCCGGCATTATTCCATTCGGCATCGGCATTTCCTCGGGAGGCGGTACCTCTTACTATTTCAGCGACAAGCTCGCAGTCGACGCGCATAGTTTCTATGTGTATGAATTTGGCGGCGGCGGATCGGATGTTGGCGCGACCATCGGTATTCGCCTCAAACTTTAGTTTTTAGGGTTCTTGATGCACGATTCTGCGGCCCGATTTACGCGGGCCGCTTTTTTTTGCCTCTCACCAGGGCCCGATGAGTACTCCAGCTCTGAATGCCACAGAAAATACCTTTGATCCTGAGTAACTCGCGAATATGCTCATGGTAGCGGGAGCGAGTCCGAACGCCCGCGCTTCGAAGGAAAAGGACATCCCTGCTGCCCAGTCGCCGAGGGCGAAGTTCTGGCTCGCCGCGCTGCTCCATCGCGTATCGAAAAATGGTCCGAGCTTGAACTTTCTTAACAGAACGGCTTCGGCCAGGTCGAGATACCATTTTTGCGGGGCAAAGGAGAGCTCCACATTGGAGATCAAACTCGCGAGCGCGTTTCCCCTAGGCGCGTTGCTGCGGAATCCGTCGAAGCTATCCTGGGTGAATTCCTGACCATCGAGCGAGACTTTTGTAAGCGCGCGGATGCCTGGGCT
>Ga0172370_10008073_pt1 | contig 12725 bp, 7 predicted proteins | sample LakKiv5m_FD_114538 | JGI IMG/M metagenome (GOLD analysis project Ga0172370, IMG submission 114538) | Freshwater microbial communities from Kabuno Bay, South-Kivu, Congo - kab_022012_11.5m | ecosystem: Environmental > Aquatic > Freshwater > Lake | place: Democratic Republic of the Congo...
AAGCTCATCCCTTACGGCCGGGTAACCAGTTACGGGGCAATTGCGAGATACCTCGGTTCTCCCCAGGCTGCCAGAACGGTGGGATGGGCACTGAATAAATCCTTTTCAGGCGGCGATTTCATCCCGGCCCACCGGGTGGTTAACCGGAATGGTCTTCTCACCGGCAGTCATCATTTCGGATATTCAGGTACCATGAAGGAACTGCTCGAATCGGAGGGCATTTTAATTGAAGACAATTCAATCCTTAATTTTGATACAGTATTCTGGGATCCCTCAAAAGAATTGGAGGATGCTGCGCTGACATTTCCGGAAGATGATTAATTTTGTCTTTATTTAAATTAAATAAAAATAGATGGAAATGCCGGCTCCCTCAGCGGTAATTGATGTGCTGAGGAATGTATTAAACCCAGAAAGTGAGAAGGATATCATCTCTCTCGGGATGGTTCAGGAACTGAGAGTTGACAAGGGTAAGATCAGCTTTTCACTGGTTTTCCCAAAATCCAGAAATCCGTTTGCCAATGCGGTTAAAAAGAGCTGTGAACAGGCTATTAATCAGGCCTTTGGAAAAGATCTTGAAGTAATCGTCAATATTGGTGCCCAGCAGGTGGTTCATCATGAACGACCCCTGCCCGACGTAAAAAATATCGTTGCTGTTGCCTCCGGCAAGGGCGGCGTAGGTAAATCAACAGTTGCGGTCAACCTGGCCACTGCCCTGGCCCGACTGGGGTATTCGGTGGGGCTCATTGATGCGGATGTGTATGGTCCGTCGATCCCCAAGATGTTCAATGAGGAGTCGGCCCGGCCGGTACTGCGCCAGATCGACGGCAAGGACCGGATCATTCCGGTGGAGAAATATGGGGTCAAGATCCTCTCGATCGGTTTCTTTGTGGATGAAAAAGAGGCTCTTGTGTGGCGCGGACCGATGGCAACAAGCGCTTTGAAGCAGCTGATCCACGACGGCGACTGGGGGCATCTGGATTATCTTCTGATCGACCTGCCTCCCGGAACAGGGGATGTGCACCTCACTCTGGTGCAGACCCTGCCGGTGACCGGTGTGGTGATCGTTTCCACCCCCCAGGATATTGCCCTGGCAGATGCCATCAAGGGCATCAGCATGTTTACAGGAAAGTCAATAGCAGTGCCGGTACTGGGGCTGGTTGAGAACATGGCCTGGTTTACGCCTGAAGAGCTTCCTGAAAACAAGTACTACATTTTCGGAAAGGAGGGATGCAAGAAGCTGGCCGCCGAGATGGGGGTTCCCTTACTGGGCCAGATCCCTCTGGTACAGGGTATCCGTGAAGGTGGAGACTTCGGAAAGCCGGTAGCCTCCGATGAAAATTCACCCTCAGGCAAGGCCTTTACAGAGCTTGCCAGGGAAACCGTAAAACAGGTGGAAATACGGAATGCTTCAGCCGAACCCACCCAAATAGTTCAGATTAATCGTCAGTAATCCTTTAAAAATATGGTAACACCGGAAATCAGAACCAGAATCACCGATGTGCTGGAACAGTTAAGACCTTACCTTCAGGCCGACGGCGGCGACCTGACGCTGTCAGAGATCACCGATGACCTCGTGGTAAAAGTAAAACTGATCGGAGCCTGCGGCAGCTGCCCCATGCGCACCATGACCCTGAAAGCAGGCGTGGAAAATACCCTGAAAAAACAGGTGCCGGAAGTAAAATCAGTAGAAGCGGTTTAAATCTCACCGCTCTTGATCATATTGTAGATCTTGGATTTACCAATATCCAGCTTCTTCGCAACAAGCACTACGTTGTTGTTATTTTTCTCAAGGTAGTGCTTGATGATCTTGTTTTCATACTCGCGAAGGGTCATCTCCTGAGCAAAAATGTCGATCCCGGTGTTGGTGGGGCTGAACATGATATCTTCCTCATCGATCACCTGCTGGTTTGACATGACCACTGATAATTCGACAATAGCCTTCAGTTCCCTGACGTTGCCCGGGTAATGATAAGAAAGCAGTTTGCTCCGGGCTTTGGAACTGAACTCCTTCTTGGGCAGATTGTTCTCTTTGCAGAAATCCTTCAGAAAATGGTTGGCCAGGATGATAATGTCATTCTCCCGTTCTGACAGCGGTGGCAGAATCACCGGCAAACCCAGCAGGCGGTAGTAAAGATCTTCCCTGAACCTTCCCTTCCTCACCTCTTCCTGCAGGTCCTTATTGGTGGCAGTGATGATCCTGACATCCACCTTGATCACCGAAGATCCCCCCACACGCGTGATTTCCCTCTCCTGAATCGCCCTCAGAATCTTCACCTGAAGGTCGATATCCATCTCGGCAATCTCATCAAAGAAAATGGTGCCCCCGTTAGCCTCCTCAAACTTTCCGATATTCCTCGTATAGGCACCTGTAAAGGCTCCTTTTTCATGTCCGAACAGCTCACTTTCAAGCAACTCTCTTGGGATAGCGCCCATGTTGACGGCCACAAAAGGACGCTCCTTCCGTGCTGAATTATAGTGGATGGTCCGGGCTACCAGCTCTTTCCCCGTCCCGGTTTCACCCTTGATCGAAACCGTCATGTTTTGCACATTGATGGCCTTTTCGATCAGGGAATACACCTTTTTCAGCGCCTTGCTTTCCCCGATGATTGCTTTGGAGAAATCATATTTTTCGCTGATCTGGGTTTTTAGTTGGGTTACCTCGTTGCGTAATTGCTTGGTGGTCTGTATATTGTTTATAAGATTCAGGATCCTGTCACGGATATTCTCATCCTTGGTGATGTAATCGTATGCGCCCAGTTTGAGAAGCTTAACTGCCGTAGAAATATCTTCCTGTCCGGAAATAATCACCACATGAATGGCGGGGTCGTATTTCCTGATCCTCTCAAGGATCTGCTGACCGTCCATATCGGGCAACCCGTAGTCAAGGGTTACAATGTCCGGATTATCACCCAATTTATCAAGGAAACTCTTGCCATTAAAGAAGGTCTCAACCTCAAAATCGGGATTAAGTCTTAAATGATGTTCGATCAGTTTGTTGTAAAACTTATCGTCTTCTACAACGAATATTTTCATAGGCCCTCCCGGCGGTGGTATTGGGATTTAGCTAAACGGTCTAAAATACTAATATTTTGAATAGTTTGCGTTTTTCTCCCGGTATAAAATAATTTTGCAAAGAGTAAGTTAATTAGAAGGATTTAACCGATATCAGAGCTTTGAAGAATCTTTTCCGACTGACCCTGGCGGTGTTACTGTTTTTGGGGCCCGCTGCCTGTACGACCAAAAAAAATACGGTTGTTACAAGGAGCTATCATAATCTCACCTCTCACTATAATATTTACTTCAATGCCTGGGACTCCTATCAGACCGGTCTGAAAAAGCTGGAGACCTCCTTCAAGGACGATTATAACACTCAATTACCCCTTTTCACCTACAGCACCCGTGAAGGTGCCAGGATGGTCCTGTCGGACATGGACAAAACGGTTAAGAAATGCTCCAAGATCATCGGGACCCACTCCATCACCGCCAAGCCCAAGCTGAAAAAGGGCAGCCGGAGCGACCGGGAGAAGGATTTTTACCGGAAGAACGAATATGTGAAATGGGTGGATGATGCCTTTCTGCTGATGGGGAAGGCCTATTTCAACAAGCATGATTTCTTTCCGGCCATCGAGAACTTTGAATATATCCTGAGGCAATTCCCCAATGACGGTCTCACCGATGAGGCAAGTCTCTGGCTGGCCCGCACCCATCTTGAACTAAAGCGGTACCCCGAAGCCCAGCAGGTTCTTAACCGCCTGCAGGGAACCCCTGGATTTCAGAAGGATCTGAAGCCAGAGCTGAATGCAGTGTACGGCGACTGGTATCTCAGGCAGGGGGATATTGAATCGGCCATACCCCTGCTCGAAAAGGCGGCAGTTGAGTATCCCGGTAAATTGCAGAGAACGCGGATCTCCTATGTTTTGGCGCAGTTATACGAAAAGGAAAAGGATTCGGTGAATGCCTCTATATGGTATGAAAGGGTCAATGAACTTAATCCTTCCTACGATATGGCATTTAATGCCAGGATCAACCGTGCTCGGCTGTATCAGGGGGGTGATGAGGCTGCTGCCAATATCCGGAAGGAACTGAACAAAATGCTGAAGGACGAGAAGAACATTGACTACCTCGATCAGGTCTATTTCGCTCTTGCAGAGCTGGATAAAAAGGCTGGACTGGAGGAGCAGGCCATTGAAAACTACAAGAAATCTGTTTGGGCAAACACTAACAATGCCACTCAGAAGGCTATCTCCTACCTGGCACTGGGACAGTTCTATTACGGCAAGAACGATTTTATCCCGTCGGGGATCTACTATGACAGCTGCAATCAGAACCTGCCTGACACCTATCCGGGTTATGCCGGGATCATCTCCTTCGGAGAAAATGTAAGCACACTTTCGCAAAACCTCCAGATCGCAAAAAAGGAAGACAGGCTGCAGGAAATTGCAAAGATGCCCGAAGAGGCGAGGAACCGGTTCATTGACGAAAAGATCGCTGAGGCTGTGAAGATGGAGGAGAAACAGAAGGAGATGGAGGAGGCTGAACGGCTCGATATGGCAGGCAGCCGGAATAATATGAACAATATGGGAGGCATGGCCGGATCCATGAGGAATCCCTCCATGCAACGGCCGGGAGGCACCAAGGCAGGTTCCTTTGGCCAGGATTTCGATACCGGCGGCATACCGGGCATGGGAGGAGATCCAAACATGTCGGGCGCCTCAACCTGGTATTTCTATAATCCTGCCGCAGCCAGCTTCGGGACAGCCGAGTTTATTAAGATCTGGGGACGGAGAAAACTGGAGGATAACTGGCGGAGATCGAACAAAAAGGTGATGTCGGAGGCCGGCGACATGTCGGCTGAGGGCGAAACAGGGGAGGTGTCAACGCCGGCGGCTGGTACCAAAACCAATACCTTCAAGCCCACGCAAAAAGAGTATTACCTGGCTGAGATCCCGCTGAATGACACCATGATGCGGGAATCCAACGTCCGGATTGCCCAGGCGCTCTTCAACTCAGGTAAGATATTCAAGGACAATCTAAAACTGACAGATGAGGCAATCTCTTACTTTGAGATGCTGATCTCCAGATTTCCGGCCGATGAGAGGATCCTGTTTGCTTACTACAATCTTTACCAGATATATGAAGCACGGAAGCAAACCGATGGCATGCAGAAATATAAGGACCTGATCCTTAAAAATTTCCCGGAGAGCCGGTCGGCCAAAATTATCAGTAATCCCAAATATTTCCAGGAACTTGAGGATGCCAGGAATGAGGTGATGAAGTTCTATGCTACCACTTATGATGATTATAAGGCACAAAAGTTCACCGAAGTGCTGGCCAATTGCACAAAGGCTGACACTGCCTTCGCGCTGAATCCGATCCGCGACAAATTCGGTCTCCTCAGGATCATGGCGTATGCCAAAACTAATCCTGCGGATACTGCAGGACTGATCAAATCGATCAATGATCTGGTATTTAAATATCCTGACAGCGAGGTTGCAGAGCCAGCCAAAAACCTTCTCAATTACATTCAGAAGGGGCCATCATCCGCCATTGGCAAGGGCACGAAGAAACTGCTGGTGGGCAGGGTGGAGACTGGAAACAAGGAGGAAACTGCGGTTGAATACTTCCCGGATAATGCCGCCACACACTACTATGCGGTTGTTATTTCGGCCAATGTGGTTGATATCGGAAAGCTCAAGTTCAGGATCTCCAATTTCAACGTGGAAAAATATGATGAGGAGTTCTTTGAAGTGGCCTCTTCACTCCTTGACGGGGATCTTCAGGTAATCACAGTCAAGAACTTCAATAACAAAAAAGAGGCGATGGATTATTACCAGGCCATCACCGCCGACCCGGTGGTTTACGGGGGGATGAAGGAGACTGATTACCGTCAGTTTGTGATTTCCAAGGACAATTACACCCGGTTCTACAAGAACAAGAATGTGTTCCAGTATTTCCAGTTCTTCCGCGAGAACTATCTGAAAGAATAACTCCAGCTGCATGACAAAATCCGTTTCCATCCTTTGGGCTGATGATGAGATCGATCTGCTCCGCCCCCACATCCTCCTGCTGGAAGGCAAGGGGTATGAGGTGATCACCGCCAACAACGGTGAAGATGCCATTGACCGGGTAAATGAGCGTGATTTCGATCTGATTTTTCTGGATGAAAACATGCCCGGACTTACCGGATTGCAGGTGCTGTCGCGGATTAAATCCCTAAAGCCTAACATCCCGGTGATCATGATCACCAAAAGCGAAGAGGAGGATATCATGGATGAGGCCATCGGATCCAAAATTGCCGATTACCTCATCAAGCCGGTTAATCCGAAGCAGGTACTACTGACAATCAAAAAGTTCACCGATACTAAAAGACTGGTCAGCGAGAAAACCACCAGCACCTATCAGACCGAATTCGGAAAGATCGGAATGCAGATCAGCGAGAGTCTCAGCTGGCAGGATTGGATTCAGGTGTACCGCAAACTGGTTTACTGGGAGCTGGAACTCAGGGGAAGCGGCGAAACGCCCATGGACGAGGTGTTCAGGATGCAGAAAAACGAAGCCAATCAGAGTTTTGCCCGTTTCATCAGAAAGAACTATGCCAGCTGGTTCACTCAGGATCTGGGTGCACGTCCGATGCTCTCACCCGATCTTCTTAAACACAAGGTTTTTCCGCTGATGGGTAAGGATGTCCCCGTGGTTCTGATGGTGGTCGACAATCTCAGATATGATCAGTGGAAAGTAATGGAACCTGTTATCGCTGAGCTGTTTAAGGTTGAGCAAGATGAACTCTATTATTCCATTCTGCCCACGGCCACACAGTATGCCCGGAATGCCCTCTTCGGCGGGCTGATGCCGCTGGCGATCTCGAGGATTTATCCGGATATCTGGAAAGAGGATTTTGAGGAGGGCAGCAAGAACATGTACGAGGAGGATCTGTTGAAATCCAATATGCAGAGACACGGGATCCAGGGGAAAATCATTTACGACAAGATCAATAACAACAAAGCCGGCAAGAAGTGGGCGGACAATGTTTCCAGTCTCCTGAGCCAGCCGCTCAGCGTACTGGTGTACAATTTCGTGGATATGCTCTCGCATGCCCGCACCGACATGAACATGATCCGCGAACTGGCTGATGATGAGGCTGCCTTCAGGACTCTGACCCAAACCTGGTTCATCCATTCGCCGATGCTTGAACTGCTAAGGGAACTCGCACGCTACAAAGTCTCGGTTGTGATCACCACCGACCATGGAACCACACTCGTGCAGGATCCGGTGAAGGTGATCGGTGACCGACTGACCACGACAAACCTCAGGTATAAACAAGGTAAAAATCTGAATTACAACCCGAAAGAGGTATATGAGGTACTGAAGGCCGAGGAGATTCACCTCCCTCGTCCCAATGTGAGCACCCGCTATATTTTTGCCACAGGAGCGGATTTTTTCGCCTATCCCAATAATTACAATCACTACGTCAAATATTACCGGAACACTTTCCAGCATGGAGGTGTCAGTCTGGAGGAGATGCTGGTTCCGGTCATTCAGCTTCAGCCCAAATGACCCGTATGAAGGAATTTACCTATGAAGCTCATTCGCTTGCCTCGCTGAAGCCGTTAGCAGCATGGATTATCCGGGATGCAGGAAGCAACAGGCTGATCGCATTCTATGGAGCTATGGGAGCAGGCAAAACCACCCTCATTCAGGCACTATGCCACCACCTGGGAGTGGAAACGGAAGTGACCAGTCCGACCTTTGCCCTGGTCAATGAGTACCCGTCCGCTGAGGGACCTGTGTATCACTTTGATTTCTATAGGATCAACCGCATCGAGGAGGCATTGGATTTCGGGATCGACGAATATTTTGACAGCGGGCACCGCTGCTTCATGGAATGGCCTGAGAAGATTGAGGAGCTTCTTCCCGAACCTCTTGCACGACTTCACATTGAGGAGGCTGAGGGCGGGGTTCGCAAGATCAGGCTTCAGATACCCGATTGAACACTTTTCCGGATATTTCGTAACTTGCTTTTCTTATAGGTTTCAATACCCCGAACTATGGAAGAGCAAGGCAAGCCCCTATCTTTTTTCCAGCCCGGCATGATCCCGAAGGAGGAGACCATTGACCGCGAAAAAAAGGGCAAGCAGATCATTATCGGATTGCTGAAGGAGTCGGATTCCCAGGAAACCCGCGTACCTCTCACCCCTCAGGGAGTGGGTGTGCTGGTTCAGGGTGGCCACAGGGTGCTGGTGGAACGGGGGGTTGGTGAGGGCGCAAGATTTTCGGATCATCATTATTCCGAGGCCGGCGCCGAGGTGATGGATGCAAAGTCGAGCGTTTTTGAAGCCGGTATTCTGATGAAAGTATCCCCCCTTACCAGGGCAGAGATCCAACTTCTTGGACCCGGCCGTACGATTCTCACAGGGTTGCAGCTTGCCACACGCGATGAACCCTATTTCCAGGAACTGATCCGGAGAAAAGTTACCGCAATCGCTTTTGAACTGATCCGGGATGAGGTACAGGAAATGCCCGTGCTCCGGGCCATGTGCGAAATTGCCGGTACGGTGGCGGTGAATATCGGCTCCAGCCTGCTGAGCAGCGAAAACAGCGGGAAAGGGATCCTGCTGGGCGGGATCACCGGGATCACCCCCTCAGAGGTGGTCATCCTCGGAGCGGGCACCGCTGGTGAAAATGCAGCCCGAACCGCTCTGGGAATGGGAGCAACCGTCAAGGTTTTTGACCGTTCCATCCCGCAACTCCGCGCACTGAAACACCATCTTGGCCGGGAACTTTTCACCTCCGTGATCCATCCTCCGGTGCTCAATAAGGCATTTGAGACGGCCGATCTGGTGATCAGCACGCTGCAGAGATTGCATCAGGATTCATTCTTTCTGATCCCCGAGGAGATGGTAATGTCCATGAAGCCCGGATCGGTTATTATTGATATTCACGTGGATCAGGGATCAAGTTTTGAGACGGGCATCTATATGAGTCAGGATCATCCGGTGTTCGAAAGGCATGGGGTGCTGCATTACATGATGCCCAATCTGCCGGCCAGGGTGGCCCGGACGGCCTCCATTGCCCTGAGCAATGTACTGATGCCCATTCTCCTCGACAAGGGACGTTGCGGCGGATTGCTGCAGCTGATCAAGGATGACCGGGGGGTGCGGCATGGAATCTACATGTATAACGGTATCCTTACCAATGAGTTGATCGGCAATCAGTTCGGAATCATTTCAAAGGATATCGACCTGCTTCTGGCCGCTTTTTAGAACAGGGCCCTCACCTGAAGCTGTGCATTGTGCACCGGCTTTCCTCCCGAAATTCTTCCCTCGTACAATCCTTCCAGTACGAGGTTCTTACCAAGTTTGTAACGGGCATTGACCTGCAGAACACCATTGTGGCCGCTACGGAATCCCCGGAGCATCGAATATCCGGCAGGGGAGGAAGGGGAACCGTCGAAGCGTATATAAACATACTGAAGGGAGGAACTGATCTGTCCCTTACCGGGGATTTCAGCGGTGATGGTTCCTTCCGCTTTTCCCGAAAGCAGATTTGAGATTTCCGGAGAGGTTTTCTCATTTCGCAGCTCCCCGTTCAGACTGATCCTGAGCCTGCCCGAGGCGGAATATTCGAGCTGCATCTGCTGTGACAGCGATCGGATCGAGAAATTCCTGGCGGAAAAGAACTCAGAGGCGGATTCCCGGGAGGATAGTTCGCTCACCGTGTTGAGCTGCCAGGAGGGATGGAAGCGGTACCTTACCAGCAGCTGGTTCAGAAAAGCCCCCTTGCCTTCGGCTCCGTTGATCAGGGTATTCTTTGTGTATTGTTTCTGTGTTACCCAATCTGCGCTGAATTTGGGATTTCCCCGGAGGAAAGCCAGGGTGTGGCGCAGTGAGGATCCAAAGGTCATGGCGGGATCCGGATCGAACAGGCTGAGTGTTGTGCTGCCCAGCGGATCTTTGCGGTCGAGCCGGTAGGCAAACTGCGAGGAGAATTTCGACAGGAACCCTTTTTTCGGCTGGAGGGTGAGGATCTGGCTGAAGCGGGTGATAAAGGTGGGCACCCTTTCATTGCTCAGACGGAAAACCCTGATGTAGGAAGCCTCATCGCGGAAGGCGGCTGTTTCGAATTCATCCAGTTCCCTGATTCCGTTGTTGTTGTAGTCGTTCCAGGTATAGTAGCCCTGGCCGGCCGCGACCTCCAGATAGGAGTATTCAGGTTTCCGGTCGGAACCCGATCCCAGCTCCAGATAAGTCTGGGAGGAGATAAGCCCCTTCAGGATTTTCAGCCGGTTGTCGATCCGGGCCGTAAAGGATTCTCCGCCCGGTTCCGCAGCCAGCATGGAGGTGTCGGTGCTTAGGGTGCGGAAATGAAATCCTGCCCGTAAGGGTGCCGAAGGATTCTTTGACAGGTCAAACCAGCTTTCGGCCTCCAGTGCACGGGCTGCCGGCTTAAGCTCACCGGCCAGGGGCATGCGGTCGGTGCGCTGGCCCAGTTTAAAGGTCCAGGGCTGCCGGCCATCGCGTTCTGTGAAGGCCTGAAAACCAAACTCCTGGAAACCACGGCTGGCAAACAGCAGCGAATCGGTTGCCGGATTTTTCCATCGGTTGTCCTCAGCATTTTCTGAGATTTCAAGCCTCACTTTACCGATTTGCTGTCTGAAGAAAGCCTGATGCCTTAAAAATCTCGTATCCTGAAACAGGGAATTGGTTATCAGATAGCTGCCATTCCATCCGGCTTGTGATCTCTTAGTTGCGATCCGGCCTTCGGAAAGCTGCCGCATGCCTGTGAAATTTCGTTCGCGCGAAAGATATTGCATCCGGTAGGTTGCCGAGAGACTATCCCTCTTTGTCAGCTGCAAACCTGATTCCAGCAGGTGCTCCGATCCGGTTGAGCCCGATGCCAGGTTCCAGTCGCGCTCGAATTCCACTTCCCTGAAACGTTCCGCCGGATCGAACCTCGCCCCGGTAAAGCGGTAGCTTACAAACGAATTAAGCAGGAGGGAGCTGTCGGTACGAAGGGGATCACTTCGGTCGATCCGGGTGCAAATCCCCATTCCGGTATTATCCCTGTCGTCGAGCGGGGAGAAGGTGTTGCGGTCGTTGCGCGACAGAGCCCATTCTCCCTGTATGTTCATGCGCTTACCGATCTTTTGGGTCAATCCTGCGGTAAGGATCTGCTTGCTGGCCGGCATTGTCAGGCGGGTTACAGGCTCATAGCTTCCCTGCAGCTTCCCTTCTGACGGAGCCACCCATTCGAACACCCTGCCATTGGCGGATGAATTGACGGGACGATAATGGCCGTTCCCGGCGCCGGTAAAAGCGAAGCTCGCCTCGTACCGTGCGCTGTCGGGGTGAAAACTTTGCACCAGGATACTGTCATACCTTATACCGTTTACCAGCGTATCAACTACCTTATACAGAATGCGGTCATTGGAAAAGATGGATTCCCTCACGGATGAGATCCGGGCAAGGTCAGACTGGTCCCCGATATTTTCAAGGACTGCCCGGTTGGCATCGGTAAGGTCCAGCAGCAGAGGCTGGTTTTTGGCATCATTCTCGCTGAAAACAGTGAAATAGTAGGAGCCACGGTCACCGGTCCAGCGATTTTCGCTGTGCAGAAGAAACCGGGCATAGCTCCTTTCGGTGTATTCAAATTCGATGGAGATACGCTTGTCTTTGGTGATCAGGTTCTTTGGAGTGAATCTTACTTCAGCGGTATTGTAATCCATCACATAATCAGCATCTTCGCCTCTCATGAGCTGACGGCCGTCGATAAAAACCCTTTCACTGCCCGCAATCACCTGGATATAGAGTTCTCCGCTGTTACCTGAAAGCTGATAGGGACCCTGATCCCCCTCCCGTCCCTGAATAGCATTTCTCGAATATTTTCCCTTGACAATGGCGGCACCGGTGGAGGACCTGAAGACGGGCCGACCTGAATCTCCGCCCTGCAACGTAGTATACCTGGCACCCTGTACCCTTTTGTTCATTTTCAGGAAATAGCCTTCCGACTGCCTGATGTCAAAATCTCCTGCAAGGATCTCATTCTTTGGATTGTAGATCCGCATGAACACCTTGTCGAATTCCTGGATCTGCTGGGTGGTTCCTTCGGGCTGAACCGGGATATTTGCATCGGTGAGAGTGGCCTCGATCCGGTAATCCTTCGACAGGGTACCTTCTAGCTGCAGATTCAGGTTGGAGGTGAGAGAGGCATCCCGCTGGTTTCCCACGGCAAATCCCCGCGATAGGGTGCCGCTGCTGCGGATGGATCCCGATGCTTGCCGGTCATTTGAGAAACCAAATCCCGAAGGGGTCGGAGGTTTATATATAGGTTTGTCGATCCTGTTGTAATTCAGATCTTTATGTTGATACACTTTGCTGAGCAGAACCGGATACCTCTCATATTCAATCCTGATGGAATCTGACGCCGGACGGGATTGAGTTTTCCAGATCAGCAGACCTTCGGTCCAGTGAATAGTGAATAGGGAATCGTGAATAGGTGTGAGATTTTGGTCCAGGACTTTCCAGGTGCCGGGGATGAGAGAGAGGGTGTCGATACGGACGGTATCCTTTACCGGCAGGGTTTTCTTTTGGGATTGGGAGAGTAAGGCGAGAGGCGAGAGAAGAAAGGCGAAAGAAAGAAGAAGAGTGGGTAAGATTAAAGATTGACGATATGTTGCCTTGGATGCTCGCATGTAGTAAAAATAGACAAAAGAAAAGGGGATAGAAATC
>Ga0172370_10008076_pt1 | contig 12722 bp, 12 predicted proteins | sample LakKiv5m_FD_114538 | JGI IMG/M metagenome (GOLD analysis project Ga0172370, IMG submission 114538) | Freshwater microbial communities from Kabuno Bay, South-Kivu, Congo - kab_022012_11.5m | ecosystem: Environmental > Aquatic > Freshwater > Lake | place: Democratic Republic of the Congo...
AGTTTTTCAAGTCTCTTTGATTTTTCTTGAGCATCTCTAACTAAATTTTTCTTTACTCTTTCAATTACTTCTTCAGGCTTTAGAGCAACAAACTTAATCGGTTTGCCGAGCTTCATTACAATAAATCCTTTTTTCTCTAAAGATTCAAGAATATCATAAGTTCTAGAACGAGGAACATCAGAGATATTGCTTAATTCTCCAGCAGTAGAAACTCCGCGTGATAAAAGCGCAGCCCAAACTTTAACTTCGTATAGATTCAAATCGAAGATCTTTCTTAATCTACTTAAAAATTCTTCGCTTATTATCATTGTTTATGAGTTTTTTATTTAACCTCTCTTTAAGACTATCTTTTTTATTAGTTTAATATATCAAACCCACTATTTAAATCTTTTCGTCTATTAAAATATATATCTTAGTTTTTATCGACGATAAAAACTGATGTGGCGATTATTTATATATCAATTTAGCTACTTTTTTATACAACATTAACGATATTTAAAGAATTATTCGAGAGGAGTAATAAAACATACTTGCTTCGCTTATTTAATATAAACCAAAAGCTAATAATTAAACAAAAATCGAATTGGGTTTGTGAAATTAATAAGAATTTTTAATTAATAATGTTTACGAAATCTTCAATCAAATCTTATTAAAATAAACATTAATCTCTTTATCCTTAATCTTATCTTTATTTTCTGCTGTAAATTTTTTATTTTTTATTTCTTTAGAGATTTCCAGGCTATTTGCATTTGTTCTTTTTTGAATCATGTCTTCCCAGTCCATCACCATTTCACGAAGAGCTTCATCTTTTATCTCAATAAATAATTCAATTGCGTTCTCTTTAACAAGTCCTGCTTCTTTTCTAAGCGATTGCACTTTTCTAGAAATTTCTCGGGCAAAGCCTTCAGCCTCAAGTTCAGGAGTCATTTGTGTATCTAAAACAACACGCAATTCTTTTTTCTCTTTATCTTCAGGTGCTTTTATTTCAATCCCTTTTACATTAAGTTGAACCATTACAATTTCTTTAATTTCCTTAGAAATTTCTTTGCCGCAATAGATTGTAGCCTTAGCAAGAGGCCATTTTAATCCTATCTGCGCCTTATCTCGTGCAAATAATCCTGCTTCAATAACTTTCAATGCAACATCAAACTCTTCTTCAAGTTTAACATCAATTTTTTTCTCATCAAATTCAGGCCATTCAGTTAAATGAATGCTTTCTTCTTTTACTATTCCTTCTTTTCTAAAATTCTGCCAGATAGATTCAGTAAGAAGTGGACAAATTGGCGCAAGAAGTTTCAAAACTCCAAGTTGTATTTCTCTCAGAACTTCTCCAGTTTCTTCACTTCTGTCTCTTATCATTTTGATATAAGTTCTGCTTAAATCAAACACTAAAAAATTTTCAATTTCTGCTACAGCATCAAAAAATCTATAGCCATTATATGCCTCAACTATCTTCTTAAGGGCAGAGTTGTATTTAGAAATAAGCCATTTATCCTCAATAGACATTTTTGCTTTCTTCGGTTCAAGTTGATTTACAAAATTATTTACATTATTCAAAACTCTTATGAACTTTTCTATTTCTGCAAATTCTTTTTCGTCGAATGAGAAATCTTCGCCCCGCGATATCTTAGCAAAATAATATCTCATATAATCTCGGCCATATTTTATTATAACCTCTTTTGGAGAGATAATATTACCGAGAGATTTAGACATTTTTTTCTTGCCAATATCCAAAACCATCCCGTGAACAGAAATACTTTCAAAAGGCTTTCTATCGAATTTTATTTGAGATAGAATAAACTGAGAATTCCACCAACCTCTAATCTGATCTTTTCCCTCTATATTTAAATCAGCAGGCCAGAATTTTTTTCTCTCATCATCTTTTAATGCTGCCCAACTTGAAACACCAGAATCAAACCATACATCCAAAACTTCTGGAACTCTTTTCATAATTCCACCCTTGCATTTTTCACATTTTATTTCAACTTCATCAATTTCCGGTTTATGAACTTCTTTGATTTTTTTAGTTGAAAGTTTTTCAAGTTCTGCTATGCTTCCAACTACTATTTGTTTTTTGCATTTTTCGCAAACCCAAATTGGCAATGGTGTTCCCCAATATCTTCTTCTAGAAACAGGCCAATCAGAAATTCCATCCAGCCAAGATTTCATTCTTAAGCCCATCCAATCTGGAATCCATTTAGTCTTTTCATTTTCAGCAAGAATCTTTTTATGAATTTCGGATATTTTTAAAAACCATTGCGGAAGTGAAACCATCAACAGAGAAGACTTACACCTCCAACAGAGAGGATAGTCGTGAGTATATTTCATTTTACGAACAAGCGCGCCATCTTTTTCCAAATCTTCTATAATCTCTGCATCAACAACTCTTGCCTTCTTGCCAACATATTTACCTGCTTCTTCAGTTAGATTACCATTTAAATCAACAGGAGAAGGCATATCTAATTTATACTCTTTTCCAACTTCATAATCTTCTTTTCCATGACCTGGCGCACAATGAACTAGACCGGTTCCATCTTCAAGATTAACATATCTTGCAGAAAGAATAACTTTATAGGCATTTTTTAGTTTAAGTTTAAGGTTTTTAGCAAGAGGATTTTCATATTGCCAACCTTCCATATTTTTTCCTTTAAATTCATTCTTGATTGTAAAACCCATTCCAAGTTCGGTCATTATTTTTCCAACTAATTCTTTTGCCATAATCCATCTTTCTCCATTAGAAAGTTCGACTTCAGCATAATCAAAATCCGGATGAACCATAACTCCCGTATTAGCGGGCAAAGTCCAAGGTGTTGTTGTCCAAATAATCAAGAAAGTATTGGGTCTCTTCTTATCTTTTAGTGGAAATTTAACGAAAATAGAATTATCTTCCTGTTTAGCATATTCTATTTCATTATATGCAACTGCAGTAGCACATCTCGGACAAATATGAACCGGATATTTTCCAAGATAAAGAAGCTTTTTTTCATAGGCTACCTTAAAGGTATCCCAAATTGTTTCAATATAATCGTTTGAAAGAGTGAGATAAGGATTTTCAAAATTCATCCAAACTCCGAGATTTTCAAATTCAGAATTCATCACACTTATATAACGCGTTGCGAATTCTTTGCATTTATTTATAAAATTCTTTACTCCATATTTTTCAATATCTTGTTTGCTCTTGCTTCCTATTTCTTTCTCTATTTGAAATTCGATAGGAACGCCGTGAGTATCATATCCTGCTCTATCAAAAACATTTTTTCCCTGCAATCTCTGTGAACGCATTGCAATATCCTTAAGGCATTTGTTCAATGCAGTGCCCATATGAATGCTTCCAGTAGCATAAGGCGGACCATCCATCATATAGAATTTTTTGCCTTTTGCATTCTTCTTTTTGCTTTTTTCGTAAATATTTTTTTCTTTCCAGAATTTCAATATCTCTTTTTCTTGTTCATTATCCATATTATAATTCACTATCTCTCCCTTGATTTATTAATCTTTTGTTTATCTCGTTTTTCACACATATCTAAGCGCATATTCAAATAAACATCAAAATTCCAGCCTCTAAAAACTTTAACTATTCTTCTTGCAGCCCTATAATTTACATCTCTAATTGCATAGTAGGCTTTTGAAGAATATAATGACCTTGTAAGCCCCTTATAACTATCTCCATTATGAGAATTATAAAAAAGCCATCTTGCTTTTCCAGGCTCACCTTCTCTTAGATAGTTATCAAACTTCTCTAATATCTGTTGCTCTCTCACATCCACACATTGATTTTTAACACTCATAGTAAGTCAAATGCGGCAAGCCAAAAAAATTCAGGCTTGCCTCACGCTATAATAACAATAATAGATATAGAAACTATAGCACAAGCTAATGTCCATTTGCTATAGAAACGCAAATTTTGATTAGCCATGGCTAATCAAGTATAATTAGACTATTTAAATTTTATTGCTTTTTCCACTCAGTAATCTTTCCAATCATTCTTTCCATGCCATCTGCAAGTCTGAGTTTTCTATGCTGCCCTTTTTCTAAAATTGCATGATGTTTAACAGAATCCAGATAATCATGCATAAACCATAAATTATCTTTTGTTGTTATCCAGTCAGTATCATCAAAAACGCTTAAATCCAGGGGCTCAGAATACTCCCTAAGCGTTTTTTTACCATTATCGTCAGTATATTCATGAAAATAACTCATAACAAGCTCTCGAATATCCCGATAAACCGGCTCTCTATATCTAAGCACAGCATGATTAGATTTTGATATCGCGCCCCATTTCTTAGATTTATTATCTTGAAAAACTGCGATAACATGGTCAAAATCGTTTTTAGTTGCACGCATATCTACAACAAGAGCCTTTCCATTTCCAATATTATTAATACGAATTGCAAGAGCCGCAAGAAAAGCAGCCTCAATACAATGCGCTTTTTTATTTCTTAAAACCGAAAGCGGCGACATGCAAGTTTCGCCCTTTCCATCATCTTCAAAATTTATCGGAATTTTATCAAGAAAATCCTGTATTTTTGCGGGAGTATTCAGTATTTTCAGGATTTTCAGTTCAGAATTATTCAACTCTTGCATTTTACTCAAAATCTGTTTTAAAGTTTCTCCAGCGCTTCTTTTTCCGTAAAATGAAGTTCCGAAGAAGGAATAATTATGCAAAAAGGCGCATTAATTTTCTTTTTATTAAGTTTTTCAGGTTTATCATAAAAAAATCGTGAGTTTTCAGTTCCAAGTTGTGAACAAACCACAATTTTATCAAGTTTCATCTTATTTTTTTCAGCAGCAGTTTCTAATTGCGAAAATGCTTCTTCTAATTTTAAACCAATGTCAATAAGAATTAATGAATGCGCTTTAATTAATTCATTTTGCTTGACAATATCCATAAAACTTGTGGGTTCAAATTTTCCAGCAATCCAACGAGGCATACTAGTTATTTTTCCAAACTTGTATAATTCTAATCCACATTCAGCAACAGCATCAAAAACAGAAGCAGCATAGATAACCCCGGTCTTAACCTTCATTTTTTTAGCATCCATCAACAAAGTAAGATGAGTGGTAGCAAAAAGTGGGCATCCATAAATAAGAAGCGCGATATCCTGTTTTTTAGCCTCATTAATCAATCTTTCGTCTTCAACTTCCTTTCTACCAAGTATTTCCATTTTAATACCCAAATTCTTCTCAAGTTCAGGAATAGCGTATGGAAAATCAACAGTATATCCTTCAAGGTAAATTTTCTTGCAGTTTCTCAAAACAGATAAGCCTTGCCAGCTTATTCCGTCTTTATTCAATCCTAATCCAATTAAGTATAGCATAACACAATCAGCAAAACTAAGTTTATAAATTTAAAGAAAGAGCAGAGGTAAGCTTTCCGATTTTAGGATTAATAAATTAAAGAATTAACGAAGTCTAACTCAAACTCCTTACATAACCTTTAAATATTGCCCGAGATTATATGAATTATGGAATTAGGCGATACACTAAAGCTAATAGCTGCAATAATCATCGGATATATAACCCTGTTTTTAACTATGTGGATATTTAGAAATAAAAAGAGTAGAAAGCACTAATTGTTTTAATTTTTTCTTAGTTTTGGATTTTTTATTAAAAAAGCCAGTAAAAGAAGCATATAAGCTACTGATAAAAGAATAACCGAATCAAAGTGAAATATAAAAATACCAATAGCAATTATAACTAAGAAATAAGAAAGCGCGATAAAATATCTCCTATCTTTAACAATCTCATCTTCGCAAAGCCAAGCAAGCAGAATTGCAACAGGATAAGATGTTGCAAGAATTGCAAGATAAATAACTACCTCTGTTATCATAAGATATATAAATAATTCAAGTTTTTAAGTGTTGTTAGGTAAATAATAATAAACACATTGAACAAATGATGAAATACGCAGTAGTATATTCCAAGAAAGATCAAGCAGGAGTAAATATAGCAAGTTGTCTTAGCAGATATTTTCTTCCAAATATTAAGGTTATAGATTTGGACTATGAAACGATATATGGTGAAAATATTGATAAAGAAATTCCTGAATTACGATATATTGATTTTATTATATTTGCGTCAAAACATCAGAGCAGAGAAGGAACACCTTCTCTTTCGCTGCATGCTCCAGGAAACTGGCGGAACGCAGACTTTGGAGGAAAAGCAGGAAAAGTTTGCTCAACTTCAGCTCAAGCGCTCAAATTTTTATTTCAAAAGCTCAACGAAAATGCGAAAGAAGCGAATTATGTTAATAAAATAACACTTGAATGCACTCATCACGGCCCGTTAATAAGTAAACCCTGTTGTTTTATTGAAATAGGTAGCAATCAAGAAGGCTGGAAAGATGAAAAGCTTGGAGAAATTATAGCAAAAACGATTTCAGATTTTCAGACATTTAACCCAAAATCTGCAAAAGAAATTCGCGCAGCAATAGGCATAGGTGGACCGCATTATTGCCCTAATTTTAATAAAATACAACTTTCAGAAAAATCGGGCATAGCAATTTCGCATATAATTCCTGAATACGCTCTTCCACTAACAGAATCTCTTTTAAAAGAAGCCATAGAAAAAACAACAGAAAATACAGATTTAATTGTCCTTGATTGGAAGGGCTGTGGAAACGCTGAAAGCCGCCAGAAGATTATAGAAATTATTGAAAAGCTTGGAATAAAACATGAACGTACAGAACGAATTGAGAAGTAGATTTAAAAACGCATTTATTCTTCTATAAATAATGAAAGAATCTAAAGATAAACAGACAAATTCTAAAGAAGAAAAAATAGATATAGAGAATCTTCCAATGTTAAATGTTGGAACAGTGGGGCATATTGACCACGGAAAAACTACTCTCCTCTATAGGCTGACTGGAAAATTTGCAGATACTCATAGCGAAGAACTGAAAAGAGGAATAACAATCAAACTGGGCTATGCTGAATCAATAATCGCAGATAAAGATGGAAAAAATAAGAGATATCTAAGTTTTGTTGATGCTCCTGGGCATGAAATGCTAATGGCTACAATGCTTTCTGGAGCAGCAATGATTGATGTTGCACTTCTTGTAATTGCTGCAAATGAGGGAATTAAGCCGCAGACACGAGAGCATTTGGTTGCGCTTCAGGCAAAAAATATAAAAAATATAATTATAATTCAAAATAAAATTGATTTAGTCACTAAAGAACAAGCAGTTGAAAACTATAAAAAAATAAAAGAATTCGTCAAAGGAACAATTGCAGAGAATGCTGTAATAATTCCTGTTTCAGCTCAACAGAATATTAATATTGATAAAATAAAAGAAGAACTTTTAAAAATAAAAATTCCTGAAAGAGATAAAACTTCTAAACCCATTTTTATGATTGCAAGAAGTTTTGATATAAACAAACCGGGAACACCAATACAAAAACTTCATGGAGGAATTCTTGCAGGAGTTTTGAAACAGGGAACTTTAAAGGTTGGAGATGAAATTGAAATAAAACCCGGAAGTTATGAGAAAAAAGCTAATCAATTTGTATATCAAACAATAAAAACAAAAATAACATCAATTTATCGTGGAAATCATCCGATAACTGAAGCAACACCTGGTGGAAGTTTAGCAATGGAAACAGAATTAGATAATATTTTAACAAAAACAGACCTGCTTTCTGGTTGTATTGTTTCAACAGTTGGTAATTTGCCTGAAATCGTGGATAAGATAAAAATAAAATATACACTATTCCCGCAAGTTCTTGGCGCAGATGATAATATTAAGGTAGAAAATTTAAAACCTAGTGAATTAATAATGTTTAGTGTAAATACGGGAATAACTGTGGGTATGATTAAAACTGTGAATACAAAAGATAACCTTGCCGAGGTTCATCTTAGAATTCCTATTGTTCCAATAAAGTCGGGAAATATAGGATTGGCTAGAAATATCAATAATCATTGGCGATTAATTGGATATTCCGAATTGATGTAAGTTTTGAATTCAGTCTTTCAGCAGCTTCTTAATATTTTTTAAAGATTTTAATGTTGCTTTCCTTCCAACAGCAATAGCTTCTCTTGCATGATTAAACTGAAAATCATTAAGTTTTACCTTTGGATGAATAATAATTTTTGCTCCTTTTTCCTGAAACATTGAAAGTGTTCTAATCTGGACAATTAAAGCATTGGCGCCAATATCCAAAGCATTTTCTTTTTTTATACTGGTTTTAAGTCCGGCGTCCACGTTTACCGCAACAATATTTGTATTTGGGAATCTTTTTTGCGCAACATCCACCGGAACAATATCTGCAATTCCACCATCAACTAGTGAAGAATTGTTATTATGAAATGGACTCAAAATTCCAGGAATAGAAATGCTTGATTGAATCGCATCAGCTAATTTACCTTTGTTAATAATTAAAACCTTATCTTTTTTAATATCATAAGAGACTGCAATAAACGGTATCTTCATTTTTTCTATTTTAGTCTCTCCTAAAAATCCATGAAACAAATCATCGAATTTAGATAAATGAAGAAAAACATTTTTTGTGTCTTTAGCAAAAAATAATTTAACAATATTCCACCCTTCAAAATTAAGAATTATTTCCTTAAGTAAATCTAATTTTCCAGCAGCATAACATCCGCCAACAAGCGCTCCCGCGCTTGTTCCAACAATAGCATCAATGGGAATTTTATTTTCTTGCAAAACTTCCAAAACACCTATGTGCGCCATGCCACGGGCTCCTCCGCCGCCTAAAACTAAAGTTATACCTCTTTTATTTTTTTTAACCATTTGCTTCACCATTTTTATTTTAAAAATAGAACATTAAAATATCAGTTTATACAAGCCGATTGCAACCACAATAATCGCTGAAATAATTTTCTCATCAATTAAAGGAATAGGAATAAACATCATTATTGCCGCAATAATTAACAATATTCCAATCCATTGTTCTTTACTAAACTTACTCATCTTTTATTTCCTCCTTTTTAATTGTTATCTATCCTTATAACCAAATTTTTTATTATAAGCTTGATGGTCAATCACATCTAAAACAAAAGCAATAACATCAGACATATTAAATCTCCATACCTTGCAAAATTGCTCTTTTTAGATTAGAATTAGTATTTTCTATCCAAGTTATACCTTTCAAAGTTACTGCAATCTTTTTGCTTCTCTCTAAATATTGAAGAATAACCATGAGGGTAATGTGGTTTACCTGTCTTGGAAGTTGTCTTTTAAGCTCTGCTATAGAAATAACACTTTCGTTCATTTTTTTTAGAGTTTCCTCTACCATAATAACTGTGTTTAAGGTAGGCCAATGAACTTTTGATTCAACTTTTTGTATTTTTTTTGTTTGTATCATCTTGTATATTTTAGTTATTTACTAATATCTATTTATTACTAATTAGTCTTTATATAGTTTTCTATTATCAAATTTTATCGCACTTTAAATAAATATCCATCACCAAGCAAATGTGAATGCCATGCGACATAAGCCAATATGCAATAGGCATAGCTATGCAACAAAAACCAAAGTGGAAGCACACTCAAAATTCCAACCGGAATACTATGGATAACTCCTCGATGTTCAAATAAATTTACAGCAAGATAAGTAAAAACAAGGAGCAAAGTTGAGATTATCAATATTTTTATCGGATTCATAAAGTTAATTTTCATAATAATTTCAAGAATTCCAAAAACTAAGCCTAAAACTCCAACTCCAAAAAACCACCAAGTTATTGTAGAGTTTTTGTGGTCTATATCTGGCAGCAAACTATAGAAAACAATAACGCAAGTCATAATAGCCAGTGAAGAAACTGAAAAATAAAACCATTCCAGCTTCAAAAATCCCAAAAGCAAAATAAAGATAAAACATATTAAAAATCCAAATAAAATATGATTTCTCTTTTGCATAAAATAGAGCAGTTTCAAATCTATTTAAATCTTTTATCTTACTACTCAAAACTTCTCTTTCTAATTTTATTGCATTAATAAAATATATCAAAAATAAACGAAGTCAAACTAAAACTCTATTTTTTCTCAGGTTCAATCTTAACAGCTTCTTCTGCATCCTCTTCCTTAGTCATCTTTGCAACATCTGCAACTTTATCAGTATCTGCAAGCTTGATTATTCTAACTCCTTGTGTAGCTCTTCCCATTACTCTAATATCTCGAACAGGAGTTTTAATCATAATTCCTTTTTCTGTTGTTACAATAATATAATCTTTATTCATAACACTAACTGTTCGTATAACTTTTCCATTTTTTCCAGTTACTTTAAGATTAATAACTCCTTTGCAAGCTCTTCCAGTTAATCTATAATCTTCAATCAAGCTTCTTTTTCCATAGCCATCTTTAGTTACAGTCAGCACACTTTCATCTTTTGCAGTTTTATCAACAACAACTAAACTTACAACTTCGTCTCCTTTCTCAAGTTTTATTCCAGTAACTCCATAGCTCGCTCTGCCCATATCTCTAACTTCATCAGAATTAAACTTTATCGCCTGTCCGTCTGCAGTCGTCATCATAACTTCCTGACCTGGCTGAATAACACTAACATCAATAAGATTATCAGTATTATCAAGCGGAAGATTAATTGCCCTTACTCCAGTATTTCTCGGATTAGCAAACATTTCAAGTTTCATTTTTTTTACAACTCCTAATTTCGTTGCTAAAAATAAATATCCGTTCTTGAATTCTTTTATAGGAATAACCGAAGAAACATTGTCATCTTTCAAACTCAACATATTAACTAATGCCTGTCCTCTTCCATATCTCTGTGTTTCAGGAACTTGATAAGCCTTGAGCCAGAATACTCTTCCGCGCTGTGTAAACAATAAAAGATAATCGTGCGTAGAGCAGGCAATCAATTGCTTTACAAAATCTCCAGTAGATAAGTCTGCGCCAATAACTCCTTTTCCTCCGCGCTTCTGTTCTTTATAGGCTTGGAACGGCATTCTCTTAATATAGCCCTTATCAGTTATAGAAACAATAACTTCTTCTTTCTTAACCAAATCTTTTTCAGCGAATTCTTTTATTCCAGCAATAAGCTTGCTCTTTCTTTCATCTCCAAATTCTCTCTTCAATTCACTTAAATCTTTTTTAATTAATTTATAGATTAATTTTTCATCGCCAAGTATTTCTCTAAGCTCTTTAATCAAAGTTTTCAATTCTGCTTCTTCTTTCTTAAGTTTTTCATTTTCAAGAGCAGTTAATTGTCTCAATTTCATTTCAAGAATCGCATCTGCCTGTTTTTTAGAAAGATCAAATTTCTTCATAAGAGTTTCAGCAACTTCTTCTCTGCTTTTTCTGATAAGCGCAACAATATCATCAAGATTTTTCAAACAAATTAATAATCCCTGCACAATATGCTCTCGGTCTTCTGCTTCCTTTAATTCAAATCTTGTTCTCGATTTTATAACTTTTTTTCTGTAATCAATATAAACCTGAAGCATTTGCTTAATAGTCATTAATTGAGGAACACCATTAACAAGCGCGATAAGAACTGCATCAAACTTTGTCTGAAGATTAGTGGATTTGTACAATCGGTTTATTGTGAACTTTGAATCAGCTCCTCTTTTTAGCTCAATAACAATTCTTATTTTTCCTCTTGCAGATTCATCACGTATGTCTGAAACATCTGGTAATTTCTTATCTTTTATTAATTCTGCAATAGATTTTACTAAATCAGACTTATTAACTTGATAAGGAATTTCTGTAATAATTATATTTGTCTTTCCTCTATCTTCATCTTCAGTAGTCACTCTTCCACGAACAACAAAACCGCCTCTGCCTGTTTCATAAAGCGCTTTAAGATTTTCTGCAACAATAACTCCTCCAGTGGGAAAATCAGGGCCTTTTAAAATTTCTAAAATTTCATCTGTCGAAATTGCCGGCTTGTCTATAACAGCAGAAATAGCATCGCAAACTTCAATCAAATTATGCGGCGGAATATTTGTGGTCATACCAACTGCAATTCCCGAGCTTCCATTAACAAGAAGATTTGGAACTTTTCCAGGAAGCATAATCGGTTCATCTACAGAATTATCAAAATTAGGAACAAATTTTACAGTATCTTTATCTATATCTGCAAGAAGCTCAACTGCTGTCTTCTCAAGTTTAGCTTCAGTATATCTGCTCGCAGCCGCATTATCTCCATCAATATTTCCAAAGTTTCCTTGTCCATGAACAAGCGGATATCTCAAACTGAAATCCTGCGCCATTCTAACAAGCGCATCATAAATTGCCATATCTCCGTGAGGGTGGAATTTACCCATAGTATCTCCAACAATTCTTGCGCACTTCTTTGTCATTCCTTTTTCCAAGCCCATTAATTTCATCGCATACAAAATACGGCGATGAACTGGCTTTAATCCATCTTCAGCAGAAGGCAATGCTCTCGAAACAATAACACTCATTGCATAATCAATATACGAGCGTTTCATTTCTGTGGAAATTTCAGCGCCAAGTTGTCTATGTTCATCCAAGTCTTTTAAATTAATATCCTCTTTCTCCAATATCTCTGCTTCATATTTTTCATCATCCATTACATCTGCAGCTTTTTCTTCTTCCTCTAAGCCTTTTTTCATTTTTTTATTATCAGTTTCCTTTTCGTCCATTTCTTCTCCGTCTTGTTTTTTGTCTTTTGTTTTTTCTGGCGTCATGATATCATTTTTGCTAATAGTTTAGAATAATCTCTTGAATGAATATAGTCGGCAGGCAAATCTTCTCCAAAAACTTCTTTCCAATTATGTGCAACAGC
>Ga0172370_10008080_pt1 | contig 12715 bp, 11 predicted proteins | sample LakKiv5m_FD_114538 | JGI IMG/M metagenome (GOLD analysis project Ga0172370, IMG submission 114538) | Freshwater microbial communities from Kabuno Bay, South-Kivu, Congo - kab_022012_11.5m | ecosystem: Environmental > Aquatic > Freshwater > Lake | place: Democratic Republic of the Congo...
CCGCGCGGCAAGCTGGCCTATTTTGTCGGTTGCGGCATCAATTTCGCACATCCAGAGGTGGGACTAGCGACTTTGGAGCTGATGCTCTTGCGTGGATTCGAAGTAGAGGTTCTCGGAAACTATTGCTGCGGCCTGCCCGCCTACGCGTACGGTGACTTGGACTCGGTGCAATGGTTTGCAGAGCAGAATACTTCCATCCTTGCTGCTACGGATGCCGATTATATCGTCACCGATTGTGCGAGCTGTACCTCTTTCTTGAAAGAGTATGGCGAGCTGCTCTCTGCTTCGGAATCGAGCACTTTCGCGGAGCAGGTCACAGGTAAAATTAAAGATGTGACGATGTGGCTGCATGAGACGGAGGACGTTGCGCAGTATGCTTCATCTAACGGCAAGGAAAAGGTCACTTATCACGATCCTTGTCACTTGGCACATCACCTTAATGAGCGCCAAGCGCCGCGGCAAGTTCTTGGCCATCTGCCTTCGGTCGAGTATGTACCCCTGCCGGAATCGGATTTCTGTTGCGGCGGTGCCGGCTCTTACAACATTGCTCACTATGATCTCTCTATGCAGATTCTCGATCGCAAGATGAAGAACGTGGCGAGCACCGGCGCGGACGTTTTAGCTACGGCTTGCCCGGCGTGTCTCATTCAACTGGATTATGGAGTACGTCGTCAAAGTCTGCCGGTGAAGGCGAAGCACGTCACTCAGATTGTACGCGAGCACAGCATTGGCCCAAGTCTTCCGTTGTGATCGGTATTCTAACACACGGTTTGCGATCACCCATAATGCTAACAGCTAACTCAATGGTAATGTTTTTGCGTCTGATGAAAGGTAAACAAAGCGAATGGCAAAAAGCAAAGCTCCGACAATCACCGAAACGCCGGTGGCATTTCAAAGCGAAGGAAATCAATTGGTGGGGATACATCATCAAGCCGGCCATCATAAAATGGTCATACTCTGTCATGGATTCACTGGGAATAAAATCGAAAGCAAAAGGTTGTTTGTAGAAGCTGCGCGTGCATTTTGCGCCGAAGGGTATGATGCCTTCCGTTTTGATTTTTACGGTTCCGGTGACAGCGCCGGGGATTTTGCGGACAGCCTTATTTCGCATAACATCGCGAATCTTTTTGACGCCATGCAGTGGGTGCACGACAAAGGCTACGAGAAAATAGCCGTTCTCGGTTTGAGCATGGGCGGAGCCACGGCTGTCCTTGCTGCAGCGGAGCAACCAGCCGATGCGCTCATCACCTGGTCGTGCGTCCCGGATATGCACCGTCTGATCCAGTATTATGCCGGACGATTGAATCAAACCAGTACTGACCTGCAAATCCATGAACATGAAGGCTGGCTGATCAAACGCAAGTTTTGGATGGATGCCGTTCAACACGATGTGCAAAAGGCCCTGGCAAAAATCACCATTCCCAAGCTGATCGTGCAGGGCACTGCCGATGAGCCGCTTTTCGTGCAGGGCTTTCGCGAATTCAAGAATGTCGTCATTCCTCCGGCGCACTTTATGGAGATCCCCGGGGCAGGTCACACGTTTCAAACGCCTGCACACCGAAAACAGGTCATCCGACAGACATCCATTTGGCTAAGAAGAAACTTGTAGCGCTTGGACGCTCTCGCTGCCAGAGGCTGGCCAATGCAAGGATAATTCACGAGGAGCCTGATTTTAGTTGATCAAACACGAGCAACAAATACCGATCAACGTCAGTAATTAATTCGAGGTAAGGAAAAACAAGAAACATGGATGATAATCATCAATTCGCTCGGCGAAAGAAAGACAGTCCGCCGGGCACGTTACTAGCAAAAGCCTATGCCAATCCGACTTTTCTAAATAGCGCCGACGGGCGGCCCATTCGCCTCTTGGCAGAATATTTGGAGCCGCTGCAGCGATTGCGCAAGTACAAGATCAAAGACACCGTGGTGTTCTACGGTTCAGCCAGAATGATTCCTTTGGCGCAGGCTAAGGATAACTATTCGCAGCTCAAGTGGAGACTTTCCACGCTAAACGGCGACAATAACAAGCAGCTTAAAAGACGCTTCGCCGAAGCGGAGCATAGTCTCAAGCTGGCCAAGTATTATGACGAAGCAAGACAATTAGCCTTCCAATTGACCAAATGGTCACAGGGATTAGAGGAGAATCAGCGGTTCATCGTCTGCTCCGGCGGCGGGCCGGGAATCATGGAGGCTGCGAATCGGGGGGCTTCGGAGGCCGGCGGCCCAACCATTGGTATGAATATCAGCATTCCCACCGAGCAGTATCCGAATCCGTACATCACGGAAAACCTGTCCTTCGAGTTCCATTACTTTTTCATGCGCAAATTCTGGTTCGTCTATTTGGCAAAGGCCTTGGTGGTTTTTCCTGGCGGCTTTGGCACCATGGACGAGCTATTTGAGCTGCTGACCCTTCGTCAAACCCGCAAGATCACCAAGCCGCTGAGTGTGATCATTTATGGCAAAGCGTATTGGAATAGCATTCTCAGCTTTGATAAGATGATCGAGTGGGGTGTCATTGGAGAGGAAGACCTGAGCCTGTTTCATCTCGTGGACACGGTCGATGAGGCATTTGATACGCTGAAAAAGCACTTCGAACAGCATTTTGTCGGCAAGAAGAAATACTGGTATATTTAATTTGGGACTTGGCAGACTTGGTATTCTCATTTCATGCGTCGTTAGCGGGTTCGCATTTTGCTCGACCTTTCTCTCCGCGCAGACAGAAATGAACCGCCTCGCACCACAGTCAGAAACTAACATTCGGTCTGTTGAATCCGGAACCGGTGGAAAGCCTTTTCTTTATAGTCATGGCGGCATCATTAGAGGCGATACCACGCAGCGTTGCCTTGCGCTTGTCTTCACCGGCGGAGATTATAGTGATGGCGGCAATCATATTCGGGCTGTTTTACAGAAGAAAGGCATTCGCGCAAGCTTTTTCTTCACCGGGGGTTTTTATCGGAATCCGGAGAACCAAGAATTGATCCGTGATCTGATCGCCGACGGTCACTATCTCGGTCCGCATTCGGATAAACACCTGCTGTACTGCGCTTGGGAGAAAAGAGACTCGCTCCTTGTAACAAAAAAAGAATTCAAGAGCGATCTGCAAGCCAATTATCAAGCTATGCTGGGATTCGGTCTTGAGGAGCAGGCGGCCTGTTACCTTATCCCGCCGTATGAGTGGTATAACATAACCATTACCGGATGGGCAAAGGATATGGGAGTGATCCTCTTCAATTTTACCCCGGGTACTCTCGCCAGTGCGGATTATACTGTTCCGTCAATGCCGAACTATCGCTCTTCAGAGGAAATATTTTCCAGCGTTATCAGGCACGAAAAAGATGATCGGAACGGTCTAAACGGTTTTATTCTGCTTCTGCACATCGGCGCGCACCCGGAACGAACGGACAAGTTTTATTTTCGCTTAGAAGATCTCATAAATGACCTGCGAAAGCGGGGATATGCCTTTGCGCGTATCGATGAGCTTTTGAAGTGATCATGCATACAACCTTTTCGAGAACCTATGAGAAACGATTTATTGATTAACAACTGCAAGCTGTATACTTCCAACGATGGTACTTTGATAGATGTCTTCGTCAAGGATGGTCGAATTAGTCAAGTTGGCGAGAAGGCCGTTCCTGCTGTTTCAGGTCCCGTGCTTGATGCCGGCGGCCGGACGCTCGTTCCCGGTTTCATTGATACACACATTCAGGGAGCCGGCGGAGCTGATATTTTGGATGGTAAGGAGGAGTCCATCCGCACCATTTCACAGACACTTGCCGCATTGGGAACGACCGGTTTTCTGGCCACTACGGTGATGCTCCCCAAGATAGGAAGCAAACATTTTGAGGTGGCGGCTCATGCCGTGGGAAAAGATTTTGGCGGGGCACAAGTTTTGGGCATTCATCTGGAAGGTCCTTTTATTAATGTGAAGAAAAAGGGTGGAATCTCGGAAGAGAACATCTACCCCTCCTCTCCTCAGGAACTTGATGATATTTTACAGCGAACCGGTGATGTCCTAAAGATTATGACGATTGCGCCGGAGTTACCGGGGAATCTTGAGGTCATCCGTCGGCTCACCGCTCGCGGAGTGGTTGCCTCTTTCGGCCACTCTGACGCAAATTATGAAGAAACCAAGCGGGGCATCGATGCGGGGATCACACACGTCACCCACCTTTTTAACGCCATGCGGTCCTTGCATCATCGGGAGCCGGGGCCGCTGCTGGCTATTTTCGAGGACAGTCATGTGAAAGCGGAAATCATCGCTGATGGCCATCATTTGCATCCCAGTGTCGTCGGCTTGGCTTACCGGCTTTTGGGGCCGGAGCGATGCCTATGCATCACCGATGGAGTGCCGGCGACCGGACTTGAGGATGGACGGTACAGCTACAATGGCAAAGCTTATGAGTCCTCGCGCGGCACCGCCCGGTATTTGGACGGCACGCTGATTGGTACGACGTTAGGCCTTGGGCAGATTGCCCTGCGCTTTATGGAATTCACCGGCTGTTCCTTTGCGACGGCTGTCGACTGTGCCGCCAAAGTTCCTGCCAAGCTACTCGGTTTGGAAGAAAGAAAAGGCTCGATCGAAGTGGGCAAGGAAGCTGATTTGGTCTTGCTGGATTCGGACTATTCGGTGTGGGCAACCATAGTAGGAGGGAAGGTCGTCTTTCAGAAAAAGGCCGGAGATCTTGACTAAATAGAGCCTGACTGAAAACTGGGGAGTGCCGAATTTATTCGGCGGTACATTATGCCAAACAAGTCTGGCACTCCAATATCTTGTCATTGGCTTAACGAAAATGAACTTTTTCGTAACCGATCACAGGATGCTGTCACCCCTGCGTATGCAGGGGTCTCCCTCTGCCGTGCATTAGAAAGGAGATTCCTGCATTCGCAGGAATGACAGCACTGGTAGGACACCCCGTGATTGGTTACTCTTTTTCGGTCAAACAAAATAGTTCTTAATGGCCGCTGGGCGCAAAGATGCGCCCAAACGCGTTCGATCCTGACTTACCCTTAAACCCCCGCAATTCTTCTTTTGTATTCGCTCAAGGCTTCATCTAATCGTTCTTTGGCGGTGGTGTCTCCCGGCACGTTGTGTGATGGGTGGATGTAAAGCTTGATTCCTTTATCGACCAGCATTTCCGCCACGGTGGTGATCGTCATCCAAACCGCGGTGACGAAAGCCATGGTAGAAACCGGGCCAATTTTGTCCTGATGATTTTTGAGCGTCACGGAAGCGTCCCCTGCCGGCACGCAAGTGTCCACCACAACGTCCGCAAGCTCGAATATCTGCTCACCCGAGGAATGACGCGTTTTCTTGCCCCTGAATGCAGCGGCCGAACCCATGACGATCAGCTTCATCCCCAGCTTTTTCGCTTCCATGGCGATATCGATGTTGACGTTGTTGATACCCGAATGAGAGAATATCCACATGGTGTCGCGCGGATCGAAGTTGTATCCTTTCATAATTTCCTTGCCGTACCCTTCCACCCGTTCTAAAAAGACAAATTGATGGACACCCATCTCACCAACGATGTGGGTGAAGAACGAAAGCGGTATCTCGATCATTGGATGAAAGCCGACAAAGCCGCCGATGCGCGGGTACATTTCCTCCACCGGAAGGGTGGCATGGCCGCAACCAAATGTGTGCACCCACCGGCCGGCAGCGATAGAGTTCGCCATGATGGCCGCAGCTTGTTCGATATTTTTCATCTGCGTCGCTTCGATTTGCTCCATGACGTTTCTGGCGTTCGCCAGCCATTCTTTTGCTAACATAAACTCTCCTATAAAACTCGTTTTTGTTTTGGGATTACTGTGGTCTCTTTTCGACTAAGCTCCAACGCCCTCCGGCATTGTTTTCGCTTTCAGCCGCCTTTGCGCCAGCCAGAGGAGAAAAAACATGCAGACGAGGCTGAGCGGTACAATGACAAGCGAAGCGCGCAAACCAAAGGAATTTGCCAGCATGCCCGTCAGGTACGGAAGGGTCATGCCGCCCATGAGGGCGATGACCAATACCAGGCTGAATGCCGTCCCGGATAGCTTGGCATATTGCTCGCTTACGTATCCCAAAACGACAGGGAACCCGGCTGCAAAGCCCACACCCACCAGAATCAATCCGAGAGTGGCGACAGTTTGGCTGTAGGTGAACAGCATCAGCAACGCGCCAACAAACGCCGTTGCCAGGCAAATGCGCAACACGGTAGCTGGGGAGAGGCGCTTGAGCAAGCGGCCCAGCATCAAGCGGGCGCACATCATTCCCAGCCAATAAAAAGATAAGAACAAGACTGCGTTGTCGGATTCGACTGCCAGCGCTTCGTGAAAAAACGTTGCCGACCAGCCGCCCATGGTAATTTCCATGCCGCTTTCGAAAAACAACATCAAGCCGAAAATTATTAGTGTGGTTTCTTTCACCAAGCCCAATCCTTGGGTAATAGAGAATTCTTGTGCTTGCTTTGGCTTTGGGAAGCGAAGAGTAAGAAAGAAGAAGAACGGCACCAGCACTATGAAGCCGATTCCGGCAACGATGGTAGCGTGAGAAAACAAAGCCTGTAGAGTGCCCAGCAGAAACGGCACGCCAAACGCGCCCAAGCCAAAAAATACTCCCAGCAAGCTGAGACCGGCACTGCGGCCTTCCTCGCTAATATCTGCCACCAAAGCGTTGGTGCCGCCGTTAATAATGCCTCCGGCAATTCCGAGGAAGAAAATCGCCGCTCTTAGTAGCATCAAGTTGGATGCCAATGCTATGCCTTCCAGACAAATGAAGATGACGGCCGTGCAGACGGCCATGAATCCTTTATAGCCGTAGCGATCGACCACCGGGCCGAAGATGAGCGAACCCACCATCATGCCAAAGCTCATCAAAAGGAGAAGCGACCCGGCGTCAATTTTGTTGAGACCGAATTTTTCGATGAAGGCGGGCAGGATCGCTCCCAGAGTGGTCATCATGATGCCGAAAATGAGCATCCCCAAGCATGCAGAAGTAAAGACGAGTTTGCGATTGTACATAAGATTCCTAATGGGTGTGACGTGACATGAGTTTTGCCGGCCTTGAATGGGAATTGAGAGAAACGGTCAAGTTTCTTCTTTGACAATGCCCCTTTGAAGTAACCCAGTTATCTGCTGGGAAAACGCTCTTCAAGAATTTTGATCTGTAGCCAGGAGAGCCAACCTGGCGGCGCCGTACAAACCGGCATCGCCGCCTAGACTCGAAACCGTGAGTGTCACCTGCGGAAAACTGATGGGCTGCGCCCACTTGGCTGCCTCCTGTTTGATCCGGTCCAAGAACTGAGCCGCCGGTCCGAATACGCCGCCGCCAAAGACGATCATCTCCGGATTGAAAAGACTAACCAGATTCGCTACGGCCATGCCCCAAAATTCTATGCTCTGCTGCAAGACTTTTTCCGCGAGAGGATCATGGTTATCGTAGGCGGCAAAAACGTCGTGGGCAGTAAGCTGCTGCTCATTCTTGGTTCGAAGTATTCCCTCATAGCTTGGGTCGTTGGCCATTAATTCTCGCGCGACCTTGGCAATGCCTTCGCCGGAAGAGTGATACTCAAAACAGCCACAGGAGACGTATTCTTGACGGAAAGGCTTTTGCAGCGCCAACCAGCCAATTGCCCCGGCGATGTCGCTGTGGCCGCGTAATATTCGGCCATCGATCATGATCCCGGCACCTATGCCCGTACCCACGGCGAGGAAGATGGCATCCTTGCAGCCTTTTGCCGTGCCGACCCAGGTTTCTCCCAAGATGTAGCAAGCCGGATCGCTGTCAATCCGGACCTTTATATCGTTTCTCTGAATGCTTTCTACAATTTCATTTAGCAAGGGATAATTTTCCCAGCCGGGGATATTGGGCGCCCAGACCGTGCCGCTTTTCGCATAATAGATGCCGGGAACCGATACGCCAATTCCCGTGATCTTTTCTTCCTGAGGCAGATCAGCGCTCAAGAGCTGCAGGATTTGTGCGGTGATCAATTTACCGACTTGCTTGCCTTCACGACCTGCCAGTGTCGTTGTGCTTTTCAGCAATTGCCTGCCTGTTCCGCTAAAGACGGCGGCCGCAAGCTTTGTCCCGCCCAAATCCAAACCAATCACAGCCATGAACGTTTCCTCGAATTGTCAGTCGGATTAGAAGCCATTCTTAGATCGTGATGAATGGCTGTTTCGTTTTCGCTGTTCGATTTTGCTCTTTCCGTCAAATGGCCAGCACAACACGATCAGAGGGAAGCAGGCATATTTTAACAAGTGTTTGCTAAAACGCAAGGAAATTTCTTACTGTCTACTTGAGCAGGGAACAATGATTGGCGTTTGCTCCTTCAGTTTGCAAATTCCCAGATAATCAAAAATAGTTGCTGAATACAATTCAGGTTTTGGTAATTTTTATCTTGACTATTAGTCGATTTATTGTTACATTTTTCGCCGATTTTGGAGAAAAATGCCAGTGCTAAAGCTAAATATTGCAAGTCTTAGCGAAGGTTATGCCGAAACTCAGCTTTGCGTGACGGCTTCCGAGGTTGCACTGGATGACTATCCCGAATATAGCCATCCGATTAACGCCAAGTTGGATATCGAAAAGATCGGCCGCAACATTTTCATAAAGGCGGCATTGCAGGCCGAGGTGGATCTCATTTGCGATCGGTGTGTCGAACAGTTTACTTCCCGGATTGATGATTCAGTCCGGCTTCTCTACACCACTGACCAAAACATGCGGGATCGCGAGGATGAGGATGTTTTTGTCATCGCCGATTCCACTGACATCATCGATATCAAAGAACCGGTTCGTGAAACTTTGGTTACTGCTTTGCCTCCAAAGAGGCTGTGTAAAGAAGATTGTCTGGGCTTGTGCCCGATTTGCGGGACAAATCTCAATGTCGAATCATGCGAGTGCCAGACGAACCGGCTTGATCCGCGCTGGGAAAAGTTACAACAGCTACTGAGTGCTTGACCGAAAACTCATGATATTGTCATTGCGCCATGCCGTATCCTTTCACGCCATCGGCGCACTGCGGCGAGATTCGCATTCGCCCGGCGAGTGAGAAATACGGCGGCTCTTAATTTTGTGAGCGCTGGCTAGATTCCTCGACTCAGTTCGCTCGCTTGGAATGATAAAGAGAGATGTTTTCCTTCAGACACTGCTAACATGACAAACTTTATTTGAGGTGACCATGCCATTACCAAAACGAAGACATTCAAGGACCCGCAGAGACAAGCGGCGTGCCAACTGGAAGGCAGCCATTCCTACCGTCGCCGAATGCGCCAACTGCCATCAACCTAAATTGCCCCATCGAGCGTGTCCGAATTGCGGTTACTACAAAGGTCGTTCGGTATTTCTGCCAAGAGAATCTTAAAGTATCCCTCTCCCGCCAGCATACGCATTCCTCGGTTGAGGTCATCGGATCGCAGCATAACGTTCGGCTTGCGCCGATAGATAAATTTTCCGGAGATATGATTTGATAAAGATTGCACTCGATGCTATGGGTGGAGATAATGCGCCCCATGATGTGGTCCATGGCGGGATTGAGGCAGCACGCGTCGCTAAAGGACGCTTCGAAGTGGTTCTGGTTGGGGACGAGGAAAAAGTCAAGGCCGAGGTCGCACGGCATTTCCGGACGCAAGAGCTAGACTTTTCTATCGTGCATGCTTCCCAAAGCGTTGCCATGGACGAATTACCGTCTGTCGCTCTCAAGCAAAAGAAGGATTCTTCCATAGCGGTTGCAATGCAGCTTCATAGAAAGAGGGAGGTTGAAGCTGTGGTTAGCGCGGGCAATACCGGCGCTGTGATGGCCTCAGCGCTGTTCGGCTTACAGCGGGTTGAGGGTATTCGCCGTCCCGCCATCGGCTCGATTTTGCCGTGCGAAGTTGGGAGAACTTTGCTTCTCGACGTTGGCGCCAATGTGGACAGCCGGCCGCAAGATTTGCTGCAATTCGGCATCATGGGCAGCATCTGCTATTCCAGGCTTTTTAACGAGGCAAATCCAAGCATTGGCTTGCTCAGTGTCGGCCATGAGGCGGTCAAAGGCAACGATACGACAGTGAAAGCCAACGCGGTTTTTTCAAAAAGCCGACTGAACTTTATCGGCAACGTGGAAGGTGGAGACATACTCCGGGGCAAAGCAAACGTGGTGGTCTGCGACGGCTTTGTCGGCAATATCGTATTAAAGTTCGCAGAAGGCCTGCACGGCTTGTTTAAGGCTAATTTGCGCCGGCTGGTGCGAAAGTACCTTTTCTCGCAAATTGGTGCCGTGCTTATGAAGCCGACTTTCGACGGCATCCGAAAGGCTTTCGATTACCAGGAATATGGCGGCGCGCCTTTGTTGGGCGTGCAAGGAGTCTGCATTATCGCCCATGGACGATCGACTCCAAGAGCCATTAAAAACGCAATTTTGGCAGCCTATAAGATGATCACCGAGGATGTGAACAAACACATTCAGGAACAGGTGAAGAAAATAAGCGCCCTGCAATCAGAGACGGTCAGCTAAAGCCCTTGTGGCGACGGGAACGACAGTTGCGTCTCCGTCTTGTTTTCCCATAAGATGAATGGAGAGAGTTTGAGTAAAATCCCAAAGTCGATGATTGTGGGCACAGGCGTTGGCATTCCTCCAAAGCTGCTGACGAATAGGGATTTGGAAAAAATTGTCGATACCAGTGACGAATGGATTCGCACTCGCACCGGCATGGAGACGCGCCACATTGTGGAAAACGGCCAGCTCACCTCTGACCTTTGCACCGAAGCGGCCAAGAATGCCTTGCTGGATGCCAAGGTCGATGTACAGGCCGTAGACGCTATCATTCTTGCCACCATAACCGGCGACATTGGCTTTCCCTCGACGGCTTGCTTCGTGCAGGAAAAATTAGCCGCAGTCAACGCCGCTGCCTTCGATATTGCCGCTGCGTGCTCCGGATTTATCTACGGCCTGGATTTAGCTGATTCGCTGATTGCCACCGGAAAAGCCAAGACCGTCGTCGTGATCGGCGGCGAGACTTTGTCCAGAATCACGGACTATTCGGATCGGGGGACTTGCGTGCTGTTTGGCGACGGTGCAGGAGCAGTGGTTATGCAGCCATCGGATGGTCACCGTGGCGTATTGGGAAGTTTTATAAAAAGTGACGGCCGGTTGCACCAATTGCTTTACATGCCAGGCATGGGGACTAAGCATCCGCCAAGCTATGAATCCGTCGATCAGCGATTGCATTATATCAAAATGGAGGGGAAAGAGGTCTTTAAATACGCAGTGATGGCGATGGGTGAAGCCGCATCCAAAATATTAGAAGAAACCGGTCTTAAGGGCGAAGAGGTGGACTTGCTCATTCCCCACCAAGCGAACCTGCGAATTATCGACGCTACCGCCAGGCGCATTAAGATCCCGGCTGATCGAGTATTTGTCAATCTTCATAATTACGGTAACACTTCGGCGGCGTCAATTCCTATTGCCCTCGATGAAGCGAAAAAGTCGGGCAGACTAAAGCAAGGTCAGGTCGCAGTTTTGGTAGCTTTTGGCGCTGGATTCACCTGGGGCGCGGTGGCCATCAGGCTTTAGCAAGTTCGTCATGCCTGTCGACAAAAAAAGCGGGATCATAGATTGTTTCATAGGCAGGCTTTTTCAATTGTCGGAATTTCCACAGCCGGACAAATCTCCTCGAAAAAGCAATTGAATTGAAGCAGAAAGATGCCTACTTTGAAACAGGGACGATTGATTTGTTCTTTTCTATTAGGTCGATGAAGGTCTGCGAAGCAGAGGATAGGTTGAATTGAGCAAGATTGCTTTTGTATTTCCCGGCCAAGGCTCTCAGAGCGTTGGCATGGGCCAGGATCTTTTTGACGCTTTTCAAGCCGTGCGCGATCTCTATGCCCAAGCCAACGACATCCTTGAATTCGACCTTGCCCGGCTGTCCTTTGCAGGTACGGAAGAGGAATTGCGGCAAACAGAGTTTACTCAGCCTGCCCTATTTGTGCATAGTGTAGCCTTGTCGCAATTGCTGAAAAGCCGGAACGTCCGCGCCGGTATGATGGCGGGTCACAGCCTTGGTGAGTATTCAGCCCTGACCGCGGCAGGTGCGATTAGCTTTGATCAGGGATTGCGGTTGGTCAAGCTCAGGGGACAATTGATGCAAAACGCCGGCAAGCTTCAACCGGGCACCATGGCGGCAATCATAGGCTTGGACTTTGATCAAGTCGGGAAGATTTGCTTTGAGGCTTCAACCGTAGGCACGGTCAGCCCGGCGAATTTTAACTCGCCAGGGCAGGTGGTCATTTCCGGATCCATCGACGGCGTCAAAGCGGCAATGCAATTGGCGACCGAGGCCGGAGCGAAGAAAGCCCTCGAGCTGAATGTGAGCGGCGCATTTCATTCAGCTTTGATGCAGCCGGCACGAAAAGTTTTTGCTAAAGCTTTAAGACAAGTGCACTTTTCAATGCCTGACGTCCCGGTGTACTTCAATGTGACCGGTGAACCAAGTACGGACGCCGCCCATTTTGGGATGTTGTTGGAAGAGCAGCTAACCAGTCCCGTGCAGTGGTCAAAATCCATTGAGCAAATGATCGCTGATGGCGCACATCAGTTCATCGAAGTAGGAGCAGGTAGCGTGCTGACGGGCTTGATAAGACGCATCAATAGAGATGTCGAAACAAAGACGGTCGATACTTTGGAACAGCTTGAAAGTTTGCCGCTGTAAGAATTGGAGTCGTTTTTGGTAGACCTCACAAACAAGATCGCCGTGGTAA
>Ga0172370_10008084_pt1 | contig 12709 bp, 6 predicted proteins | sample LakKiv5m_FD_114538 | JGI IMG/M metagenome (GOLD analysis project Ga0172370, IMG submission 114538) | Freshwater microbial communities from Kabuno Bay, South-Kivu, Congo - kab_022012_11.5m | ecosystem: Environmental > Aquatic > Freshwater > Lake | place: Democratic Republic of the Congo...
CTTTCTGCTTGTTGAATTGGGATCGAGGCAATCGCCACCACATGCACCAACAGCCGCCGCAAGCGCCGCGCTCGCCAAACAATGTGATCAAATCGTCCCAACGGTTGGGAGTGAGGGGATGGAATTCAAGATTGGATTCCGATTGAGATATTGGCATGGATAATTTCCAGTCTGTTGCTACAATTCCATGTTGGCGTGATAACTGATCGTGTCTTCGGCTTGCGTTGAACTCGCAGCCTTATCTAACTGACACAGGCAACGCAACCATACAATCATTACTTCCCAAGCTTCGGTCGTATCGGTAACACGAGTTTCTACATGCGCCACACGTGTATTGCGAAAAGCATTGACAGTTTCGAGATCAGAATAAACGTTCATGAGGATCGGGTTGGAAAAGACTTCCTGCACATCTTTCCATACGCCACCTACACCCCATCCGCCATTCTTTGCATAGCGCAGACAGAAAAGCAGAGTTCCCAGCTTCATAATCGAACGGCCATACACCAAGTTATCTTTAAGATAGCGGCCGTGTTTTTCAAGCTGATTTTTTTCTTGCTGTTTTAAAGAGTTGAGATAAGGGCAAAAATACTCCTCACGTTTGCGCGTATCGGAGGGGATATGTGAACCGAGATGCTGCTTTAATATGAGCAATGCATAGTCATCCAGCGGATGGAGTAGAGGTTGAAAGACGTGACCAAAATCGGGCATGCGGGAGCGCACCGCATAATCTAATAGTTTGATCGCTTGACGCATAGGGCTTTCTAAAGACGTCGGCAGCGCTTCAATACCGGCTTGCTTTGATACGCGAGCAAAGAGATCCTCGGCTTCTTTCTGAGCTGTCACCTCGGCTAATGCGAGCTCTTGCTGCCCTGTTTCTGCTTCTCTAAGCAAGACCTTCAACGCAGGTTCGCAGGCTCGGGCAAGCTCGGCCATACCACCAGCAGCACTTTGCTGAAACAAATGATAAGGCACATAAAGGTACTGCCATTTCGTTTTTCCTTTTGAAGCAGCTTTACACCACTCAACCGCCGCTCGCGCCTTCACTGGCACTAGCGCATCTTCTTTCCCTTTTAGCTCGCATAGCTTGTACTCGCCGCTCGCCAGACGTACGAGAAAATCCGGCACATACAGGGCACGATGCCCATCCGGGCGCAGATAGTCGACCATCAATTTTTGTGGGCCGGCATTCTTGGCAAATGCAATTACATCACTGGCAAAGTCACAGAAATCGACGAATGCCTGCTCAAACTCATTTTCACATGGCACCAAGTTGAACATCGTGCGCTGTGCTGTAACCGCCGGACGTTTCTCGGTGCTGGATGCTTGATATGGCTTCCAAGTAGAAAGTCTTGCGCCCTGACTGATCCGTCGACGCTCCTTTTTATAAACGGTCCTGGCCAGGATGAGTGGTGCAAAAGTCGCCCGCACGTACTCTTGCACGTCTGCATCGCGCATGCGATGGTCAATCTCTCCGGAATACAAATCCACCTCATGCTCAAACAGGACTTTGCTGAGGAACTCTTCGATCAGCGGTGTCAATAATTGATGTGGATTGCTCACCCTGCAGACGCGTCCCAGCATCTGGGCAAAGTAACCCGCTGCCGACCAGGCGTTGGTCAATAAGCCAACATCCAACTGCATCCGCGCCACAAGCTCAGAGGTGAACAGATGTCGTTCTTTGTATTCCACAGACCCTGATTTCTTCTTTCCAATCGGCAGTGGCTGGAAGCGTTGCCTGAAATATTGTTTCACTTCACCAGGGGTCAGCCCTTGCAAATTTGTCGTTGTCTCCACCGAGTCAGAGACGAGTGGAATTTCGATTTCGAGTTCTTCGACGGGCCTATTTTGTTGATCAACGAAAATCGTCACCGTTTGTTTGAACGCCTCGCGGATCGGCAGCACGGCAATGTCCAACCCCTCCTGCGCCAGTTCGTCTTCATAAAGCTTACGAAAAGCCGGATGATGCACCACCGTGACCATTTCGGGCGTATCGCCAAGCGGAATCATGCGTCGCAAACCGCGCCCCAATGTTTGCTCAGGCAGGATGCCCGACTTGGCAGAGTAAGGCCGCAACGGCACAATGGTGGTCACGTTGCGTACGTCCCAGCCCTCGCGCAGCATCATCACCGAAACAACACAGCGGAACTTGCTGTCCTTTTTATCCAACTCGCGGGACATCTCGCGCAGCTCGCGCAAGTCATCGGGCTTTAGGTTGGTTTCTTTTTCTACAAATTCTTTGATCTCGCGTCCATTACGTATGAATGTTTTGATGCGTCCTTTCAATCGGGTATGGATATTCAGCACTCGCCCCTTGAGTAATGGAAAGGTGCTGCTATCGAGATAATCGGCGATTTCGTTGGCTGCTTCGGCGTCTTCAGTCATGACAAATAGAATCGGTTTGCGAACCTTGCTCCATTCCTCATAGGTTTTTTGGTAGCGCTGGTAGCCGATCTTTAAATGCATGGCATAACGTTCATGCGCCGGTGTGCGTTTGTCGCCGCGCTCTACCAGATCTTCCGATTCCCCCAGCACTGGTACTTTGACGATGCCAGAGTCCACAGCTTCGCCCAACGGAAAGTCGCAGACAATGTGGCGGAATAGCTCGCCATTGTTGTGCTTGGGTGTGGCCGTAAAGTCTAATTGCAGACAGATACCATTGTTGCCTTTACTGACGTTTTGGCGATGGAGATCATCAATAGCGCGATTCCAGGCCAGGTCGGGATCATGAAGATGGTGTGCCTCGTCATTGAATATTATCAAACGTGGATGAGCGGTGATCCGATCTCGCAGCGCGGCACCCGTATCCAACGCCTGCGCCCGTTTGACTGCTGGCCCAAAGATGGATGCCGCGTTTTCTTCCTCTTCGCCGCCGTTCTCTCGCGTCTCGTACAACCGATGGATGTTGGTCAGGTAAATTGTCCCTTGTGTGGCCGCACCACCAGGTTCATCCTGCAGCACCACTTGCATCTGAAAATCACTTCGCCATTCTTCAGGTAAAAGCGGATCACTATAAAAGATCGAACAATTCTCAAAGTCATCCTTTAATCGCTCATAGACCGTCAGATTAGGTGCGATGATAACAAAGTGCTGCGCCAGATCCGAGCCCGGCTCGTACAGGTTGTGAAAGTAGCTCCACACAATCGCCAGACTCATCACCTTGGTCTTGCCGCCGCCAGTGGCGATTTTGCAGCAGTCCTTTGGCCAGAGGTCCTCTTGCGGATTGATGCCCAACGCCAGATCGGCAATGGCTTCGCTGCCAAACTCGAACATAAGCTCAGCCACACTACGGATACGCCGCAGTTCGTAAAGGTAGATGATGGTTTCAATGGCTTCCCGTTGCGCCCAGTGATAGCGGAAGGGAATGTTGCTTTCATCTTCGTCGGTTACCAGGTGTTCGGTGCAAAACCAGTATGTGAGCAGCGTGCGCGAAGTCTCACTTACTCCGGCATAGCCGCCGCGTCGCCAGCCATCCACTTGGGCACGGATGGAACGCACCAAGGGGCATTTGCTGGGTCGCCGTCCGGGCTGAATAACAGCCGGCCCGCCAGGCGTGGGATTGGGCAATCGATGCTGTAGCGGTTCTTCCCACGGTTTAAACAGTGGCTCCAAGGCGGCGAGGTTTTTTTCAGTTACTTCAAAAGCCATCTTTTATCGTTTAAATCCCTTATTATCGTTTGCGTAAATACGGAAGTCTCTTATTTACAAAATTGCCAAAATTTGTAAATAGCGATCATAGCTATCTCCGCCTCTGGTAGGAAAAAAGGCTTTCACAGGTTATCTCACAGTTCTTTGGCTTAGGCCAATTCCGGTTCTTCTAATATCAAATCTTTCTCCGCTTCAATCTCGATCCAGCCCAGCATCGCAAGTGCACTCACTGCATTCTCAATCATTACTCGGCGAAGAGGCGGCCTTCTTTTTTGTTTCCAGGCTAGCACTTCTTCGATCACTTTGCTGGACGATGGCTTTAATCCGATTCGGTGACCCAATTCGTACGCCGCCATATGAACAGTTGCCATTACCTCAGCCTGCTGAGTATTAACACGTGAAAAAAGATCAGCCACACGTTTTATAATTGGACTCCAGTTATTAAGGTGATTCGCAACTCGTTGGCTTGCATCGCGATAAGCCGGACCAACGCTTACTTCGAACATTTTTTGATTCATGGTATGTTCCTCTATCAAACCATTATTGACTAGTCGCGTAATGATTGTCTTGAACTCATCAGCGAAAGGACCATAACTGCCGCGCCGATAATTTAGCCCGGTTGGCAAGCCGTTCATTGTGGCGAAATAAGCAATCTTTTGAAACATGGTACGTCCGATTGGATGGCGATAGGGTTCCTTTTCCAATTCTGCCAGCACTGCAACCAAAGCCACCCACGCCGGCTTGATTCCACCATAGCGGGATGTGTCATAGTCTGTGCTGCTGGGCATTTCGCCAGCAAGCAGTTTTTCAAAATCGTTGATTGACTCGTTCAATGGCACATAAAATTCAATCGGAATTTCAAACTCACTGAGAATTCGATACATCGTTGGTCCGACTACTTTCCAATCCAACTGGCCATGTGCAGAACCGAGCGCCGGCACTGCCATTGAGGTGATTCCCCATTCCTTGTAATGGTCCTTGAGGAAATTCAGGCCATTGACAATGTCCTCGAGCCTTGAGACACTGCGCCAATGATCCTTTGTGGGAAAATTCAAAATCCACGGCGGGAACAAGCCGCGATATAGATAAGGCCTGCCAAGCCGTACTTCACCTCGAGCACAGCGCGTCTCATAATCCTTGAACATCTCGGGAAAACGTCGCTTGAATTCCAACGCCAAACCTGCGCCCATTACCCCAACGCAGTTCACGGTATTCACAAGTGTTTGAGCTTCTGACTGAAAGATATCGGCCTTTACAATTTTGACATTGCCAGCCATATTTTTCCTCTATTCAGCTAAAAAACATACTTCTTTTCACTTCGAGCGGCAACGCTATGCTGTACTCGCGAATGATTTTTGCCAACTCTATCAATTCCTGATCGTTTCTAACATACGCCCGCTGTATGCATTCCGGCTCGACACGATCGGGCACGAGAACTTCGGCGCATTTAAGTGATGCGTGCCGCCACTGTTCAATCTGATCTTCATGCGTCCAATACTCGGCAAATACCAGCTCCTTATCTACATGGATTAGTCCCTCTGGCGCCGGCGCAAAACGGGCATAATTGCTGGAGGCGTTGCGGTCTGAAATCACAGTTCCCGAGATGTCAAGCACATCGAGACTAACGGAGAGAACGCACAGCTTTTGTGCTCGATACTGCAATTTGTACAGCATCGGATTACGGGCGCAAATGTAAAGATTGGCATAATCATGCAACGGCTTTGCTCCTGGTATTACCCTTTTCCTACGGCGTTCCTGAATCTCCGGCATCGCCACTGATTCATGGTGAATTTTCGCCGCACGATTGTGAGAGACGATACCAATCTGGCAAATTGAGACGACATTTTCAAATGGTGCAATGTAATGCAATTCCGTTAGCTCGTCTCGTTCCATGACCTCAAACCTACACCTCCATCGTAATCACCGTTGTCGTATCCACCCCAAACACGTCGATCACCTTGACGCAAATCTGCTTCTTGCCGGACGTTTGGTACTCCCAGCCGATGTCAGTCTTGGTTTTGAGCGAGCGATCTTTGCGGGTGCGAAAATCTTGCCAGTGATGCTCGAATGGCTTGCTCTCGCGCCACTCGAAATCCACCGCCCAAAAGTCGATAAAGTCGAAGGGTGATTTGATCGCCCGCTCGCGCAGGGCGGACATCTCGGCCTCCGGCGCTTCTGCCAGCGCCGGGGCAAAACGCACCAACTCGATGTCTACCTTTTTGCTTTTGCGGACGGCTCTGGCTTCCAGATAGCCGGCCTCGAAGAACTGGCACTCGGTGCGATTCGGCTCCATGATCTCGCGCGGGATGTATTTAAGCTTGATCTCCAGCCCGGTCTCGGTCTCGATGGCCTGTTTCTTGAGCGCCAGCTCCATCTCGAATTCCCAGGCCAGGCAGTGTAATTCGCGACCGCCGGCTGCTCGTGCCGCTTCGGCCGCTGCCCGCAGCTCGCTCTCGCAAAAGATGCTGTCGATCTGATCCACGTGCACGTAAGCGCCGTGCTTTTTGCCATGCAGCAGGGGATTGGGCGGATGCACCAGCGCCGCGGCTTTGTAGAATTGCAGCACGATGCGACGATGCTCGCCGTCCGCACCTTTGAGCCGCTCGGCCTGCCACCATTGGCGCTCGTAACGGCCGAGGTTGTAGACATCGAAGGAGCGGTAGGGTTTGCCGGCGGCGTGCAGCTCGCGCTGCACTTGAATGAGCCGCTTGCGGGTGGTGTGAATGGCGTAGCGGCCCAAGTCCACGCCGATCCAGCGCCGGCCTAACTTTTCCGCCACCGCCAAAGTGGTGCCCGAGCCGCAGAAAAAGTCGGCGACCAGGTCGCCTTCGTTGGAGGAGGCTTCGATGATACGTTCAAGAAGGGCTTCGGGTTTTTGGGTAATGTATCCGACGCGTTCAGCAGATTGATTATGAATTAACTTTATGTCCGTCCAAACGTCCTGTAGCTCGACACCCTCAAATTCGTCAGCATATCTTTTCAATCTCGGAACACCACTTTGGGGCCAGTGAATTTTGCCTTCTCTGTCAAGTCTATCAAGCTCATTATGGGAGAATGCCCAATGCCTTCCTTTAGAGGAAGGATCAATTCCTCTCCAAAGAGTACCTGATTCGCCCTTTGCCGTGACCCCTGCATATGTCAGATCGGATCTGGCATATCTCCTGCCAGTATTCCCCTCAATTTGATCAAAAAATGCATCGATATAGTCAGGACTTGCCTCTGTTAGAACTCGATTCCAACAATAATCTGAACTCTTATGATAAAAGTAAATTGTATCATGAACCATACCAGCTTGCTTAGCGCCAGTATGTGCGCTTTGTCTTTTCCAAATGATTTCATTACCAAACATTTCTTTTCCGAAAATTTCATCAAGGGCTAATCGAAGTTGACCAGTCACTCTCCAATCCAAATGCACATAAATACTCCCCCTCTCACTCAACAAATCGCGCATCAGCGTCAGGCGCTCGTACATCATGTGCAGGTAGGAGTCGGTGCCTTTGCCCCAGGTGTCACGGTAGGCCACAGCTTCGAGAATGGACTGCTCCTTTTGCACCGCCTCACCTTCCTCGCCGAGCTGCACCTGCATGGTAAAGTCGGCGCCCACGTCAAAAGGCGGATCAATGTAGATCAGATCGATCTTGCCGCGGAACTGCTCCAACAGCGCGGCCATGGCCAGCTTGTTGTCGCCCCAGATGAGCAGGTTGCGAAAATCGTCGCGGTGGGCGGTTTTGTTGAACTCTTCAAAGTCAAAGCGCTCCTGCTGTTGGGCATGGCTGCGGTCGCGCGGCTCGTCAATGGTCTCGATGCGCTGCAACGGCAAACGTGAAATCGGCAGCTTCACCGGGCGGCGGTTGCCGTACTCGTCGTACTTGCCTTCCCAAACCAGCTCGGTTTTCATGCGGGAAAGGGGGTGAGGATCGGATGGCCCCCAAAGGTTTGGCTGGTTATTCTGTTTGCTCATGCCTCTTCATCCTCTTGATGGTACTGCTGCGCCGGTATTGTCAAAATCAATTCCGTCTGGTCGATCAACTGATAGGTCGGTAGACATCCAGTCAATCTTTCTGTCTCCTGAAAAATAATTGGCACACCTTCGCCACGCCTGTCCATGATATGTTGTAGATGGATTTCATCCTTATTCTCAGTTATTGGACACCGGGCAAGCAAACTGGTCACCAACTCATTCCGCGTCGCTTGACGCAGTGCCAAACTTTCGATTGTTACGGTATTAGGCGGCGGACCAGGCGAATACAACTCTAAACGATCATCAAACAAATGAAGCCGAACCTTGGAGCCATGAATCGAGTAATCTCGATGGGCTACAGCGTTGGTGACAGCCTCGAAGCAGGCGCGAATGCTGAACTGTGGCACATCGATTCGTGCCGGCGTTTTCTTTGCCATGATCTTCATGTTTTTTCGAATAAATGCCAAGGCCTGCCAAATCTGTGCATCTAAGGGCCCGATAATATCGGCGGCGTCTAATTGGTAGTTGGCATCGCGAATGCGTCCACGATAGCTCACTGCCTGAATATATGCGCCTTTTAGCCAATGCGATGGGTTGGAGAAACACATCAGCACACCGGCTACGCTTATTCGTTCGACACCAACACTATCTACCGCCAGAATCCGGATCTTGCGCAAAGCAAGTCGCGGATCTTTGTCGCTATAAGGCACGAAACGCAGCCAAAGTTTTTCATCAAGATCAGAAAAAGAAGTATCAGGGACTGCCTGTTCGTCGAAGCGAATGATTCGCACTTGGCTGCGCTGCTGAAAAAGACGCGCCAACAGGTCGGGTGGCATCTCACGTTTGGAACTGCCGAGGCGATAGAAATAACCGCTCGGGCTTTTGTGCACAAAAAGGCTGCGCGGCACATCGATCTTTATCACCGCGCGGTTCTCTCCAAGTTCGTCGGGCAAAGTCATTCGGATAATTCTGACCTGAAGCGGTGGATCGATACTGTCGTTACAAATTTCTCGAATGTAGGTCTCAACCTCATCAAGACGATCGTGAGGGATTCCGATGATGTCCCGCGTCTTATCATCTACTCCTAAAATCAAGACACCATCATCGGTGTTGGCGAAGGCAGCTAATTCATCGGCAAGATCATCGCGTCGGGGTCCGTCTATTTTCTGTCCCCGAAAAGTAACGGCCTTATATTCTAAAGTCGAATCTTCACCCAATCGTATTTTCTCGATTAGTTCGATAGGAGAGTCATACATAACGACCTCCTCCAGCAATTCGATTGTACCGCTTCTCGAAAGCCTCGCGACCACCCTCCATGACCCGGCAGATTTCCTCGCGGATACGCCGATTTTGCAGCCCGTCGGGGTAAATTTCCCCTTGCTCATCTGTTGCGAATTGGCATTGCCCAGCGCGAAAATCCATGGGAATGACCAGTTCGGCATCGCCGTTGACCGCGATATTGGGATTGTGTGTAACCACGATAATTTGTCGTCTGCGCTTGTTCTCACGCAACTGGCGTACAATCAAGTCATAAATAAGATGATTGTCCAAATCGTCTTCCGGCTGATCCAAGATGAGTGGCTCTTGTCCATAGGCTAACAAAAAAGCGAGAATAGCCGCTGTCTTTTGTCCCGGCGAACCCTGTTGAATTGAGCGGAAACTTTTGCCGTCACCCGTGGGGCTGTACTTGACCTCAAGAGAATCTTCAGGAAACCAAAGCCAAATTCGGTCAAGGATTTCTGGCTTTAAACTGGCGATGAATTTCGTAAAACGCTGGTCTTGGACATTCTTGAGCGTGTTTTTCTGCAGACTTTCCTTGAGTCGCCATAATCGCTTTTCAAAGTCTTGGCTCTTAGAATTTTTGGAATCAAGATATCCCTGATATAGCTCGGCTAATATTCCTGTTTTTTCGTCTTCGGAAAAAATGTCGCTGGCAAAAGTCGGATGCTCGCGTTGAATGATATCTCTAAACTCGTCATCAACTCGGTCTTTGGCTCCGTACGGGACGACTTCCATCTGTATCATTGTATTTGACGCAAGAGAGGCCTGCAAAAACCGGGTACGCTTTTCCGTCAGTTCTCGCCGGAGAGAAATAAGTTGATTTAGGCATTCGTGCGCCTGTCGGTTCACATCCTGAAGCTGTTGCCCAAGGCTGTCAATGGCGGCTAATTTTTGCTCTAAGATTTGACGCCGCTGCACAAGTTGTCCATAAGCACCAGGTTCAGTTCCTTCCCGTTCCAGACGCTTTTCTAAGGATAGATATTCTCTTTCGGCTGTTTCGACACCCGTTTTCCAAGGAGAAGTTAGAATCGCTTGCCGCCATCCAGTGACGATGGTTTCTGCTTCTTCAGAGAGAGTTACCACTTTTCCTATGAGCGTCTCAATTTTGATCTTGATCGTATTAGCCAGTTCCAGAACTGCCTGCTCATTTTCTATATCGCGATTAAATAGAGACTCGTCCAAATCCGCGGGCGATAAGGAATCAACTGATTCGCGCAGTCGTTGGGGAATCTCAGCCAGTCCTGTTTCGAATTGGTCAACAGCGCCTTTTTGCCGACGAGTTTGTTGATAACGTTTGAGGATTTCGCCGTGACCAGAGGATTCAAAAACGGATAGTTTTCTCCGGAGATCTTCCAACTCACCTTTGATAGTTCCTTCTTTGCCCAAGCTCGCTTGGATTTCACGCGCTTTCGCCCGCAAAGAGAAAAACCGACCTTCCTGTTCTCGCCAACGCTCACTCCAGCTAGCGCGGTCGACCTGTGGGTCCTCGTCGATTATGGTTAAGAGTGCACCAGGGCGTTCAGCGAACTGGAATATCTGTTTTTGACTATAAATCCGTATTGGAAATCGACGCGCCACGTCGCCCAGACTAACTCGCTCGGTATTGTCAGGCAACATTTCCATAATGGCAGGGATACCGGTCGATTGACTCCATCGTATTTGGTAGCGGGCTTCCTCACTGAAATATCTAACTAAAGCATCGGTATTTTCCGTTAGTATTCCCTTATCATCCCGGTTTAAGGGCTTTCTTATGAATTCTTCATAAGATTCTCTTACTTTTTCCATGTCTCTTAATTCGTAATCGCGCTGCATGACAGCTCGGAAAAACTCCACAATTGTAGACTTGCCTGTGCCTCGCCCGCCGACAACAGTATTCAACCAAGGATTGAAGCGAATAAGAAATGGTTTGCCGCGGCCACAGTACTTTGCTTCTCGAATTTCTAATGCTTCAAGAATCCTTGTTGCGTGAGAATTTGGATCAAAATCAGAGCTAATTTCATCGTACCGGATGATAGACAAAGGACCATCAAGCAAAGCAAGCCGCAAGGCGTCCAAAGAAGGTTCACCCATTTTAACCCAGGTGAAACGGGCACCAGGAAAGGTATTCTCCGCTAAGGAGTCGGAAGGTGCTGGATGATGGGCATCTGATCCTATCACCGAAGTCCAGTGCAAATGCCGCTGCTGGTATTCATCAGGAGGGATGAAATCTTGCTGTTTCACTTCCATGGCAAAGATATGGGAAGAATCCAAGGTTTGCTTAAGCGTGGTTCCTTTTTGTTCAATGAATAATCCCCTTTCCGCATCCACATGAGCAGGGATTGCAATTCCACCCATCCGGCTTGCTTCCTCTATCGACTCGCACAGTGTTTTTCGTGTGACCCCATCGCAATTACCGGGCGTTCCCTGGTAGTTCACCGCGCCCATCAAATGATCGATATTACCTGTCGTTGTAGTGAGGTCGAAAATGACCAAAAGATGCACACCGCCACTCACAGAGATCTCCACACCTGGGAAAATATACATCGGGCGGAATCCATTTGGCAAAGGTGATCCCCGCTTCATGACCTCGTATTCATGCTTGAGATCATCAATCCATCTGCCGGTATTGTGATCGGTAATAGCAAGACAATCAATACCGGCTTTCATGTAATCCAACAGCCATTCCCTTGGCGTTCTCTTTACTAGGCTCTGTTGGGTTTTCCCTCTACCATAACAATCTGACGCAGGTGTATGCGTGTGGAAATCGAATTTCCACCATTTTGATCCAGGTATATCATTGCGGTCAATCATGGGACACTGACTCTCTTCACATTCTCGATGCGCTGCAAAAGCAACGATAGGGTTGGCAGCTTGAAAGGCCTGCGGTTGCCATCCTCGTCACTCTTATCATTCCAGACCAACTCGGTTTTCATAAAAAAGAGGTGGTGGCGATTGGCAGGTCTCTAGGCTTGCGAAATGCTTTTATTCTCCGCGACGCTCAATTCCTTGAGTATGTGGTACGGAATTTATGGCTTTCGATTGAGTAACCTAAACGTGACGACTTGCCGGGGTTCTACCTCAGCTTGATCTTTGTTCAGTTTATCAAAATTATGTCATTTTCGCAAGCGAAAATTCACGGCTTAAAAGCGCATCTCCATGCCGAGATTGATCAGCCGCTTTTGATAGTAGAAGCTTGCCCAAGGGGATTCGTTTTTGTACCAAGCAATGCGGAGCATCAGGGTAAGGAACGAGGTGAGATCACGAGAAAGATCAAGGACGGCAAAATTGCTTTCTTCTTTTTCGGTGTCAAGCTCCAGCAGCCAGAACGGAAGCAAAGCATCGAGATAGGTTTTTTTCTGAATCGTCCCATAGCCGCGGAACAATATCCCTGCTACTCGTTTGGCGAACATGAAAGTGAATTGGTGTTTATTGAAATCAAAGCCGTAGCTATTGGAGCGGTACGTTTCAAAGCTGTAGGAGAGGTTCAACAAAATGCCTTTGACCAGCAAATCGGCACGAAGGGAGTAAAGGCCGAGACGATCATTCTGTTTTTCCGTGCTTGGCAACCAGCTTCGCCGATCCTCCGTCGGACGGTAGGCCAGTCGATTCAGGTATAATCTGCCGAAGGAAATCTGTGGCGAAAGCGTTAGACCTCGAATGACAGGAAAACCAATTTGCGCATAATATAGCGGGCCGGAATAATCATAATAATCACTCTGCGCATAATCCAAGCCTTCCAAACGGCAGCCTGCTTGCAGGGTGAGATTCCTTGGCAAGGATATTTGTAGCATCGGACTCAAGTGACCCCAGGCATAGTCGGTTTCTTTGCCAAGAAAAATCTTC
>Ga0172370_10008088_pt1 | contig 12704 bp, 11 predicted proteins | sample LakKiv5m_FD_114538 | JGI IMG/M metagenome (GOLD analysis project Ga0172370, IMG submission 114538) | Freshwater microbial communities from Kabuno Bay, South-Kivu, Congo - kab_022012_11.5m | ecosystem: Environmental > Aquatic > Freshwater > Lake | place: Democratic Republic of the Congo...
AAGGAGGTCAATGAGATTTCAGCCGATGCGCTGACCGCGCTGACCAATCACAGCTGGCCCGGCAATGTGCGCGAACTGCAGAACACCGTGCACCGTGCCATGATCCTGGCCAATGACAAAGTTATCCGGCAGGCCCACCTGACCGAGATCCTCAATTTGCAAACCCGCGCCGACCTGGATATTCCGCGCACCGGCGACGAACTGAAGCGCCTCAAGAAAGAGGCGCGGGAAAAGTCCGTCGAGGATATCGAAAAACTGTTTCTGCTCGAAGCTCTCAAGCGCAACGACTGGAACGTGACCCGCAGCGCCGAGGAAACCGGCATGCTGCGCGCCAATTTCCAGGCGCTGATGCGCAAGTACGATATCCGGATCCGCGGCACCGAGTCCGGGGAGGACTAGTTTCCCGGCTGGCCCCGATTGCGCCGGTCAAAGGCCGGCCGGTTCGTCCTCGATCTCTTCATAGCCGGTAAACATCGCCTTAAAGTGCGCCGTGGGCGTGTGTCCCAGGCTGGCCAGATAGGGATGGATAAATATGAATGCCGAGAAGAAAATAAACAGCAGCACATGCACGGTGTCCACGACCCGCACTCCGCCGAACAAGTTCACTCCTGTTTCAAACAGTTCCACATCCCACAGCAGGACGCCGGTGTAGAACTGGATCGGCACCAGCAGCAGCATGATGATCTGGTAGGTCATGCTCTGCATCGGGTTGAACTTGTGATAGACGCTGACATGGTGGGGATTCGGCTGTCCCCTGAAAATGCCGTAACCATAGAACATCATTTGGCGGAAGCTGTCGCGAAAATGCTTCATCGGGCTGAGCTCGGGGTGATACACCTTGATCTTGTCGGAGAACAGGTAAAACCCAAACCAGAGGAAGAAGTTGGCGATCAGCACAAACCCGACCAGATTGTGCAATTCGATAGCGGTCTTGAAAGGCATGAAGTTAACCATGCCGATATAACGGATCTGCACGCCCGTCAGTATCATCAGAATGAAGCTGACGGCGTTGGTCCAGTGCCAGATTCTGACCGGAAGAGGATGGACGTAGAGCTTGTGCATCTGATTCATTGTTTTTTCTCCTACTGCTTGGGGGAATTGCTGTCGCTGGCGTCACCGGCGGATGCCGTCAGGCCCTCCGGCTTTGCCGCCGCCGTTGCCTTAAGCTCTGCTTCGACCTTCTGACGATACTTGCGGAACACCCATTTCAGGGTCATGTGACCGATCGGCACGCCGATGCCAGCCATTAGCGCCAGTACAAACAGTATATCCAGCAGCTTGATACGGGTCGCGCCAATCGCATAGAAACCGCCAATCGACTCCACGGAGGTCGGCGCGCTGAGGACTTCCTTCTGGGCGCCGTAATGCACCGCCCGGCCGTCCGGGCTGGCAATCGAGATGGTCACTGTCTGGAACGCCGCAGCGCCTTCGTGGTGGCAGGTGTCGCATTCCTTGATCGCCTTGTCTTTTTCCGTCAGTTGATGCGCTTCGGGCCCGCTGGTGACTTCCAAGCGGCCACGCAGTATGGTTTTGCTTTCGGCGCCTTCGCGATTGAATTCCTTGAGCAGGCTTTGCAAGGCCAGCGCATCCAGTCCGAGCCCCTTGCTGTCGGCGGAACGGGCGCGACTTTCAAATTGCGGCACGCCTTGTCTTTCGGCAACCCGTTCCAGCGCAACACTATTGTAAAGCCTGAGATTCACCCGGCGCTTGGCCGCAGGGGCATGGCAAGCCGGGCAGGACACCGCCTCAAAATGCCGATCGGCGTTGGGCAACCAACTCTTGTGGGCCGCCAGCGCATCGCTGTGGCATGTCAAACAGGCGTCCTTGATTTGATCGCCACTGGCTGCGGCCTTGACTTCATGCGCCTTGTGGCAGTCCGGGCACAGCGGAGCAGCCTTTCCGCCCGGTTTGCTGCGCGCCTGACCATGCACACTGTCGGCGTACACCTTGTAAATTCCCGCATGACACTGGCGACAAGAGACTTCGGTCATCGGCGCTGCGGTGGTATTGGGCCGAACCGCGTGCGGACTGTGACAATCGGAACACAGTGGAGCGGCGTCATTGCCGTCGCGCAGCAGGTGCGCATGAATACTGCCTTCATATTGCTTGAATTTATCGTCATGGCATTCTTTGCAGACTTTAGCCATGGCGATCGAATTCTCGCGTACCGTGATTTTTTTCTTGCTTGGCTGCGGATGTTTTTTCAGATCGATTCCGGAATGACAACCGGCACAGCCAATCGGATTGTGCACCGATGCAGCAAAAGCCCTGCCCGGTATATGCAGCGACAGGGTTTCACCGTCCGCCATCGGCTTTTCGAACTTCTCCTGCCCGTGGCATTCCAGGCAGTTCTTGACATCGGGGGAGAGATCGCCTGCAGCCGCGTGGGCCGGAACGATCCCCGGCAGGCAACAAGCGATTGTGAACGCTACGATAAACTGCAAGTGTCTGGTGAAACTTGCTGCCTTGCTGCAGGCGCTGATCATGACTGCTTCCCCTGAAATGCAAAGAAACTGCCGGGGGTGAGAACGCTCCCGGCAACCTTGTTACTCGAGTTGCGGAAACCCGCCCATCATACTGCGGTCAAGTGCGCTTCATGACGGCTTTGTAGCCAGCCCAGGCGAGCATTCCGAGACCGGCAAAGGGCATTGCAACGATATACGCCAAGCCAATGAAGGGTGCGGCGAGGAACAGGGCAATGTTCTTAATGGTGCTGCCCTTGGCCGGCGCTGTTTCGCTTTGTTCAATGCGGGTCGGTTCAATCTGTGGCTCTGCCATCGCCACACGCTCTGCCGCCGCCGCTTCCATGGTACGCTGGCCGAGGGCATGCGCCGTGCTGGCTTCGATCATTTCCGGGGAAAGCGGTTTGCGCAGGAATTCCGAAACACCCGCCGCTGCCGCTCTGGCTTCGTAGGCATCGGAACCGTAACCGGTGACGATCACCACCGGCAGCCAAGGCTGACTGGCCTTGACCTGTTCGGCCACTTCCAGGCCGCTGATGCCCGGCATCTTGATATCGGTGAAAACAAGATCGTAATGCTCGTTCTTGAGCTTGCTCAGCGCCTCCTCGCCATTCGCGGCAGAGATCACGGCATAACCCTTGTTGGCAAGCACACGATCAAAGCTCTTGCTGACCACGGGATCGTCATCGACGATCAGAATTTTGGTTTGGACGCTCACAACATTCTCCTTGGATTAATTGACACAACTGGCGGGTTCAGAAACTCGGCGGATGACTTCGGCTGCGGCCACAGAGGCTCTGTCCCGCTGCAAAGCCCATTTCTTCCGGGTAATGGCGCTACGGGCGACCTTGATGATGTCGTTCGGGTTGACCGGTTTGGCCAGATAATCGTAGGCGCCCAGACGTATCGCTTCCTTGGCCGTTTCCATTGACGGATAACCGGTAATCACCACCACTTCGCTCTCCGGCCAGCGCTGCTTGATCATGCGCAGGACCGACATGCCATCCATGCCCGGCATGCGCAAATCCAGCAGCACCAGATCGAAGCAATCCCGCTCCATTTCACGCAAGGCCTCCGCCCCGTTCCAGACGGCGGCGATATGACGATCATCACCTGCCAGCAATCTGAGATGGCTCAGACGAACGATCTCCTCATCGTCGACGACCAGAATGTTGCTTTTCTCGCTCATGGCGCACCTCCATTGCTGTTACGTATCCGTTTGCCTTGTATTGAGCAATGGTCGTGCCTGACAACGAAATTCCGGTGATAATCATATTAATTCAACGGTTTACGATATGAAATGCGCTATCGGGTGGATGCCGGGCGGCGTGGCAAGTATATTTTTCATGTACATGCAGAACCGCAGACAATCTGAAAATAATGTTGATTCAACGAGATAGTGAAATTTTGCGGCGTACACAAATTTCAAGCGCTCACCCGGAACCCATACCGGGGCTGCCGATTACATGCCGGCAATGACTTTTCCGAAGGCCTCAACCCGCTGCCAATCGGTAAACTCGACCACCGTGCTTGGGTGCGTGGGCCCCTTGGTGATCCACATGATGAACCGGATCATCATCCGGTCAAAAAATTTATAGCGCGGATAATCGATCTTGCCCGCGAAAACCCCCAGTTGTTTGGGTTTCCAGGTGATGCGCTTGAGAAACTTGAGCAGATAGGGATTGGTATGCGGCTGGTTTTTTTCCGGTTTGCGCGCCACCACATTCACGGAAAAAAAAGCATTCGGCTTGCTGTCCAGCAGCGCCTGATTGCGCTTGATGAAATCGAATACTTTGGGGTTGTGCTTACCATAACGAATGCTGGCGCCGATCACGATTTTGTCGTAGGCCTTCAGGTCGACCTGCTGCCAGTCATCGATACAGACCAGGGTAACCCGATGTCCATGCTGCTCGATGACACTCTGGAGACGCCTGCAAATAACGATGGTATGACCATCCGTGGTCGAATAGACGATGAGGATTTTCTGCTGCCCGGCTGGTTGCACATGATCTCCCTTCAACGCTTGATTCACGCGGAAAACTCCGCCGCCGACCATTCGTCCTTGTGGCCAAAACCGCGCTGGTTGTCGATGAAACGTATCCGCTGCGCAGTTGCTTCGTACCAGCGAACCTTGCGCAGCGCCTCGGCCAGGGCGGTGAGTACCGGCCGGTCGCCCAGGACATCGGGAAACTTTTCCCCGTACAAACGTTTTGCTGCTTCCTTTTCCTCGCCCTCCAGTTCCCGCACCAGGGCATCCATCTGGATGCCCTTGATGGCGCTCCAGTCGGAATAATCTTCCTGTATGGTCAGAGCCACCCGCGCGTCGACCGTGAAGTTGCGGTAGTGCCGGCTCTGCGGGGAAGAAAGAAAGTACAAGCGCGTCCCTTGGCTGACATAGAACACCGCCGCAGCCGCAGGGCCCTCCGCGCCGAGCGTGGCGATGGTCATGACGTGATGCGTCCGCAGATATTCGAGAACTGTCTGACGCGGGTCCACTGTGGTCTCATGCATAGTTTGCAACGGTCATATGATGGTAATCAATGAGTTGCAGAGTGTGGATCGGCATAGTATGCAATAAAGAGACAGCATAGTTTGCAATTTTCCACTATGATAGGTGGCATAGTTTGCAACAGGTAATTTGTCGCTTCCGATTCTATCTAAGAAAGTATCTTTTGGACATGGGCGTGACGGGACAAGCCAATGACCAAAAGAAACGAAAAAACCAAAGGGGAAAAGGTGACCTGCTGGGTTACCCAGCCAGATTGGCCGGATGGCGGTTACGCTATAACGGGCGCTCCGTCAGAGGAACCTCTGAGTGAAGGAATCCTAGCCTAAATGGTTGCTGGTTGCAAATATTTTCGTTCTTTTGGACTTTTGATCTGTCCTCAAGCGTCTTGTCCGACGCGATAGCCCTTGATCTCGCTGGTTTTGCCTGGGAGCGTTGGTCGCGACCATTTTCTAAGATCACAAAATGTGATCTTAGAAATGAGTGTGTCCCGGGAAGGATATCCTTGCCGCGCGGCAACGATATCCTTTCAAATTAGCCGGAGTCCCTGCGTCAGGACTTTTGCAGCAAAAGTCGGCGACGGGATACCGCTTTACGCTGCCTCGAGGCCAATAACTAGGCGATGCCCAAGTGCGCTGATCGCCTGGGCGATGCGCGGCAGTTTCGAGCCGTAATGAGGATCAAGAAGGCGGCGAACTTCCTTTTCGTCCACGCCGAGTTTCTTCGCCAACTGCATCTTCGTGATGCCTGCCTCTTGCATGGCGACGTACAGCGCCGCCTTGGCGACCGTTTCAGCCGGCGGCGATACCTGATGCTCGCTGCGCTTGGCCTTTGTCGGCGCAGGGAAGGGCAGCCCACCCTGCATATAGGCGGCGAAAACCTCGTCCATTGCATCGGCCGCTTCCGTGAGCGCATCCGCCACATCTTCGCCCTGGGTAACGAGCTGCGGAAGGTCGCGGCAAGTCACCACGAATCCGCCTTCCTCAGCAGGGGTAAGTTTTACTGCATACTCGAACCGTTCCATATCGCACCTCATCACAAATCTGACGCCTTGATTCCAAGCTGCGTACACATACCGTGCAGCGTGCCGGTCTTGAGTTCATCTTTCGGGTTCCGAACTATGGTAAAGGCTGTCCCATAGTAAAGGGTCTGATGGCTCCCTTTACCACGGGAGGCATTCAGCGTTACGGAGATGCCACGCTGCTTTCCCAGGGCTTTCACCTTGCGGATGAACTCGTTTCCTGTCATGCGGCAATTATCGGTCGAAATCGTCCGATGTGCAACATTTATTGCAGTAGTCGATGCACGGCGCAAGAGTCCTCATTCCAAAAACACATCCGGATTGTGACAATTTGCCACGTGCTTAGCGCAGCTCACTTTTTCCGCATCGAGAGCAGGTCCAGCGGATTGCTGTCATCGTCTTCCCGTCTCTTTGCCATCGTGGTTGCAGCCCGGTGTCTCAGTCGTCTTGCTGGGTCGCGTGGGCCGCGTAATCATCCACACGCCTCCTCCTGTCACGACGACAGTGATGAGTAGTAGCACGAAGATGTCCATATATCCATTCCTTAGCTAACTGCCGGCTTCAGGCTCCACTCGGAACAAGAAGTTTTTCCAATGGTGACTAGCAAAGTCGCCATTGGAAAAACTTCAGGGGACGATTTCCGAATTACCCGCTGAAACAAAGAGTGGGGGTAAGGAAAAGGGGCGTGCGAAAGAAAACGAATGGTACGGCAGCTTTCGCTGACGTACCATTCTTGAATATTACTCTGGAAAGACTGGAGGTTTAGTGTAACCGCTATTGCAAACTATGGCGTCCAGTTTTGCAAACGTTGCCGGCCATTTTGCAAACTATACAGTCTCCGACATCCACAGCGCCTAGCCGCAACTCCCCACCGCCCCGCAGGCACTGCAGAAATCGCAGCCATCCTTGCGGATCACCGTGAAATTGCCGCACTCGGCGCACAGCGCGCCTTGCATGATCTTGGGGCCGCCCTTTTCCTGCGGCACCTCGAGGATGCCCATCTCGCGCGTCGGGTAGCCGTTCTCGTTGAGGATGCCGAGCATGGCGTAACGATGCATGATCAGCCGCGCGATGTAGGCCACGGTCGACGGCCAGTTCTGCTGGCGGCGGGTGCCCGGGACAAAAGCCATGAAGTCGCCGAGCGGCTCGGGATAATTGAGCAGCTTGCGCAGTTTCATGCCGATCCAGGCCGGGTCCATGACGCGCATGTCGAGCGAAAGCAGCTTGGTCAGACCGTCGAGAGCACGCGGATAATTGCCCGAGAGCCAGACCGAGTATGGCCGCGTGACGCCGTCGGGCAGGGTGATTTCCTTGAGGCCCAGCACGAAATCCTCGCCCGAGGCCGGGTTGCTGATGTCTACCGTCCACGACAGCGTGCCGTCGGTACCGGTCTTCGGCTCGTCGCGGCTGAACATGGTGTCGATCACCGGTGTCGGATCGTTGCCCTCGAAGGCGCCGATCTTCTCGCAACGGTAGCGGATCACCTGGGCCACGGCGGAGACCACGCCGGGCATCAGCTTTTGTTCGCCGTGCGGCGGGAAATGCATGTTGAAGGATTCGTCGCCGATGGTCTTGGCCAGCACGTCGAGTTTGAGCTTGAGCCAGCCGCGGTCATTGGCGCGCATGTCCATCGACAGGGTCTTGGCGACCGCGCCGAGGCCGCGCGGCTGTTCGGAACCATTCACCCAGACTTCGAAGGGCACTTTCTTGCCGTTGGCGATATGGCCGACGAATAAGGCGAATTCGCCGTGCGGCGTTTCGATCATGTAAGTCCAGGCGGAATTGCCGTCGGTCAGCCGCGGCCGGCCCGGCCAGCGCAGCGACGCAAGCACCGGTGCCGGCAGGGAGCCGATCGACAGGCGGCGGTTGGCGCCGCTGATCACCACGTCCTGGGGGTGTGCCCCGGAGGACATCCCCTTGGGAGACTTCTTCTCGGCGGCCTTGTTGTCGGTAACCGACAACACGCTGCCCAGCACGGCATTTGGACGATAGGTGGCGAGCCCCTTCAGGCCGGCCTTCCAGGCCGCCATGTAGAGATTCTCGAACTCGGCGTAAGGATAGTCCTCGGGCACATTCACCGTTTTGGAAATCGAGGTATCGATATAGGGTGCCACGGCGGCGACCATGTCCTTGTGGGCTTCGGCTGAGATATCCAGCGCGGTGACGAAATAGTCCGGCAGCTGGTTGACGTTGCCGCCGACATGCCTGTAATAGCGCCAGGCATAGTCCTCGACCGCGTATTCCTTGAAGGTGCCGTCGACCATGCGCTTCTTGCGCGTATAAGTCCAAGAGAAAGGCGGTTCGATGCCGTTGCTGGCATTGTCGGCAAAGGCCAGTGAGATCGTGCCGGTCGGCGCAATCGACAGCAGGTGGGAATTGCGGATGCCGTGCTTGCGGATCTGCTCCTTGATCTCGACCGGCAGGCGCGAGGCGAAGTTGCCGCCGGACAAATACATGTCGGCGTTGAATAGCGGGAAAGCACCGCGCTCCTTGGCGAGTTCGACCGAAGCCAGATAGGCGCGATCGCGCATGAACTCGGAAATCTTGGCCGCCACGGTGCGCGCTTCGGCAGTATCGTAGCGCTGACGCAGCATGATCAGCGCATCGCCGAGCCCGGTGAAACCGAGCCCGACGCGCCGCTTGGCCTGCGCTTCGGCATGCTGCAGTGGCAGCGGCCAGTGGGTTGCATCGAGCACGTCGTCGAGCATGCGCACCGAGGTATCGACCACCTTGCCGAAAGCCGCGAAATCGAAGGCGGCCTGATCGGTGAACGGCGAGGTGATAAACAGGGTCAGGTTGATCGAACCCAGGCAGCAGCAGCCATAGGGCGGCAGCGGCTGTTCGGCGCAGGGGTTGGTAGCCTCGATGGTTTCGCAGTAGTAGAGATTGTTGTCGCGGTTCATGCGATCGAGGAACAGGATGCCCGGCTCGGCATGATCGTAGGTCGAGCGCATGATCTGATCCCACAGTTCACGCGCCTTGAGCTTGCGGTAGACCCATTCCCCCTGATGGCCATTCCGTTTGCCGGCGCCTTCTTCGCGTTGATAGGCGCCGGAAGTTTTGAAGTCGGACGAAGGCTCGGCCTTGTGGGCGAGTTCCACCTCGCCGTCGCTTTCAACGGCACGCATGAACTCGTCGGTGACACCGACCGAGATGTTGAAATTGGTCAGATCGCCCTTGTCCTTGGCATGAATAAATTCTTCGATGTCGGGATGATCACAGCGCAGCACGCCCATCTGCGCTCCACGGCGGCTACCGGCGGATTCCACCGTCTCGCAGGAGCGGTCGAACACGCGCATATAGGACACCGGCCCGGAAGCGCGCGACTGGGTGCCCTTGACATGCGCACCGATCGGCCGGATCGAGGAAAAGTCGTAGCCGACACCGCCGCCGCGACGCATGGTTTCGGCAGCCTGTTGCAAAGCGGTGTATATGCCGGGGCGGCCATCGACGACTTCGGAGATGGAATCGCCGACCGGCTGAACGAAGCAGTTGATCAGCGTGGCGCAGAGATCGGTACCGGCGGCGGAATTGATGCGCCCGGCCGGAACGAAGCCATGTTCCTGGGCTTCGAGAAAACGTGCCTCCCAATAGACGCGTTTCTCTTCGCTCTCGACCGAGGCGAGGGCACGGGCAACGCGTTGTCTGACTTCACCCACGGCAGCTTCATTGCCCTTGGCGTATTTTTCGATGAGCACCAGCCCGGTGATTTCCTGCGGCTGGGGCAGGCCATGTGACTTAATTGATTGAATTGAAATAGATTCACCGGGCGTGATGGTTTTTGTGGTCATAATTTTTCCGGGGAAGTTGGGCGATTGAAGGTCGAGAGCATACCCAAGCTTTTCACCGAAATAAAGTGAAAAATTTGAGTTCTTTGAAAATCAGATAATTAGAAATTTGGCTAGTAGCGCGCCAAGTTTCATGCCACTATATATAGTAGGTTTTGGCGAAGAAAAACTCAGAAATTCAGGCTATTGCACTAATTCCAGAGTATGGCGGGCAATCATCCATTCTTCGTTGGTTGGCAGGACTAAAACGCTCGTTTTGCTGGTCGGCCCGCTGATGCAGGTGGCGTGGTTGGCATTCGCCTGGGCGTCGAACTCGATGCCCAGCCATGCCCCCGCTGCACATACCCGCTGCCGCACTGCCACCGCATGTTCGCCGATGCCGCCGGTAAATACCAAGGCGTCGAGGCCGCCCAGCGCAGCGGCCAGCGAGCCGATCTCGCGCGTGACACGGTAACAGAACAGGTCGACCGCCTCGCGCGCCTCGGCACGATCCGAAGTCAGCAACACGCGCATGTCCGGGGAAATACCCGAAACACCGAGCAAACCGGATTCCTTGTAGAGCAGGCGCGTCAGTGCTTTGGCGTCCATGCCCTGGTAATCCATGAGATAGAGCAGGACGCCCGGATCGAGGCTGCCGGTACGCGTACCCATCATCAAGCCTTCAACGGCGGTAAATCCCATGGTTGAGGCGACGCTCTTGCGCCCGCGCATGCCGCACATGCTGGCACCATTGCCCAGATGGGCGACCACCACACGACCATTGGCGCGCTGCGCATCAAGATGTTCGGGCAGCACCTCGGCGATGTATTCGTAGGACAAGCCGTGAAACCCGTAACGGCGCACCCCTTGTGCCGTAATCGCCCGCGGCAGCGCGAAGAGCTGAGCGACATGGGGCTGGCTGCGGTGGAACGCGGTGTCGAAACAAGCCACTTGCGGCAGCTTGGGCAGCAGTTCGGCCACGGCGCGAATCGCATCGAGATTGTGGGGCTGATGCAAAGGTGCCAGCGGGATGAGGCGTGCCAGATCGGCACGAATGGTCTCGTCGAGCAGAATCGGCTGCGCGTATTTCTCGCCGCCATGGACCACGCGATGGCCTGCTGCGGACACAGTCAAGCCGCCATCATGCTCGCCGAGCCAGTCGAGCAGAAAGTTCAAGGCAACCCGATGCGGGTCGCCGCGCCCGCCGCGCAAACGGCCAAGATACTGGTCGGCCAGCATTTGACCGGCGGCGTTGCGCGCTTTCAGGTGCGGTCCTTCGGGACTGCTGGCATCGATCGCCTCGATCTGACCGGAAATTGTCGGCCGGCGATCGATCTGTACGCCGCCTGAATGTGCAAACAGCGCAAACTTGATCGAGGACGAACCGGCGTTGAGGACCAGGAGTGCATCGGTCATGGCGCGACCTCAGGCCTGCAACTTGCGCTTGGCGTGTGCCATCACTACGGCGATGGCACACGAAGCGGTGCGCGTCTCGGCGGTATCGGCACGGCTGGTCAACACGATCGGCACTCGTGTGCCCAGCACGATGCCGGCAGAGAGCGCATCCGCCAGATATTCCAGCTGCTTGGCGAGCATGTTGCCCGACTCGATGTCCGGCACCACGAGAATGTCGGCCTGACCGGCTACCGCGGAGCGAATCCCCTTGGTCTTGGCCGCGACCATCGAAACTGCATTGTCGAATGCCAGCGGACCGTCGAGGATGCCGCCCTTGATCTGGCCGCGTTCGGCCATCTTGCACAGCGCTGCGGCATCCAGCGTGGCACGCATTTTCGGATTGACGGTTTCGACGGCAGCCAGAATCGCCACTTTCGGCTCGGCGATAGCCAGCATGCGCGCCAGATCGATGGCGTTCTGGACGATATCCACCTTGTCTTCCAGGGTGGGTTCGACATTCACTGCGGCGTCCGTAATCATGAGGGGGCGCGGATAGGTTGGTACGTCCATCAGGAAGACATGACTGATGCGTCTCGCGGTACGCAGGCCGGTCGCCTTGTCGATGACTTCGGTCATCAGCTCATCGGTGTGCAGCGAACCCTTCATGAGCGCTTCGACCTGTCCTTCGCGCGCCAGGGAAACCGCAATCTCGGCAGCCGCATGGCTGTGCTGGGCATTGATGAGGCGGCAATCGTGCAAGGACTCACCGACTTGTTCGGCGATCGCCCGGATCTTGTCCTCCGGCCCGACCAGAGTCGGGATGATCAGCCCCGCATCCCGTGCCATCAACGCACCCTTGAGCGATTCGGCATCGCAGGGATGCGCCACCGACATCTGGATCGCCGCAAGTCCCTTGGTAAAACCGAGCAGGTGATCGTAACGTGCCTGCCGGTCGCTGATAGTGAATTCGGGCATGGCGACCCGGGGCCGCTTGATTTTCTCGCTTGGCGCCAACACCTCGGCCGTGCCGCCGATCACCTTGAGGCCATCCTGATTGGTGCACAGGCAGTCGAAAATGATATGACGGTTGTGGTCGAATTTCTTCTGGCAGGTAATCGTCACTGTAATCACGTCGCCCAGGGTCACCGGCCGGGCAAAATGCAGCGTCTGGTCAATATAGACGGTTCCCGGACCGGGGAATTGGGTTCCCAGTACGGTTGAAATCAAGGCCGCACCCCACATGCCGTGAGCGATTACTTCGCGGTACATCGATGAGCGCGCATACTCAAAATCGACATGGGTTGGATTCACGTCGCCCGACATGATGGCGTACAACTGGATATCTTCGGGCCTCAAGGTGCGTTTGAGCACTACGGCATCGCCGACCTTGATTTCGTCATAGGTGCGGTTTTCGATAAAGCTCAGTATTTCGTTATTGGACATGGCGCAAACCCTCGAACAATTCCACTGTCCTAATTCTTACGTCAAAAATGTTGCAATGCAATAAATATCTGCGCTAGGTTTGATCAGGATCATGACTCGCGGGAACGGAC
>Ga0172370_10008089_pt1 | contig 12703 bp, 2 predicted proteins | sample LakKiv5m_FD_114538 | JGI IMG/M metagenome (GOLD analysis project Ga0172370, IMG submission 114538) | Freshwater microbial communities from Kabuno Bay, South-Kivu, Congo - kab_022012_11.5m | ecosystem: Environmental > Aquatic > Freshwater > Lake | place: Democratic Republic of the Congo...
AAAGTTTTCGGTTGTCCAAGTAATATTGTGAGATGAACCCTGTTCCCAACTTTCGCCACCATTTGGGCTGGTAACGGTAATTACCGGCAAAGGCGGAGCGATGATTGAAAATACAGCGTTGCTTTGATCGGTTGGGTCGCCGTCTGCCTGATCGGAAACTATTACCTTATAATCAGCACCCAAAGCCTGACCTGCCGGAATGTTCCAACTCCAGGTTCCGAGCGCGGCTGATACGTTTTCAGCCAGGATTTCGGTGGCTTTTGCACCTGATTCCAGTTCGATTTTTACGTCTCCTGTAAAGTTTTCGGTTGTCCAGGTAATTGCGTGTGTTGAGCCTTGTTCCCAACTTTCGCCACCATTAGGGCTGGTTACATTGATGACAGGCAAAGGCGGAGCGATAATCGAAAATGTTGCATCACTCAGGTCTGAAGGATCGCCGTCAGCCTGGTCAGAAATTTTCACTTTATAATCAGCACCCAAAGCCTGACCTTCCGGGATGTTCCAACTCCAGGTTCCGAGCGCGGCTGATACGTTTTCAGCCAGGATTTCGGTGGCTTTTGCGCCGGATTCAAGTTCGATTTTTACGTCTCCTGTAAAGTTTTCGGTTGTCCAGGTAATTGCGTGTGTTGAGCCTTGTTCCCAACTTTCGCCACCATTAGGGCTGGTAACTGTGATAACGGGGACTGGAGGTGCGGTAATTGAAAACGCAGCATCACTAAAGTCGGATGGTGAACCATCTGCCTGGTTGGAAATCTTTATTTTATAAGAACTGCCCAACGTTTGTGCGGGGTCAATTGTCCAACTCCAGGTTCCGGTTGTAACATCAATATTTTCAACCAAAGTCTGCAAAGCATCGGCGCCGTTGTCTAATTCAATTTTCACATTTCCCGTAAAATCGAGGCTTGTCCATGTGATGTTGTGGATGGAACCTTGTTCCCACAATTCACCACCGTTTGGACTGGTGACAGTTATCACCGGAGGGAAGTTCTCTGCGCCGGGGGTTCCGTTATTCTGGCGGCTTGCTGCCCAGTTTGTACCAACATTATTGTCCAGGCTTGGTTGCAACAATGAAAGTGAGGGTCCACCACCGTCAGGACTTACTGGCCAGGGAGTTTCATCATCGTAGCCAACAATGTCTATCTGCTCACCAGTTGGATAGAAAAGTCTAACCTGGTCACCGCTATTATCCAAACCCCAACCTGCATTTGCATCCCAGTCGGGGGTGAAAAACATAGGGATTGTATTGATTTTTATAGCAACCGTAAAATACTCTCCTGGGTTAATTGAAAATCCTGAGGGGAAAGTAACACTATGATTATTGTCATTGTCTTTGATGATAAATCCTGTCAAATCAATACTTTCAGCCCCGGAATTAAACAATTCGATCCATTCATTATCACCTGCTTCAATGGAATTGTACATAATTTCGTTGATTACCAATGCGGGCAAAGCGGTTATTGAAAATTCGGTGTTGCTATAATCAAATGGGTCGCCATCAGCCTGGTCAGAAATTTTTATCTTATAATCAGCCCCCAAAGCCTGACCTGCCGGGATTGGCCAACTCCAGGTTCCAAGTGCGGACGAAATATTTTCAGCTAAGATTTCCGATGCTTTTGCTCCGGATTCCAACTCCATTTTTATATTTCCTGAAAAGTTTTCAGAAGTCCATGTAATGTTTTTTGTGGAGCCTTGCATCCACGTTTCACCTCCATTTGGGCTGGTTACAGTTAAAACTGGTACAAGAGGAGCAATTATTGAAAACACTGCATTACTCAGGTCTGAAGGTTCGCCATCGGCCTGGTCGGATATTTTTATTTTATAATCGGCACCTAAAGCCTGTCCGGCCGGGATCGGCCAATTCCAGGTTCCCAGTGCGGACGAAATATTTTCAGCTAAGATTTCCGAGGCTTTTGTCCCGGATTCCAGTTCGATTTTGATGTTCCCTGTAAAATTTGCACTTGTCCAGGAAATGCTGTGGGTTGAGCCTTGTTCCCAGTTTTCACCACCATTGGGACCGGTAACTGTGAGGGTGGGAGAAGGAAGTGTGGTAATAGAAAATGTGGCGTTGCTCATGTCTGAAGGATCGCCGTCCACCTGGTCGGAAATTTTTATTTTATAACTACTTCCAATAGCTTGCCCGGCATCAATAGTCCAACTCCATGTCCCATCAGCCTCATCAATATTTTCAACCAATGTTTGTAAAGGCAAACTTCCGTTGTCCAGTTCAATTTTTATATCACCCGTGTAATAACTGCTCGTCCAGGTGATGTTGTGTGTTGAACCTTGTTCCCATGATTCCCCGCCGTTGGGACTGGTAACTGTTAAGGTCGGAATAGCTTCGATATAATCGGTAATAGCGATGTCGTCAATGTTAAGTCTCCTGTTTGATGTCCCTGATTCCGTAGCCCTTTTTATACGTACCCGAATATTGCCAGTTACATTAACGATCTCCGAAAACGTTTGCACAACATCCAAGGCCGGGGCAGTAAAACTACTCCCGATTTGCGTCCAGTTTGAGCCATCGTTAGTACTGTATTCTACTTTCCAATCTACCTGAGCGTCTGTTCCATATCTTCGATATTGGAAAGACAAGGTACCAATCCCATTGATTTTATTTTCCAACATTGAAATTGAACTTGTTCCATACCCCCGCATTCTGGTTGAGCGTAAGCCATTTTTCCAATCAGCAGCATCAGTACCAATCAGTGCTTCAGTTAAATCCCAATTTAATCCGCTTAGTTTTACTGTTCCACTGGCATAAGCAGTTTTGGTTTCTCCTGTACCTTCAAAATTAACAATGTATTGCCCCTGTACTACGCTTGAATAAATAAATAGAAAGGTTAAAAGAGGTAAAATCTTAATAAGTATATTTTTTTTCATAAAGACGGGATTTTCAATAATGATGTTTTTGTTTTTAAACTAAAAAAAAGGTATCCCGGCTTACCCGGAATACCTTTTTTTGAAAAATGTATTAGTTAATGATAATTTTTACTGATGAGTAATTTCCTGAACTTTCGTCACTGCATTTCAGGAAATACAAACCCTTTTCAAGATGTGTGAGGTTGAGGTTGAAAAGCTGTCCGTTTACGGGTTGTTCCAAAACAAGGCTTCCGTTTGTTGAATAAACTTCAATTTTGCTTACCGGCTTTTCGATGGTGATATTAAAAATACCATGTCCGGGATTTGGGTAAATATTCACCATTTGCTGGCTGCCATTTTCACCAACTCCTGCACCTTCCTCGGCCATCACAGTTATGTTGTCAACTTCCCATGTTGCCGATTCGGTGGCTGTTGAGGTGAAAATAAAAGCGATGTACACCGTGCCGGCGCTGTAAGGTGCAATGTCGATGTCGCCGGAGTTTGTCCATTCAAAAAAAGTACCTTCAACTGGCCATGTAGCCTCGCCCGAAAGATCGGTCCATGTAAAGTCGTTGAGATTACCTGTCCCATTGAAGTCGGAAGAAATTTTGACTGCTAATGCTGGACCTTCATATCCGAGGGCAGAGTTAAAATTGAGTTTTTCGTTGGAATAGTCTGTCAGGTTGATAGCCGGTGAAATCAGCCAGTCCTCATTTTCAAAGGGGGATCCTGAATAACCACTCATCTTGGCACAGGGTGAGCCTCCAATACCATAAGTATTATTGCGATCCCAAGCCTGGTCGCCTGTAATGCTTACCTGCTGCCAGTTTTCCCAGCTTTCGTCAAAAGTAGTGACGAGAACATCCACAACGCTTGAACCGCCGGTGGTTGCTTCGGCCTGTGGTGGCGTTCCATCAGTTTTGTAATCGATGAGCGCACCAGAGTTGGTGTAGGAAAAAATTATGAAATAATAGGTGGTGGTGGCATTTAAACCCGAAAAGGTATAGTTGCCCACACCAGCCAAAACATTCATAGCTCCGGTTCCATCGCCAAGATCGGTGTCGTTGTCAACAGGTGTTCCGTCAACCGGAAGGGTGATGTTATTTGCATCGTTTGCTTTGATAAGATAACCGGTTGGTAAAACGTCGCCTGTTGCGTCAGTCCACGTAAGTGTGATGGATTGACCAGAGGCAGCGGCTGCAAAGGTGGTGGGATAGTTGGTGGGTTCGGGAATGGAGGTAATGGTGGCTTGTGATTGGGGTGGCGTTCCATCGGTTTTAAAATCTATATTGTTTCCCGATCCGCAGTAAGGGAAAACCTTGAAAAAATAGGTTGTATTCATGGAAAGTTCTGTAAACAGGTATTCTTCAACTCCTTTCTGTATGTTCATTGCACCGCTTCCATCACCTAAAATTTCATCGTTGGGCACGGGAATTCCATCATTTGGCACCACAATATTATCCTGGTCACTGGCCAGAATCAGATATCCGGTAGGGATAACCGCACCGGTGGCATCAGTCCACTGTACATTTATATTTAATCCGGTGGCTGTGGCCAAAAAGTTGGATGGATAATTGGATGGTTCGCTAACCGTAAATTCAAAATCCGACATGGCGCGGCTGGTAATATAATCGCCATCGGACCTGGAGTTGCACAAACCCACTATACTGCCCGAACCTGATGGAATCGGAGTTTCGATATAGTCAACATCATAAAAGGTGGTTCTGAAATTGCCTTGCGCATCAGAGGCGTCGGAAAAAACATAAACCATTCCATTAGCAAATGTAGCGCCTGCATCGTCAAACGAAGCATTGTCAATTTTTACAAGTTCCGATTCATATTCTTCAAAATTTGCAAATAATTGGGCAATGTTTACGGTTTGTAGTTCAACAATATTTCCTGCCGAAACAGGATCGCCCGGATCGGCAGCCGGAACAAACTGAAGCATATTTCCATACTCCGACACGGTTCCTGACAGCCCTGCAATTCCATCGCCAATTTCATAGTCTGAAGTAATTACACCTGCATTGTCATCAATAAGAATGGCGGCGGTAGCATCCTGAATATATTTTTGACCGCGGAAATCCTGTTGGAAGGTTAGCACCACAGTTCCGGTAAGATAATACACAGTTCCGGATGTACCATTTCTAAGTTCAGCAATTGTGCTTACTGTTTCGGGGAAAGAAAATGTTCCTGTGGCAATAGCGCTTGGATTCAATCCTGTGTAGTAAGCTCTTGCCTTAACGGTAGTGGTGGCACTGATGGGGATAGGGTTTTCAAACAATTCGGAGGTCTGATCGGGGTCTGAACCATCGGTTGTGTAATAAATATCGGCATCCTCGGTATTGCAAAGTATTGTCAGGTCGAAAGGTCCGGTAACAAGGCCGGGGGCAGGCGAAAATGAGGGGGTGGCAACTGATGCCGGGCCGCCAGAAGGAGTTGCAGCATCATCCCAGTTGGAGGCTATGCGAATACCATCCACTGTAATGTTTTGTGCAGCATTAAATTGCCTGAGAGCAACGGAGGAGGGGACAATGTCAGATTGTGTGGCATCAGTAAGAGGTCCAATTGTCGGGGTTGCCGGTTCAGCATCTGGAAATGTTCCATCAAAAATAAAAAGACTGACAATATCATTGTTTGTTCCTGATACTACTTCATATTTTAACACTAAAAAATAGGTTGTGCCCAAATTATAGGCAGCACTTGCCAATGTTGCGGTATTCACCCCAAAACTGACTCCAAAATGGTTTGTGGCATCCATAAATACTTTCCCTCTGAAAATTGTACTTATCGGATTCCCTGCCAGATGTAAAAAATACCCGGCAGATGTGGCCGTTACATTAACCATAAAGGCAACATACACCGTTCCTGTAGATTGTGGATCATAAGTTTTGTGTACATCCTCTCCATTATTATCTAATAGAGCTGCTCCACCAATTTCTGAACCAGCAAAACCTGAATATGACAATCCATTCGTTACGGTTATTGATTCAGTTCCTGAACCGCTGTGGGCTGTCCATCCATTATTAACCAGCAAAGAGCCAACGGCGTACTCAAAATTTTCTACAAGTATTTGTCCCTGGATATTTGTTACCAGGAAAAACAATCCCATCAACAATGGGATTGTTTTTAGAAATGTAATTTTTCTCATAATAATTCAAATTTTAATAAATAATAATATTAGTTAATTTCAATTTTTTTTGTAAAAAATAAACCTGATTTTTCATTTGTAAATTTCAGTAAATAAAACCCATCAGGAAGTTGAGATAAATCAATCCGTATCAGGTTTTCTGAAATGGGTTTTGTTAGCAGGTAAATTCCTGTTGTTGAATAAACTTCTACTTGAGTGTAAGGTTTTTCCATGTTTATTGTAAATACACCATTGGCTGGGTTTGGGAAAATATTCACAACATCTTCGCAATTGTATTCGCCAATGCCTGTATGATTCTCGCCAACAATTAAAAAATTGTCTATTTTACAACTTGCCGGTTCGCTGCCAAAGTAATTATAGACAAAAGCAACAAACAATGTATCTGCGCCAAAATCCGCAATATCAATTTCGCCTGAATAACCCCAATTCATTAAAGAATCGGCCTCTGGCCACAATACCTGGTCGGAAATATCATTCCAGGTAAAGCTGCCGGGGTTTTCAGAACCATCGTAATCAGTCGAAATTTTTACCTGCAAATCAGTTTCTAAAGATTCTGATGCAGAAAAAAAACTCAACTTTTCGTTTGTGAAATTGGTAAGGTTAATAGCCGGAGAAATAAGCCAGTCTTCATTTTCGCTAATAGTACCCACATTTCCCGAAATCAAAGCACACGAAGTAGCACCGATGCCTACAGTGTTGTCCCGGTTCCAACCCTGGTCGCCGGAAATGTTAACCTGTTGCCAGTTTTCCCAGCTTAGATCAAAGGTTGATAAAAATATCTCTTCGATAGGAGGCGCAAAGGTTGTGGCCGATACAAGGGGGGGTAAATCACCGGTTTTAAAATCAATATTTTCGCCAGTGTTGATAAATGGGAAAATCGTAAAATAATAGGTAGTAGATGTTTGAGGACCTGTAAAAGTGAATGACTTCACTCCAAAAGGTACATTTACCGTACCTTCACCATCGTTCAGGTTTAGATCATCAGTTTCAGGAATTCCATCTTGTGGATAAATGATGTTGTTTTGGTTGGAAGCTTTAACAAGATAGCCGGCAGGCACAATCATGCCGGTAGCGTCATTCCAGGTTAAAGTAATATCGTGTTCGCCCGGGGTTGCTGCAAAAAATGAGGGATAGTTGGTTGGTTCGGGTAAATAAATACTCTCACCGGTTATTAAAATGTTATCCACCCACCAGATAGATGCATGATTTGTATTCGATTCATACACAAAAGCAATATTCACAGTATTTCCGGTGTAGTCTGTAATATCAATATTGCCGGAATAAGTCCATACAAAATCAGGATTGCCTTCAGGCAAAACCAGATTCAAATCATCCCATGTGGCTGTTGCAGGATTGCCCCCCCCATCGTAATCAGCAGATATTTTTGCAGTAAGCTGAGGCAATGAGGAAGGAAGTCCAACCGCCAGATAAAACGCAACCCAATTATTGTAGTAATTCTCCAGATTTATTGCTGGTGATATTAGCCAATCTTCGTTTTGATATGGATTTCCATTTTCAAATCCATTGATATTGGCACATGCTGTTTGATTCATTCCCCAATTATTATTCCGATCCCATTCCTGGTCGCCGGTAATATTCAAAACTTCCCATCCATCCCAGTTTTCATCAAAATTTTCATTTAAAATAGTCACCACATACGATGTTTGCGAAAAAGTTGCCGGAACCGTTCCATCAGTTTTAAAATTGATGTTGGTTCCGGCATTTGTGTAAGGAAAAATCTTAAAATAGTAATCGGCCAGGGGCTGAAGGCCGGAAAAAGTAAATGTTTGTGCTCCAAACACTACATTTGCCGCTCCAAGGCTATCGGCCAGATTTAGGTCATCGGCAACATAAATGCTGTCAACCGGGTTTGCAATGTCGTTCCGAGTACTTATTAAAATAAGATAGGCATCCGGCATGGTTTCTCCACCTGCATCAAACCACGACAAAACAGCATCAAGACCATTAACGAATGTTGCAAATTCAGTCGGATAACTGGATGGTTCTGGTTTGGTTGTTTGCCAATCTTCAAAATTGCCATTGGCCAAAGGAAGAACTTCGCCTATGGGCGATTCAAACTGAACATCGTCAATATATTGCGTTTCAGGTGCAGAAAACCCAATTACATCGTAAAACCTTAACATGATATTTACCGCCGTGGCTCCCGCAGGAACACTGCCGCTAAACTCATATTTTGTCCATTCGTTTGTCCCTGGCCCCACATAAACACCAGTTAAAGTCATCGCAGCTCCTTCCCAGTCTAATAAAGCCGATACGCGTACATGTTGACTTGTAATGGCCTGGAAGCTAAAATAAAAATCGATGCCTTCATTCACCTCAATAGCAGAAGTATTGATTAAATCGCAATTTTGCTGTTGGTCCGATTTTACAATAACACCACAACTTGCCAACCCGCCAAATACAATCGTATTTTCCTGAAAAGTTTCTATTCCAGTATCCAAATTCCAGTTATCGGGTGTTTGGGCTTGAAGAAAAGCGACGCTTATCAAAATTCCTGTCAGGAAAAAAAAATTCTTCATATCTGGTGTTGCCTCTATTGTAATTTGATTTTGTTGAAAAATGCTGCTAATTAATAACTATTTTCTGTGTCAAAATCTGTGAAGAATCCCGGTTGACAGCCTTCAACATGTAAATTCCTTTGTGAAAATCACGAGTCAGAACTACTCCGCTGTTTCCTTCAAAAACTCCGGTGTAACGAAGCGAACCTGTAAGATCATAGAGTTCGGTTTTCCAGATATTGGTATCGTGGAAACTAATCGTGAATTGTCCGGATGTTGGATTAGGATAAACCGACAGAGTTGTGGTTGCAGGATGTTCGTTAATTCCAACAAACTCGCAAACGGCACCTGGTGTAGCAAACAATGAATCTCCATCTGGTGTAAGTCCTGCAAAATTATTGGAAACATACCAGTTTGATGGATCATTATTGTCAGATGACGGATCACATAAAGTAAGTGATGGACCGTTGCCATCAGGTCCGGTTGGCCAGGGTGCTATATCCAAAAATGAAACAATATCCACTGTATTACCCGAACCATCCTTAATTTCTATTGTTTCGCCGCTGTTGCTCAATGCGCCCGAAGTCCATTGGTTGGCGGTCATGCCGTAAGCTGTCTGGAAAGCAGCAGCGTTTACGCAAATAAGGAAATATGCTGATGGAGCCAATGTTTGATTTGGAAACTGATATTCGATTCCCTGTGAAAAATACAAACCATTCAAGTCAGCCGGACTGCTGCCATTGTTGTAGATTTCGATGAATTCGAGAATGTCATTTCCGGCTTCTGGAGGATTATACATGATTTCGGTAATAACCAGGTCGAGGTCAGCAGGCTGGATAACGTTGATGTAGTCAGTTTTCGTCATGGTTGTCGAACCATTGGCATTCGACACAGTGAGCGAAACATCAAAAACACCCAGCGTGTTATAGGTTACCGGTGCTGGGTTTTGCTGTGTGGATGTTCCGGGAGTCCCCCCTTCAAAAGTCCAGGCCCATGAAGTGGGATTTCCTGTGGACTGGTCAGTAAATGTTACGGTTTGACCAACAAAGATGGTTGTAACATTCGCTGTGAAAGCTGCCTGTGGTGGTGGAATTACCTGAACCGTGATATAATCTACTTTTACCTCGGTGTCAGAGCCGTATTGGTTGGTTGCAACTAAAGTTACATCAAAGGTTCCGGCAGTATTATAAACAATGTTCTGAGGATTCTGCTGTGTTGAAGTTGCCGGTGTTCCCCCTTCGAAAGTCCATTGCCACGATGTTGGATTGTTTGTGGATAAATCGCTGAAATTTACACTTCCACCAACAAAAATCGTAGTAACATTGGATGTGAAGTTTGCAGCCGGTGGCGGAGGAGAATTGAAAACCTGTATATAATCAGCCTTCAATTCCACATCCTGACCAAACTGATTGGTCACAGTCAGGGTAACATCGTAGATTCCAACTGTGTTATAGAGGATTGCCGGTGGATTCTGACCATTGAATATAGAAGGGGAGCCTCCTTCAAAAACCCATGCCCATGATGTTGGATTTCCGGTGGAGAGATCGGTGAAAGTAACCGATGATCCGGTTTGAATGGATGTGTTGCTTGCAACGAAATCAGCTACCGGTAAAATGGCACAACCACTGCCCGGTGTTGCCCATATTGAATCTCCGGCGGCATTGATGGCAGCGAATTCGGTGGAGTGAGTCCAGTTTTCGCCAACATTGTTATCCAGGTTTGGATCACAGAAAGTCAGGGATGGCCCGGCTCCATCAGCAAGGGAATCCCAGGGTAAGACATCCAGGAATTGAACAAAATCAATGGTATTATCAAACGGATCTTTTAACTCGAGTAATTCACCACTGTTGCTAAGTGCGCCGCTTGTCCATTGAAGTGCATTAATACCAAATGTGTTTTGAAGCGCAGTGGAATTTACGCCTACCACTACATATTGTCCCGGTTGAAGTTGCATCGACGGGAAGGTAAATTCAACCCCACTCGAAAAATAAAAGCCATTCAAATCAACATCTTCGATGTCGTTGTTGTAAATTTCAATAAACTCAAGGGTATCCGTGTTGGTTTCTGGTGGATTATACATAATTTCGGTAATAACCAGCGCCGGAACATAAACAGGAGGAATAATGGAAAATACTGCATCGCTTTCATCCGAGGGCGTTCCGGTAGCAGCATCTGAAATCTTTATTTTATATTGATCACCCAAAGGTTGATTTGTCGGAACATTCCACGTCCAGCTTTGTGAGGTTACATCCACCGATGAAGCCAGAACCGTGGTTCCCCCCGAAAGGTTCACCAGTTCAATTTTAATGTTTCCTGTGTAATTAATGTAACTCCAGGTAATATTGTAAATCAAACCTTGCTGGAAATACTCCCCACCATTGGGATAAGTAACTAAAAGTGTAGGTGTTGAAAGGAAATTTTGCTGACAAGGTGTTCCAAAGTTTTCAAGACTGGGCAACCAGTTTTCAGCTAAATTGTTGTCCAAAGAGGGGTTGATGAGCGAAAGCGAAGGCCCGCTACCATCAGGTTCTACCGGCCAGGGTGCTGAATCGTCGTAAAGCACAACATCAATTACATTCAATATGCCATCCACCAATTGCAGCGATTCGCCGGCATTGTTCAATGCTCCTCCAAAAGGGCCTACCATGTTCAATCCAGTGTAGAAGGTAGCCAAGGTATCGGGAACACGGGCAACCACCAGAAAATCACCTGGAGCCATGGTTGTACCTTGCGGAAATGTAAATTCTATTCCTGAATTAAAACCCCATCCCGAAAGGTCAACCGTTACATCGTCGTTATTGTACAATTCGAGCCATTCCCAATAATCATCCAAACCTTGTGTGTCAGGAGGATTGTACATGATTTCGTTAATAACAATCTGGTATATTTCAGGTGGATTAACCACTGAGAAAATTCCACTGAGAGCCGTTACATCTGCTGCAACATCGGTAATTCTTATCCTGTAATCACTTCCTACGGCTTGTGTCGAAGGGATATTCCATGTCCAGGTTCCTGAATTGGCTGCCGCAGTTCCAAGTGTTGTCCACGTGGGTGTTCCTGACGAGGCGTTGGCAGTAACTTCGATGATAACATTGGCCAGGGTATTTATTGCCGTCCATTCTATTTCGTAAGCGTTTCCGCGAATCCAGATGGCACCGGCTACAGGTGCAATTACGTTGAGGTAAGGAACCGCGCTTCCACCGGCAGTAATCAGAATATCATCAATTTCCCAGGTTTCCGATTCTATAGTTGTAGAAACATATTTGAAAGCAATGTGCACGTTTGTTCCCGTAAATCCTGCCACATTCACCAGTCCCGAGCTTGTCCACACGAAATTTGGATTTCCGGCAGGCCAAACTGCAGTCAGGTCAGTCCAGGTAGCAGTATTGGGATCTCCACTGGTATAATTATTCGATATTTTCAGGCTGATTTGCCGTGTGGCTGTTGGATAACCCATTGCCGAATAAAATGTTAGCAACTCATTCTGATAAGTATCAAAATTCATCGAAGGAGAAATCAGCCAGTCTTCGTTCACAAAACTACCACTGGCATAGCCGCTCATTTTTGCACAAGGTGTTCCCCCAACACCATAAGTATTATTTCTGTCCCAAATCTGGTCACCAATAACGCTGATTGTTGTCCATTCACCCCAACTTGCATCAAAATTCTCGGTGTTGAGAATAATAACACTGGCCGTGGTGGCATTGGCAGCCGGAGGTGTGCCACTGGTTTTATAATTTACATTGATACCCGAATTTGTGTAGGGGTAAATTTCAAAATAATAGGTGGTAAGTGGCTCAAGATCATCAAAAATATAGGTTTCAACACCGTAGTTGATGTTTACAGCTCCTTCACCGTCGCTCAGGTCGGTATCGTCAATCACAAAAGTTCCGTCAACCGGAGCATCAATGTCAGGATCGATGCTGGCTTTAATCAGGTAAGCCTGCGGTAACTGTCCACCCACGGCATCATCCCACGAAACGGTTATCGTCAGATTATTGGCGACAGCCGAAAAAGCGGTTGGATAGTTGGTGGGTTCAGGAAGCAGTGTAGGCCACTGTTCAAAATTTCCGTTCGAGACCGGTAAACTTGTGCCGGTGGGACTTTGAAAAGTAACCAGATCAACATACTGTGTTTCAGGTGCGACAAAACCGGTTACATCGTAAAACCTGAG
>Ga0172370_10008091_pt1 | contig 12702 bp, 9 predicted proteins | sample LakKiv5m_FD_114538 | JGI IMG/M metagenome (GOLD analysis project Ga0172370, IMG submission 114538) | Freshwater microbial communities from Kabuno Bay, South-Kivu, Congo - kab_022012_11.5m | ecosystem: Environmental > Aquatic > Freshwater > Lake | place: Democratic Republic of the Congo...
CACCCCGCCATGCTGGTGCGGGTGAACCGCGCGCTGGCCGCGCGGCTCGGCGTGCGGCACTCGCCGCTCTGGCAGGGACCCGATCCGAGGCATCTGAGCGCGCCCACCGAGGTGCATGTCGTCCTGTCTCGCCGGTGCAGCGCCGGATGCCGCCTCTGCTACGTCGCCGCCACGCCGCGCGGAGAAGTGCTGGATCCTTCCCGCGCCTGCCGGATCCTGGACAACCTGGCCGCGGCGGGCGTCTTCCACGTCGCGCTCGGAGGCGGCGAAGCCCTTGATCTTCCTCATCTTTTCGACCTCGCGGAGCACGCGCGCCGCGTCGGCCTTGTACCCAACCTGACGGTCTCCGGCGCCGGCATGACGGAGGCGCTGGCGCGTCGCTGCGGAGTGTTCGGCCGCATCCATGTGAGCGTGGACGGCCCGGCCGAGGTCCATCGGCGCACGCGCGCAACGTTCGAGCAGGCGGAAGCGGCGGTGCGCCGGCTGCGGGCGCAGCGGCGGGGCGTCGGCCTCAACTGCGTCGTGACGCGCGAGAACTTCGACCGCCTGGACGACCTGGCCGCGATGGCGCGCCGGTGGCGGCTGCGCGAGGTGGAACTTCTGCGCTTCAAAGCGGCGGGGCGCGGCGCGGGGCTGGATCTGGATCTCCTTCCGGATCAGGCCCGCGCACTGTACCCGCTCGTGCGGCGGCTCTCGCTTCGGCACGCGCTGCGCATCCGGCTGGACTGCTCGTTCGCACCGATGGTGTTCGCGCACGCGCCTTTGCTGTCGGTCGCGCGCTTCTTCGGTGTCGTCGGGTGCGCGGCGGGCGACATGCTCGCCGCCGTCATGCCCGACGGATCGCTGCGCGGATGTTCGTTCGCCGGGCCGCCCGAGGCCGACGCCGCCGACGCGGCTTCTCTTCGGAACGCTTTCTCCAAGGGTTTCGGCACCTTCCGCGATCCGCCCGTGCGCCGCCGCGAGCCCTGCGCATCCTGCGACTACGTCTCGTTGTGCAACGGCGGCTGTTGCGTGCCGGCCGCCGCGACGGGCGATCCCGACGCGCCGGATCCGGGGTGTCCGCGCGTACACGAGCGCTCCATCGGGCGATTCGCAGCGGCTCTGCTCGTCGCCTTCGCCGCCTTCTCAAGCGCGTGCCCGGAGACGAAGCACCTTCAGACGCGGTGCGTCACGGACGCGGACTGCGGCACTGCGCGCTCATGCGACGCAGCCACGGGCACCTGCCGCTGCGTCTCGGACGCCGCCTGCTCGCCGGACGAGTTCTGCAACGGACGATCATGCCAGCGCCGCGTGGGATGCGACACGACGCTCGACTGCCCGCCGGGCACGTTCTGCGACCTGGGCACGCGCCAGTGCGTGGATCGCGATCGGTGTACCAGCGACGTGCAGTGCCCCATCGGAGCGGTGTGCGACGAAGTGCGACTGGAGTGCATCGCGGGGTGCCGCGACAACGGCGACTGCCGGCTGGGCGAGGCGTGCGAGTGCCCCGGCGGAGCGGACGCAGGTCCGTGCCGCATCGGCGCCTGCCGGGCGGGCGTGTGCGCGGACGACAGCTTCTGCCGCTACGGCGAGCGCTGCGTCGAGGACGACGACGGCGAGCGCGTGTGCCGCCGCGACGAGCGCGGCCCCTACTGCCAGGGGTGCCAGTACGATCCGGCGAGCCCCACGCGCTGTCCCGGCGCCGACGACGGAGCGAACTTCTGCCTGCTGGACCGCAAGGTGAGCTGGCAGCGCACCTACTGCGGCGTCGACTGCGACGCGGGCCAGCCCTGTCCGTGGGGATACCAGTGCCGCAACATCCTGGTGCTCACGCGCGCGCTGTGCCACGCCGACGCCGAGTGCCCGGCGGGAGGCCGCGCGTGTGCCTCCGATGCCGACTGCCCCGGCGCGCGCTGCGACTCGGCCTCCGGTCGGTGCGCGGGACGCTGCTCGTACAACGAGGACTCGAAGTCCGGCTTCTGCACCTGCACGACCGACACGGAGTGCCCGCGCGAGACGTGCGACTCGGTCACGTGGCGCTGCTCCATCACGCGACGTCCGTGTACGCCCGGCGGCACCGAGTGCGACCGCGCCATCCGATGCGTGCCGCTGGGCGACCGAGCCGCGTGCTTCATCGGACGCAACTGCGTGCCCGCCGAAGGACTCACGTGCGAGGACGTGCGGGCGCCGTAGTCGTCTGCCGCGCGAGCCTCGCCCGCGCCGCTTCGCGTATGGCGGCCACAGCCGGGTGACGCAGACGCCGGTCCATCGTGATGCCGTAGTAGCGCTCGCGCACGCCCTGCACCTTGCCCGCGAGCGCCACGCGGTACTGGTGCGTCAGCGGCTGGGCCACGACGAGCGGCGCAGGGAAGAGCCCGAGTCCGTCCGCGCCGAACGTCGCCATGAGCGCGCTGTCTTCCAGTTCCGCGACGATTTCGGGGCGCACGCCGTTCAGGTCGAACCAGCCGTCCAGCGAACGCCTCAGCGTGGTGCCTCGCACCGGCAGCACCACGGGCGCGCCGTCGAGAGACCGCGGCCAGCCGGCCGCGTGCCTGCGCGCCGCCTCGGGCACGCCGAAGAAGCCCACCCCGCTCTCGCCCAGCTCGTGGCTGAACGCGCGCACGGGCGCCTGCGCCGCCGGCGCGTCGCCGAACACCACGTCCAGGTCGTGCACCGCCAGCGCTGCGAGCAGCCGGTCGCCGCGATCTTCCGTACACACGAGCTGCACGCGCTCGGGCATGCGCCGCACCGGCTCCAGCAGCCGGTGCACCACGAGCTTCGGGATGACGTCCTCGACGCCCACCGCCAGACGCAGCGGACGGCCCGTCGGACGGTCGTGCAGCGCGTCGAGCATCTCCTGGCCCAGCGAGAAGATCTCGTCCGCGTAGCGAAGGCAGACCCGCCCCAGCTCCGTCAGCTCGAGGCGCCGTCCCCGCTTCTCGAAGAGCTTCTCGCCGAGCGACTTCTCCAGTTCGTGGATCTGGGCGCTGAGCGTCGGCGGCGAGAGCCGCAGCCGCTCCGCCGCCGGCACCAAGCCTCCGGCCTTCGCCACGGCGTGGAAGTAGAGCAGGTGGTGGTAGTTGAGCCACTCCATCGCGGCGCCTCCGCTCTCCATCATTCGGATTTCCCGAAACGATGGCAAGATAATTCAGTCAAAATGGAACCTTTTCGGCGTCCTGCGCTATCTCAGGGCAAGCGGACCGCGCACACGGCGCGGCGCCGGGGGACGGAGGACGCGATGGGCAACCAGATCAAGTCGATTCTCCTGCTGGGCGTGCTGGGCGCGCTGCTCGTGGGCCTTGGGGCGCTCGTGGCGCCGGGGCAGCTCTGGCTCTTCGGCGTGCTGGCCATGGTCATGAACCTCGGCGCGTACTTCTTCTCCGACCGCATCGTGCTCGCCATGAGCCGGGCGCAGGAAGTGCCCGTCGAGCGGGCGCCGGGCCTGCACCGCATCGTCGAGGAGCTGGCGGGCGCCGCGGGCATCCCCAGGCCGCGCGTGTACGTCATCCCGGAGGAGCAGCCCAACGCGTTCGCCACCGGACGCAACCCCTCCCGCGGCGTCGTCGCGGTGACGGAAGGCATCGTGCGGCTGCTGTCCGAGCGCGAGCTGCGCGGCGTGCTGGCGCACGAGCTGGCGCACATCCGCAACCGCGACATCCTGCTGGCGAGCATCGCGGCGGCCGTGGCGTCTGTAGTGACGTGGATCGCGCACGCGCTGGGGATGCAGAGCCTCTTCGGGCGGCACGACGACGAGGAGGGCGAGGGCTCGGGGCTGGCGGGACTCGCGATGATGTTCGTCGCACCGCTCGCGGCGACCGTGGTGCAGCTCGCCATCTCGCGCTCGCGCGAGTACCTGGCCGACGAGACGGGCGCGCGCATCTCGGGCGACCCGGACGCTCTCGCGGACGCGCTCGCGAAGCTGGAAGCCGCGGCGCACGCGGTGCCCGCGCAGGTGCAGCCGGCCACCGCGAGCCTCTACATCGTGAGCCCGCTGGCCGGCGCGGGGTCGGTGCTGCGCCTGTTCTCGACGCACCCGCCGATGAAGGAGCGCATCCGCCGCCTCCGGCTCATTTCGACAGGTGCGTGGGGCGCGACGGCGCGGGGCTGGTGAGCATCGCTTCACGATGTCCTCCGGGATGACGCAGACGAGGTGACACGAATGGACGCTTCCGTAGGCAGTCCGGCGCTCTGGGCGGGATTTCTCGCGTTCGTGGCCGCGATGCTCGCGCTGGACCTGGGCGTCTTCAACCGCAAGGCGCACGAGGTGTCGCCGCGCGAGGCGGCGGGCTGGAGCGCCGTCTGGATCGGCCTCGCGGGCGTGTTCGGACTGCTCGTGTGGCGCTGGTTCGGCCCGCAGACGGGGCTGGAATACGCCACGGGGTACGTGGTCGAGAAGGCGCTCTCGGTCGACAACATCTTCGTCTTCGTCGTCGTGTTCGCGTCGTTCGGCATTCCGGCGGCGTACCGGCACCGCGTGCTGTTCTGGGGCATTTTCGGGGCGCTGGTGCTCCGGGCGGCGTTCATCCTGGCGGGCGGCGCTCTGCTGCACCGCTTCCACTGGATGCTCTACGTGTTCGGCGCATTGCTTCTATTCACAGGAGTCAAACTGCTGGTGCGTCGGGAGGAGACGAAGGATCCGTCCGAGGGCGCGATTGTGCGCCTCGTGCGCCGGGTGTTCCCCGTCTCGGGCCGGCTGGACGGCGGTTTCCTCGTGCGCGACGGCGGGCGCGTGGCCGCGACGCCGCTGCTGCTGGCACTCGTGGCGATCGAGGCGGCCGACGTCGTGTTTGCGGTCGACTCGATTCCGGCGGTGTTTGCGGTCACGACCGACCCGTTCATCGTGTTCACGTCGAACATCTTCGCGATTCTGGGCCTGCGGTCGCTCTACTTCCTGCTCGCGGGCGTCATCGAGCGCTTCCACCACCTGAAGATCGGGCTCGCGCTCATCCTGGTGTTCGTGGGCGCCAAGATGGTGCTCGCCGACGTGTGGAAGCTGCCGGTCGCCGCGTCGCTGGGCGTCATCGCGGCGCTGCTCGCAGGGTCGATCGCCGCGTCGATTGCGTTCCCGCGCCCGGTCCGGAGGGAGCCGCAGGAGAGCGTTCGATAGGCTGAATGCTCGTTTCGATTGTGGCAGACCGACGCACTGTGCGCGAACAGCGGGCCGTGAGGCGTCAAGGCGGCTGTCGCCGTCGCGTTCGCAGCCGAGTCGGGAACGGGATCAGGCAGCTTTGGCCCGCCGCCGCTCCACCCATCGCGCCGCGAGCAACCCCAGCCCCGCGCCCAGCACGAGCCCCATCAGTGTGCCGCCGACCGCGAGGTCCACGAAGAACAGGCGCGCGATCTCGACGCCGGGCATCGCGCGGAACACGTCGGGATCCAGCGGCAGGAAGCGCCCGTGCAGCACCAGCTCGCCCAGCTCCACGCCCGCGAGCATCACGAACGGCGTCGCCGGCGGCGCGGAAATCTGAAGCCCCAGGAACACCGCCAGCTTGTTGAGCCGCAGCGCGATGGCGAGCACCGCGCAGATGAGCACCTGGAACCCGATGAACGGGCTGCACCCGATCAGCACGCCCACTCCCACGGCCACGCCGATGCGCGCAGGCGTCGCGTGCTCCCCCGCGATCTTCTCGAAGCGCTCGCGCAGGCGCGGGCGCCACCACTCCGAGCGGGAGGGCTTCGGGGCAGCCTCGGCCGCCGCGGCCTCAGTACTCACCGCGCACTCCGAGGAAGGGACGGATGGGCAGGTGGTTGAAGGCACCGCCGGCGGGGGCCGTCGCGGTCGCGTAGTCGCCCGTGTCGTACGCGTACGTGAAGATGTTCTGCGCGTTCGTCGCGTTGAGCAGCTCGAAGTAGAAGGTCTGCGGCACGGAGAACAGCGTGAAACGGCGCTGGACGCGCAGCGAAAGCTCCTCGAAGTCCGAGTAGCGCGCGCTGTTCGTCGGGCCGAAGACCGGCAGCCAGCGCCGGTTCGCGTCGTCCACGAAGAACCCCGTGACGGGCGTGTACGGACGCCCCGTGTGGAAGCTGAAACGCGCCGTGAGCAGCCAGTCCTCCGCCGGGGACCAGGACACGTTCGCCGCCATGGTCCAGCGCTGGTCCCACGGGGCCGGATACGATTTGCGCTCGGCTGCGAGCGGATTCGTGCGATCCGACCAGACGAGCCCGCCCGACAGTCCGTACGCGAATCGGCGGGCGCGCCCGATGAGCATGAGATCCACGCCGCGCGCGAACCCCGTCCCGAGCGCCTGGTAGGCCGGTTCGTGGCGGCCGAGCACGGCCTGCAGGCCCGTCGGTGTATCCGGATTCACCGTGAGACGGTCCATCCACTTGCCGAACGCCTCGACGCGCAGCAGCGCCTGGATGGGCAGCGGCTGCTCCACGCCGAACACGAGCTGACGCACGCGCGGGGCGCCGATCGAAGGGTTTCCGTAGGTGGGATCGATCACCAGCGGGTCCGTCGTCGGCTGCGTCGCCATGCCCGTCGAGAGCTTGATCATGGTCCCGACGGGCAGCTCCGCCGACGCCGCCGCGCGCAGCGAGTACACGGGCCGGAGTGAAACCGGATCCACCTGCAGCCGCGCCCCGCCCTCCAGCCCGAAACGCTTCGCGAAGCGAACCGTGTGCTCCGCGTAGGCCGCCAGTTCCTGCATCAGCATGGAGGGATTCACGTCGAGAATCGGCTCGCCCGCGTAGATCATCGGCCGATCGGCCCACGGCGCGTTCGCGCGCGTGTCGCTCACCTGCCCCCGGAAGTCCAGACTTCGCCGGGCGTACTGCAGCCCCAGCGTGAGGCGGTTTCGGTCCGAGAACGGAATCGTCAGGTCCGCGCGACCCAGCACCTCGCGGCGATCCACGTCGCGCGCGTAGGTCTTCTGCGATGCCACGGCGAAGGCGTTCTGGTCTCCCGTAACGGCGGCGGTCACGGTCAGCTCGCGCCTCGCACCCAGGTCGACGCGGTCCTGGAGCAGCCCCATGTGAAGCGTGTTCGACAGCTTCAGAGACCCGACGAAGTTCACCATGACCTGCTCGCCGGGTTTCAGCAGGAAGTCCAGTCCGTCGGTCGTGAGCAGGTACGTCGCCGAGAGCTCGTGGCGGCCGCGCCGGTAGTGCAGCCGCGCCATGTAGTCGCCGATTTCGGGTGCGACGCTGTTGGCGCCCACGATGTGCATGCCGCTGAGCGCCGAGAAGTACAGCTCGAAGTAGCTGCGGCGCAGCGACACGAGCGCGGAAAGGCCGGGAATTCCGGTCGGAGTCTGCACGACCGCCTTCGCGGTGTTGGCGGAGATGTCGGCGACGACGCGCGGCCGCGTGGTTTCGCCGCTGGCGTAGCGCACGTCCAGCACGCCCGAGAGCGCGGGCTCGTACTGCGCCGGAGTGCCGCCCGCGGCGAAGTCCGCCGACTCGATGAGCAGGGGGTTGTAGATGCTCGCGAATCCGCCGAGGTGGAACGGATTCGACAGCGGCACGCGGTCCAGGTAGTAGACGACCTCGTCGGGCCCGCCGCCGCGCACGAAGAACGTGGCCATGAGATCCGGGTCCGCGACGACTCCCGGCAGCGCCGCCACCACACGGGACACGTCCTCCAGGGCGCCGGGCGTGCGGTCGATGTCGCCGCGGGTCACGTTGAAGCGGCTCACCGCGGGCGTGTGGTCCACCTTCGGCGGAGCGGGCAGGAGCCGCGTCGCGGTCACTTTCACGTCGTAGGCCGGCTGCTGGCCGAGTTTCAGGTGGACGTGACGGGTTTCACCCTCCAGCAGGCGTTCGTTCAGCACGGCGAGCTGGTAGCCCTGCTTCGTCGCGGTGATCATGACCCAGCCGTCGGGCGCGGCAGGGAATTCCAGCGCGAACTTTCCGGACGAGTCCGTCAGGACGGCGACGTCGCCGGCGCGCACCTCGCAGCCTTCCAGCGGATCGCCCAGCTCCCCCGCGACATCGCCGACCACGCGCACCGGCCGGAGAGGCAAAGCGGGCTGTGCCGTCGCCGTCTCCGTTGCCGTTGCCGTTGCCGTCGCCGCCGTCGTCGCCGTCGTCGTCGCCGTTTCCGTCGCCGTCGTCGGAGGACCGTCGGCGCCGTCGGTCAGCGCGTCGGCGCGCGAATCCTGCGTCGTCGCAGGCTCTGCCACTGCGCTGCCCTGCAGCGTCATCACCGCGGCCGCGCACAGGGCGAGGGTACGCACGGCGGCGTTCATGCGGGCGCTCCGCGCGGCCGCGGCGGCGTTCGGCGCCCGCCGGTCGGTGCCACGAGCTTGATCTGCTCCCAGAGCGGGCCCGCCACGCCGCGCCTTCGCAGCACCGCGAACACCCTCAGATCGTAGTGGATCCGCAGCGACGGCACGATCCAGCGAGGAAAGTCCTCCGCCCTTTCGCGGAGCAGACCCTCGATCTCGCCGCGGAGACGGACGCGCGCAGGATCGGCCGGCGCGCCCGCGCTTGCGTCGTCGGTCCAGATCATCAGGATGGCCGCGAACGGATCGAGATCGACAACGAAGTCGAGGCTCCTGCGCACGTCGTCGAGGCTTTCTCCCGGAGTTCCCAGCACGAACGTGTGGCAGTCGGGCAGCCCCGCGTCACGGCATTCGCGGGCCATGCGCCGGACGGCCGCGGTGTCGAATCCCTTTCGCAGCCGCTGCAGCACCTCGTCGCAGCCCGAGTCGGTGCCGATTTCCGCGCCCGCGCATCCGGCGCGGACCATCTTGTCGGCGAGCGTCCGCGTGAAGCCCAGCGGCGTCGCGTAGCACGTCCAGGGAATGCGCAGCCCCGCGTCCACCATGGCGTCGCACACCGCGGCGGCGTGATCCGGCGGCACGTTGAACACCGAGTCCACGATGAAGAAGTGCCTCACCGCCGGGTGCATGGCAGCGGTGCGGCGCATCTCGCCGGCGACCGCCGCGGGGGAGCGCATGCGAACCGCGCGGCCCTCGATCTGCGGATACGTGCAGTAGGAGCACAGCAGGGGGCAGCCGCGCTTCGTCTGGATGTTCGCTGTGCCGGTCTGCTCGAAATAGCGCGGATCCGCGGCCGTTCGGTCGGGCGGAGGCAGAGAGTCGAGTGCGGGGAACGAGGCCGTTCGCGGAACGGCCTGTGAAACTCCGTCCACCATGCGGTGCAGCCCCGGGATGGCGCCGACGGGACCTCCCGAGGCGAGCGCATCTACGAGCATCGGCCACGCGACTTCGCCCTCGCCCTCCACGCCGAAGTCGGGCCGCAGCCGATCCATCATCGTTCGCGGCATGACGCTGAAGGCGCCGCCGCCCACGACGAGCGGAGCGGAGGTCGCCGCGCGCACGGCCGCCGCCAGCTCCCCGTAGTACGCGAGGTTCGCGTCGGTGCCGGCGTAGTCGCTGCTCTGCACGTTGCGCAGGCCGATCGCGACGAGGTCCGGCTTCAGGGAGCGCAGGCGCTCACCGATAGCGCCGACGGGATCCTGCTCGAAGCACAGGTCCACGAGATGGCGCTCGTGGCCCGCGGGCGTCGCGCCCATGACGCTGAGCAGTCCCAGCGGCACCACCGGATCGGGCAGCGTCTCGCGGTTGGCCGAAACGAAGACGATCCGCATCGGGCGCGCCCCTCACGCCCGCAGCACGATGGACGTGTTGATGCCGCCGAAGGCGAAGTTGTTCGTGACGATGGTGCGCGGACGCGCCGGACGCGCGTCGCCCGTCAGGTAGGACAGCGGCGCGCAGCGCGGGTCGCGCTCGCCGAAGTTGCGGTTGGGCGCGAGGAACCCGTCGCGCATCATGGCGACGCAGAAGCCGATTTCCACGGCGCCGCACGCGCCGAGCGTGTGGCCCGTGTAGCTCTTGGTCGAGCTGACCGGCACCCTGTCGCCCAGCACTTCCAGCGTCGCGATGCTCTCGGCGATGTCGCCCAGTTCGGTCGCGGTGCCGTGCGCGTTCACGTAGTCCACGTCGTCGCGCGAGATGCCCGCGTCCGCGAGCGCGCGGCGCATGGCGCCCGCCATGCCCTCGGCCGACGGGTTCGTCACGTGCTTGCCGTCGCAGTTGGTGCCGAATCCCAGCACCTCGGCGTACACGTGCGCGCCGCGTTTCTGCGCGCGTTCCAGCGATTCCAGCACCACCGTGCCCGCGCCCTCGCCGACCACGAGTCCGTCGCGGTCCTTGTCGAACGGACGCGGGCTCAGGTCGGGCCGGTCGTTGTAGCGCGTGCTCGTGGCGTACATGATGTCGAACACGCCGGCGTGCGTGAAGTGAAGCTCCTCCGCACCGCCGCAGACCATCACCTCCTGCAGCCCCAGCTTCACAGCCTCGTAGCCGTAGCCCACCGCCTGGCTGCTGCTCACGCACGCCGAGCAAGTGGTGATGATGCGCCCGCGGATTCCGTAGAGCATCGCGAGATTCGCGGCGCAGGTGTGGCTCATGAACTTCAGGTACGAGTTGCCCGGCAGCCCCTTGAGGCTGTTGTTCTGGAACAGCGTGCGGCAGAAATCCTCGAGTTCCGAGGACGATCCGTGCGTGCTGCCGTACGCGAGCCCGGTGTCGCCGTCGCCCAGCACCTCGGGCGTGAGGCCCGCGTCTGCGATGGCGCGGTCCGACGCGACGGCGGCGAGCTGGCCGACGCGGCCCATGGTGCGGGCCTTCTTGCGCGGCATCGCGTCGACGGCCGGGTCGGACGCGGGCGCCGCCAGCCGCGTCGCCATGTTGCCGATGGCGCCCCATTGCGGCTGCACGCGGATGCCGTGGCGCCCCTCGCGCAGCGCGAGCGACACCTCGTCCAGCGTGTTTCCGATGGGGCTCGTGAGCCCGATTCCCGTGATGACCACCCGACGACCGTTCAAGCGGGAACTCCTTTCCCGAGCGCGTCCTGCGGAAGCGCTCCCCTGTAGACGCTCAGCGACGCGCGGGCGTAGACATCGCCTCCGCGGCTCGTCGAGCACTCGAAATGGCCCAGTTGCTCGTCGCCCCAGACGCGCCGCACCGTCACGCGCAGCTCGTCGCCCGCACGAAGGTCGTCGGCGCTCATGGTCATGGAGCTGCACGCGATGACGTAGCCGACGCGGATGGGATGGCCGTGCATCCACGAGGCGATGCCGGCGTAGACCGCGACGCTCTGGGCCATGTGCTCCAGAGTGAGCACTGCCGGAGCGCGCCCGCCGTCCAGGAGCGGACACTCGGGGCGCACGAGCGCGCGCACGACGGCCTCGTCCTTCTCGAACGAGATCACTTCGTCCACCAGAATCATCGGCGGGCGATGCGGAACCAGCTCCGTCACGGGCGGCAGGGGGGGCGTCACGCGGCAGCTCCGGCGGGCGCGAGGTCGGCGATCCACCCGCCGCCGTCGTCGAGGCAGAGCGGCACCGTTGCCGCCTTCCCCGCGAGCGCGGCTTCCGCCAGGCGCAGCGCGGGAGCGGCAGGGTTCGTGGACAGGTGCGGCGGAAGCTCCGCGCGCGCCTCGGGACCTCCCCTGCGCAGCCCCGAAAGGAGGGCGAGCGCGGGCCCATCGGCAGCGCTGTCTCCCAGCAGAAACGATGCTGCAAAGGGAGAGAGCCCTGCACGGTCGAACGGCGCGCCCGGCGCCTCGTCGCACAGCACCACGAGCACGCACCCTCCGCGCTCGTGCAGCAGCGCCGTCGCTTCCAGAAGGGCCGCCCCGACGGTGTCGGGGCCGGCCGCGACGGCGGTGCTGAAAGACCTGTTGTCCGCGGCGATCGAGATGCACCCGCCGGCCGCGTTGTGGACGCTGCCGTGGAAGCGCGTGGGCGAAAGCTCGCCGTCCCTCTGCAGCATCCCCAGCAGCGCGACCAGTGTCTCCGACTCTCCGTAGGCGCTGCCGTACACCGTCGGCACGCTATGCAGAAGCGCAGCCGGGCAGGCCTGTCCGGCGGCCTCGGCGGCCATGCGCGCGAGCAGGCTCGTGCGCCGCGCGAGGCGGGGGGGCAGCACCGCTGCCGGAGGGTCTACGACCGCCGCGTCGCGCCGGCCGGCAATCCAGTCGGCGGCGTTCGCGAATCCGGGCGTCCACAGGCCCGTGCCGAGCACGCGCGCCGGCTTCATGCGGCCTCCGCGCGCACCGACGGCGCACCGAAGGCGACGCTCACGTTGTTGCCTCCGAACGCCAGGGAATTGCTGAGCACCACGCGGCAGCGCAGCGTCTCCCTGGTGCGCGGCACGCGCAAGCCCAGCGATGCGTCGGGCGGATCGGCCCCGAGACTCGCCGGAATCCAGCCGTGTTCTATGGCTGCGACCGAGAACACGGCCTCGGTCGCGCCCGCGGCCCCGAGCAGATGCCCCGTGAATCCCTTCGTGGAGACGACCGGCACGCCGGAACCGAGCAGCGAGCGGATGGCCGCCGCCTCGGCCGCGTCGTTGAGCTTCGTTCCCGTGCCGTGGGCGTTGACGTGATCCACCTGCGAGGCGTGCAGACCGGCGCGGTCCAGCGACTCCTGCATGGCCGCGCGCGCGCCCAGTCCTTCCGGGTGCGGCGCCGTCATGTGGTGCGCGTCGCACGTCTCTCCCGCGCCGAGCACGTGCGCGGGACCGTCGCCCTCGCGCTCGACCAGCAGCAGCGCTCCACCTTCCCCGATGTTCGTGCCCTCGCGATCGGCGGCGAAGGGACGGCAGGGGCGAGGCGACAGGGCGGAGAGCCCGCGGAAGCCCCGCACCGTCATCTGGCAGAGCGTGTCCACGCCGCCCGAGAGCACGGCGTCGCAGAATCCAGCGGAAATCCAGCGCTTCGCGGTCGCGAGCACCTTGCCCCCGGACGAGC
>Ga0172370_10008092_pt1 | contig 12701 bp, 7 predicted proteins | sample LakKiv5m_FD_114538 | JGI IMG/M metagenome (GOLD analysis project Ga0172370, IMG submission 114538) | Freshwater microbial communities from Kabuno Bay, South-Kivu, Congo - kab_022012_11.5m | ecosystem: Environmental > Aquatic > Freshwater > Lake | place: Democratic Republic of the Congo...
ACCATATTTAATCTTCCGGGATTTCCGGATGGTCCGGCTACTTCAATTACAAGAGAATCACTTATTGATATATTACCTGTTAATGAAATTGTTTTACCGTCACCGATATAAACACGATTAGCGGCAACGGGAGCACTCGGAGCTACTTCGCCTCCATATCTCGCAGTTGACCATGAGTTAACGTCTGTCCAATTGCCATTGGCTATACTGTAATAAGTCATAATAGTCGGTTCACCGACAACGAAAGTATTTGTGGCTGAGACTAAAGAATTTAATAATGATGTGGTTGCGGTTGTAGTTCTGTTACCTGTAATTGCAACATTCCAGGCACCACCATCCCAGCGTCTAGTTTCGAAAAGCAAAGGATTTGCACCGCCACGAATATCTCCGGGATTTATAAATGTAGGAGTTAAACTGTATGTTCTGCCTCCCAGAGCAAATGTTGAACCTGATGGTGGAACTACTTCCCACTGCCTTTCAACATTTCTTGATGTGTTTAAGCCGCTGTTAGTTAAACTTACTGTTCTTGTATTTGAAATAATTCCGAGTAAACCGGCTGTACCACCAGTCCCGCTTAAAGCTATTGTAGCAGGTGTATAGCTTGCACCGTTACCTACATGATAATCCATTGAATTAGCATTTACCGGAATCTGAAGTCTGATACAACCGTCCACATAACCATTTCCGGAACGGATACAAGAACCGTAAACCGTGACAGAATCGCTATTTGTTCTAACGTTGATAGTACCAACGTTGCTATTATCCAATGTCAGATTATAGTTAACAGTAATATTCGATGACGCCGCAGCGGTCGTAACGCTGTTAGCTGATTTACTTATGATTAAATTGTAAAAATTACCGTTGCATGTTACGCAATTAGTTAAAGTCTGGGCATTTCCGCCTGAAAACATTACTGTGCCAGTTCCAGCAGAGAATGTTCCGTTATTAGTATAATTATTAAGAAGAGTGAGTTGAGATGAATTGGTGGCTAAAGTGGAGCCTGCATTAATTGTTAAATTATTCGATACCGACATATCTGTAAGATATCTTGCTTCACCGGGTCCGGATATTACTAAATTGTAAAAAGACTGACCTGCAGAAGTTATTGTATCCGAAGTTCCGATAGCTGTTGTAGCCATTGTCACGGTATTTGCTCCGGGAGTGAATGTACCTCCGTTATTAACCCAATTTTTATTCACATTCAAATTGAAACCACCTAAAGCAAAAGTAGCACCATTGCCAATAAATAAATGATTTTGTACATCATGATTAGCATTTATCAGACTTTTTGTTCCTGTACCTGAGATTTTCAAATTGAAGTATTTTATCTCATAAACAGAACCGGCTGTCCCTGAGGTTCTTGGTATTGATTGAGCACCAGAACCGTTGAAAACAATTGTTGAACCTGATGTAAGAAATCTTTCTGACGGGAAAACCGCAAATGTCGCCCCACCAATGGAAAATATTCCACCAATTCTAATTTCTCCGTTTGACTCAAAAGTAAAGGTATTATACTGACGGTTACCAGCTAAAGTAAGATTATTATACTGATTAACGCCTGGTGAGGAACCACTGCTGGGCACACTTAAAGCACTTGTCCCATTAAAGTTAATTGTTCCAGCAGTGAAGGTCGGAGGTGTATAATTTGTCGGGAAATCTGTACCGATGTTTATCTGTCCGCCTCTCATAATGAAATTTCTGCCCGGGTCAGTGCCATTAATTGTAAATGTACCAATATCGAATGTCCCGTTGTTAATAACAAGTGAATCACCGATTAAGGTGTTGTTTCCTAAGGTAACGGTTCCTCCTGTATTGTCAACTACTATACTGCGAACAGTAGCAGGAAGCGCAGTACCTGTTGCCTGTGAGACAGTTCCGTTATAAATATAAACAGCAGCAGTATCAAAACTTCTGACAGTGGTCTGTACATTACCAGTTGCCCCGGAAGCAACGATGCCCTGAGCGCTCCCCATCCTTATTGTACCGCCGGCAGTGAGTCTGAATGTATCACCGACAACTGTATTCGTTCCTAATACAAAAGTCCCGTTATTTTGAACGGTTATTTTGTTAGCTGTAGGTGTGTTTGCTGTTAGAGTGATAGTCTTGCCGTCACCTATATATACAACATCAGAAATTTGGGTAGGAGCGGTAGGCGAAGCAGTACCGCCATAACCGACCTTCGACCACGATGAAGCAGTACTGTAATTGCCATTGGCTATGCTATAATAAGTAGCTCTTGCAGCTTGTTCCTCACCAGCAGTCCAATCACCGATAAATTGAGCATCTGTCGGACGTTCGTCTAAAATCTTGTTATTATTGAAAAACACAACGGCATTCACACCGGGGTCGAGGGTCCACCCTGCGTTGTATCTGATAACCCGATACAATCCTTCTGTCCCGAAAATTTCAGTATCATCGTAAAATAAATTCAAATCATAAGTTGTAGGAGCAGTAAATGTTATATTTGCTTTATTTAAAGTCCAATATTTTCTCAATGAAATATTAGGTGCCTGAACATTCGGATGTTCGGTTGGAACAGGCTTGACACTCATCGTCCCGCCGGCAGCAACAACAGCATTATAAATCGTTATTCTGGCAGGAGTATAAACTCCGGTCGTTCCGATAGGATAGCCGAAGACAGTTGCAGAACTAATGGTTCCGGCTGTAACATTTCTTATGATAGAACCACCGCCTGTACCCGTTTGAGAATATAGGATACATTTTGTTGAAGTAAATCCGGAGCCAGGGTCAACTGCCGAACCAAAGCCATCATTGGAGAAAACTGTGCAGTTAGTTCCCAATGTTATATTGAATGTTTGAATGTCTAATAAAGCAGTGCTCGAAATTAAATTCAAATTTCCGTTAATAGTTGTGGCAATTCCTAATAAAAGTTTACCTGCCCCTTTGTTAATTGAAACAGTATTGAAAGTTGTGGAGGCAGTTCCCTGAATATACTGGTCTAAATTGCTGTTGAAAGTAACTTTTCCCGTGCCGGCAGTAAAGGCATTTGCACTGCCGTTATTATTCCAGTTTCCACCGCAGATTAAGTTCAAATTATTAGCATTCAAACTTGGGGAAGCCGTACCGGCAAGAGTGATATTACCATAAACAGTCAAGTCGTTGGTATTTAATGTAACCAGGGGATTGTTTGCAGAAAGCAGCAAGAGTTCTCCCGCAGGTTGAGTGGAATTAATTCTGAAATTCAGTCCTGCTGCTCCGGAATTAATTCTTAGGAGCGTACCAGAAGAAACAGTGCCACTGGTAGCAAGATTTATATAATCCCCGTTAGGGCTTCCTGCATTAGAGGATGGTCTTTTCAATTCAATTGTTCCGGCAGCCCAGTTAAATGTGGAGGCAGTTGCTCCAATATCAAAGACACCTCTGGTAGCATCGGCACTTGTGACTGTTCCTGCTCCGACAGTGAATGTACCACCGTTCTGACTGAAATTGATTGTTGAACCTGAAGTTGCATCTCTCGAAAATCTTCCGTTAACTGTTATTGAACCATTGTTCAAAGTCAGGACGGAACCTGAAGAATATTTTAGATGATTTGAATTAACAGCAGTACCGACTGTATAGCTGCCGTTATCAATCTGGAGAGTTCCACCAAGTGTGGCATCACCGTTCTGACCAGTGATGGTAACATTGGAATTTAGCAGCCAAAATGTAGAATTTGCGGGTATTGAATAAGCGGCAGAAGCAAAAAGAGGATTATTCAGAACAAAAGTACCGCCAAGCTTAAATACTCCCTGGGTTAAAGTTAAGGCTCCTGTTGCAGGTATTGAGAAGTTAGTGGTTATTACATTGACTACAAAACCGGGACCACCCTTGTTCACATTAATCAAATTGAATCTGGTAGTACCTCCGCCACCGGTCACAGTAGAGTTACCATTCCCCTGAAAAGTAGTATTGCAGATATATGCTCCCAAGGGATTCATATCAAATACGTTGAAATTGTTCAGAAAACCCGAAATGTTTAGCTGATGTGTTCTTGCCGTGCCGGTTGTTGAGATGTTAAAATTACCATTCGTTGCAGTTATTGTTAACGAGCCTCCGATGGTAACAGTTCTGGCAGCAGTATTAGCAAACTGTAGGGTTCCGTTTTGGACGGATAAATTAAAATTAGTTGTTACATTCTGGTCAATTGAGACTACAGTAGCCGGTGCTGATTTGCTTATCGTCAAATTATAAAAAGTGGAGGCACTTGTACCGTTTATCGAAGAGGCACTGGCACCGGACAAGGTCACGGTTCCCTGGTTGGCAGTCATTGTTCTTGCATTAGTCCAATCACCTGTGATATTAAGATTTCCATTTTGAAGAAAGGTTCCAACCGATAAAGAGCCAATATTAACAGAGCCATTTATTTTAACATTAACGCCGGTGTTGAATGTGACAATAGCATCGTTTCTGACAGTAACAAGAGCTTGGGAAAAAGAAACAGAAGAAAACAAAGCGATTATGAGCAAAAATAAAACAGCTTTGAACCAACTATTTTTGAAGCTTATTAAATTATCATTATAAAAAATACTCTTAACCATAGAAATCGAAACGAATAATTTTAATCTATATAAAATTTAACTTATTTTGTGTATTGAAACATAATTAATTGCTGTTCCTGTCCTTAATGAATATGCAGACCCTGTGTTCTGGTAAACCCGTATGTCAATGTATTGTCCAACCTGAAGATAAACTACATCAGAAATTACGGGAGCATTGTTATTTCTTAAGAAAGTTGTTCCTGCTCCTTTTAAACCAAGTTGATTACCACGTGAATATTCAGCACCACTAACATAAATTGCGAGCGACACATAACTGTAATCGTCAGCATCGGTTGCTGCAGAAAAGTCAAATTCAACTCTGGCGTTTACCTGATAATACCCTTCAGCCTTTGCAGTGAAACGGTAATTAGTAGCGGCATCAAATTCACTTTTTTCATCAAACTGCACACTGTTAAAATTAACCTGAGTCCATGTAGCCGTTGCAATAGCAGCCTGAGCAGTGCTTTCATAAGCCCTTGCCCTGCTTTGGTGGTTCAAGTCAATTATACCAGTTTTGGTTGCTTCCGTATGCACTCTCATCATGGTGTTGGCATCGCTGTAAGTGGTCCCCGTCAGCGAAGTTGTATTTGATATTTTAAAATTATCATTGTCATTGTTATCAATTCCCTGGGTTACCGATTGTCCACCGGTAAGAAAATATCTTAAAGATGCATTGCCTGTTCCGTTTTGTTCGATTCTTAAAGCAGGTTCGGTGTCGGTATTATTTTCAAAAATATGCAGGTTGGTTCCTGGAGTTGCAGTACCGATACCGGTTTCACCTGTGGAAAGAATTCTGATTCTTTCAGCATTGTTTGTTTTGATAATCAACGGCTGCCCGTCGGTCGTACCAAGAAAATTAGAAGCAGGAACCGTTCCGGCGTTTCCGGTAATCGTCCATCCGCTGTTAGAGGCAACAAGACTAACCCAGGCTGTACCTGAATAATAGTAAAAACCGGCAGGAGCATCAGTCTGATAGACAAGTAAACCGGTGGCAAATACTCCGCCGTTGATTGCAGCACGCTGAGCAGCGGTCATCCTTGGGACAAGAAAGCCCATAGTTGTTGATGTGAGGTCAAGCAAAGCAGAATTATCGGGAGATGTTGTACCAAACCCAATATTTTGAGCCTGAGAAAATATATTCAAAGGCATCAAAGTTATCAGGAAAAATAAAACCAGCCCTTTTAATAAAAAATTATTAAATTTTCTCATACCATTTTCTTTATTTTTATAAATAATCTTCATTTTAAAATCAGTGTTTAAGCTACGTTTTCAGAAATATAAATGGTCTTGCCGCATTTAGTACAGTGAGTGCTGTTCACTTTCTCACCTTCGGCAATACGATGCAAAGCACTGACTAAGTCGTCTCTCGTTAAATCCTTCGAAAGCAACCCGTCAGAATCAAAACCTTCAAGGTTACGGTGATTTTCTGTGCCATCCTCTGCAACATAAAAGACAACCTTGATATTCGGATTAAATTTTTTAATCAGTTTGCCGGCTTCACATCCATCCATTCTCGGCATATCCAGGTCGAGTAAAACCATGTCCGGATTGAAATACTCAGCAAGTTCAACCGCATCCTCGCCATTATCGGCTTCTTCGATTAAATTGAAGAACTTATCCGATTCGAGAAGGTCTCGTAAACCTAATCTGATTATTTCATGGTCATCGGCGATGACTAACTTAATTCTAATTTGATTTTTCCCAGTCATTTTTTCTTATTAGTTCGGTACTTAATTATAATGGCTACAATAGCCCGATACAAAATTAATTGATTGGAAAATGTGTTTCAATACGTATATATACGTAATTTGAGAAATTTTTCAATTTCTTTTGCCTTAATAAGGATTTCAATTCAAAACATTAAAATTGTTTGGTATTCATAACAGCATATCTGACTAAAGCACCGGCAGTTTTTATACCGAATTTTTGCATGATATTTGAACGATGGGACTGAACAGTACGAACGCTAATGTGGAGTGAATCTGCAATTTCAAGACTTGTTTTACCGAAAGCAACAAAATTAAGGATTTCCTGTTCTCTTGCGGTTATTGTTATCGGCTCGGAATCCTCCGTACCGTTAGGTAATTGTTTTTGCATAAGTTTCAGGATTGATTTGCTGTAAACTCTCTCACCGTGAACGACATTATGCAAGGATTCAATCAGGTGCTTAACCCCTATATCCTTGCTTAGATAACCGTCGGCACCGACGGAAAGAGCCTTTTCGATATGTCCGTAATCTTCAAAGGCAGTAAGCATCACAACAAATATATCCGGCAAATCCTTTTTGATAATCTCAGTTGCCTGAATGCCGGTCATTTTTGGCATTTGAATATCCATAAGCACTATATCGGGCATATACTGCCTTACGGCTAAAATTGCTTCTTCACCGTTAGAGGCTTCGCAAACGACATTAATAGTTTTATCTACGTTTAGCAAACGACGCACTCCGGCTCTGACTACTTCATGGTCGTCAGCGAGAACTACATCAATTCTTTCAACTTCACTACCAAATTCCATATTTTTTATCGCATGTAAAAAAATATACTATAATATAATAAATAAATCTTGATAAATCAATACTATTATTCAAATTGGCTAACTAATTAATTAATTAACCAAAGTTAACATTTTTCTAACCAAAGATTAACACTTGAATCACTTGGCATTCTCCAGTCTCCTCTTGGAGACAATGCAACTGTTCCCACCTTTACTCCATCAGGCATGCAAGACCTTTTGTACTGCTGACTAAAAAATCTTTTATAGAAGAATTTCAGCCATTTTTGAATTTCTGTCTTTTTAAATTCATTTCCGAATGCTTGCTTCGCAAGAAAAAAGATTTTATCCGGCGGAAAAGCCCATCTGAGAAAATAATACAAAAAGAAGTCATGAAGGATATATGGTCCTATTGATTCTTCTGTTTTTTGTCTGATTTCACCTTCCTTGTCCGCAGGGAGAAGTTCAGGGGAAATTGGTGTAGAACGAATATCTTTAAGAATTTTTGATGTCAACCCGGAAAATTCTTCTTCTGCACACCATTCGATTAAGTAACGGACAAGTGTTTTAGGTACTCCGCAATTCACTCCGTACATAGAGATATGGTCGCCATTATATGTTGACCAGCCGAGAGCGATTTCGGATAAATCGCCTGTACCGATTACTATTCCGTTGATTTGATTGGCAATATCCATCAAAATCTGGGTACGTTCTCTTGCCTGAGCGTTTTCATATACGATATTGAAATTTTCAGGATTGTGTCTTATATCCTCAAAATGCTGCTCGACTGATTTATTTATCGTAATACATTTAAAACTCGTACCTAATTGTTCTGCTAATTTCTCTGCATTTGTTTTAGTCCTTGCTGTGGTTCCAAAACCGGGCATTGAGACTGCATTTATGCCCTTCAAATCTAATCCTATTTTGTTAAATGCTTTAACGCACACAAGAAGTGCAAGTGAGGAATCCAATCCACCCGACAGACCAATTACTACTTTACATATTCCTAAATGTTTTATCCTTTTTGCAAGCCCTGTAGATTGAATTTCAAAAATCTCCCTGCAATTTGATGCTCTTTCAGATAGATTTTCCGGCACAAATGGTGTTTTGGTTAATAACCTTCTTAAATTTTTATCTTTCGTTTCGGGAATCACAACTTCTACAATCCTGAAATTTTTATCAGTTTCGCTTGCAGAAAACGAATTATTCTTCAGCCGTTCTGACTCAATCTTATTCAAGTCCATATCGGCAAAAATGATTTGAGTCTCGAAATTGTATTTACCCGATTCTGCAAGTATATGTCCATCCTCTGCAATTATACATTTACCGGAAAATACCAAATCGGTTGATGATTCGCAAGGTCCAGCCGATGAATAGACATATCCGGCGAGACATCTTGCCGACTGCGAAACAACCAACTCATCACGATATTTTGACTTTCCAAGATATTCATCACTCGCAGATAAATTGAAAATCAGATTTGCACCGGCAGAGGCAGCATGAAAACTTGGCGGGAAAACCGACCACAAGTCTTCGCATAATTCCATACTCAATAGACAGCTCGTTCCTTCGACCTTGAAAAGAAGGTCGGTTCCGAAAGGCACTTCGTTTCCGAGAATATCAATCTCCGTACTCCTACTGTCTGCGGAAGAAGAAAACCACCTTTCTTCGTAATATTCATTAGAGTTGCAGAGAAAAAGCTTTGGGACGATTCCGTTGATTCTGCCGTCCGATATGAAAACAGCAGTATTAAAGAGTCTGTCATCAGCTTTGAGAGGTGCACCGGCAATCAATCCCACTCCTGAAATCTCGGATGCTTCTATAAGTTTTTGCAAAGCACTAATAACACTATCGAGGAGAACCTTCTGAAAAAATAAATCTCCGCACGTGTAACCTGTTATACACAATTCGGGACAAACCAACAGATGGCAGTCGTTATCCTTGGCAATAAACATTGCTTCAATGATTTTCTGAGTATTAAATTCAACGTCAGCAACCTTTAATTCCGGTGAAGCCGAACCAACTCTCATAAAACCATATTTACCAATATTTTCCATTCTAATTTTCGATTACGATGGTGAAGGATTTTGTTTTTTCAGTACAATTAGTTGCGCCGTATGCGGATGTACCAAAACAGACTTCAAATTTTACTGTGAATGTGTAACTGCCGATATTAGTCGGTTTACCCGATAAAACGCCATTCCCTTCGAGTGTAATACCCGGAGGAAGGGAACCTTCTTTTACTTCAACTTTTTTTGCCGTATAAGAACATGAGCTGCTCTGGTCAATTTTTGCAGAATAATCGGTATTTAATTTCCCTGAAACAAGAGTATCGGGAGTAATCTCATTAAACTTACAGTCGTTTCCGCAGGAAACCAAGATAAACATCATAATTAAGGTTAAAAAACCGAATTTTAAATTTTTAAATTTTTTTAATATCAAACTATTCATAAACTGCATTTTCTAAAATATTTAAAACACACTTGTCAGCATCCATTTCCACATCAACACCGAGAGGAAGAGTTGCCTGGTCACTGGTGTGTCCGATGGTTAATCCTGAAAAGACCGGGACTTTCAATTCCGAAAAAATCGAATCAATTATCTCGCCTAACGAGTAGTCCCAAGCCCTTGATGACTGCAATCCTTCATAATTGCAATCTTTGCATTCACCGAACACAACGCCTTTCACATCAAGCAATTTCTTTGCCAACTTTAATTGTGTGAGCATCCTGTCAATCCTGTATGGTTCCTCACCAACATCTTCGATAAAAAGTACTTTATCCTTTGTATCAATTTCAAAAGGAGTACCCATTAATGATGAAATCAGTGACAGGTTCCCTCCGGTTAACATACCACTTGCTTTACCTGATTTTATTGTTCTCAAGGGATGAATTACCCTGAAATTATTTTTTATGGTCGGATTTGCAATTTCGCCTATAGGTGCTGATGAGAATAATGCTTTTCTAAAATAAGTTTCCGTCCAGGACGAAAATCCGGATAGAAGAACGGGACCGTGGAATGTAACGAGACCTGTCATTTGATGAATGGCAAGATGGAGAGCAGTAATGTCACTATATCCCAAAAAAATCTTCGGATTTTTTTTAATTAAATCAAAATCGAGCCTATCTAAGAGCTGAGAACAACCGTAACCCCCACGAATACAAAAAACGGCATTCACTTCTTTGTCCTTAAACATTGCATGAAGGTCTTCGGTCCTTTCGGCAATGGTTCTGCTTTTATAACCGGAACCTGCAGCGACACTCCTGCCAAGTTTCATTTTCAAACCAAAATAATCGAGTGCTTCTTTCGCTCTCATCAAGTCTTCAGGGTCAGAGACGGCAGTACCGGGAGCTACAACCCCAACGGTATCTCCCGCTTTCAGCATTTTGGGTTTGATTTTACTATTAATAATATTTTCCGAATGGGCATAGTGAGGCAAAACAGAAACAAGTCCAATTGCCGATAAACCTGCGATAAAATTTCTTCTTTCCATAAAATCTACAATTTTTTTTAAATTTATTTAAATACCGATTGAAATTTACCAATATTTTACTTATATTCATAATTCGTAATAATATTTTTTTCAATAGTAGTTCTACTGTCATGGTACGATTATACGAGCTTGAACTGGAAAAATCGTGTCCTTACGGAAAAAATCCTGATGAGGACTGGATTTTGTTGCGAGAAAGTTGCAAGAAAAATATTCCAGATTTTAATGAAGCTATTATTAAAAAAGCTTTTGATTTTTGCGTTTATGACTTCAAGGACAAATTACGTTCCTCCGGAGACCCATATTATACACACCCGTTAAAAGTAGCACTTTCACTCCTGAATGAATTCGGATTTGCAGACTCGATTTCCATCGCTGCAGCTTTGTTGCACGATACAATAGAAGATGTTTCATACATCAACTATAACGATATTCTTAACAAATTCGGTTATGAAATTGCTCAGATTGTTGAAGGTGTTACAAAAATTAAAGGCTCACAGACCAGAAATCTCGACAAGGCGTCAACTTATGCTAAGCTTTTTCATGCTTTAATCAAAGATGTCCGTGTGATTTTCATTAAGCTTTCTGACAGACTCGATAACATGAGGACCCTTTACTATCTTCCTTTATATAAGCAAAAATTAATCGGGCATGAAACGTTAAACTTTTATACTCCTTTTGCACAGCGCCTCGGTTTGACCAGAATAAAGAGAATTTTGGAGGACCTTGCACTTTATTTTTACGACAGAACCGCTTACGAATTAATCAATCCCGCTCTCGAAGAAAAAAGAAGAGATTTTCTCGGTTATATTCAGCAATTTTACGACCAGGTTACTGAAAAACTCAATGAAAGAGAAATTGACCACATTCTGACAATAGAACATAAACATGTTTATGAAATTTATAAGATGATTGAACATGGACGGTCATTGAGTGAAATTGAAAATTTCTTTTCGATGGTTATCACGCTAAACACTAATGATTTTACTGAATGTTATAAGACCTACGGAGTTATAGCAAACATTTTCGGACCGGTTAGTTCCTTTGAGGATTTTATTGCAAAACCAAAAATTAATTTTTACAGAGCGATTCACTCTGTTCATTATGGACCGGGCAGAAAACTAATTGAAGTAATTATCAGAACTGAAGAAATGGACAGAATAGCCGAAGGAGGAATGTCTGCACTATTTTCGATGAAAGACACCCAAAGTTTTCTTCGCTATTCCGAAGCAGAACTTGACCAATGGATGTGGTGGATGCAGGAAATAGTTGCTCAGGACGAAGAGGATTCCGTACAGAAAATCTGGGGTTCAATCAGAACAAACCTTTACGAGGATATGCTCAATGTTTATACTACTGACGGCAACGAGTATAACTTGCCTAAAGGTTCATGCTCACTTGACCTTGCTTTTGCAGTCTCCGAAGAAACAGGTATTCACTGTATTTCAGCAAAAATAAACGGTGAAATCAAATCTCTCAGATATGAATTAAAAGAATCGGATACCGTGCAATTCATTACATCTTCAAAGAGTTTTCCTGAACCTGTTTGGGACGATTATGTAGTAACCACAAAAGCAATTGTTAGGCTTTATGAGTATTTTAAAAAACACCCGAAAGATAAGTCAAAAAAAGTTAAAGAGAAAAAAACTCAGGAAGCTCGGTTTAAAATTGTCGGCGAAGACCGTCCGGGAATGCTCAATGAAATTACAAATGCCATCGGACAAATAAATATTCAAAGAATAAATCTGTACAAAACATCAACATCGGTGTTTGAGGGCGCTTTCACGCTAAATATAACAGACCAGGAGAATTTGAACAGCCTTTTCACAAAACTGCTATGCATCAAAGGTATTCAGGGAATCGAAAGAATGGATGATGGAGACTCTTGAGGGCATACACTACAAAGAATTTGTACTTGTAAAATATTTAATCTTATAAATAATCAATTTACTTCAAAAAACAATTTAATTGATTCACTTTCACGTCTGATTAATTCATTTCCTTTGATTCTTTGCTCATTCCTTTCTCTTAGTGCCTCTTTTTGTCTCGTAATCAAATTAATCCCTAACTATCCCTATTCCACGTAATAGGTAATTCTACACCCAATTTTTTAAGTAACTTCTCGGTTTTAACCGAGATGGTTTGTAATCTCCATTGTTCCCCTATCTTCACCATGCTGA
>Ga0172370_10008094_pt1 | contig 12697 bp, 9 predicted proteins | sample LakKiv5m_FD_114538 | JGI IMG/M metagenome (GOLD analysis project Ga0172370, IMG submission 114538) | Freshwater microbial communities from Kabuno Bay, South-Kivu, Congo - kab_022012_11.5m | ecosystem: Environmental > Aquatic > Freshwater > Lake | place: Democratic Republic of the Congo...
AATCTTCATGCCAAAACTTCGTGCTTCGTGAACAAAAAATTGCGCGAAACAGGCTGGAAAAATTGAAAAAACGTCAAAAACGGTGAAACTTCAGCTTATGAAGAAAACAAGGGTGTTGATCATCGATGATGAAAAAGAAAATGTCCGCTATTTGACCACTATTTTAGAGGAGAACGGGTTTGACGATATCCACAGCGCATTTGACGGGGAGGAAGGGCTCGCCAAGGTGGCGGAGGTCTCCCCGGGGCTGATTCTGCTGGACCTACGAATGCCCAAGAAAAGCGGCATCTTCGTGTTCAACGAACTCAAGAAGGCATCTGCCTACCAGCATATCCCCGTTATCATTCTCACCGGTGAGGGCGGTTTCCTCAAGCACCTGGCTGAACTGCGGAGCTTTCATGAAGATATCGAATCACTGGGCGAAAAACCCACCGAAGAGGTCTTGAGCCGGTTTATCGACTCTAGGCCCGATGGATTCCTGGAAAAGCCGATCGAGCCCGAGGCCCTCATGGCCGTCATCCGCCGAATCCTCATCACCCTGGACGAGGTGGTGGAAAAACGGTGCAGCGAGGTGAATGCCCTTCGCGCGAGAAAGATCGAGGGAGGGGTCGTCTATCATGGAAAGGCTTTTGACACGGGTGAAAGGAGCCGGTGCAACCTGACTGCCGTCGCGGCCAGGGCGGCCGCAGCGGACGTTTCCCTGCCGGACGGTTTTTCCTGGCGTTCCTCGGACAATCAGAACATCCCCATGACCAAGGTGGATCTGCTTGCCTTTCATGCGGCCGTGACCGATTGGGTCTATGCCAATTACAAGGCCTCCTGGGAGCATAAGGCCGCGCTTCAGTCACTCACAGAGATCGAGGCGGCCGAGGAGTACAACATTCAGAAGGGGTGGCCAAACCACATCTTGGCGTAACGGCGGTCGCCTTGAGAGGGCAACAGGCGGGACCTTGAAAAAGGGCCTGTGCACTGAGATGCTCGAAAGGCGCAGCGAGGATTGGCAAGGTACTGATTAGGGGGGTGCCAGGCGAGACTGTTCCCCCGAATCAATCGCCCTGTCAATCCATTTCATCACGTCTTCCATTGCATATCTGACGCTTTCGTCCTTGGTTAACTGATAGGATGCCGCATTCATAGCCTTCACCTCTTTTAGAAGGACGAGATCCGATGCCCCGCTGAATCGCCCGAGCCCCCGAACGGTTACCCGCAGGAGTTGGACAAGTACCTTTAGCACCTGGCCGCTTTGGGCAAGATGGTAGATCTCCGATTCTGGGTTGCCATACTCTCTGACCGCTCCGAACAGGATACGGTGAGACAGGGCCCCTCCTACGAGGGAAAAGAAGATGTAGCATTCCCTTTCCAGCGAGAGTAGATACCGTATGGGGATGGGCGAACCCAGGTCTATGCCGTTCAGCGTCTCTTTGGCCATTCGGTGAATGGCCCGTATCTTTTTAAATATCGGCTCTTTCTTATCTTCAATAAACAACCCGATGTCTTGAATGACTTCGGGATCGAGCCCATCCCTCACGCGGAGGATCTCCTCCGGGGAGACTTCGATGTCCTTGCGCAGTTCCTTGTTGTACCGTCGAATGAGGAGGTTTGCCAGGATTAGGGCATTCCGGTCTGAAAAGGAGACGTTGTCCGGGGACTTCAGGAAGTCCCCCAGGATGATCCTGAGGGCGCTGGTCCGCTGCTTCATTTGGTCGATTAGGGTGAGGATCGAGTTGAGAAATGCCACCCGGTCTTCCCGCCTTCGAATCTCCTTGAGATAATGCCAGAGGAATTCAAAAACCTTCTGTTCATATCTGGCAAACGCGGGGATATTCTTTTCAAACGCCGGCCTCAGGAACGATCCATTTTCATCGAAGCACCCCTTGAGCAGGTCCACGAGGGCCTTAGCATCCTTGAGTGCAATACCGAAATCCTCGGCGATAGTCTCATAATCCTGAAGGTCGAAGTCGACGGGATGGTGCGTCATCTGCCGCATCTTCTGCCGCGTGCCGAACCGGTGCTTGAAAAAGGCGACCATCCCCTGAAGTCTTTCGTGGACCTTCCACCCTCCTTCAACGGCGCTGCCGGGCGTGCCCTTCTCGGCCCCTTCTCGGATGCTCAGATGTTCAAAAACGTCCTCCGGGACCTCATCCAGCCGTTTTCGCACGCTTCCCAGGACCTCCGCTGCTACCCCTCGGGCGTCCCCGTCAGCCTCGATTCTGTCGAGGAAGTCGGCCACCTGGCCCAGCCGTACTTCCAACGCATCGGCCTCCAGACCAGGGAAATCCGCCCCATAGATGCTCTGCATCAGCATGGCTGCCTTGGTGGGCGAGTCGTTATACTTTTCCAGCGCCAATCGCCCCACGGCCGCCTTTTCGCGGCTGATCACCTCGTCGTCCCTCTCGGCGAACAGCCACCGGGCGTTGTTGATCTCGATGGGCGGCTTCACCAGCTTTTCCCGCAGGTTCTTGAAGGCAAATATGGCCTCATAGGCGCTGGCATAATGACGGAGTGGCGAGGCCTCGTCGGCCTGGGACAACATGCGCGAGATCTTGTCTGCCAGACCTTGAACACTCTCAATGGCCAACCGGTTGACCCCTGCCAGCATGGTCAGGTTGGGATCCGGCCTCTGGTGGGGGTCGAGTACCACCTTCCGAGGGGTCTTGGCGTTGGGGTCTGGAAGGTTCCGATAGAAGGCGGCGCCGGAGGCCCCCACAAGACAGCGACCCAAGGCCTGAAGGCAGAGACGCATATGCTCCCTTGTCTCGTCGGTCCATGTGCCGATGGCGATGCGGCAGGTAGTGATTTCCATGGCTCTGAGCAACTCAAAGGCGCTCGCCAGTCTTCCAGGGAGGTGGGCGGCTCCTACCCCTTTGCGGTTGGCCATGGCCCGGACGATGGAGATGTCCACGGCCACAGGCCCGTAACTGAGGATGTAGTCGATCCCTTGGCCCCCCTTTGCCCCGGGGAGCGAGAGCATGCCGCGAAAACGCAATAGGATCCTGCCGCTGCGATCGGGTATGCGAGACAACTGCGACAGGCACTGAAAGAGTTCATCCATTTCTGGGACCTGCTGTCCGCTCATCCCTGACAGCCCCAGACCCCTGAGGTGTCCGGCCAGCCGAAAGATGAACTCAACCATGAGCGTGCGCCATTCATCCATGCGCGCCTCTTCCTGGCCCAGGGCAGAAGCGAGGTCTCTCCCGGCGGAAGAACCGTGGGGGATGACGCGGGGCGATGTGTCGATGCCACCCAGGGCTTTGTACAGGTCCTGGGCCGTCTCGTCGAGCAGGAACTCTTTTTTCATGACTCGAACAGCGACCTCCCAAAGGGGTGGGGGTTACATGATGACAGGATCGTTAGGATGACCCATGTTGAGACGGTTTTCAATTGCGCATGGCCGCCTTTCCCGAGATGCGACCGATGGTGTTGGCTGGGACCCAGCCCCGGTTTTTGTCAGATACGTGAATGAGGGCCCATGTGTCCTCGGTTCTTTCATGGTGCAGGACGGTCCCCTCGTGAAGCTTGAACAGCACCGTATCGGCTATGTCCGGTCCGGCCAGGGCAGGCACCTCTTTCTGAAGGACGACGGCCCGGTCATCGGTGGCGATGAGGTAGTATTTGAGGCCGAAGGACAGCCCGGAGACAAACCAGATCGATATGGCAATAAGTAAGAGATAATACAACCATTCCGAACGGTTGAAAAGGCGAAAGAGAAGGAGAGACCAGAAAAGTAGGTTGAGGACGGCGAAGGCGCCCAACAGCTCATTCAAACCGAATGCGTCGAGCCAGAAAAATATCGTCTCCACAGATCCGCGGCGATCTTCGATGGCGTCCCGGGCCTGATCCCGTGCATGGGATAAATTGAACCGAAGGTCGGGGTCTCTCGGGGTCAGCAGACGGCCCTGTTCATAGGCCCAGATGGCGTGGCCGAGCTGTCCGGCCTTGAAATACGCGTTTCCCAGGTTGTAATAGACAGGGCCGTCATCCATGCCGGTTTGAAGGAGGCGCCGGTATCCGTCGATGGCCTCCTGGAAGCGGCCCTCCTGGTAGGCCTGGTTGGCCTTTAAAAAGGCCTCCTCCCACCCAGCCTCACCATGGGCATTCGAGAGGGTCGAGAAGCCCGCCACAAGGACGGCTATGGCGAAGCGGATCCGTTTTCTCACTTGAGCTCCCTCTCGATCGCCCGGGCAATTTTCGGGACCTCTTCAGCGTTCAGGGCAGGCACCCGGCTTTTTCCTGCATAGATCGCCCCTTCCGCTTGGTGCAGGAGATCTCGAAGCCTGCCGGCCGTCTCATCACTCACGCCTCTCGATGTCAGGATGGCGGCCGCCTCCTGAGCGGTCAGGGTGGCCAGTCTCAGCCCCAGGCGGTCGTTGATATACTCCCTGAGCGCTGTCATCAGGCCGGTGACGTCCCCGTCCCGGCAATGGCGGCACTGCCGAATGAGACGGCGGAGCGCAAGCCTGGCCCGCTGCGCGGGCAGGGTCCGAATTGATCGGCGTTTGAGCCTCACCCCCGTATATGTGGCCGCATACCCGAAGACCGGCAGGAGAAGGATCGTCCAAAGGAACGCGCTCCCGTCAGGGGACCACGATCGGCTTCCCAGGTGCTTCAGGGAGGTATGAAGGGGGAGGATGTCCCTGCCGACCTCCTGGATCGCCTGCTTTTCGGATTTGTCCCCCCCATTTTCCTGATTGGCTTCTGCCTTCACCACGAGCATCTTTCCCTTTCCCGGAAGGACGGCCAGGGGGTGTTCGCGGCTCTTCAAGGTCCGGTATTCCCCCGCCTTGGGGTCGAAGAAATCGAGAGTAAGGGGGGGAATCGTGTAATCCCCCGGCAGTTCAGCCACAATGGCCCATTTCATAATCTTGGTCCCGGCCAGGCCTTTCGAATCGTTCGCCGGAGCCACTACCGGTTGGTCCGCATAGATCTTGAGCGAATCCAGCGGCGGCATCTTGAGATCGGGAATCCGGTGGATATTGCCCCGGCCGCTCACCTGCACGGTCAGGGTTGCGGATTCCCCCGCCCGTACCTTGGCCGGTGTCAATTCGGAGGCGATGGTGAAGTCGCCCACCAGCCCGCTGAATCCATTCGGCTTTCCCTTTGCGGGCAGGGCCACCACATTCAACTGAAGAGGTTCACTGGATACGCTTACGGGCCGGCCCGTCCTGAAAAAGGGATCCGCGAAAAAGGGGTCGTCAAAAAGTCCTCTCCCGGAAGGTCCTCTGGAGTCAAAGACGGTCATCTCCATCCGGGCGGGATCAATGCGGTACTCCCTCTCTTCGAGGGCCAACAGGGCGTAGGTGACCTCGACGACCTGCCAGGTCTGCCCGTCCAGGACGCCTTGGTACTCGCGAGGCCTGCCCAGTTGTTGGAAGGTTATATGGTCCTGTTCGGGAAGCTGAAGGGAGATGTTGGACGCCCGGGTCCTCAGATAGAGTTTGAGGGTGTAGAGGATCTGCTCCTCCACATAGGCTTTTTTGGCTGAAAGGGTGGCCGTCAGCAGCAGCGGTCTCTTCGCTGAAGGCGTCTGAAGAGCCGCCTTGGCGACGGTCAGAGAGGCCGTATCGCTTTGAAAGGCCTGACCGTCCACCCGAACCCTGGCGGGCCCGATCTGAAAGGTCCCCGATTGGGACGGGGTAATATAAAAGGTAAAGTCGATACCCGAACGGATGCGCCCATTGATGATCTCCACGCGGCTCGAACTCCCTCCGGGGGTCACCTGGAAGGAATCGAGGCCCTCGATGATCGGCGGGGCATCGCATTGCCTGGCCCCTGACACATGAATCTCCATTTGGATGGTGTCCCCGAGGATCGCCTCGGCCCGGTCCATGCTCAATGAGACCGAGACGTCGGCGTAACCCACAAAGGGCGCCATCATGGCCATGAAACATGCCGCGAACAGGACCCCTCTTTTCATCCTACCAATCCTTTCCTGATGCCGTACCCCGCTGCTGTCCCTCCGGCTGTTGAAGCTGGAAGAACTTGGAACGGTCTTCCATCACGTTGTCCAGTAGAGCCTCCGCCTTTCTCCGGTCCATGGTGGAGACAGGCGGGGGACCATTCTCTGCTTTTTCCGCCTCCTCGGGGGTGGCCTCGAGGGGCCTTAATTCCCCCGATAGGTCCTTTGAACCCTCGTCAGGCCGCTGGTCCCGCGCCTGACCGGTCCCTTTCGCTTGATCCTCGCCCTCTTTTTGCTCCGCATCCTTTCCGTGATCGCCCTCTCTGGGCGATTTATTGGAAGTGGGCTTCTCCTCGGACTTTCCCTTTTCCTGATCCTTCTGGGAACCCCCCCCTTCGCCACGGTTCTGGGCAGCGTCCTTTTCTTTCTCTTCTTTTTCCTTTTTTTGTTGTTCCAACCGTTTCAGGGCGATTTCCAGATTGTGCCGCGCATCCTCCTGGTCGGGGGTGATCCGAAGGGCCTGTCGGTAATACTCGGCGGCCGAGGCCGCATCGCCCAGTTGAAGGGAGGCATTTCCCAGGTTATAGGCCGCCCTGAAGCGGATGTCTCTGTCTTCAGCCCTTCGCAGCACGCTCGAAAAAGCGGCCATGGCCCCCTTGTAGTCCCCGGCCTGGTAGTCGGCGCACCCCCGATTGTAACGAAACCGCAGCTCCCTCGGATGATCCATGTCCGATTGGGCGTACATCTTCTGTGCCTCGGCAAACCGGCCCTTCCTGTACAGCTCGTCAGGGTCCTCGGCCCCCAGTGCGGGTGAAACAACCCCAGGGCCGCCGGTCAGGAACAGAAGGAACAGGAGAGTGTTCACCCTCATCGTGGACCGTTTGCCGATTGCCCCTGGCCGCACGCCGTTGCGCCCCATTCCCCCCGGCCGAATGAGTCCTTCGAGGAGCAGGAGAAAAAAAGCAACCATCACGAAGATCGGGAAACGCTCCTCATAGACCTTTATCTTGCCGCTTTTGAGTTCCGCGGCCTTTGTCTTCTGTTTGATTCCATCAAAATAGAGCAGATCCAGATCCAGATCCCCGGCCACCGACCGGACATAGGATCCGCCGGTGGCAGCGGCGATCTCTTTCAGCCCCTCCTCGTCGAGCCTGGAAAGGACCAGTTGTCCCTTGTTGTCCTTCTTGAAACCGCCTTTTCCATCGGCCGAGGGGATGGGGCCCCCGGATGGATCTCCAATCCCGAACACAAAGATCTTGATCCCCTTCCGGGCGGCCTTCCGGGCCGCCTCCAGGCCCCGGCCCTCATTATCCTCGCCGTCCGTGATGAGGAGGATGACCTTGTCGGTCTCGGATGCGGGGTCAAAGGAAGAGATGGCATGGTCAATGGCTGCACCCAGATCCGTCCCCGGTGACGGCGCCATATCCGGGGTCAGGGATGTCAGAAACAGGGTCATGGCCCCGTAGTCCAGGGTCAGGGGGCAGTGGGTAAAGGCGGCCCCTGCAAACGCCACCAGCCCCACACGGTCCCCCTCAAGCACTCGAATCAGGTCCGATATCTCCCGCTTGGCCCTCTCGATCCGGTTGGGCGCCACATCCTCCACCAGCATGCTTCGGGAGACGTCGAGGGCGATGATCATGTCCACCCCTTTCCGACGTACCTCCTGGTAATGGCTGCCCCACCGGGGCCCGGCCCATGCCAGCACCATGAACCCCATGGCCGCCAACAGGCATGCCGATCGCAGGACCTGCCTTTCCTTTTTCATTTCGCCGACCAGACGTTCCAGGAGGGGGGGGTCGGCAAAGCGCGTCAAGGCCTGGGCCCGTCGACGGCTGGACACAATGAGGAGAAGGAAGGTCAGGGGGACCACCCATAGAAAGTGGAGTATCCAGGGGTGCGAGAGGTTCATGGAATCACCCTCAAAAACCAGGTTTTGAGCAGGATTTCCAGGGCCAACAGGATGAGCCCGGGGACAAGGAGCCAGGCATAGAGCTCCTTGAAATGGAAGAATTCTTTGACCTTGATGTCGGTCTTTTCGGCGCGGTCAATGATGTCGTAGATTTCCGCCAGCTCGCGGCTGTCCGCCGCGCGGAAATACCTCCCGCCGCCGGTCTCGGCCACCTTTTTGAGCGTCTCCTCGTCCAGGTCCACCCGCTGGTGCATCACCCGGGTCCCGAACGCCGTCTTGACTCGAAAGGGCGCCGGTCCTTTTCCGCCCACGCCGATGGTATAGATCTTGACGCCTAAAGCCCGAACCGCCTCAGCGGCCGCGAGGGGCGGCACCTCGCCCGTATTGTTGCGGCCGTCTGTGAGAACAATCAGGATTTTGGATTCGGCCTTCAGGTCCTTGAGCCGTTTCCCGGCGACGGCGATGCCCGATCCGATGGCCGTCCGATCCCCTGCCATGCCGATGGTCATTCGCTCCACCAGCCCCAGCAGCAGGCCCTTGTCGATGGTGAGAGGCGACTGGGTAAAGGCCTCTTCCCCGAAGACCACAAGCCCGATCCGATCGGTTTCCCTCTTTTGAATAAAATCGGTGACCACCTTTTTGACCGCAGTCAGGCGGGTGACCGGTTCATCGTCCAGCTTGAAATCGAGGGCCTCCATGGAACCCGAGGTATCCAGGCAGAGCATGATATCCACGCCCGAAGATCGGACATCCCGGGACACGTTGTAGAGCTGGGGCCGGGCCGCGGTCATGACCAGCAGGGCGAGGACACAGCCTCTGAGGATCGTGGGGATCCTGGCCCAGATGCGGCTGCGAGGGTCTGTTATTCGGACCAGTTGCGAGGTCATGGAGTAAGGGATGGCCGCAGGCCGCCGCCAGAGGGCAAAGGCGATCCATCCGGCAACGGCCGCCAGGAGCAAGAGGAGGACCGGGTAGGCAAACCGGAACATCATGATCTCTTCTCCCCCCTTCCCATGATCCGAAGCCAGGGAGGTCTCATGCCCCGAGGGGAGTTGCCCTCGTCTTCATCCGGCCGGTCAAAGACCGCCCCGGTCTCCCGAATATAGGCCAGGGCCGCGTCAATGTCGTCGCCTTTCCTGGCAGCCATCGGTTTCAGGTCCGCGAACTTGACCAGGTCCGCATCCTGGAGCAGGGGGAGGATCTCCCGGTCCTCGGGCGTCTGAATGGCGAGGGCGATCTCCTGGGTGGTATATTCAGCGGCAGGAAATCCCCTGAGTCTTTCCAGATAGCGCCGCAGGATTTCAGAGAACCTGAAATAAAATTCCTTGACCCTGCCTTGTTCGAACAGGCCCTGAGATGCCAGTTCGCGGATCTCTCTCTCGGCCGCGATATGCGGCGGGACCTGGGATCGGAGCCGCGATCCCCTCCCGCTGCGTCTCTGAAGCCAGAGCAATATGCACATCCCTGCTGCGCAGACCGCCAGGCCCCCAAGGACCCACGGCAGGAACTTCATCAGCCCGGAGCGGACCGGGATAATCCCGCGGATCGGCCTCGGTTGAGCCTCTTCAGGACGGACGGTAAGGTTGGAGAGCACCGCCAACTCCACGGGATCAGCCGTCAGCAAGGCCGTCTGGCCTTCCCTGGAAAGGTAGGCCAGGGAGAGGGGGCCTGTCTTGAAAGGACCGAGACGATCCAAGAGGAGCCCGACTCGAATGGTTTCATCGGTTTTTTGAATACCTTCGACCGAGAGACCCTCAAGCCCCTGGATTTGAACTTCAGGTGTCAGATGGGCCCCTTCCGGAAGACGGTAGCTGAGCACCAGGTCCACCCGGCTCCCAACGAGGGCCGAATCCGGTACCAATCGGGCCTCCAACTTTGGTTCCGCGGCGCCGGGGGCTGTTGCCCAGGCCGCCTCGCACCCGAGCAGCAGACAGACCAGAGCCATCCATCGAAAACGGCAGCCCCGCCCCTTTCTCATTGCCGACGCCTCCTCATCTCAAAGAGCCGGGTCAACGGTTCGACGACGGGGCCGTCCGTTTTGAGCTCCACATGATCGACGCCTGCCCGTCTCAGGAGCTCCATCAGGGATGCCCGCTGCACAGCGCGGTAGACCCGCCACCTCTCCCTCAGGCGTCGACTCCGCGTGTCAATGAGGGCGATCTCGCCGGTCTCAGGGTCCCTGAGGGCCGTTATTCCCACCTCGGGAAGGACCTCTTCGGCCGGGTCCGCCACCTGGATGACCGTGAGGTCATGCTTTCTGGCCGTGAGCCGCAGGGTTTTATCGAAACCTGAATCCAGGCAATCGGATATGAGAAAGACGATGGAGTGGCGCTTGGCCACCCGGTTGAGATAGGTCAGGACGGCGCCGATATCCGTCCGCAGGTCGTGGGGTTCGTACGTGAAGACCTCCTTGATCAGGCGCCATACGTGAGAGGCCCCTTTCTTGGGGGGGATATATTTTTCAACCGTGGAGCTGAACAGGATGGCCCCTACCTTGTCATTGGTGCGGATGGCCAGAAAGGCGAGCATCCCGGCCACCTCGGCCAGCAGTTCGCGCTTGAACCGGCCTCTGGTGCCGAAGAGATGGGAGCCGGATAGATCAAGGAGGAGGATGACCGTCAGCTCCCTCTCCTCATGAAAGACCTTGACAAAGGGATGGCCGAACCGGGCCGACACATTCCAGTCGATCGTTCGAATGTCGTCGCCGATCTGATATTCCCTCACCTCGGCAAATTCCATGCCCCGCCCCTTGTAGGCGCTTTCGTACTGGCCTGCAAAGAGGTCGTTGGCCATGCGCCGCGTGGTGAAGTGAAACCGCTGGATCTTTTTGAAGACCGCCTCCGAAAGCATGTCAGGGGACCTCGATCCGCTCCAGTATGATCTTGATCAGGTCATCGGCACATTTCTCTTCGGCCTCGGCCTCGTAGCTCAAAATGATCCGGTGCCGGAGCACATCCGGGGCCATGGACTTGACGTCCTGGGGGGTCACATATCCCCGTCCGCTCAGAAAGGCGTGGGCGCGCGCGGCCATGCCGAGCCAGATGGAGGCCCTGGGCGAGGCCCCGTAGCTGATCATGGGGCCGATATCCAGCCCGAACTGATCGGGCCGGCGGGTGGCTGCGACCAGTCGCACAATGTAATCCAGGATACGGTCCTCCATGTGGATCTGCCTCATGGTCTCCTGGGCGGATCGAATCTGGGCCAGGTCCGTCACGCCTGTGGCCGCGTCGTTCATGCCGGCGTAGACCCTCGTCATCATCTCCTTTTCTTCCTCGGGCGATGGGTAATCCACCTTGATCTTGAGCATGAACCGGTCGATCTGGGCCTCGGGAAGGGGGTAGGTCCCTTCCTGTTCAATCGGATTTTGAGTGGCGAGGACCAGAAAGGGGTGATTCAGTTGAAAGGTGGTCTCCCCAATGGTGATCTGTCGTTCCTGCATCGCCTCCAAAAGGGCGCTCTGAACCTTTGCCGGGGCCCGGTTGATCTCATCCGCAAGGATGATGTTGTGAAAGATCGGCCCTTTCTTGATCTCGAAGGTGCAGGTGTCCGGCCGGTAAAACTGGGTCCCCAAGATATCGGCGGGGAGGAGATCAGGGGTGAATTGGATCCGCTGAAATGTGGTCCGGATCGTGGCGGCGAGGGTCTTCACGGCGGTGGTTTTCGCCAGTCCCGGAAGACCCTCCAGCAGGAGATGGCCGTCGCACAAGAGCCCGATCAGCAGTCTCTCGATGAGGTGCCTCTGACCCACAATCACCTGCTCGATTCCCGCCATGACCTGCCTTACCGCCAGGCTTTCCTTTTCAATCCGCTGCGTGATTTCCTGTATGTCCATTCTTCCGTCTCCTCCTGATGCTATCGGCATGGGGTCTTTGTCTTCAAAGGATTTGCCCTTCCCCCTGTTTGCCAATAAACAATATAACCATATGATATGGTTGATATAAAATGGTTTTCAAGAACAATAAACACGGTTTCGTGACCTGTCAAGGCCGGCCACCGGTGAGAGGAGGCTGAACAGGACATGATCAGCTACCTTTGAATCGAGTCACATGGAAAAAGGGGGGTTCTGCCAGTGGACCGGGATCGAGTCTATCCTTTCTGCAGCAGGCCAAGGGCCGTCTCAACCACGTGCTCGGGGGTGAATCCGAATTCCTTGAAGAGGACCCCGCTCGGGGCCGATGCCCCGAACCGATTCAGGCCGATGACCCTTCCCGAATCCCCCACATAACGCTGCCACCCCAGGGAGACCCCTGCCTCGATGGCAATCCGTGCCTTGATCTCAGGGGGGAGAACCCGAAGGCGATAGCCCTCGTCACCCCTCTCGAACAGCTCCCATGACGGCATGCTCACGACGCGCACCCGGATCCCTTGTTCATCGAGCTTTTCGGCCGCCTGTAGGGCGATCGAAACCTCCGAGCCGGTGGCGATCAGAATGAGTTCGGGAAGGCCGGCAGGGACATCCCGCAGGATGTAGGCCCCTCTGGCCAGGTTGCCGGCTGCGGCATCATGCGTTCGATTCAGGGTGGGGACGTCCTGCCGCGTCAGGGCAAGGGCCACAGGACCGGGCAACCGGAGGGCCTCCTTCCAGGCCTGGGCCGTTTCGTTAGCATCGCAGGGGCGGATCACCGTGAGTCCTGGAATGGCCCTGAGGGCAGCCAACTGTTCTACAGGCTGGTGGGTCGGGCCGTCCTCCCCGAGGCCGATGCTGTCGTGGGTGAAGACATAGATGACCTTGAGTCCCATAAGGGCCGCCAGCCGAATGGCCGGCCGCATGTAATCAGAGAAGATCAGGAAGGTTCCCCCGTAGGGTATCTCGCCTCCATGAAGGGCCATGCCGTTCAGGATAGCCCACATGCCGTGCTCCAGCACCCCGAATCTCAGATTGCGGCCCCCAT
>Ga0172370_10008103_pt1 | contig 12688 bp, 7 predicted proteins | sample LakKiv5m_FD_114538 | JGI IMG/M metagenome (GOLD analysis project Ga0172370, IMG submission 114538) | Freshwater microbial communities from Kabuno Bay, South-Kivu, Congo - kab_022012_11.5m | ecosystem: Environmental > Aquatic > Freshwater > Lake | place: Democratic Republic of the Congo...
AAAGAAAGATTTGGTATCCATTGGTTCCCTTTCAAATATGCTTGGTGAAGGGGAGAAGGATAACAAAATTAAACATTAAAATCAAACTAAAAACCTGTTTGGTTTCGGCTTGTCCGAGTTAGGAATTATCAATTATATCTGGATGAAATTAAAACTCATATAAAAGCACAAATTTTAGAACAAGATGATGACCCAATATATGGAGTAAAAAGAGAAATCCTCGGCAATAATATTAGATATGCTGCCAAACTGCGTTTAAAGATACAAAGTATAAGTAGCTATAATCCTTATCGGCAAATTTCATTAGAAAACGAACAAAATTTTCTAATGCCATATTTAATAAGAACTATTGAAGTGATTCTTGCACCAGGTGAAGAAATGGTGATTCCAGAGATACAACCTGGTCGGTATATTATGGCTGTAAATAACGGTGATCAGATTCTAAAGGGAAAATGGGGTGAGTGGCAATACGAATTTCCACATGGTCAAAAGGGATATAATTTTACTGAGTATAAACCTGGTCAAAAATTCGTAATTTGGAATCCTAACAATAGTATTGTAAATAACTGCAAAATATATGTTATGAAAGGTACAAAGTAAAAGAAATTGGATGAGTTGAGTTTGTAGAGTGGCGTCTCTGTCCCACCTTTTTCAATTCGGCTTCGCCGGGCGCTTCGCAAACGATCCCAAGCCCGTCTGCGGGCGACTCTAAATATCGTCCAAGGGACGGGACTCGGATCAATCGTTTGCGGACCAATTTTTGATCAAAAGCCAGTCCACTGGAGGATCATTGTAAGACCATCTAACGAATAGGAATATCAATGAAACACAAAGACGACCTTCACAACCTCCTTTCCGTCTATCGTGACGGATTGCTGGACGACACGATTCCGTTCTGGTTTCCACGTTCCGTGGATCAGGAATACGGTGGATTCCTGACCTCATTCGGTCGCGATGGGACTTTGTTGCAGGACGACAAATCGGTCTGGTTTCAAGGCCGGTTCTCCTGGATGCTGGCGACCTTGTACAACACCGTGGAGAAGAAGGAAGAATGGCTGGCGCTGGCGAAACATGGCGTGGACTTTCTCAACAAATACTGCTTCGACACTGACGGGCGGATGTTCTTCTTGCTCACACGGGACGGCAAGCCGCTGCGCAAGCGCCGCTACATCTTTTCCGAAATCTTTGCCGTGATCGCCTTGGCGGCTTATGGGAACGCCGCGAACGACGACCGGTACAAGCAGCAGGCGCTGGAGTTGTTCAAGCTGGTGCTGAAATATCTGTCCACTCCGGGACTGTGTCCCGCCAAGACCAACCCCGAGGTCCGTCCCATGAAAGGGCTGGCGATCCCGATGGTTCTCATCGTCACGGCGCAAGAACTGCGCAAGGCCGTAAATGATCCCCTCTGCGACCAGGTGATCGGTCAGAGCATTCAAGAAGTCGAGAGGGACTTTATGAAACCCGAGTTCAAGTGCGTGCTGGAAACCGTTGGTTCCCAGGGCGAGTTTTACGACAACTTTGACGGGCGCCTGGTCAATCCCGGCCACTCGATTGAGCTGGGCTGGTTCATCCTCGAAGAAGCCCGGCTGCGCGGTAATGACAAGTGGTTGATCGAGATCGGCACTAAAATCGTGGATTGGTCTTTCGAGATCGGTTGGGACCAAGAGTACGGCGGCATCATCTACAACCGCGACGCGCGCGGATTACCCTGCACGGAATACTGGAACGATATGAAATTCTGGTGGCCGCAGAACGAGGCGATCATCGCCTGCCTACTGGCTTATCAACTGACCGGCGAGGAAAAGTACTACCGCCGGCTCAAAGCCGCGCACGATTGGGCATACTCCCATTTTCCGGATCCGCTCTACGGCGAGTGGTTCGGCTACCTGCACCGCGACGGCAGCGTTTCCACCACCCTCAAAGGCAACATCTGGAAGGGCTTTTTCCACCTGCCGCGCATGCAGTGGTATTGCTGGCAGCGGTTGGAGGAAATGCTGTAGAAGCTACGATGATCTTGGCTGCCAAATATTTGTTTAGAGGTCGAACGAAAACTCTCAATATTGTCATTTCGAGCCCGCCTCGGCGGGCGAGAAATCTGTGCTGCTCGCAATATATAGTAGGCTACAAAGATTCCTCGACTACGCTTCGCTCCGCTCGGTATGACCCTTCAAAGGTGATTTCGTTCAGGCACCACCTAGGAGGAATGAATGGGTCGCTGTTCAAAAGCGATAGTTATCATGCTAGCAATGGGTGTTGTCATTGCAGTTTTGTGTCCTGCGTTGTTTGCGGGTAAGGCAACGCTCTATCTGCGCTGCAAAGCGGACAACGATCTGTACAAAGTTTTGGTGGAGAATGGTGTCTCCTGCAAGCGATTCGACACACCTGAGCAAGCCATACGCAAAGCGCCAAAAGACGCGGGTGTGCTGATACTCGCCGACGAGTATCCCCAAAACACCACTCCGCTGAATCCCGCGATCTATGAACAGGCTGCGGCCAAGAAGCTGCGCCTCTACGTCGAGTTCCCGTCCTATCTGCCGGATACCAATCTTGGCGCGATCACCTATCTGAAAACCGGAAGATATGGCGCAGTCATCGAGCGGACGGTGGTCGCCTCGGACGCCTTTGGCCCGCAATTGCCCAAGCTGCGGATTATGATGATCCACGATTGTCATTACCTTCCCGTCGAAGCCGCCTCTCCGCATTTGGTGCTGGCGCGAGTAGAAGGATATGACACCGCCGTTTACGGTCTGCCCAAAGAAGTTCAGTCACTCCTTTTCGAGCATCCGTCCGGCCGCGTACTGGCGGCAACGACGAAACTCAGCCAGTTCGTTACCGCACGCTATGCACCCACGGAAGCTTGGCCCTATGTGTGGCAAATGATCCTCAACTGGCTGGAGCCCGAGGCACATTTGCCGAAACTGAAATGGACGCCCTCGGTTCGTCCCAGCTGCGCTTCCGGCGACGAGCTGCCGATGGACTCCCAGTGGCAAGCGATGAAGCGCGGCATCGAATACTACGGCAAGTCACGACTCTATATCCATCCGTCTTGGCCCAAGGACACGGGCATCGATCCTTTGCCCGCCGACTGGCCGGTGGGCGACGGCACTTACGGCATCGGCGAATGCTACATCTCGAAACACCTTTTCTTTGACGGCTCGCAGTCAGTGAGCCGCTCTGTTCGCGCCGACTGCAATCTGGAGGCGGCGATGGGCTTAGCTTGTGGAGTTGCGTTGCTTAACGATCAAACCTACGAACGCACCGTCCAAAAACTCAATGATCTGGTTTTCTTCAACTCGAATATCTGTGGCGGGCCGCGCGCTGATCCGAACAACCCGGCTTATGGCCTGATCGGCAGCTCGACCCAGTTTACCGAAGACTATTGGGGCGATGACAATGCTCGAGCTTTGTTGAGCGCCCTAGCCTCTGCTGCCTTGATCCGATCGGAGCGTTGGGATGAGCCGATCCTGCGCAGTATTCTGGGCAACTTTCGCACCACCGGTGTAAACGGCTATCGTCCTCACCTGCTTCGCGGGGAAGAATTGCAGCAGAAAGGTTGGCAGCACTTTTGCCAGTCCGAGCACATTGACTATTGCCCGCACATGCAGGCGTGGATCTGGTGTACTTATCTGTGGCTTTACGACAAGACGAAATATGTGCCGCTGTTGGAGCGCGCCCGCACCGGATTGAAGATGATGCTTGCCGCCTATCCCAAGTGGCGCTTGGAGGCGAACCGAGTGGAGACCGAGCGCTGCCGGATGCTGCTACCTTTGGCTTGGCTGCTGCGGGTAGAAGACACGGCGGAGCATCGTCAATGGCTGCAGACAATGGCTGATTTCGTGATCGGGCTGCAAGATGTCAGTGGGGCGATTCCGCAAATTCCCGGTCATGTGATAGAATCGAATGACGGCTACGGCACCGATGAATGCGCCATTACCCACGCCGCCGGTGATCCGGCGACCGATGCCCTTTATGCCATCAACTTTGCGTTTATCGGCATGCACGAAGCCGCCGCCGTCACTGGTGATCCCGGATATGCTCAGTCCGCCGAAGGAATGGCTGACTTTTTTATCCGTACGCAGACGCGCAGCGAAAGCCACCCTGAGCTTGACGGCACCTGGTTTCGTGGATTCGATTTCAAGAAATGGGATTATTGGGCCTCCGACGGCGATTGGGGTTGGGGAGTTTGGACCAACGAAATCGGTTGGACCCATAGCTGGATCACCGCGACGCTGGCTCTGCGTTACATGAAAACGTCTCTGTGGGAATTGACCAAAGACAGTCGGATTGCCGAGCATTTTGAAAAGTACCGATCGCAGATGCTGCGCGAAAAGGTGATCAAATCAGGCGGCGCAAAATGATGGGCTGGAAGATGGTCAAGGTGAAGATGAAGTCAGTCATATAGTGCCTGACCGAAAACTAGCTGAGAACGTCATTTCGAACGTAGTGAGAAATCTGGCAATGCAGATAATGCGAGCCTTACAGATTTCTCCCTTCGGTCGAAATGACAAAAATGAGAGTTTTCGTTCAGACACTATATAGTAGCGAATGCGATCGAGGCAGCAAGCAACGAATCTAAGACCTCGGAATAAAAATAGAAGGTTTAGGCATGACACCCCGAAAGATCGTTTCCCGCACTGTGCGCTTTCAAGGCGCGGAACGCATTCCGTATGATTTGCCGCCCCGATATGGCTCATATTTCGCAGAAGTAAATATGAGTCCATCCGTGGATGCGCGTCCCAAGCAAGGCACGGATGAATGGGGATGCGTTTGGGATAATATTGGTGTATCCAATCTGGGCGAGGTCAAAAAATCACCCCTGACCGACTGGGCTGACTGGGATAAGCTGCGGATTCCGGACATTCGCGATCCGGATCGGTGGCGTGAGCTTGAGAGCGCCAGAGCCAAAGCGGGCAACAAGTTCCTCATTGCCTATGGGATTTCGCTGTATGAGCGAGCGCATTTTCTCCGCGGCTTGGAGAACGTCTGGTCGGATATTCTGCTTGCACCGGAAGAGCTTGGCCATTTGATTGATCTTCTTGTGGAGATGAACCTGTACGCCATTGGACGTTATGCAAAAGCCGGGGCCGACGGTTTTATGTTCTGTGACGATTGGGGACTGCAAAACCGGCTGATGATTTCACCGCAATCATGGCGCGCCATCTGGAAGCCGCGCTACGCCCGAGTCTATCAAGCCGCGCATCAGGCAGGCTTGCTGACCTTGCTGCACAGTTGCGGCAACATCGTCGACATTTTAGACGACCTCATCGAGATCGGGCTGGACGTGATCCAAATGGATCAGCAGGAGAACATGGGGCTGGATTTACTGGGCCGGCGCTTTGGTGGACGAATTACCTTTTGGTGTCCGGTGGACATCCAAGGCACCATGGTGCGCGGCTCGCTGGCGGAGATTCGTGCTTATTGTCGCAAGATGGTTGCAACTCTTGGCCGACCCAATGGGGGCATCATGGTAAAGTGGTATTGCGACCCCGAAGGCGTCGGTCACCGCCCGGAGGCCATCGCCGCCATGTGCCTCGAGTTTGTGAAAATCAGCATGGGGAAATGAGAATAAATCAGAGTCCATTCTTACCAACTGAGGTTCCTTATGAGATCGTCTTTCAGAAGGTATTTGTCGCTGTTCTGTAGTCTGTGGATGGTGGCTATCTGTTTTGGTTCAAGCCGGGCAGCGGACGATAGTGTGGCTTGGTGGCAACAAGCCCGCTTCGGCATGTTCATACATTGGGGGCTGTATTCCATCCATGGACGCGGAGAATGGCTGCTCTACCAGGAGCACATTCCCTTCGAGGAATATGCGAAATTGGCGGACCAATTCAATCCGCAGCAGTTTCGTCCCGCGGAATGGGTAGCTCTGGCGAAAGCGGCCGGAATGAAATACATGATTCACACCACGCGCCACCACGACGGTTTTTGCCTCTTCGACAGCAAAGTCTCCGACTTTACCTCTGCGAAAACCGCAGCCAAACGTGATTTGGTGGCCGAGTTCGCGGAGGCCTGTCACGCCGCCGGCATGCGCATGGGACTTTACTATTCATTGCAGGACTGGCGATTCCCAGGTGTTCTGCCGCAAGGCTATCCACTTTCGGATGAGACGCTGCGACCGGTGGTCGAGCAAGCCCATGCGCAGGTGCGCGAGCTGCTGACCAACTATGGCAAGGTTGACATTCTCTGGTTCGATGCGTTGACCCCATACGATCCGGTGCGTTGGCGCTCGCAGGAGCTCATCGATATGGCGCGGAAGCTTCAGCCCGGCATTCTCATCAACGACCGGGCCGGCCTGGCGGCTGACTTTGCCACACCGGAAAACGTGGTCGTCGCTCAGAACCGGCCGTGGGAATCTTGTTTCTGCATGAATCGCACTTGGGGTTATGCTCCCTATGACCGCAACTACAAACCGGTGCACGAAATTCTGCGCCTGCTGGGTTCCTGCGCTTCGCAAAACGGCAATTTCTTGCTCAACGTCAGTCCTGATGCGGACGGCAAAATTCCGGTCGAGCAGGTCGAGATTCTGAACAAGGTGGGCAAATGGATGCAAGCGAACGGCGAGGCGATTTATAGCGCTGGGCCGTCGCCGGTGGTCGCGCCCAATCTGGGCTTGCAGACTCGTGTTGGCGACAAGGTGTACTTGCTCATCCAGCGCTGGCCCGGCTCAACGATTCCCTTTGCCTGGTGCGGGAGCAAAGTTCGCTCAGCAAAACTTTTGGCAAATGGGCAGTTTGCGCGCGTTGAGCAAAAAGGTGATCGGGTTTGGCTGCACGATTTGCCGCAGTATCCACCGGATCCGTACATGCCGGTTATCGAATTGACTTTCGAGGGCGAACCGAAAGCTTCGATGCCGGCGTATCGGTAGGAATTTCCATGGCCGGTGGTCCGCTCGATAATGACGGAAATTTTTGAGTTTCACAATAGCCCATGATGTCATTCCTCTGGAATCTTCCCCAAAGGGAGCCCAGGCTACATGAAGGTGTCTGTTTCCCTATCATGGGAGGATGCCTAAAGGCATGACCTTGTTTGTTTTTAATCAGCTGAGTGTAAACGGGGTAGAAACTCATTCTATTTCCGTGGTAATCGGGATACGCATTCGGCATTGAATAGTTGATAACAGAGTTCTTTATTTTTTTCACCGCTAAGATGCAAAGTCGCGAAAAAAAGTCTCATTAACACCTCGTTTCAACGAGGTGAAATTTACAGCGCGATGAAATAAGAAAGGCTGATGATGAAAAAAAGTTTTACTCTTTGTTGGCTCGATTCCATTATAATACTGACCGCGATGCTATCGCTGTTTTTGCCTCTTCCCTTATACTCCGCTGAAGAGATAGCTGCAATGCGTGAGGGCTTTTCAAATCCGCCCATGGAATGCTGGCCGCGCACCCGCTGGTGGTGGTACGGCAGCGCGGTGACCAAAGAAGAGATCACATATCAGTTGCAGCAGATGCACGATCACGGCATCGGCGGGGTCGAGCAAATCAGCATGAGTCCGGTCTACGAAAAGGGCGAAATCCCCTTCATGTCCGATGAATTTGTCGACATGCTCAAACATACGGTGGTGACCGCCAAAAGCTTGGGCATGCAAGTGTCCATCAATTTCGGTGGACCAGGTTGGATTATCGGCGGGGACTGGGTGCCGCAAGCAGATCGGATGAAAAATCTGGTGCCCACTTATTTCGACATCGAAGGACCGCGGCAATACTCTGGGCCTTTATCTAACGATCTGATCCAAACGCAAAGGTCCCAAGAACACCATTCGCCCAAGCTCCTTGGCGATGAGCGGCTGCTGGCCGTTGTCGCCGGTAAAGTTGTCCATCAACAAATCGATCCTCAGTCCATCACCATTCTGACAAGCAAGGTGAAAGACAAGCAATTGGAATGGCGAGTGCCGGAAGGGCATTGGCGCGTCATGGCCTTTTGGCTGAAATACACAGGGCAAGGATCCGCGGTCGATCATTTCAATAAAGCGGCCATGCAGCGTTACTGTGAGTACTTTGGCGGAAGGCTATATCAAGCCTTCGGCGAAGAGTTCGGCAAAACCGTGGATTCGTTCTTCTGCGACAGCTTTGAGATTGATTTTTCCCCCAGCGGCATCTATTGGAGCGAGGGTCTGTTGGAGGAATTCGCGCGATGTAAGGGATATGACCTGATTCCTCACCTTCCGGCTATTTGGTGGCAAGTCGGAGAGCTATCGCCCAAGATTCGCTATGATGTCAACGAGTTTTTGCATCAAATCGGATTGGAAGCATTTTTCGAGACCTTCTTGGACTGGTGCAAAGCGCATGGCGTCAAGGGACGAATTCAGGCTTACGGTTTTGCCACGGATAATATCGAAGGCTCGGGCATGACGCACATTCCAGAGATGGAAATCACTCCTGGGGAAAAGGATGCTGTGCCCTGGTTCGACACCCGCATCGGCCCGCGCGAATACGTGGCTGCGGGCGCGCATCTTTATGGTCGCAATATCGTCAGCGTCGAAGCCTACACCTACATTCATTGGGAGCCATTTCGCGACACTTTGGAGGAGCTGAAAATTGCCGGAGACGGCTACCTGCGCGCTGGGGCGAATTTGTTCTATAACCAGGGCTATGATTTCTGCCCGGAGCGGCAGGCGCCTCCCGGCAGGACTTTTGGCGGTGCCGAGGCTTGCATCAGCCACATTAACATTTGGTGGAAATACTACCCATTGCTGGCCAAGTATGTAGCACGCTCATGTTACCTTTTGCGCCAGGGGGATTTCGTAGCCGACGTGGCTGTTTATTCTCCGCTCGCCAATCAATGGACGCTCAACGTGCTGAATGCCCGCAAATGGACGCGGGAATTCTATTGGGGCGAATTGGGCAAGCTGCTCAATGCCAACGGTTATGCTTTCGATCTGATCAACGACGACGTGCTGCTGCATCGCGCACAAATCGCCGATGGCGAAATAAAGGTCGGCAACCTGAGCTACAAGGCTCTCATCATGCCGAATATCCAAGCCTTGCCTGTGGAAACTCTGCTTTTCATCAAAGACTATGTCCAAAAGGGCGGAGTGGTCATTGCGCTGGAGCGGGTGCCGGAGGCTTCCGTCGGCTTGGCAGACTATGCGACGAAAGATGCTCAGGTCAAGGCCATCGTTAGCGAAATGTTTGCAGAGCCGATCGGCGATGACGGCACCGGCCTTAAGGCTTTCGGCAAAGGTCGAACGTATCAAATCAAACAAGTCATTAATCGACAGAATGTGCTGGATTGGCGCAGCAGCGCTCTCGATCCTTTTGTCAACACCTTACGAGCGCATGTCACCCCGGATTTCGGCATCGACTTTATCTCCGCAGGGATCCGCGAGAACAACGGCTTGTGTTTCTTGCATCGAAAAATGGGGGAGGCCGACATTTACTTTGTGACCAATATCCAAGATCGTCCCAGCGAGATTCCAGTGACTTTTCGTGTGCACGGAAAGGTGCCTTGGCATTTCAATCCTTATAATGGCGAGATGAGTCGAATTTATCAGTATCGGACGCCGAAAGGCGGTACAGAGATACCTTTGCGCTTGGCTCCATACGAATCGATGTTTCTGCTGTTCGAACCCTTGACAGATGCAACTCACGTGGAATGGAGTGACCTGCAAAAACTTACTCGAGTGGAAGAAAAGGAGCTGGCAGGTTTCGCAGATAAGAATGGAGTGCACTTTGTCCAACTTGCCAAGGAAACGTCGGCTAAACATTCTCAAGAATCACGTGAGGCCGTTGGTCCAAGCAGAACTCGCACTCAGGACCCGCCCATTGCAGTTGAAGTGAAAAACCTGCCGGCCGCTTTCGAGGTAGCGGGAGATTGGAAGCTGACCTTTGAAGGCGAGGGCTTTGCCAAGCTGGAAAAGCGGATGCTCGATCTTGCCTCGTGGACAGAGGATTCCGCGACTGCCAATTTCAGTGGGACGGCCAAGTATGAGCTGAGTTTCGATTTGCCAAAAACGTTTGTGAGCGAGGATTTGCATCCGGAGCTGGAGTTGGGTCAAGTCTGCAATGTGGCAGAAGTGATCTTGAACGGACAGCAAGCCGGAGTCTGTTGGGTGCGCGGACAAACGCTGGATGTGACCAAAGCAGTAAGAGCGGGACGGAATGCTTTAATAGTACTGGTGACGAATACCTTGATCAATAGAATTTCCGCTATGAAAGAGCCGCCGCCCATTCCGGAAAACCTGGTGGAGCACTACGGCAGCGGCGTCAAGCCGTATGTTGGCTACTATACTCCGTTGGAATTTAAGCCATTGCCGGCCTCCGGCTTATTAGGGCCGGTGAGGATCGTTCCATCCAAGAAAGTGAAAATCAGATTGTAGTCTAACTCTGACAGGGTTCGGAACCCTGTCAGAGTTAAGGAGGAGTTGAGGAGCACAAGACTCGATGGGAGCAACATGCAGACACATTTTTCTCTATTAGATAATTTGGTGGTCATCGGTTATCTCGCCGCAATGGTTTTTCTGGGGACGCGCTTTAAAGAAAAAAGCAGTACTCCATCCGGATTCATGATCGCGCAAGGAAAGCTGCCAAGCTGGGCGGTCGGCCTGTCAATCCTCGGCGCCTTTGTTAGCAGTATCACCTTTCTCGCTTACCCCGGGCAAGCGTTTAATTTCAACTGGGATGCTTACCTATTTTCAGTGACTCTTCCGGTGGCGGCGCTCATTGCTACGCTTTACTTCATTCCCCTCTATCGGACCCGAGTCAAAGTCTCAGCCTTCGAATATATGGAGCAGCGATTCGGCGGTTGGGCGCGGGTTTATAGCAGCGTGAGCTTCATGTTCGGGGAATCCACCCGCGTGGGAATGATTTTGTTCCTTCTTTCGCTGCCGCTGCACAACATCACCGGCTGGCCCTATGCGGCTATCATCATTGTTGCCGGCATTACCGTCATCTTTTACACCATGATTGGCGGTATCGAGGCCGTCGTTTGGACCGACGTGGTTCAGGTCATCATTCTGTTCGGAGGGGCTTTCGCGGCGATTTTTTTCATCTTCTTGCAAATGCCGGAGGGGCCAAAGCAAGTTTTCGCCATTGCGGCGGAGAATCACAAGTTTTCGTTGGGTAGCTGGGATTTCGACTTGGTGGGTCCAACCGCTTGGGTGGTCGTGCTTTTTGGCATCATGGAGAATTTGCGCAACTTCGGTGTCGACCAAAATAATGTGCAGCGCTATCAAACCACTCGTACGATCAAGGACGCCTCTCGCTCGCTGTGGACCGCCGCTTTGGGTTACATCCCCATATCCGCGATTTTTCTCTTCATCGGCACCTGCTTGTTCGCCTACTACACCGTTTATCGAGATCAGCTTCCCGCCGAGCTGCAAGCACGTCTGATGGGTGATAAGATTTTCCCCTACTTCATTGCCACGCGCTTGCCGGCCGGGGTGCGCGGTTTGCTCATCGCCGCCATCTTTGCCGCTGCGCAGAGCACCATTTCCTCTTCGCTGAACTGCCTTTCGACGCTTACCTATTATGATTTTTACCGAAAGTACTTTCGACGCGACGCCGATGACAAGCAAAGCATGAAGATGCTGCATCGCTATACCATCATTTGGGGAATCGTCGGCACCATCACCGGGCTGGCATTGATCAGAATCAAAGTGGCGTTGGAGACCGGCTGGCAGCTTGGCGGCATTGCCGGCGGCGGCGTCATTGGCCTATTTCTCTTGGGTGTGATGTTCAAGCATATCAAAAAATGGCAAGCGATTGTTGCCGTCTGTGCCAGCGTGACCAGCATTGCCTGGGCCACCTTTGCCCGCAATCTGCCGGATGCGTGGAAATGGCTGGAATGCACCTGGAATACCCGCATGATTGGGGTGATCGGCACCGTGACTTTGCTGACGGTCGGCGTCGTGTTGAGTTTGTTATCCTGGCGGCCTAAGAGTTGATGTTTAGAAGTGCAAGATACCTCTGCTGTCTTGTTTTTGTTCTATTGTCATTGGCCAAGTTGGATTTTGGCCATGCTGCTATGCATCCTGAGGACGACGTAACCATCCTCTTATCGACAGAGGAGAAGTTGGTTCTCCGGCATCGTCCTCATTGGCTTGGCCTATCCATTCTACCTTCATCAAGCGGCAGCAATATCTTTTTTGAGCTAAAGCACTGCACCTACCCTCCGGATTCGAATCGCTTCAGCTTGCCGGTTCGCAGACTGTTCATTCCATTAGGAAGCCATTCAGAGGCGAGCGCGGAGATTCTTGACACTTCATGGGAATCGTTTTCCGCGGACGACCTTCCTACTACGCTCGGTCATTATAGCCCAGAATCATTACACGGTCTTTTTCCTTTCAAACAAATCTCAGGTGCGAATTCTGACGGCAGCACCTCGCATTCATGGGAGAATTTGGTTGTGCTCAGTCAGCCAGCGCAAATAGGCCATCAACGGGCCTGCGAGCTGACGCTTTCCCCTATTCATTTTAATCCAACTCAAAATGCCTTCTTCTTGTGCACCGAGATGATCATCGAGGTCCGTTTTCGCGGAGAATGGACCAATGCTTCTGCGCCGAAGCTGCGGAATTCCGATGTCGATGCGATTCTTCCGGGCCTCCTGAACGGCGAAAATAAGTTGAAAAGACAGTCTCGTTCCCAAACTCAGTTTGGGAACGAGATTGCCCCACCCATTAGCGGAGTATTCCGATCCAATGCCACAACACTTTGGTACCGAATTCCGATTTACGAGGATGGGATATATC
>Ga0172370_10008106_pt1 | contig 12683 bp, 10 predicted proteins | sample LakKiv5m_FD_114538 | JGI IMG/M metagenome (GOLD analysis project Ga0172370, IMG submission 114538) | Freshwater microbial communities from Kabuno Bay, South-Kivu, Congo - kab_022012_11.5m | ecosystem: Environmental > Aquatic > Freshwater > Lake | place: Democratic Republic of the Congo...
TAAATTTCAACTCGTCTTCACTACGTTTTGCCTATGCTTTTGCTCATAATATATTTCGATACCAAGTCGTTACTCTCTATGTTTAGAACCGTTATAGCCTAACACTGTTACCGCTCTGAATCCGCTCTCATTTCGCTCTGGTTTCGCTGCTGCTTTGTGTACGTTCCGCATTAAAACGGTACAGAGCAGTTCAGCCATCAAGAAACCTCCGGTAACGATATGAGACTTCTGAAATACTCACCAATTGCTTCTTCTGCGCGAGTTTTACTTTGCGGCTTCGCGACTTTGCGAGAAATTATCAGCCCAAGCTAACAAGTAATAATTTTCAAAAGTTTCTGCTGCCTATTCAATCAAGGATTTCACTGCATCTGTCGAAAATAATTTGCACCGTGAACGGCTTCAGTTCGATGAGCAACCCAAGCATTTGGGGAGAACTGCTAACCCAAATTGATGTTTCCGTTTCAAACATTTTACCTAACATTGCAACAAACATACGTAAGTTCAAAAAATATTTATTAAATTACAGTTGAAGAAAGTAAGATTAATGACACTGTTTACATCCGCGACTGAAATTATTTTTCCTCCCCTTCAAGTGGCATTTACTTACCAGATTTCTTGGGGCTATAGCTCAATTGGGAGAGCGCTACGTTCGCAACGTAGAGGTTAGCGGTTCGATCCCGCTTAGCTCCACTTACAGAATTAGGAATTAATAATTAGGAATTAGGGTACAAATGTTTTATCATCTTTAAAACCAAACTGAATGAAAAAAGAAAAAGCTCCATATAATAGAACGCTTGTTTTGAGTAAAGATGAAGAACTATCTTACGCTGCGAAACTCGTTCAGATAAGCGGCGCTGTTTCGCTTTCTCATATCCTTAACAAAACTATACATCAAGATATGTTTTTAGCGCTGGATTTATTGCCGGATGCTTTTTGTGATTTGATTTTTGTTGACCCTCCCTATAATCTTCGCAAGAAATTTAACAAATTAGAATTTGCTAAGATGGAAGATGAGGAATATGAACGCTGGTTAGATAGCTGGGTTTCAAAACTTCCTCGATTGATGAAAGAAAACGCCTCTATCTATTTATGCGGCGATTGGAAATCTTCTCCGGGAATTTATAACATTGCGAAAAAATATTTTCTTGTTCAAAACCGCATTACTTGGGAAAGAGAAAAGGGAAGAGGCGCAAAAGCCAATTGGAAAAATTGCTCGGAAGATATTTGGTTCTGCACAAAATCTTCTACCTACGTTTTTAATCTTGACGCCGTAAAGACAAAACGTAAAGTATTAGCTCCGTATAAAGAAGATGGAAAACCGAAAGACTGGTCGGCAAGTGAAACAGGAAATTTTCGATTAACCGCTCCATCAAATATTTGGACGGATATAACCATTCCGTTTTGGTCAATGCCGGAAAACACTGATCACCCAACTCAGAAACCGGAAAAACTCTTGGCAAAAATAATTCTTGCAAGTTCACATGAAGATGCTGTTGTCTTCGATCCGTTTCTTGGCTCCGGAACTACTTCTGTTGCCGCAAAAAAGTTGCATCGGAATTACGTAGGAATTGAAGCTGACCAATATTACTGTTGTTTAGCGGAGAAGCGCTTAGCAGCAGCGGAGAAGGATAAATCTATTCAAGGTTTTACCGGAGGAATATTTTGGGAAAGAAATTCCTTGTCGGCGCAGCAAAAAATAGGAAATGTTGGGAAAAATATGGATTTTAGGAGTGAACTTTTTCCGGATAATTGTTAACAAATTGTTGCCCAACCCCGTCAGGTCCGAAAGGAAGCAGCGGTCAGTATTCAGTTTGTGTAATTTATTATCCGGTTTTTTTATGTTAACAATCCATCCAAAACGAATTTATGATTGATTCAAATGTTTGTTTGTTTTCTTCATAAAGAATTTCGGGGCATTGGAATACGATCAAGTATTTCAAGGTATAACAACTGATTTCAAAACAAAGATAATATTTTCTATCAATCAATATTTTTTCTGTGTAGCGAACTGAATAATTTCCGTTGACTTTGTTTTTAAACGGAGTTGAAAGATAATCCTCCGCTTTGCTATTTTCTTTTAGTTTCATGACACCGAACGAAGCGCCTAAGCTGGTATTTATAAATTTCGTCCCTTCAATTTTAGCGGTAATTATTTCCGGAAAAGAAACGCCGGGGAATGATTTCCAACCTTCCGGCAAATAGAGCGAATACTTTTCTTTTTTGTTTTTATAATTGTTGTAAGATTGAGCTGAATCTATTGAAAGTTTTATTCCAAGCGTTTTCAAAGCAGAAGATAAATCATTGAAAAACGGCTTTTCAGGTTTTATGGCGTATTGATTTGCTAATTGCAGTAGCAGCTTTTCAAAATAATTATTTGAACTTGAGAATTTCAGTAAGCGTTCATCAAAAGAAAAAGTATCCCAATTCTGCTGAGGCGATAATCCTTTTTCGCTGAGTATTTTTGTCCCTATCAGGTCGTCGTTAAATGTTTCAACTTCTTGTATCAGTTGATCTTCCGGTGAAAAAAATTGTGTGTAGATACGCAATGCAAGATTGACTGAATTGTTTTGCACGAGAAAGAGATTCTTCCTTCGTATCGAGAGAACATCTTTCGATACGAATTGCTCAAACACTTGAAAATAGCTTCTCTTCTCTGAATGAATTGACGTTAACGAAAGATAGCCGTTTAATGATTTATCAATTAAGTAACAATGCATCGAAGAATCATAAACCGCAAAACGATTAAAGAATGGGTTCGGAAATTCTATGATAACGCCGTAAAAAGTTTTTCCCGATGCGCTTTTAAGGCTATCAATTTCAATCTTATTTATAATTGATTGAGGCGGAAGATTGAGGTCAAATAAATTAGAGAGGCTATCATTTGCCGCTCTATTTCCGCTCGCGGCTTCAGAAATAAGATTTTCAATTCCCTTGGGGTTGAATTGAAAGTCGAGTTTTTTCTTTTCGCATCCGGTAATGGAAAGTACGAGAAATAAAATTGGTACTAAAAACTTCATGGTAATAACTTTTTATTTTACTGCTGATGTTAAAAAATGCACTGATAATTTCTTTAATGAACAGAAGAAAAATACGTAAAAACTAATTCAGCTTTTTTCTTCCCAATAATTTTTTCTAAATCTTCTAGTGAGGTTTTTTTTATTCCGCTTACACTTCCGAAAGCAATCAGCAATTTATCGGCAAGTGATTTTCCAATTCCTTTTATTTCTAACAATTCGGAAGTAATTGTCCGTTTATCTCTTCTCAGCCGATGAAACGTAATTGCAAAACGATGAGCTTCATCGCGCAGGTGCTGCAAAAGTTTTAAAGATGATGAAGTTTTAGGAATTGAAATTGCTTCGCTTTCATTTGGTAAAAAAACTTCTTCAAGGCGTTTTGCCAATCCTATAATTTGAAAAGAGGCGAACCCTAAACTTTGCAGCGCTTCAACCGCGCTTGAAAGCTGCCCTTTGCCGCCATCTACCATTATGAGATCGGGTAAAGATTTTTCTGATTCTTTTAGGCGCGAAAAATGGCGGGTAATTACTTCGCGCATGCTTGCAAAATCATCCGGTCCCACAACCGTTTTAATAATAAATTTTTTATACTCGCTCTTTTTGGGCTTACCATTTTCAAACGTTACCATACTTGCAACGGCATCGCTTCCCTGCAAATTTGAATTATCAAAGCAAACAATATTTTTTGGCAAGCGCTTTAACCGCAAGTCTCTTTGCAGCGCAGAAAGTGTGTAGGGGACATTTCCTTCCTTATTCATTTTCTGAAGCTGCCATTCTTTAAGTTGAAGGCGGGCATTCTCTGAACTCATTTTTAAAATTGATTTCAGTTTACTTTCTCTTTGCGGAATGGTGATTTTAGTTTTATGTTCCGCTGTGCTTGAAAGCCATTCGATAATACTTCCCAAATCTTCAGGTTCGGTTTCAAGAACAATTTCATTTGGTATATCAACAAATTCATTTCCGTAATATTGTTTAACCAAAGCTGAATAGATTTCTGCCGGTTCGGTTTCTTTTTCAATTGATAAGCGAAATTCTTTTTTGCCGAGTATTTTGCCGTCTCTGATAGTAAGAATTGAAGCTGCCACGTCTTTTCCTTCGTAGGCAATCGCAATAACATCACGGTCAAGTTCATCATCGCTAACAACTTTTTGCTTGTCGGCGAGGGATTCAAGTTGTCTAATTTTATCTCTAACTTCTGCCGCTTTTTCAAACGAAAATTCTTTAGAAAGAAGCTCCATTTTTTTTCGCTGTTCTTTTAGCAGGTCTTTAGTTTTTCCTTTTAACAATTTGATAATTTCGGAAACCATTTCGTTGTAAGCGGATTGCGAAATAAATCCTTCGCAAGGACCATCGCATTTTTTTATATGATAATCGAGACAAATCTTAAATTTCTTTTTTTCGATTGATTCTTCAGTGATGGTGTATTTACAGCTTCTAATTCTGAAAATTTGGTTTATTGCTCGAAGCGAAGCTTTCATAGTTCTAACGTCTGTATAAGGTCCGAAGTATTTAGAACCATCACGCAGAACGGTTCTTGTAGGGAAAATTTGCGGGTACGGTTCGTTCGTAACTTTTATAAATGGATACGTTTTGTCGTCTTTTAAGTTCACGTTGTAACGCGGCTTAAATTTTTTGATGAGATTATTTTCTAGAATTAACGCTTCAACTTCAGATTCTGTAAGTATTAATTCCAAGTCCGTTATTTTAGCGACAAGCGCCAATGTTTTAGGTGAGTTTACTGATGAATGAAAATATGAACGGACGCGGTTCTTTAAATTCTTTGCTTTCCCAATATAAATAACAATATTTTTATCATTAAGAAACTGATAAATGCCCGGCTGATCCGGTAAATTATTTAATTTTGTTTCAAGAGCTTCATTCATTGAGTCAACAAAAAACGCAAAGTAGTTACGTTTTAAAAGTGTAATTCTTCGGAATTACCACAATGCCGGATTCGGTTACAAAAAATTTCTTTTTATCTTCGGTTGTATCAAAACCAATTTCATAACTTTCAGGTATCTGGACATTTTTATCTATAATTGCGCGCCGTATTCTGGCTCGCCTTCCAACTTTGCAATTATTCATAATTATTGAATCAGTTACGTAAGCATAACTATTTACACGCACGTTGTTTCCGATGATAGAACGTTCTACCAAACCACCGGAAACGATTGTACCGTCGCAAATCATTGAGTTCAAGGTTCTCCCGATTCTTTCGCCTTCATGCGATAATGTTTTTGCCGGTGGAAATTGATATTGATAAGTTCTTAGGGGCCAGTCAAAATCGTATAGATTGAATTCAGGTATAACACTTATTAAATCCATGCTGGAATCATAATAGCTGTCAATTGTTCCGATATCTTTCCAATAGGTTTTTGTTTTTTTGTTTTCATCAATAAATGGATAGGCAACTACTTTGTAGCCGGCTTTAATCATATAAGGAATTACATCTTGCCCAAAATCATTATTTTTGATTTTCTTCTCTTGCATTTCCACCAGAACATCTTTTAATACTTTTGCATTAAAGACATAACTTGCCATGTTTACAAAAGCGTAACCTTTTTTGCCGGGAATTTCGGGGGGATGTTCAGGTTTTTCTATAAAATTAGTAACATTATTTTCACTATCAATTTCAACAATGCCAAAACGATGAGCTTCATCTATAGGGACTTCGATGCAGGAAAGTGAAAGGTCAATTTTGTTATCCACGTGATTTTGCAGCATTTTCATATAATCCATTTTATAAATATGATCGCCGCTAAGAATTAACACCCATTTACATTTTCGATCCGTATTTATCAAGTTCAAATTTTGATGAATCGCGTTTGCGGTACCAAGATACCAATCGTTATTCATTTTTCGTTGAGGTGGGAGCGTGTAGATGAATTCACCAAGTTCAGGATTAAATATACTCCATCCTTCAAAAAGATGTTGACTGAGTGAGTCAGATTTATATTGAATTAGTACATAAATTCTTCGTAATCCTGAGTTAAGACAATTATTTAGCGTAAAATCTATAATACGATATTTCCCTCCGAAAGGAACGGAGGGTTTACTTCGGTATGCGGTCAACGGGTAAAGCCTTTCGCCTTGTCCGCCGGCAAGCACCATTGTAATCGTATCTCTTGAAATTGATGAACCTTGATATTGCATTTCTGCTCCAACATTGTTTTACTTATGTAGGTTCAATATAAAAAACTTACCATAATAAATAAAGAGTTTCCTCTGCTTAATGAATCTTTTTTTTATCGCAGGGACTCCGTTGGTTATACAACACTCTTTTTTGTTTCACTTCAGCAGAATGGGTATATTTACACGCCATTTTTAATAAATTATTTGAGGTTCCATGCAAATTGGGTTAATCGGTTTACAGAATTCTGGCAAAACCACTCTTTTTAACGCGTTGTCTGTAAAAAATTCTGAATCGCCGCAACAACAAAAATCTGAAGTATCAAGAGCGATTGTTAAGGTTCCGGATGCTCGGTTAGACAAAATGATTGAATTGTTTAATCCGAAAAGCCAAGTATTTGCAACTCTTGAAGTGATAGACATTCCTGGTTTGCAGGTTTCGGATGATAACAAAGTAAAAATCACATCAGAGTTTTTAAATAAAGTTAAAAACAATAATGCGCTTCTGCATGTCGTTCGTCAATTTGAAAATGAAACTGTGCCGCATCCTGAAATATCTATTAATGCGGCGCGAGATATTGAATTTCTTGAAACTGAATTTCTCCTTGCCGATATGGCGTTGATTGAAAACCGAATAGAAAAATTGACCAAAGATATTTTGAAATTGAAAAATGACCAACTTCAAAAAGAATTAGCTGTTTTTAAGAAAATGCAAACACATGTTGAATCGGAACTGCCTTTGCGTGAAATGGAATTTGATGAATTTGAGAAAAAAATCCTTTCCGGATATCAGTTTTTAACAATAAAACCATTGATCATCGGAATAAACTTTGATGAAAATTCTAAAGATAAAGTTGAAAGTTTTATAAAAGACATTCAACAAAAATTTTCAAAATATCCACTGATTGTTATTCCGTTCTTCGCACAGTTTGAATATGAATTAACGCAGCTTTCTGACGAAGAAGCGGAACTATTTAAAGCTGATTTCGGAATTAATGAATCTGCTTTTACAAGAATTCTCCGAACAAGTTATGAACTGCTCGGGTTGCAATCTTTCTTTACAGTCGGTGAAGATGAATGCAGAGCTTGGACGATTAAAAAAAATATGACCGCTCAAGATGCCGCCGGCGTCATCCACACAGATTTTTATGACCGGTTCATTCGTGCGGAAGTTGTTCATTATGAAGATTATGTGGCGCACGGTTCTTTCGCTAAATGTAAAGAATCCGGAACCTGGCGGTTAGAAGGAAAAGAATATATTGTTAAAGATGGAGATATTTTAAATATTCGTCATAGTTAAAGAGTAAAAAGAGGCAGGGGAAAGTAAAATTAAATGAAAAAAAATGAAAAGGGTTTTCTAAAACAGAAAGCTCAATAGTAAAAATTTAGAAAAGAGGTACATTTTGTTCAGTTTAGAAAAGATTAGAAACATTGCGATTATTGCGCACGTTGATCATGGCAAGACAACTCTTGTAGATTACATCCTTAGGCAAACCGGTGCATGGAGAGAAAATCAGCAAGTTGAAAAACGAATTATGGATTCCAATGACCTTGAACGGGAAAGAGGAATTACTATACTTGCAAAAAATTTGAGCGTATTCTACAAAGATTATAAAGTTAATATAATTGATACGCCGGGACATGCTGATTTCGGCGGCGAAGTTGAACGTACTTTGTTAATGGTTGATGGCGTGCTTCTTTTAGTTGATGCCGCCGAAGGACCGCTTCCGCAAACAAAATTTGTTTTGAAAAAATCCCTTGAGTTGGGAATTAAACCGATAGTAGTAATAAATAAAATTGATAGAAAAGACGCTCGCCCAAACGATGTATTGAACGAAGTATTTGATTTATTTGTGGCTCTTGGCGCAACCGATGAACAGCTCGATTTTCCCTACGTTTATGCTATTGCAAAGCAGGGAATTGCCAAAATTCATCTTGAAGATGAAAGCGTAAATCTTTCGCCTCTGCTTGATTTGATTATCGAAAAAACCCCTGTTCCTAAAGCAAATCCTGATCTTCCTTTTCAAATGCTCGTTTCTGCGATTGATTATAATGACTATTTAGGAAGAATCGGAATCGGAAAAATTCATAATGGTAAAGTAACTGTTGGCGATCAAGTTATGCTTATTACGCATGAAGACGAGCGAAGCGAAGCAAAAATTTCTAAACTCTATGCGTATGAAAATATTAAACGAGTAGAAATTAAAGAGGCTTCGGCGGGAGATATTGTTGCCATTGCCGGAATTGAAGATATAAATATCAGCGATACGCTGACGGATAAACGAGTTCCCGAAAAACTTCCATCTCTGGCAATTGAAGAACCAAGAATTACAATGAATTTTGTTGTAAATAATTCTCCGTTTGCCGGAATTGATGGGAAATATGTTACTACAAGAAATCTTTTTGAAAGACTTACAAAAGAATTAAAAATTAATGTTAGTCTTCGAGTTGAAATCACTGATTCTGCCGATGTTTTTAAAGTAAGCGGAAGAGGGGAACTTCATCTTGCCATTCTCATCGAAAATATGCGCCGCGAAAGTTATGAACTTCAGGTAAGCAAGCCGCAAGTAATAATGAAAAAAATTCTCGATGTGGTTTCTGAGCCGATTGAACACGTTATCATTGATGTGCCTGAAGAGTATGTTGGAATCGTAATTGAAAAAATGGGAAAAAGAAAAGGTGAAATGAAAAACATGATCACTTTTAACCAAAACACTCGCTTGGAATTTTTCGTGCCTTCCCGCGGATTAATCGGATATAGGGCTGAGTTTGTTAATGATACAAGAGGAACGGGAATTCTTCATCACAATTTCCATAATTATGAACCATATAAAGGCGATATTAGTCAGCGCCAGCGCGGCGCTTTAGTCGCAATGGAAAGCGGAATTGCTTCAGCCTACGCAATGTGGAAATTGCAAGAACGCGCCGTCTTTTTTATTGAACCCGGTACAAAAGTTTATGAAGGTATGGTCGTAGGAGAAAATTCTCGAAGTAACGATATGGGAGTAAATGTAACCAAAACAAAACAACTTTCTAACATGCGTTCATCGGGGGCAGATGAAGCTATTCGGCTTGAACCGCCGCTTATCCACACATTAGAACAGGCGATTGAATGGATTACCGACGACGAATATGTTGAAGTTACTCCGACTGCAATAAGAATTAGGAAAAAATATTTAACTGATATGGATAAAAAGAGCGCTCGGTTGGCTGCGAAGAAAGCTGATGAAAAAAATCAGAATGTGTAATCGCTTTTAGTTGTGAAGATGAAGTTATTTTTCTTCATCTTCGCCGGAAAGGCACACATCGCAGCTACACGATTCATATATTTCATCATACCCGTAGTCAATTACCAATTCCTCGCCGGCTTTAATATCAGTAGCGGCAACAAGCCAGAGTGATTCATCGTCTCTGTCTTGTACTTCGCAGTTATATGCACAACTATGGTTAATGTATTTTATTTTTTCTGTGTTAGCCACATCAATATAATTGTCGCCGTTCCAAAAGATATAAACATTGTTTTCATCTTCTTCACGCCGAACGCATTCTGCTTCGCTTATTAATTCCCCTTTAATGACCATAATTTCTTGTTCAGCTTTAAGTGCAACTGAAGTGAAAATTCCGAATCCATGAATTCCGGATTCTTTTACAAATAAATCGCTTTCAAACGGCATGATTATTTAACTGCTTCCTTTAACTTCCGTAATCGGAGAAGTTCATCCACAAGAGTTTGCATAAAAGAATTTTCTGTTATCGGAAAAATATATTTGTACCCTTCGGTTAAACTATTTGTTTCGTATTTAAAAACCTTTATTACTTGATTTGAAGGATTGTAATAGACAACTGTTTTTAATCCATACTTGTAGGCTTGTAGGTCAACAGTATAAAGTGTTTTTGTCCGCATAATGTTATCGGCAATGCCTTCAAGTGAAATTACGGGACGGTGCATTTCTAAAATCCAGATGTCAAAGTTCGGATTGTTGATGGTATCAAGCTGAGAACGGTCATACCAGAGTTTTTGAGTGTCGTTTATTATCAGCGGTTTCCAATTATGTGTTTCGCTTTGCCCGTTTGAAAACTGTGGAATAACGCATAGCAGCATAATTAATAAAAAGTATTTTTTCATGGGCGATTTTCAGTTTTTTTCTTGAAGTCTTAATAAATAAAAACGACGTAAATTATAAGTTAATCGAAATAATAAAACGAAGAGACTCGCATTTTGATAAAACAATTGTTTGTTAAACGAAAAAACTTAAAACAATAAAGGAGTCTCTTATGGCATACAACATAGTAAAAAAAGAAGAAAAAACCTTGAGCGGTTACTTGACCAATGGTGAACTACAGTTTGAATTATTTCGACACTACATCGAAATGAGAGCGTATTCAAAGCGGGAACAGTGTTAGGCTGCAATGGTTTTAAACATAGAGAGTAACGACTTGGTATCGGAATATATTATGGGCAAAACCGTTATGAGCGCAGCGGCTGTAGTTTACTTGGTTTATTTTGGCACAGAAATTTCTGTCGCAAGTTTTTACAAAAAATAGTTGACTTTGAGTTATTTTCGGAGTAAGATGTTTGCGGTTATTAAAATTTTTTACATAAAAAACCTCCGAGGTTTTGAAAACCTCGGAGGTTTCAATAAGCAGTTTATTTTTTCAAAATAGCCGTAACTTTTTCGGCTGCATCTTTCAAAGTAGTTGCAACTTCAAAGTTTAAACCGGATTCTTTTAGCAGCGCTCCGGCTTCTTTTGCGTTCGTTCCTTCAAGGCGTACAACAATCGGAATAGTTACATTAACTGTTTTGGTTGCTTCAATAACTCCTGCTGCAACACGGTCGCAGCGGACAATTCCGCCAAAAATATTAATAAGAATTGCTTTTACGTTTGGATCGGAAAGAATAATTTTGAAACCGTTCGCAACAGTTTCTTTGTTTGCTCCGCCGCCAACATCAAGAAAGTTTGCAGGTTCGCCACCGGCAAGTTTAATAATATCCATCGTTCCCATCGCAAGACCGGCGCCGTTCACCATACAGCCTACATTACCATCAAGTTTGATGTAATTCAAATTATATTTTGAAGCTTCAATTTCAAGCGGGTCTTCTTCGCCCAAATCTCTATACGCAAGAATTTCAGGATGACGGAAGAGAGCGTTGTCATCAATATTCATTTTAGCATCAAGAGCGACAATTTTGTTATCGTTTGTAATTACTAAAGGATTAATTTCAAGAAGGGAAGCATCGGTCGCTTCGTACGCGGCGTAAAGCTTCTTAATAAATTCTTGGAAGTTCTTGAAACTATCGCCGCTTAAGCCAAGCGCAAAAGCAAGCTCGCGAGCTTGGAATGGCTGCAAACCGGTTGCTGGGTCAATCCAGACTTTTACAATTTTCTCCGGTGTTTCGGCGGCAACTTTTTCAATCTCAACTCCGCCTTCGGTTGAAGCCATAATAACATTTTGAGAAACGGTTCTGTCAAGAAGTATTCCGAGATAAAGTTCTTTTACATAATCTAAACCTTCGGCGATAAAAAGAGTTTTTACAATTTTTCCTTCACTTCCGGTTTGATGAGTTACTAAAAGATTTCCAAGAATTTTTTCGGCGTACTCTCGCGCTTTTTCAGCTGAGGTTGTAAACTTTACTCCGCCTTCAAGAATAAGTTCATTATGGTTTGCCGGATTGTAAACTTTTCCTTTCCCTCTGCCGCCGGCATGAATTTGGGATTTAACGACATACTGATTTATCCCTTGACTTTTCAATTGCTGAATTGCTTTTTCAAATTCATCTAAATGTTTTATTGCAAAACCGTCTTGCACGGGAACGGAGAATTTTTTCAATAATTCTTTTGCTTGATATTCATGAATTTTCATTGTTCTGTTTATTCCTTTAGTTAATTAAAAAATTATAATCAATTTAGAAGTAAAAAGTAGAAAGCAGAAAGTAGAAAGTAGAAAGTAGAAAGAATGAACTTTTAACCTTCCACTTGTTACTTTTAACTTTATATTTTCTCGCTCATTAATTTGGCTTGCATGAAGAGAAGAAGATAATCTCTTCCGCCGGCTTTAGAGTCAGTTCCGGACATATTAAATCCGCCGAACGGATGACCGCCAACCAACGCTCCGGTACATTTTCTGTTAAAATATAAATTCCCAACGAGCAATTCTTTTTTGGCTTTCTCAAGTTTTTGGCGATTGTTGGTATATACGGCGCCGGTTAAGCCATATTTGGTGTTAGCGGCAATCTTCAATGCGTCATCAAAATTCTTTGATTTAATTACGGCAAGCACCGGACCAAAAATTTCTTCTTGGGAAATAACGGCGAGTGGTTTAATATCTGTGAACACAGTTGGTTGAATGAAAAAGCCATTGCCTTCAGCTTTTGCGCCACCGCAAAGAAGTTTACCTTCTTTTTTCCCGATGGCAATGTAACCAAGAATATTTCTTTCAGCAGTTGCATTTGAAACCGGTCCCATCCGATAATTTTCTTCCGCAACTCCAACCTTAATTTTTTCAACTTCAGTTTTTAATTTTTCAACGAATGATTTATA
>Ga0172370_10008110_pt1 | contig 12678 bp, 8 predicted proteins | sample LakKiv5m_FD_114538 | JGI IMG/M metagenome (GOLD analysis project Ga0172370, IMG submission 114538) | Freshwater microbial communities from Kabuno Bay, South-Kivu, Congo - kab_022012_11.5m | ecosystem: Environmental > Aquatic > Freshwater > Lake | place: Democratic Republic of the Congo...
CACCACCGCGTACGCCTACCCGGGCACGCCTTCCACCGAGGCCTTCGAGTTCGTCGAGCGCCTGGTGAAGAAGGACCCCACCGTCCACGCCAGCTGGGCCGCCAACGAGAAGGTGGCCTACGAAGAGGCCGTCGGCACGTCGTTCGCCGGGCGCCGCACCTTCGTGACCATGAAGCACGTGGGCCTGAACGTCGCGGCCGATCCCTTCATGAACTCGGCCGTCACGGGCGCCGACGGCGGCCTGGTGCTGATGGTGGCCGACGACCCCAGCATGCACAGCTCGCAGAACGAGCAGGACAGCCGCTACTACGCCGACTTCGCCATGCTGCCCTGCTACGAGCCCGCCACGCAGCAGGAATCCTACGACATGACGCGCGAGGCGTTCGACCTGTCCGAGCGCCTGCACCTGCCCGTGCTGCTGCGCCTGGTCACGCGCCTGGCCCACTCGCGTTCGAACGTCACCGTCCAGCCGCGCCGCGAGCAGAACCCGCTCAGCCCGAGCACCACGCCGAACCGCTGGACGCTGTTGCCCACCAACGCGCGCGTGAACTACGACGCGCTGCTGGCCAAGCAGCCCGAGCTGCACGCGATCTCGAACGAGAGCGCCTGCAACACGCTGACGCTGAACCCGAAGAACCGGAAGCTCGGCATCATCACCGCCGGCGTGGCCTACAACTACGTGCGCGAGGCGCTGGAAGCTCGTGACGTCGTCACGAGCTCCCAGGTTGTTGTTGATGGCGTGGGCGCCCGGAGCCCACGCCAATCGGGCGACGACGAGCTGCCGTCCATCCTGAAGATCGGCCTGTACCCCGCGCCGGTCGACAAGGTCATGGCGCTGCTGGAGCACGTCGAGACCGTGCTGATCGTCGAAGAGGGCTACCCCTTCCTCGAGCGCACGCTGATCGGCGAGATCGGCAAGCGCACCAGCAAGCGCTTCCAGGGCCGCTTCACCGGGCACCTGCCGCTGGCCGGCGAGCTCACGCCCGACCTGGTGGCCAAGGCCCTCGGCAAGGACGCCCCCAGCCCCGCCCCCGACGACACCGGCCACGTGAAGGGCCGTCCGCCCCAATTGTGCCCCGGCTGCCCGCACGCCGACACCTTCAACGCCATGAACGACGCCAAGGTCGGCTACGAGCGGCCCGTGGTGTTCTCGGACATCGGCTGCTACACGCTGGGCTTCTACGAGCCCTTCAACGCCATCGAGAGCTGCCTCGACATGGGCGCCAGCATCAGCATGGCCAAGGGCGCGGCCGACGCCGGCATGCACCCGGTCATGTGCGTCATCGGCGACAGCACCTTCGGGCACTCGGGCATGACGCCGCTGCTCACGGCGGCGCACGAGAACACCAACATGACGGTCGTCATCGTCGACAACGGCACCGTGGCCATGACCGGCACGCAGGAGAGCCTGTCCATGGGCCAGCGCCTCGACGAGATCGTGCTGGGCCTCGGCGTGCCGAAGGAGCACCTGCGCGTCCTGAACCCGCACCCCAAGCACCGCGCCGAGAACGCGGCCGTCATCAAGGCCGAGCTCGAGTACAAGGGGCTGTCGGTCATCATCCCCAGGCGCGCGTGTGTTCAAGACAAGTCGCAGCTGCCCAAGAAGCCGGCGCCGGCGGGAGAGGGGGCGTAGCATGAAGTACGATCTGATCCTGGCGGGCGTGGGCGGGCAGGGCATCCTCTCCATCGCCTTCGTGGTCGACAACGCGGCCCTGAAGGCCGGCGTGCACTTCAAGCAGAGCGAGGTGCACGGCATGGCCCAGCGCGGCGGCGCGGTCTCGTCCCATCTGCGCCTGGCCGACCAGCCGATCTTCAGTGACCTCGTGCCCCTGCGGGGCGCCGACATGATCCTGTCGGTCGAGCCCATGGAGGCCCTGCGCTACAAAGAGTTCCTGAAGCCCGCCGGCGTGTTCGTCACGTCGTCGTCGCCGTTCGTGAACATCCCCGACTACCCCGAGCCCGAGGCCGTGCTGGCCACGCTCCGCCAGCGCCCCGGCACCGTGCTGGTCGACGCCGACCGGCTGGCCAAGGAAGCCGGCTCGCCCCGCGCCCAGAACATGGTGATGCTCGGCGCCGCCTCGCCGCGCCTGCCCCTCAGCCAGGAGATCCTCGAGGAGTTCATCGGCGTGCTGTTCGGCAAGAAGGGCGAGAAGGTCGTCGAGGCCAACGTGAAGGCCTTCCGGGCGGGTAGGGCGGCGGCGCAGGGCTGACGGTCCCTACCGGCTGCTCTGCCAGGTCTTCAGGCAACCTCCGGCCGTCCCGTCGTGTCCCTGGCACAGCTGCGGATAGCCGCAGAACTCGCCGCACTGCAGCTCCCAGGAATATCCCACGACGAACAAGCAGAACTCCTCGGCCGATGCCACTTCCCTCGCCCCCGCAACGCCCTGGGCGGCGTCGGACGTGTACCAGTGCTGCTCGCATGAGCACCCCGAACAGGTGTGCATCGCCGCGAGACCGTCGAGGAGTGCTTGGCTCGGCTCGGCGCTGGGCGGAAAGTCACCCTCGCGTTCGGGATAGTAGATCAAGGCGCTCTCGCCGTCCTGGCAGTCCGGGCCGCCGCACTCGCAGTTTTGGTGCTTCGCCACGCATTCCTTGAAGCCGGCCTGCACGCACAAACCGAACATGTCAGCCAAGGGCTCGCAATCGCCCCCGCACGGGCACTGGCTTGCGCCGTAGCACTGCAAGGTCGCCGCAGTGCAGTCGGAGTCGGTCCAGCACGCGCCATAGTTGTTGATAGAGAGAACGGAAGAAGGATGAGGCCCGGTAGGTACGGGCAGGCAAGTCCCCTGCGGGGCGCCCGAGAGGTTGACGCACGACGTTCCTTCGGCGCACTCCGACGGGTCGGTGCAGCATCCGGAGCCCACGGGCCAGCACCATCCTGCGGTCGTCCGGCAGGCGGGCGGCTCGCATGCGTCGCCCGTGCAGCCGTCGGCGCAGTCGCAGAGCACCGCGCCTTCGCAGACGTAAGACGGCAGGCAGTCGTCGGTGCGGTAGCACTGGTAGCCGCCTTCGACCGAGGGGCTGCACTGTCCGGAGCCCCCGCCGTCGGGGAGCACGCAGCGAGGGTCCCAGCGGCAGTCGCTGTCGGCCAGGCAGCAGACGACGGGGTGCTCGCTCGTGTCGCTATCGTCCGTATAGAACGAGTCGACCGCGCCTATCGAATCGGTCGCGTGCGGCACATCGACGAGGCCGATCGAGTCAACGACGGTGTTTCCGCTGTCGCCTCCGCAGGCGACCACGCCGATGCCGAGCGCGGTTGTGACAAATGTCGTGACGAATCGGCGCATTGCGCACCTCCCCGATGAATTGCACTGTCTACCGTCCTGGGTGACCCCAACGTAGCGAGATGAATCGCGCGATTCAAGCAATAGACGTGCAGACGAATTTCGGGCGGGCAGGGTCGCGGTTGCGGAGGCGTGACGGGCGGCGTTCACCCCACCCGCGCGGCGTGCTTCAGGACGTCGGTCGCCCACTGGTTCAGGCTCTTTCCCGCCACCTCGGCGGCGACCAGGGCGGCGCCGTGCACCTCGGGCGGTACGCGCAGCATCAATCGTCCTGACGCGGGTTTCTCGGGCGACACGCCCGTCTTCGCGCAGATGGCTAGGTAGTGGTCAATCGCGGCCTCGAAGTCGGCGTGAAGCTCCGCCACCGTCTCGCCGTGGAAGGTGATGACGTCGCGCACTCCGAGCACCCTCCCGAAGAACAGGTTGTCGTCGGGGTCGAACTCGACGTGGGCGCTGTAGCCCTTGTACGTGAGCGTGTTCCTCATGCAGAAGACGTAACGCCCTTCGACCGTTGCTGCAAGCGTTTGGTGCAAGCGGTGCTGGGCCGGGAGGCCGGCCGGACCGCGGTGCTGGACGCGTGACGTCGCAGAAAAGCTATTCGTCATGGTCCAACCCGTGCGTTGAACTACCCGTTCGCGCTTGACATCATCTATTCATGTTCCTATTCATCAGAGGGAAACGTCCCCCTCGTGAGGCTCCATGGGCTCGAGCGTGCTCGAGTTGTTGACCACCGCCGGCCCCTTGGCCGCCGTCGAGGCCTGTCGTCGGCTGGGGGTCAGCCAGCCCACGTTCTCGAGGATGGTCCGCGCGTGCCCTGGCGAGGTGCTGCGGGTCGGGCGGTCCCGGTCGACGCGGTATGCGGCCCACCGACGCGTCGCGGGGATCGAGGCACCCGTTTCCGTCTATGAGATCCGGCCTCCGGGCGAGGCGCCTCGGTTGGTGGCCCGCTTGCACCCGGTGCACCCGGGGTTCTGCGTCGAGGTCGTCGGCGAGGTGCTGCCGAGCTTCGTGCCCGACCTGCCGTGGGTCCTGCAGGATCTTCGGCCCTCGGGGTTCCTCGGCCGGCTGGTCCCCCTGCGCCACCCGGACCTCGACGTCCCGTCCGACGTGCGCCTGTGGACGGCCGACCACGTGCTGCGGTACGTCACCCGCCACGGGTGGGACCTGCCCGGAGCGTTCGTGGTGGGCGACCGGGCCTTCGAGGCGTTCGTCGAGCGCTCGGAGCGGCCGCAGAACGTGGTCCAGGCGGCCGAGCGGGGGAGCCGCTACCCGCGCATCGCGGTAGCGCTCTTGACCTTTGGCGTGCCCGGCTCGTCGGCGGCGGGCGAGCAACCCAAGTTCCTGGCCACGCGTGACGACGGCGATCGGCAGACGCCCGTGCTCGTGAAGTTCTCGCCGCCGGCCGGCGACCCCCAGGCACAGCGCATCGCCGACCTGCTCGTGGCAGAACACGTGGCCCATGCCGTCCTGCGCGAGCAGGGGCTCCGGGCGCCCGCGTCCGCGGTGGTCCAGAGCGAAGGGCGGACGTTCCTGGAGGTGGAGCGCTTCGATCGCGTCGGCACGCGCCATCGCCGGGGCGTTGTCTCGCTGCTGGCCCTCGACGCCGGGCTCCTCGGGAGCGACCAGTCCAGTTGGACCCGCGCGGTGGAGCAGCTCGCGGCCCGTGGCGTCGTCCTGCACGACGACGTGGAGCGCGTGCGGTGGCTCGAGACCTTCGGCCGGCTGATCGGCAACACCGATCAGCACTTCGGTAACCTGAGCTTCTACCTCGACGGCACCGAAGTCACGACCCTGGCGCCGGTCTACGACATGCTCCCCATGCACTACCACCCCCGGCAGGGCGAACTACCCACCGAGGCGTTCCGACTGCCGGCCCTCGGTCCTCGCGAGGCCTCGGTCGCGCCCCAGGCCATCGCTGCGACGGTGCGTTTTTGGGAGCAGGTCAGCGTCGACAGCAGGATCTCGGAGGCGTTCCGCCACGTCGCCGAGGCCGATGCGAGGCGCGTGGCGAAGCTGGCGCTGGGGTGAAGGGTCCTCACTGCAACGGAGTGACGTCGCCATGAAGACGAGCGCCTCGCACCTAGTAGCCCTGCTGACCCTTGCCCTCGTGGCGGCGTGCGCGTCGACGCCGGCCCGACCCGCCCCTCCAGCGCTGCCGGACGCCGACGCTCGCTCGCTGCAAGCCGACATCGACGCCCTGGTGGCGCCCGGGGTCGAGGCCGGCGACTACGCCGGGGTGGTGGTCGGCGTGCTCACGCCGGTGGGCCGCCGGGTCTTCGGCTACGGCACCACGCGGCTCGGCGAGAGCTCGCCCCCCGACGGCCGGACGGTCTTCGAGATCGGCTCGATCAGCAAGGTGTTCACGGCTGTCGTCGCCGCCTCCATGCTCCGTGAAGGGCGCCTGCGCCTGGAGCAGCCCGTGGCCGAGCTGCTGCCCCAGGGGGTCAGGGTCCCGTCGCGGGAGGGGCGCGCCATCACCGTCGGCGACCTGCTGACGCACACGTCGGGGTTGCCCCGCCTGCCCACGAACCTCGACCTCTCGGGGCTCGATCCCTACTCGGGCTACGGAGCCGACGACCTGGCCGCGTTCCTGGCCACCTACGAGCTGCCCCGCCGGCCGGGCGCGGCGGTCGAGTACTCGAACCTGGGGCTGGGCCTGCTCGGATACGCGCTCGAGACCTCCGCGGGGCGGCCCTTCGAGGCCCTGGTGCGGGAGACCGTCGCCGAGCCCCTGGGCCTCACCGACACGGTCGTCGGGCTCTCGGACGAGCAGCGGGGGCGGCTGGCCCAGGGGTACTTCGACGACGCCGCCGAGGGCCTGCAAGCCGTGCCGCCCTGGACCTTCGGGGTGCTGGCCGCCGCCGGGGCCCTGCGCTCGACGGCCGACGACCTGCTCACCTTCCTGGCGGCCAACCTGGGCCTGGTCGACACCCGCCTGGGGCCGGCCCTCCGCGACACGCACGTCGCGCGCGCCACGACCGACGCGGCCGAGCTGTCGATCGCGCTGGGGTGGCACGTGTACACGGTGAACGGCCGGCGCATCGTCTGGCACAACGGAGGCACCTACGGGGCCTACGGCTTCGTCGCCTTCGACGAATCGGCGCGCGTGGGCGTGGTCGTGCTCGCGAACACCTTTTCGCTGACGCCGACGCTCGACGGCATCGGCCTTCGCACGCTGGCGCTGCTTCGACGACAGGTGGCGCCACCCCAGAGTCCGTGAGGGAGCGCTCGTCGTCGCCCGGAGGTCAGAGCCCGTCGCAGGTCGTGTCGAGCGCGGCGTTGCAGGCGTTGGTGCAGGCGGTGTTGGCGGTCTCGCACGCGTACGGGCAGGGCACGTTCGGGCTGGCGGCGGCCGAGGGGGATACGCAGGCCAGGAGCTGGTCGGCGCAGATCTTCTGGCAGGCCGCGGTCTCCTGCGTAGAGCCCTGGTAGTTCAAGCAGCCCGACGATGGCAGGCACGTCTGGATGGCCGCCGCCGCGGTCGCGCTGCACTCGGCGTAGCAGGCCGTGTTGGCGCAGGTGTTGGTCTCGTAGGCAGCGCCGCACGCCAGGTTGCACGCGTCGGCGGCGACGTGGACGGGCTCCTTGCACGCCACGTACGCCTCGGCGTCGCAGGGGCAGCTGCCCTGGAACACGGGCTCCTGCACGTCGAAGAGGGTGGCCTCGTAGTCGGCCACGTTGAAGCCGAAGACCTTGGTCTTCAGGCCCAGGGCGCTGGTGAGGCCCGCGCTCACCTTCCAGTCGCAGAGCGCGTTCGAGATCTCCGCGGTGGCGTTCGGCGCCAGGGTGACGTAGGGGCCGGCCACGTCGTACACCCTGGTCGAGAACACGAAGCTGGCGGTGAACTTCGCGGTGGCCTTCAGCGTGCTGCTGCCCTCGATGACCGGGGCCTGGGCCGTCGAGTCGAGGTGCGACACGTCGTCGAGGTGCCACGGCTCGGCGTCCTCGGCCAGGTACCAGACCGCGGCGTCCAGCGTGGCGGTGGAGCTTGCCCCTGTCTTCACCAGGGCGCAGACCCGCCCGCCGCCGTTCGCGGCGATGTCGGCCTCCAGGACGAGGTCCAGCTGGACCGAGGGCGTGAACACCACCGGTACGCCGGCCACCAGGATGACGACGCGCGCCGACGCGAGCGGCACCTCGTAGGTGCGCTTGACCTTGCCCTGGTAGCCCACCCCCGCGTCGATCTCGAACTCGGCGACGGCGTCGCCCTTCACGCCGAAGCGCAGGTAGTGCAGCGCGCCCCAGCTGGCCGTGTAGTCCCATTCGAAGGTCGGGTCGAACGAGAACTTCGCCTTCTCGAGCCAGATCTTCGACGTCACGACCGAGCCGTTCAGGATGGCCTCCTCGGCCTCCCACAGGACGGTGCCCGACTTGTCCCAGTCGATCCACGCCCCGCGTGCCCCGGGCGCCTGGTCGCCCATCTGCGGAGGCGCGAGGGGGAGGGTCAGCTTCAGCTCGGCGTCGCCGAACAACTGCGCGAGGTCGCTCGGTACGGTCTCGAGCACGATGGTGTCGTCGACGATTTCCGCGCCGATCACCTGGCGCAGGAACCCGTCGCCGTCGCCGCTGACGATCACCTTGCCGGGCAGCGTGTCGACGGCGTCCTCGTTCCCGGCCAGGGGCAGGCTCACCGAGTAGTCTGCCACCTGCAGCCCGTCGGCGGCCGTCGCCTCGACCAGCACCACGTTCTCGGCCACGGTGGCGTCGCCCTCCACACCCTCGGTCCACAGGGCCGGGTCCTTCTGGCACTTGCCCTGGCCGTCGTCCTGGTAGCCGGCGTTGCAGGCGCAGGCGGGAACGCCGTCGGGGCCCGCCGTGCAGGTGGCCGTGGGGCCGCAACCGGTGGTCCAGCAGTCGGGGGGCGGCGTGACGGCGTCGGTCGCGTCGGGATCGGCCGCGTCGGCAAGGTGTGCGTCAGGCCCGGTCGCTTGATCGACGCCCGCGTCGCCGGGCTCCGCGTCCTCCGCCGTGTCGGCCGGAACGGCCGTGTCCCGGGGGTTGGCGCCATCGGCGGGCTGGGCGTCGGTCCCGGAGGCCGCGTCGACCGCCACCTCGGCCACGCCCGCCGTATCGGGAGACGGGTCCGAGACGTCGCCGTCGGCGCCTCCGCTGCCGCACGCCACGAGCACGACCACCGACGCGACGCCGACCAGCCACGACGCGATGCCAAGCCGCATGGGCTCCCCTCCCCTAGGAGATCTTCCGATTGGTCTACTGGTAGCAGGCGCGCCCCCGCAGCGCAAGCGGATCCAACGCTGATCGCCCTTCACTTCACGAAGCCAAGGGGTCGCCAAGGGGTCGGTCGATCTTGACGAATTGGGGACGGTATTGCGATTTGAGACTGGCTCCGCCTCTCTGTTGGACGCGCAACCCCGCCTTTTCCAGGCCAGCCTTGATCCCCGACTCCCCCCGTGCTAGGTAGAGCCCGCGACTGACGACCATCGAGGTCCCCCATGACCGCCTTCCTCCGCGCTGCCCTCGCCGAAGACCGCTCGGTCCTCCTCGAGCACGAGCTCCTCGAACGTTTCGAGGAGCTTGGCCTCATGGTCCCGAAGCATCACGTTGTTGAGCGTGGAGGGGATCTCGAGGGTGCGGTGGCGGCGCTGGCCGGGCGGGCGGTGGTCGTCAAGGTCGTGTCGCCCGCCATCCTGCACAAGACCGACGTGGGCGGCGTGGCGTTCCTCGACAAGCTGGACCTGCGTTCGCTGGCGGCGACCATCGCGCGCATGGAAGACGCGCTGCCCGCGGACCTGGTCGCGGGCGTCTGCGGCTGGTTGGTCGAGGAGCGCGTGCCGTACACGCCGGGGCTCGGCCGCGAGCTGCTGCTCGGCCTTCGCAATACCCCCGAGTTCGGGCCCGTCATCACGGTGGGCTTCGGCGGCACGGCCGTCGAGGCGCTCGACGAGGCCATGCGCCCGAACCAGGCCACGGTCCTCTTGCACCCCGCGCTCACGTCGGCGCCCGAACGGCGTCGCAAGCTGGCGGCCAGCCTGTTCGGGCGCTGGATCACCGGGCGCGTGCGCGGCGTGCGCGGCGTGCAGGACGAGGAGGCCTGGCTGGCCGACCTCGATCGCTGGATCGGCGCGCTGGAGCAGGTGCGGCGCGACGTCGAGGCCGCCGGTCGGCGCGTGGAGGAGCTGGAGCTGAACCCCCTGGTGTGGTCCGACGGCTGGGTGCCGGTCGACGCGCTCCTGCGCCTGGCGCCCGCGGCGCCGGCCGAGCGGCCGTTCCCGATCGCGAACCTGGTGGCCGCATTACACCCCACCACGGTGGCCATGGTCGGCGTGTCGCCCAAGATGAACATCGGCCGCATCATCCTGAAGGTCATCCTCGACAACGGCTATCCGCTCGCGAACGTGACCCTCGTGCGCGACGACGTGCCCGAGATCGACGGCGTGCGCTGCGTGACGACGCTGGCCGACCTACCGAAGCCCGTGGACCTGCTGGTGCTGGCCATCGGCGCGGAGGGTGTGCCGGACGTGCTGCAGGGCGTGTTCGAGGGCCACGTGGCGCGCTCGGTGCTGCTCATCCCCGGGGGCATGGGCGAGACCGAGGGTGGGCGCGGCATCGCCAGGCGCGTCGACGACCTGCTCGACGCCCACGCGGCCGACCCGGCGCGCCCCGTACTCATCGGCAACAACAGCCTGGGGCTCGTGTCGCGGCCCGCGCGCTTCGACTCGCTCTTCATCCCCAAGGAGAAGCTGCCGCGGGTCCAGGGCGGCGTGTCGAGCGTTGCCCTGGTCAGCCAGAGCGGCGCCTACATGATCACGCGCCTGACGAAGCTCGATACCCTGGCCCCCGACTACCAGCTGTCCATCGGCAACCAGATCGACGCGCGCTTCTCGCACTTCGTCGAGGCCCTGGCCGCCGACGACCACCTGACCACGCTGGCGCTGTACATCGAGGGCTTCCAGCGGGGCGACGGGGCTCGCCTGGGCGGCCAGATCGCCAGGCTCGTGCGCCTCGGCCGCGACGTCATCGTCTACAAGGGCGGGCGCTCGCGCCTGGGCCAGGCCGCCACGGCGGGGCACACGGCCTCGGTGGCCGGCGACTACCGCGTGTTCGAGGAGCTGATGCACGACGTGGGTGCCTTCGTGGCGGGCACCTTCACCGAGTTCGTCGAGCTCACGCGCCTGTCGTCGACGCTGCACGCCAAGACGTTCGCCGGGCGTCGCGCGGCGCTCATGAGCAACGCCGGCTACGAGACCGTGGGCATGGCCGACAACCACCGCGGCGCGCGCCACGCGCTGGTGCCCGCCACCCTGGCCGCCGACACCGTGGGGCGCATCCGCGGCGTGCTCGAGCAGGCGCGCATCGCCTCGCTGATCAACGTCACGAACCCCCTCGACATCACGCCCATGGCCAACGACGGCGTGCACCTCGGCTGCATGGAGGCCCTGCTGGCCGATCCGGGCGTGGATCTCGCCGTGTTCGGCGACGTGCCGCTGACCCCCAACGTCCAGACCCTGCCGCGCGGCCTGTCCGACCGCGACGTGTTCGATGCGCCGAACGGCTACGGCAAGCGCACCATCCAGCTGTTCCAGGCCTCCGAGAAGCCCTTCGTGGTGGTCATCGACGCCGGGCGGCACTACGACGACCTGGTGCACCTGCTCGAGGCCGGCGGCGTGCCCGTGTTCCGTGACGCCGACCGCGCCACGACCATCCTCGGGCGGTACGTCGAGCGCAAGCTGTTCCACGGCTGACCCTGACATGAGCCGTCGCGCCCTCGCGGCCGTCATCGTCGTCTTCCTGGCCTGGGGGGCCGTGGGCGTGGCCCGCTCCAGCTTTACGCTGGGAGGGGAGCGCTGGTTCCCGCTGGCCGACGACCAGATGGTCTCGATGCGCTATGCGAAGAACCTGGCCGGGGGCCACGGGCTCACCTGGAATCCTCCCTCGGCGTCGCGTGGGGCGGGCGACGGCGAGCGCGTCGAGGGCATCTCGAACCCGCTGTGGACGTTCGCCATGGCGGGGCTGCACCTGACCGGGCTGCCCGCGCCGCTGCTCGGCCTGGCGGTGAAGCTGGTGGCGCTCGCGCTGCTGGCGGCGAACCTGGCGGTAGTGCGGCGGCTGGCGCAGGAGCTCGCCCCGCACGCGCCCGTGGCGGCCTGGGGCGCGGTGGTGCTGACGGCCGGCGCGTCGTCGCTGCTCTACTGGGCCGTACAGGGCTTCGAGGTGGCGCTGCTGGTGCTGCTCATCGACCTGGCGCTGTTCGGGCTCGTGCGCTGGAGGGGCGACGCCCGCGGGCTGCTGGCGCCGTCGATGGCGCTGGGGGTCGCGACGCTGGTGCGCCTCGACGCGGCGGTGGCGGCCCTGGTGGCGGTGCTGTTCGTGGCGGCGACCGCGCGCGGAAGTCGACTGCGGAAGGCCGCGATCCCTGCCGGCATCATCCTGGGCTTCCTCGCGTTCCAGACCGTTCTTCGACTGGCGACCTACGGCGAGTGGCTGCCGAACACCTACGCGCTGAAGATGACCGGCTACCCCACGCTGCTGCGCGTGGGGACGGGCCTCGTGTGGCTCGGCCTGGCGGCCTGGGGCGCGGGGCTGGTGGTGGCACTGCCGGCGCTGGGCCTGGCCGCGTGGGCGGGCGACGCGCGACGGCGGCTGCTGGCGGGCCTGGTGGTGGCAGCGGCGGCGTACTCGGCGTGGGTGGGCGGCGACGCCTGGGAGGAGCTGGGCCTGGCCAACCGCTTCGTGGCCGTGGGCCTGCCGGCCTTCGCGGTGCTGGTGGGGCTGCTGCTGGCGCGCCTGGCCGAGCGCCCGCCCTTCGCGCGCCCGCTGGTGGCCGGCCTGCTGATCGCGCTGGCCGCCCTGGCCCTGGAGGGGAAGGGCCAGCCCGAGCGCACCCTGGCCTGGATCCGCGCCGACCTGCCCTACAAGGCCGCCGAGTACCGCGAGCTGACGGCCCTGGCCCGCGCCGTGGCCGACGTGACCGCTCCGGACGCGCGCGTGGCCGTGGTGTGGGCGGGGCTCTTGCCCTACCTGGTCGACCGGCCCTGCATCGACCTGCTCGGAAAGTCCGACCGCGTGGTGGCGCGCGGCGAGGCGGCGCGCTTCGAGACCGCGGGGCCCTTCTTCACCTGGCGAAACCCCACCGGGAACGCCTGGGGGCACTTCTACCCGGGGCACCTGAAGTGGAACTACGCCTGGTCGGTGGGCGAGCAGCGGCCCGACGTGATCGCCCAGGTATGGGGCGACACCAGCGGCCTGCAGCCGTACCTGAAGGACTACCAGAGCGTGGCCCTGGGCGGCGACCCGCGCCTGACGGTGGGGCTCCGCAAGGGCTCGCCGCGGGTGCGGTGGGAGCGGCTCTCCGCTCCACGGTGACTTGCGACGTTCGTCGAATCGGCCTACAAATGGACTCACAGACATCGGGAATCCGGGGGACCTCATGACC